>Ga0075435_100002914_pt1 | contig 11486 bp, 8 predicted proteins | sample RhiMethybrSRZTD4_FD_75302 | JGI IMG/M metagenome (GOLD analysis project Ga0075435, IMG submission 75302) | Populus rhizosphere microbial communities from Tennessee, USA - Rhizosphere MetaG P. TD hybrid SRZTD4 | ecosystem: Host-associated > Plants > Roots > Rhizosphere > Soil | place: USA... | reverse complement strand
AGGACGGCTCGCCCGGCTGGGCCAACGTCGAGCTACACATCGCGGGCAAACGAGTCGGGCCGGACCTCAACGTCCAGCTCTCGAGCTACGGCGACTACCAGGACCAGGAGACCTTCGGTCCTGCCCCGGTGTTCTGGCAGGACGAGGACCACGCCGTTGCTCTCGTCTCGCACCGCGGCTTCAGCCATCCGTACAGGTTCGGCAAGGACGGCACGGTCGAGGCTCTGGCGAAGCCCGAGGCCGTATGCAATCTCATCGCCACCGGCGGCGGCAAGGTTGTCGTCGCGGCCTCGACGTATGAGCCATCAGATGTCTACGCGGTCGAAGGCGGGAAGCTGCGAAGGCTCACTACGGACGGCGGCAAGTGGCACGGGCCCTTCACGCGCGAGATCGAGCACGTGCAGATCAAGCACCGAGAGGGGCACGACATCGACACCCGATTCGTCGCCGCCAACGGCAAGCGCACGAAAGCGCCGATGGTCGTCGTCGTCCACGGCGGTCCGGAGGCGAGCTTCGGTCCGACGCCGTGGTTCGAGATGAACGCTCTGCCCGACGCCGGCATCCATGTCGTCTACTGCAACCCGCGCGGCTCGGTCAGCTACGGCGAGCAGTTCTCGAAGGATCTCCAGGGTCGTTGGGGCGACCCCGACGGCAGCGACCTGCTCACGGTCATCGATTGGGCCGTCGAGCAAGGCCTGACCGACCGCAAGACGGTCGGCATCATGGGCCTCTCCTACGGCGGCTTCTTGACCAACTGGATGATCGCGAATCACCCGGGCGTGTTCGGCGCCGCGGTCAGCGAGAATCCCGTGACCGACCTCATCGGCGAGTGGGCGACCTCCGATTTCGGTCGCTACATCGGCCGCCGCGCGGTCGAGAAGCAGAACGCGTGGGAGAACCTCGACGAGTTCCTCGCGCGCTCGCCCTTTGTGAAGATGCACCAGAACAAGGCGCCGCTGCTTCTGCTGCACGCGGAGAACGACATGCGCTGCCCGCCGGGCCAGAGCGAGATCGTCTTCCACATCCTGCGCACGCTAGGCCGCGAGGTCGAGATGGTCCGCTACCCGCAGGAGACCCACATCATGCTGGCGATCGGCCGGCCGGACCGCCGCATCGACCGGATCGACCGGATCGTCGGCTGGTTTACCAAGCACCTTCTTCAGGCGGAGTCATAGCCGCGGCTTAACTTGCCCTTTTCCCGGATCGGACTAAACTCCCAAAAGCCGCATTCAGGCGCGTAGGCACACGGGGTTTTTTGTAGGGAGGAGTGGCGTATGTCTCGATCCTTGCGACGCGTGCTCACGCTCGGCTCTGGCCTCGCCACTGTGCTGGCCATGGGCCCTGCATTGGCGGTCCAGGCCGCGCCCACGGGCCTCGACCAGGTCAATCACATCGTGGTCATCTACGAGGAGAACCACAGCTTCGACAACCTCTACGGCGGGTGGGAAGGAGTCAACGGCCTGGGCGGCGCCCCGGCCGCCAACACGTTGCAGCTCAAGCAGGACAACGTGACGCCGTACGCCTGTCTGCTCCAAAACGACGTCAACCTGACCGCGCCTCCGCAACCCGCGGATTGCGTCGGTGAGACGTACTCGAGCCACTTCGCCAACGCCCCGTTCGACATCGGCGCCTACATCCCGAGCGACTCGCGGACCTGCCCGCAGCCTGGGGTGTTCGCGCCAAACGGCCTGACGCCGAGCCCATCGAACCTGCCGGGCGGATGCACCCGCGACATGGTGCACCGCTTCTACCAGGAGCAGTACCAGCTCAACAACGGCGCCCAGAACCGATACGTGACCGGCAGCGACGCGGCCGGCCTCGCCATGGGCAACTACAACACCCGCTCGCTCCCGATTTACGCGTACCTGCACAGCGACGGGGCCCCGAAGTACGCGATCGCCGACGACTTCTTCCAGGGCGCGTTCGGCGGCTCGTTCCTCAACCACCAGTGGCTGATCGCGGCCGCCTCGCCGGTGTGGCCAGGCGCCCCCGTGGCCAACCACTCGATCATCGACTCCAACGGCATGCCGACCGGCTACCCGCTGTACACGCCGACAGGCCCGGTGCTGGACCGGCAGCTCACCCAGGTCTGCCCATCGGCGGTGCCAAACCGCGCGTGCGGTGATTACGCGGTCAACACGATCCAGCCCGCCTACCAGCCGTTCCGCGGCTCGCCGCAGCTTCCTCCGCAGACTGGAACGACGATCGGCGACGAGCTCAGTGCGGCCGGGGTCAGCTGGGCGTGGTACTCGGGCGGATGGTCCAACGCCGACGGCGACGTCAACGCTCCAGGCTGGACGAATGGAACGACGTTCGGCGTCTGCAGCGATCCTGATTCGTCACTCAACGGCAAGGACTCCACGACCGGCAAGTGGTACTGCCCGAACAAGGTGTTCCAGTTCCACCACCAGCCGTTCAACTACTACGCCAACTACGCGCCCGGCACGCCGGGTCGCGCGCACCTGCAGGACGAGCAGTCGTTCATCGGCCTCGCGAACGCGTCGCGGTCCGAGTGCAAGCTCAACTCGGTCAGCTTCATCAAGCCGGTCGGGCTCGAGAACGAGCACCCCGGATACACCAGCGAGAACCGCGGCAGCGACCACCTGGTCGACCTGCTGTCGATGATCAACAAGAGCGCATGCAAGCGCGACACGATGGTTGTCGTCACGTATGACGAGTTCGGTGGCCAGTGGGACCACGTCGCGCCTCCCGGACAGGGCGGCACGGCCGGCCCTCACGACCTGTGGGGCCCTGGGACCCGCATTCCCGCGCTGGTCATCGACCAGCGGCTGCGTGGTCAGTTCGTCGTCGACCACACGCAGTACGACACGACCTCGATCCTTGCGACCATCGAGGCCCGCTATGGGCTGGCGCCGCTGAGCTCGCGTGATGCGGCGGTCAACAACCTGTCAGCGGTCTTCGACGCACACTCGCCGTTCTAGCCCAACTGATCAACGAGGGCCCGGTCATCCCGGGCCCTCGCCACGCATTGGGGTTAGTGGCCGATCCTCGATACCCGTCCCGGTTACCGCCGCTACTCGGTACCCGAACGGTCTCCGAAGATCGAGCTCTCGATCACATAGAAGACGGCGATCGCCGCGTAGATGCCCGCGCTGACGTACGGATTCGCCAGGGCCACCGCGGTGCCCGCCGCGTAGAGGAACGGTCCGGGCACGTAGCTGCGGGTGATGCCGTCGACGGTGCGTGCGCTCGCGTTGCTGCGCAGAAGCCGCCGGCCGCTCGCGGCGTACCGCCACAGGATGTTGAACGTGACGGCGATCAACATGCCCGTGATCCCGTACGCGATCGCTGCGGCCTGGGCGCCTGTTGGCTGGAGGATGTACTCGGAGAGCAGGTGCGTGGGAAAGGGGATGAAGGCCACCACGAGCAGGAACAGCGTGTTGAGGACGAGGAATGTCCTGTTCACATGCGAGATCTGAGCCATCACCGTGTGGTGGTTGGCCCAGATGATGCCGATAGTGACGAAGCTCACCGCATAGGCCACGTAGCTGGGCCAGATCCTGAGCAGCTCGTCGGGCAGCGCCTTCGCGGAGTCGACCGACACGTTGAGGATCAGCAGCGTGGCGGCGATGGCAAAGACGCCGTCGCTGAAGGCTTCCAGTCGCGAGGTCGGCATGGCGGTCAATTCAAGCGCAAGTTCCGACTCGGCCGCGCGTTAAGCAGCGGTTAGATCGACCTGTATGTGAATACACGAGGAGTAAGGCCTCCTCCTCCAGATCCTCCCCATCTCCACATCGAGAGGCCAATGCTCCAGCCGACCCGGCGGGCTCCCCTCCCTGATCGCCCGCCGGGCTCCGGTGGGGGGCACCACGAAAGGTGCGAGCTCCGGCACTCGCACCGTTCGACGGCCGGTAGTCCTCCCCACCGTGGTGGGGAGGTGGTCGCGAAGCTGCCGGAGAGGCTAGCCGACCAGCCGGATCGTCCAGAAATCCTGCGACAGCCCCGCCGACAGCAGGTAGGCGTACGGCATCGTGAAGTAGCCCTTCAGCCCCCAGCCGGCGCCCCACGAGTTGCGCACGATGAACCACTGCTTCGAGTCCTCGTAGCCGACCGCCACCACCGCGTGTCCGCCGACCGCTCGCTCGCCCCACGCCGGCATCGGCGCATGGCCCGACGTTGCGACCGCCGGGCTCTCGAAGCTCTCGTAGACGGTGAACCCGAAGACGAACGGAAAGCCGGACGCCAGGCAGCCCTTCATCTGGTTGATGTCCTGGTTCAGGCGCTGGTAGCCGACGGCGCGATCCAGCGTCGCGTCCTTGTAGCACCTGTCCGGCGGCTTGACCGCGAACTTCGAGATGACGTAGGGCCACTCCGGTTCGGGGCACGCCCCATCGCTGGCGACGGTCTTGATGCCGTCGCGGATCATGGCGCCGGCGTCGATGGAGACCGTGCCCTCGATCTTGCGCTCGTTGTAGTAGATGAAAAGGCGCGAGGGCACGAAGTCGCTCAGCCCCTGCTTCATGCGGTCGAACTCGATCGCCGCGCCGATCGCGTTGGCGGTGCAGCTGCCGAGCTGGCCCTGGTCGTAGACGGGTGGGCACTTGGCACGAAGGTCGGTCTTGGCCGGGAGCTCGGCCAGGTACGGAGCCGGGGCCGCATAGACGTAGTCGCGCTGGTCGGGAACGTCGGGGATCCAGCCGTAGCGGCGGATCTCGCGCGGGAGCGTCATGTCGAGACCTTATCGCGCTCCGTCACTTCTCGCGATAGTCCGGACTATCACAGCACCTGAGGCGGTCACGCGCCGCGTTAGTCCGGACTATCACGGGTTGGGCGCTTACAGGTACGGCCAGTTCGTGACGCTTGGGCCGTCGCCCACGAAGGCCTGCACTCCGCCCTGAAATCGATGCGCCTCGAGCACGATCGCGGTCGCGCGTGCATGTCCCTCCAACAAGACGAAGACCCCGTCCGGCCGGCGCAGCGCGATGAGCTCGGGGAGCCTCTTGTCCGAGTGGCAGATCCCGGCCGCGAGCGAGAGCACGACCATGTTCGTGGAGTCGCCCGTGAAGACGTGGCCGACGTTCGTCGCTCCCTCCGCCACCTTGCGCGTCACCGGCGACAGCAGCTGCCACGCGCCTGGGCGCCGTGCGTAGAGCATCTCGCCGACCTCGATGGCGCTGAGCCGGAACTTCCGCCATGTGATGTCGTTGCCCAGCCCCTCGAACGACCCTTTGCCCTGCCCGAACCCGTAGATCGCGCTGATGATCTCGCGGCGATAGGCGTTCTGCTGGTCGTCGCGCAGGTTCGGCGAGCGCGCCGCCTTGAGCGCGGCGGAGAGGTTGGCGGGGTTTGGGGGGTTGCCGATGATGAACGCCTGGAAGTCGGTCGACTCGATCTCGGCCTGGAGCCAGGCAAGGATGACCTGATCCTCGGTGGCCGCACCCAGGTCGTCCATGCGGTCAAAAGGTTAGCGACCCCGATGACCGGGATTACCCTGTGCGCGCGATGCAGTCCGCGGCGCTCATCGGAAGGGAGGCCGAGCTCGCCACGGCGCGGGCGGCCATGGCGGAGGCTGCGGTCGGGCGCGGCTCCGTCCTGGTCATCGCCGGAGAGCCTGGGATCGGCAAGACGGCGCTGCTCGAGGCCCTCACCCATGCGGCCGGCTGGCGCGTGGTGCGCACCACCGGCGTGGAGGCTGAGGGCTCGGTCGCGTTCGCGACGCTGCAGGGCATCCTCTGGCCGCTCCGCTCAGACCTCGACCAGCTCGAGTCAGGTCAGGCGCGACTGCTCGGCGGCGTGATGAACCTCGGCCCGGTCGAGGCGGGAACGACCTTTGCGGTGGGCGCCGCGACCCTGGCGCTGCTGTCGGTCGCGTCGCGGGGGCAGCCTCTGCTCGTCATCGTCGACGATGCGCACTGGGCGGACGTCGCCTCGCAGGAGGTGCTCGCGTTCGTCGGCAGGCGCCTCGGCTCCGAGCGCATCGCCATGCTCGCCGGCGTGCGCGAGAGCGAGTCCAGCACGCTCGCGGACGAAAAATCCTTCCGGCGCATCACGCTGTTGGGACTTCCCGACGAGGCGGCGCGCGAGCTCCTGCAGACGGCGTCGCGCGGCGAGCTCGCGCCCACTGTCGTCGAGACGCTGCTCGCGGCGTGCGCAGGCAATCCGCTCGGCCTTTTGCAGCTGCCGCTCGCACTCTCCGACGCTCAGCGCCACGGCGATGAGCCGCTGCCGGATCAAATCGAAGCCGGGCCATCGATCCAGAAGGCGTTCGCGGCGCGGGCGCAGGACCTGGATGAAGCGCAGCGCCGCGCGCTGCTCGTGCTCGCGGCGGCCGGGGGCGCTGACGCCATCGTGCTCACGCGACTGGCGATCTCCGCCCATGTGATCGCTGCGCTCACGGCGAGCGGGCTTGTCGAGCAGCGCGCCGGCACGCTGTCGTTTCGCCATCCCCTCATGCAGGCGGCCGTGTATGGCGCTGCGTCCCCCGCTGAGCGCCGTGCCGCGCACCGCGACCTTGCGGCGATCGCCGAAGGCGCGCGTCGCGCGTGGCACCTTGCCGCGGCCACCGCTGGACCCGACGAGTCGGTCGCCCTAGCCCTGGTGCAGATCGCCGGCGAAGTCCGGCTCGCGGGCGGCCTGGCGGCGGAGGCGGCGGCGCTGGAGCGTGCGGCTGAGCTGACGCCTGACCCCGAATTTCGGGCGCGGCGGATGCTTGCCGCCACGCAGGCCTGGCGGCGAGCGGGGCGTCTGCAGCACGGCCTTGCCATCGCCGACCGCGCCCTTCCGCTGGCGAAGACTGTGCGCACTCGCGCCGAATTGCAGCTCGAGCGTGGACGGTTCCTTGCACGGTCCAACCAGCCGGAGGTTGCACGCAACCTGCTGCTCGCGGAAGCAGACAGGGCCGCTCAGGTTGAGCCGGGGCTTGCGGCGAGGATGCTGGTCGAAGGGGTCTATCCATCGGGGATCGACACCAACTCGGCGTGGGCCGTCACCGTATCGCGTCGAGCCATGGCCCTGGCGGGACGGCGGGGCGACCTCGCGGAGCTGGAGGCGACCAACGCCGTCGTCGAGCACCGGACGGAGCTCGGCGAGCCCCCGAACGGCGAGGACGTCGCGCTCGTCATGCGGGCAGCGGAACTTCTCGAGAACCCTGACCTTCGGGCAGGGTCGGAGGTCTTGTTCTGGATCAGCTACTGCCTTGCCTTGTTCGAATTCGATGAACGGGCCCGGACCCTGAGCGACATCGGCCTGGCCGAGGCAAGGACGGCCGGCGACGTGTGGAACCTCTGCTACGGGCTGTATGCCCGCGCGGCCATCGAACAGACCACGGGTCGCCTCGACGCCGCCCGGCCGTACGCGATCGAAGGGCTCGCCCTGGCCGAAGACATCGGTGAGATGTTTCGCTTCAACGAGGCGAGCTCGATCATGGCCGAGTTGGAGGCCTTTCGCGGCGCGGGGGCGGAGGCCAAGCGAATCCACGCCGCGCGGCGGGGCGTCGTGGAGCGCGATCCGTCGACGCCCTTCTATGTCGCCAACATCCATGGATGCATCGCCCTCGCCAATGCCGACTTCGAAGAGGGCGTGAAGTCGTTCGAGAAGACACTGCCCTTTCTGCACGGCGGCGGTCCGGCGAGAGGGTGGTACCACCTCGTGCGACTGGGGCTGGCGGAGGCATACCTCGGCGCCGGCCGCAAGAGAGATGCGGACGCGCAGCTGCGGGCGATCGCGCCAGAGATTGAGGGCAGCCCGCTGCTGCGCCCCAAGGCCAAGCTGCTTCGGGTCGAGGCCTCGGCAGCGCCCGAAGGTCGCTACGACACGATGTTCAGCCGCGTGACCGAAATGCTCGACGCGATGCCGCAGCCGTTCGACCGCGCACGCACCGAGCTGGCGTGGGGCGGACGCCTGGCGGCGAGCAAGCGCACCGGCGAGGCGGCCTCGCACATGGAGCGCGCCCTTGCGCACTTCGAGGTGCTCGGCGCGGTCGGCTGGGCGGACCGCACGCGCCGCGAGCTCCAGGCCGTCACCGGCAAAGCGCGGCAGGCCGTTCCTCGACGGACCGATGTCCTCACGCCGCAGGAGATGCGCATCGCCCAGCACGCGGCCGGCGGCATGCGCGACCGCGAGATCGCGGCGGTCCTCTACCTCAGCCCCCGCACCGTCGAGTCATACCTCCAGTCGGCGTACCGCAAGCTCGACGTCAGCAACCGCACCCAGCTGGCCGCCGTTCTCTCGGCGGACGGCATCGGTAACCAAAGTCCAGTAGTTCCACGGTAGGCGGCGCCCAGCGCCGTCCTTACCGTCCTGCGCCATGAAACCCGTGGCGTTCAGCCTCGAGTTCCACGGCGAGGCGGTCGAGCTCGACCCTGGCCGTCTCTGGGTCGATACGCGCGCCAGCGGTGGCGTCGACGGCATCGGCGACGGAGAGGTGACATGCCGGCGCGACCTCGAGCTCACCGACGATGGCTCGCTGACCGAGAAAGGCGAGATCTCCTTCGGCCGCGGCGACGCGGTGACGTTCACGGCGCGCGGCCGGCTGCGCCCGAGCCCCGACCCTCGCTTCCGTCACGGCACCGCGGTGCTCGAGGTGACCGGCGGCCGAGGCCGGCTCGCGGGCGCGCGCGGCTTTCTGACCTCGAACTTTCTGCTCGCCAGCGGCGGCGAGCTGACGGACCACAACCAGGGGCTCCTGTTCGTCGCGAGCCCGGAGGAGACGAATCGATGAAACGACCGCTTGCCCTGACCGTCCTCTTGATCTGCGCCGCCTGCGGTGCGCAGAACGCGCAGCAACCGAACCAGTCGCCGGCGCAGCTTGGCGGCCAGACGCCGGCGCAGGTCGCGAAGGCGCCGTGTGACAACACGTATGTGCCTGTCAAGTCCGGCGCGAAGTGGACCTACAGGAACACCAACACCGCCACCAAGACACTCACCCAGGTGGCGACGATCACCAACGTCGGCGACCGCTCGTTCACCGAGACGGTCTCCCTGGGCGACTCCACCACGTGGACGGAGACCTGGTCCTGCGTCGACGGTGGACTGCTCCAACTGCAGAACAACGGCGGCCCGGCCGGGGCCGCGATCGGACCCCACGGCAAGGCGACGATCACCACGAAGTCCAACACCGGTCTCACCATCCCGACCGATCCCAAACCGGGAGACACCTGGTCGCAGGTGACCGAGGGCGTGATCAAAGGCGGCGGCCTGACGCTGACCCAGAAGACCACCCTGACTTCGCGCGCGGTCGGGATGGAGGCGGTGACCGTCCCCGCCGGGACGTTCCAGGCCCTCCGCATCGATGGGCAGAGCAAGATCGATGTCACCAACCAGGACGGCAGCAAGCTGCAGTTCACCGGGACGACCTCGGTGTGGGTCGTCGCCGGCAAAGGCCTCGTCAAGTCGGTCTCGACGATCGCGTCGGTCGAGACGACCTCAGAGCTCGAATCCCTACAGGTCCCATGAGGAGAAGGCCAATGCGAAATCTCTACGTGCTTTTGACGGTCGCTTTGATGGCGTGCTCCAGCGGCACGACGCCCGCGAGCAACAACGACCACAGCGCAGGTGGCAAAGCGACGATCGACCTCACGGTCAGCGGAGCGCTGCAGGGCACCACCACGCAGCTGGCCAAGACCGACTGCAACGCGCCTGTGTTCGATGGGTTCTTCACGACGATGACCCCCGTCATCAACGGCGAGAACTACGACCTCTCGATCAGCACTCCGTTCAAATCAGGGCCGGTCACGATCGACCTGGCCACGCCAGACAACAAGGTCCTGCTCCAGCTGCACAACGAGAAGCTCGGCTGGGAGAAGACCGAGGGGACGACCGGCACGATCACGATCAATGCCGACGGAGTCTCGGGGTCGGCCGACGCCCACGCCATGAAGGCCGCCGGCGTGCAAACCTTCATCGACCTCAAGTTCAAGTTCTACTGCCCGGCCAGCTGAGATGCAGCTCTCTCGCCGCGAGTTTCTCGTCGCGGCCAACGCGGTGGCGATGCTCGCTCTGATCGAGAGCTGCGTCCCGGGCGCGTCGAAGATCGGCTCTTCGCCGGCGCCGCAGGGCGGTAACCCATACGAGCGCGCGCTTCGACTGCTCCGCGACGCAGTTCGTGCCAGCCCGGACCATCTCTCGCTGCGGGCAGCCGACCTCGTCGCCACGCGGGACGCGAACAAGATCGTCGAGTTCGTACGCGATCACATCGCGCTAGTCCCTTCCTGGTGGACCACCGATGACCCGCGCTTCGCGCGGCGGTGGGGCGACGCGGCCACGCTTCGTGGCGGGCAGGGCTCACTGCGCGACCGCGCCGAGCTGCTCGCTGGCATGCTGTCGCACGCCGGATTCAAGGCGACGGTGATGACTGCCGACCGGCCCGCGTCCCTTCAGATCCCTGATCTCTACCGGCCTCACCCGACCGAATTCAAGCCGGACGTCAGGCTCGTCGACCAGGCGGCTGCGCAGCTGCGCCAGGCCGGCGCTCCACCGCCCGCCTCCCCGCCTGTGTTCGACCCCGGCCCTGACCAGGTCGCAGCCATCGCGGCCGCGTTGCCGGCGTCGCTGCAGAAGGCGAAGCTCCGCGACGACCTGCTGCCGACGAAGATTCCTGTCGTCGAGTTCGAGCAGGACGGCCGGAAGCGTTACGCGATCGCGCTGGGTAGTCTCGCGACGGTCGACTCGGCTCCTGCCGGATTGGCCACGGGGCAGACCCCGTCCGATCCGCCGGTGGTGCGAGTAACCGTGTCCGCGGTCTCGAGTCCCGCCCCAGGCAGCAAGACGCCGCGCGGCCGGCAGATCGAGCTCGTCCGCGCCAGCTGGCCTGCCGAGACCGTGGTCGGAAAGCAAGTGCTGCTGACCTTCATGCCTCCTGGCGGAGCGAAGGCTTACCTCGAATCGTCGCTCGCCGCCCAGATGATCCGAGTGCCTGTGCTTCGCGTGCAGGGTGCCGACCCCAGCCTCGTCGCGACCGGGCCGCTGATCACGGTTCACGGCGACGTTGCCGCAGGGTCAGCGCAGGACGGCTACATCAACGGCCCCTTCGGCCAAGTGAGGGTCGTGTCCGAATCCGAGCGGAATAATGCCATCGCCTCCGTCGCCAATTTGAAGGTCGCCGCCAACGCGAGCGCGTTCGCCGACGTCGCCCTCGACGTCGACCTGGTCGACGTGGCCGGCCAGCCCGTGGACGGGCTCGATGCTGGCGCCTTGAGTGTGAAAGAGGAGGGCAAGGCGGTGGGCGCCTTCTCGCTCGTCTCCAACGTGCGGACGCAGAAGCGGCCTCGTGTGATGATCGCGTACGACGTCAGCGGGAGCGTCATCGGCTCCTGGAGCTCGCCCGCGGCTCGGGCAGCATTCGAGAAAAAGCTCGCGTCTGCGATCGTGGACGCCGCCTCGGTGACGCCCTTCGACACCCAGGTCGTGCTGCTGGGCGCGGACCCCGATCCCAACAGATGGACCCCCCCAGACGCGCTGGCGCTCGCGTCTGCGATGGGTGCCGGCGGCAGTGCGAGCGACACCTGGGAGACGATCGCCGGTGCGGC
>Ga0075435_100002910_pt1 | contig 11491 bp, 9 predicted proteins | sample RhiMethybrSRZTD4_FD_75302 | JGI IMG/M metagenome (GOLD analysis project Ga0075435, IMG submission 75302) | Populus rhizosphere microbial communities from Tennessee, USA - Rhizosphere MetaG P. TD hybrid SRZTD4 | ecosystem: Host-associated > Plants > Roots > Rhizosphere > Soil | place: USA... | reverse complement strand
CCGCGATTCGAGCGCCGCGAGCTGATGCTGCCGGCGGTGCAGTCAGCGCAGATCGACGAAATCGTCGCGGCGATGAACAACCTGACGCGCGTGCATTACGAATGGGGCACGGCGCGTGCCTGGAGTGAAAGCGGCCTCGCCGCGCTCTTCGCCGGACCACCGGGCACGGGCAAGACGATGGCGGCCGAGGTGATCGCCGCGGAACTCCGCTTGCCGCTGTTTCGCATCGATCTGTCGCAGGTGGTCAACAAGTACATCGGCGAGACCGAGAAGAACCTGCGGCGCCTGTTCGACGCCGCCGATTCTTGCGATGTGATCCTGTTCTTCGACGAGGCCGACGCGCTGTTCGGCAAGCGGACCGAAGTCAAGGACGCGCACGACCGCTACGCGAACCTCGAGATCAGCTACCTGCTGGAGCGCATGGAGCGCTTCAAGGGACTGGCGATTCTCGCGACCAATCGCAAGAAAGATCTCGACGAAGCTTTCCTGCGTCGGCTGCGTTTCGTCGTCGAGTTCCCGCTCCCGGATGTCGCCGATCGACTGCGCATCTGGCGGAGCGTGATTCCTGCCGGCGTGGACGCAAGCGAACTCGACTTCGATTTCCTCGCCCAGCGTTTCGCGCTGTCGGGCGGTCACATCCGCGGCATCGTGTTCTACGCCTGCCTGCAGAGTGCGGAGGACGGGGCACCACGCCGTCTGACGATGCCCGTGGTCGTGCGCGCCGTTCAGCGAGAGTACGACAAGTTGGATCGCGCAAACAGTCTCGAGCAGTTCGGCCCGTACGCTCATCTCGTCGCGTCACAGAGGGCCGCGCGATGAGAAGGCTGTCTCGAACCGGTGGTCGCCTCCGAATCGGCCGGCTCGATCTGGATCTGCGCGGCGTCGCTCCGGCGACCGCGGAGGCGGCGGCGCGCGCGCTGGGGCCCGCCTTGGCTCGCGCTCTCACCTCGCGCTCGCCTGACGAGGGATTCGGGATTCGGGATTCGGGATTCGAGACTCGGGATTCGGGACTCGGGACTCGGGATTCGCGGTTCAGATCGGCCGATCGGATCGACGCCGGGCGCATCGAAAGCCCCGCGTCGCCCGATGCGCACGACCTCGCGGTCCGCCTTGCGCAGCGCATCGCGCAGGCGCTCGAACGGGAGGAGCGATGAGTCTGCTGCGCGGGGCTCTGATCGAGTACGGCACCTCGCTCATCGGGCCGATTCCGAACATCGTCATCTTTCAGTACAACCCGGAGTCTCTGTCGCGCACTCTGCAGATTCCGACGCGGCCCACCGGCGCGACACAGCGAGAGACGACACAGGCGGGCGAGAAGACGTTCGAGAAGATCACGTTCAAAGCGCATTTCAGCGCCGCCAACATGCTCGACGAAGACAAGGAGCTGGCGAAGCTGTTCGGCATCGGACCGCAGCTCGCGGCGCTGGAAAAGATGGTACTGCCGAGCGCCAAGATCGCCGGCCTGATCGGTGCGGCGATCGACGCCATCGGTGATGCGCTCGGCGGCGGCGGCGACGACGCACCGGCCCAGCCGATCCCTCGACAGAAGTACCCGCGAATCCTGTTCATCTGGGGACTGACCCGCGTGCTGCCCGTGACGATCGACTCGATGAGTATCTCCGAGCTGGAGTACGACGCGATTCTGAATCCGCTGCGCGCCGAGGTGGATATCACGCTGAGCGTGATCGCCGTTGACGACTGCTCGGACGACGTGCTGGCCAAGGGTGCGCTCGAGTATTCGACGATCGCCAAGGAAGCGCAGGCCATCGCCAACCTCGCCAACACCGCCGAACAGATCGTCGATCTGATTCCGCTGTAGGAGACACGATGTTTCTTGCGAACTCCCGCTACTCCAAGGTCGCCACGGTAGAGACCGTCACCTCGACGGGTGAATCGGTCACGGCACTCAAGCTGCGGCGGCTGACGCCGGTCGCCGGCGAGCCGCAGATGGTTCAGGCCAGCGATCGCCTCGACCTGATGGCTCACGACCGCACCGGCGATGCCACGCAGTTCTGGCACGTTGCCGACGCCAATACCGCGCTGGACAGCCGCACGCTGGTCGAGATTCCCGGCGACACGCTCAACGTGCCGAGGAGCTGAGATGCCGGGGCAGCGATTCCGCGTCTGGTTCGGCGACCGCGCCGCGAGCGAGGACGAGCTCCGACGCATCGAGGAGATCGAGGTCACCCAGGAGATGGACGCGTTCTGGGAAGCGCACGTGCGCATCGTGCTCTGCCTCGACGCGAACGGCACCTGGCTGCATTGGCCCGGCGATACGAGCACGCCGTTTTCGCGCGTGCGCATCGAGCTCGACATCGGTACTGGCCGCTTCGCGCCGCTCATCGACGGCCCGCTCGTCAGCATCGATGCCGCGCTCGATTCGCAGCCGGGCCGCAGCGTGGCGACGATGGTCGTCCGCGACGACAGCGCGTTCCTGAACCGCGACGAGGACACGGAGCCGCCGTTCGAACACCGGACCGACAGCGAGATTGCCGAGGAACTGTTCGAACGGTTCGACGAGATCCGCGACAAGCGCATCGAAGGGACGGACGCGACGCCCGAAGCGACCACGCGGCGCGGCACGGTGCTGCAGTTCCTGCGCGAGCTCGCAAGAGCGAGCGATCGTCACGCCTACGTGCTGCCGGGCGAGGAGCGGGGCGCCAGCATCGGTTGTTTTCTGCCCGATCCTGAGGGGCCCGCGAACCTGCCGCCGCTCGTGCTGATCGGAGACGGGCGCAACCTTTCTCAGGCGAGCGTCACGCAGGATCCGAACGGCGGCGAGCGCACGCGCGCCCAGGTGCTGCGCGTTGACGATCAGGGCGTCACCACGTTCGAGACCAGCGCCGCCGATCTCGGGCTGATGCGCAATCTGCCCGCGCTGCCGGCCGACCTGACGCCGCGGCGGCTCATGAACCCGTCCGACAACACACGTGAAGACCCGACTGCTGCCGCGACCGCGCAGGCGCGGCGCAGCGGCTACGTCTACAAGCTGGCGAGCCATGTCATTCCGAGCTGCTACGCGGGCATCCTCACGCCGTACCAGAAGGTGCGTGTCGATGCGGGCGCGACACCTTACAGCGGCGATTACTTGATCACGAAGGTCGTCCATCGCATCACGCCGTCGCTGTACACGCAGGAGCTCGAGGCCAAGACCAACTCCGTGACGGAGGTGTCGGGTGCGGCGGTCGCCGAGGCGCTCGGCGGCGGCCTGCAGCTCTCCGTTTCGGCCAACGTGGGGATCTTCTGATGGACACGCTGCTGGAAGGCACAGTCGAGCGGCTCGTCGAGCATGTCGGCTCGCGCTACTTCGGCAAGTACCGCGGCACCGTCACCGACGTGGCCGATCCGAACAATCAATGCCGGATCCGCGCGACGGTGCCGGCCGTACTCGGTGAGCACCCCTGCGGCTGGGCGATGCCGGCGGCGCCGTTCGCCGGCAGCGGACACGGCTTCGTGATGCTGCCGAAGGTCGGCTCCGGCGTGTGGATCGAATTCGAGGCCGGACAGCTCGACAACCCGATCTGGTCCGGCGGCTGGTGGGCCAACGGCGAGCGGCCCGATCCGCAGGGCGCGGCTGTGCGGGTCATCGTCTCAGAGAAAGGGCACAAGCTGATCCTCGACGACGACTCGGACGAGGTGAAGCTCGTTCACGGCAGCGGTCCCGAGATCAAGATGACGGCGACCGAGATCGTCCTGACCTGCGGCCCCTGCGAAATCAAGATCAGCAACGAAAACATCTCGCTGAACAACGGGCTGATCAAAGTCGGCCTCGCGGGCGTGAGCCTCGTCAACGGCGCGATGACGTTCGGAGTCCCGCCATGATCCCGATCCTCACCATGGCCAGCACTGTGATGTGCCCGCATGGCGGGATGGCGCAACTCTTCACCACGAACACCGAGGCGCTGATCGAGGGGTCGCCTGCTCTCCTGCTGACGGACGTGCATCCAATCGTCGGCTGCCCGTTTACGCCGGTCGCGTATTCACCCTGTGTCCTGGTTCGCTGGATTACCGGGGCGACGCAGACCGCGGTTCACAACGTGCCGGTGCTGCTGCAAAACAGCGTGGGCTTGTGCCTCAACGCGGCGCAGGTGCCCCAGGGCACGGCGATCGTCGTCCAGGTGCAGCAGCAGGGGAAAGGAATCTGATGGCGCTCTCGAACGGCCGGCACCTCGCGTTTCCGTTTCGCATCGGCAGCGACGGACGCACGGTCGCGCCGAACAACGACGACACGCACGTGCGCGACGAATTACTGCAGTTGCTGTTGACCAGTCCCGCCGAGCGGCTGTTCCTGCCGGAATTCGGCGGCGGCGTTCGCAAACTCGTGTTCGAGCCGGCGTCCGAGACGCTGCGCGGCGTGGTGAAAGCGCGGATCACCAACGGGTTGTCACGATGGCTCGGTCATCGGTTGACGGTGGAGTTGATCGACGTCGTGTGGGACGACGCGGCGGCGACGCTCGAAGTGACGGTGAAGTATCGGCCCGCGGGGAGTCCAGACTCGCGCGTCGTCAAGTTCCAGCGCAGCTCGCAATAACCGATTCGCGTCATGACCGCTATCAAGTTTCCGGATCTCGTTGACGACCGCGCTGACGTGCTGCAGAGCAAGGGGCTCGACGGCATCGAGCTGGCGCTGGTGTCGCTGCCTGCCGGCGTGAACCCGGACCATGCCGACATCGATCTGCGCTTCTTCAATGGGCTGCACGTCGCGGCGATTCTCGCCGACATCGGCGGCGACGCGGTGCGAGCGCGCCAGGTCTTCCGCATCCGCGGCGGTTCCCGCATCGTGGCGGGCAACTCGAGCGGTCAGGTACGGGTCACGTCGGTGACTGGCATCGATGCGACGCGTCTGTCGTTGCGCGTCGAGCCCGTCGGCGACTACTCGACCTACACGCTCGAACTCGTCTGGAACGCGAGCCTCATCGATCCGTTTTTCAGCGCGATTGGTTTCAAATTTCGTCCCGGCTGTTTCACCAACGACTGCGCGCCGCCGCAGCGGGGCCGGCCCCCCGCGCCAAATCCGGCGATCGACTACCTGGCCAAGGACTACGACTCGTTCCGCCACACGCTGATGGTGGCGATGGCCGAGCGCGTCCCCGGCTGGGTCAGCACGAGCGAAGCCGACCACGACCAGGTGCTGATCGACCTGTTCGCGGCCGCGGCCGACGAGCTGAGCGACTACCAGGATCGGGTGGTGGCCGAGGCGTATCTCGCGACGACGCGCAAGCGCGTCTCGCTGGCGCGCCAGGCGCGGCTCGTTGACTACCACCTCCACGAAGGCAATCAGGCCAGCACGTGGCTCGCGGTCGACGTGGTCGGCGGCCAGACGCCGTTCACGCTCGACGATCAGGAACTCGTCGTGTGGACCGGCGACCATCCACCCGGAGCCGACGCGGTGTTCTTCGCGAGCCGCCAGCGCCGTCTTCCAGCGGCGATGCGTCAACGGCTGGATCCGCTGCTCAACCGGTTGCGACTGCACACGTGGCGCGGCGCGCAGCCGGCGCTCGCCGCGGGCAGTACGAGTGCCGATATCGCGCCGCCCTCGGGCCTCGCATCACAGGCTGAAGCCGACGCGCTGCGCGATCTGGTGCGAAACGGCCTGTGGCGCGAGATGCTGATCGCGGAGGTGCTCAATCCGCTGACCGGCGCGGCGGCCGGCCGGCATCGCGCGAAGCGGCAGCTGCTCCGATTGCTCGCCGGGCACGACGTCGATCGTGGCGCGGCCGAGTCGATCTTCGATCCGGTGACGAGCACATGGATCGTCCGCGTGAACTGGCGCACAGAAGACGCGCTGCGCTTCGACTACAGCTTCACGACGTTCTGTCCCGGCCCGCCGCCGACCACCGTGGAGAACGTGTCGATCTTCTACGGCAACCTCGTCACCGTGCACGAAGGCCGTCCGCTCGAGGCGCACTTCTACGAGGCGGGCACGCTCCTGCCGACGGAGACTGCCGGCGTCAAGCACCGTTACTTCGAGCGCATGAATCGATACGGCAACGGACGCGACTGGGTGCTCGCACCGCTGCCCGACGAGGGACCGCTCGCGTACCTGCCGCCGGCGGGCGGCGCCGCGACGACCGGAGAAGAGCCCGCTCGCTCCACGTTGTTCCTGCAGGTCGAGCCGCCGGGTGCGGCGCGCGAGACGTGGGACGAAGTGGAGAGTCTGGTGCACAGCGACGACTCGGCGGAGAACGGCGATCACTACGTCGTCGAAACCGACGAGCGGCAGCGCACGGTGCTCCGCTTCGGCAACGGCACGAACGGACGCTTGTTGCCATCCGGCGCGACGGTCCACGCCGAGTACCAGATTGGCGGCGGTCATCGCGGCAACATCGGCGCGGATCAGCTCGTCAGCATTCGGCCGCTGACCGGCGCGCTGAACGGCGCGATTGTCGCGGTGACGAATCCCTTCGACGTCACCGACGGCCGCGACCCGGAGCCGGTGGAGCGCATCCGGCGCAACGCGCCCGAAGCCTTCCGCGCACGCCAGCTGCGTGCGGTCACGCTCGCCGATTACGTGAAGCGCGCCGAAGAGGTGGCCGGCGTGTCGCGCGCGGTCGCACGCTACGCGTGGACCGGCAGCTGGCGCACCGTCCGCATCGCGATCGATCCGACGGGGTTCACGGCGCTCGGCGACGCGCGCTCCGATGCGCTGTGGGACGAACTGCGCCCGCGCATCGCCGACCACCTCGAAGCGGTGCGCCTGATCGGCGAGGACCTCGAGCTCCGTCCGCCTCGTTACGTGCCGCTCGAGATCCACGTCGTCGTGTGCGCGGGCGAAGCGTACTGGCGCCAGGACGTGCGCTTCGTGCTGGAGCAGGAATTCTCCGATGGATGGACCTCGGACGGCCGGCATGGCTTCTTCCATCCCGATGAATGGACGTTCGGCCAGTCGCTGCACCGCAGCGCGATCGAAGGGCGCATCCATCGTGTGGCCGGCGTCAAGCACGTGGTGCGCATCACGATGAAGCGCTTCTCGGCGCGGTTGCCAGCTTCGCCTGGCGCGGAGGTGCTGGAGATGGGCTTCGACGAAGTCGTGCTGCTGGCCAACGACCCGAGCCACCTGGAACGAGGGCTGATCCGGTTCGCGGTGCAGGGAGGGCGGCGGTAAGGAATATGGCCTGCAACCCGCTCATCACCGATCCGTTCGTTTTTCCGCGCCGCGCGGACAATCGCCCCGGACTGCCCCGCATCGCGTATCGCATCGGACGCTACGCCGATTTCGTCGAGGCGATGACACGCGGCATCGACGCCGCGCCGGAGCTGTCCGCGTGGACGCACCGCGACGCCGACGATCCGGGGATCGCGCTCATTGAAGGCGCCGCCCTGCTCGGCGACATCCTGAGCTTCTACCAGGAGCACTACGCGAACGAGGTGTACCTGCGTACTGCCGCGTGGCGCGAAAGCGTGGCCGAACTGGTGCGGCTGACCGGCTATCGGCTGACGCCCGGTATCGGCGGCCGCGCGACGTTGGCGTTCGAGGCTCGCGGCGCAACGCCGATCACCATTCGCGAAGGATTTCCGGTGAAGACGGAGCTCCGGGACGTGGCAGCGCCCGCCGATTTCCAGACCGACGCTGAGCTCGTCGCGTGGCCGCACCTCGGACGCTTCAACCTGTATCGCCCGCGCGTGTACTTCCCGACGATCGCCGATGGCGCGTCGTCATTCGAAGTGGCGAGTGTGGGCGGCGCGAGCGACTCGGCCGCGCTCGCGGCATTCGAGCTGAAGGTTGGCGACCGCCTTCTGCTGCAGCCGCCGGAACCCGCCTGGACGACGAGCGGATCGACGCTGACGATCCAGCAGGCGCCACAGATCGTGAAGGTCAAGAAGATCACGCGTCTGCTCGGCAGGCTGATCGTCGATATCGACGCGTCAATCCTTCACGCCTGGACGCAGCCGGTGACGGCCTATCGCGTCAATCGTACCTTCCGCCACTTCGGCCACAACGCACCCGCCAGCATCGTGACCAACAGGACCGACAACAGCGGCACGATCACCGGTTCGCGCGAGTCCGCCACTGAGTTCGAGCGGCACATCGTCATCAACCACATATGCCCGCGAACGAGTTCGTCGCTCGATCTCCCGGCGACATTGATGCCGTTGGATTCGGAAGTCCAGGACTTGCAGCCGGGTACGCGAGTCGTCGTCCAGACCCTGGTGCACAGGGACAACGACGACACACTATTCGCCCTCAGCGTGGTGCGCCGCGTCGAGGCGATCGAGGCACGCACGATCGGCTTCGGCAATCTCAACGGCCCGAGCACCCTCTTGACGCTGAATCTGCCGCTCCTCAGACACGCGATGGTGAACTCGCCGCTGAGCGACGTGCGCCACTATCGCATTCACGAAGTCACGTCGCCTCGTCTCACATTGCGGCCGGTCTCGAGCCCGCAAAGCGGGGCCTTCGCGAACGGCACCAACGCGCTGCGCTTCTGGGGCACCGCGACCGAGGTCCAGGCGATCGCCGACCGTCGCCTCTATCTGTCGCACGCCGATGGTCGAACGCTCGAACTGGTCTGTACGAATCACGCGGCCGACTTCGTGCCGCCGTCTCCCAACGTGTCGAAGATGTGGCGATTGACATTCGACCGCCCACCGTCGCCGTTCGTGCGCGCCGATTTCGACGAGGCCGCGCCCACGGTGACGGTGTTCGGCAACCTGGTCGATGCGTCGCAGGGCAAAGCGGAGCGCGAGGCGGTGCTCGGCAACGGCGACAACCGTCAGATGTGGCAGACGTTCCCGCTGCCCAAATCACCGCTGACCTATTTCCTGTCGGCCAACGGCATTCCGCCGCAGACCCCTGAACTCGAAATCTGGGTCAACGACCGGCTGTGGACTCGTGTCGATGCGTTCTACGGACACGGTCCGGCGGAACAGATCTATATCGTCCGTGAAGATGCCGATGGTCGAAGCTTCGTGCAGTTCGGCGACGGCGAAACCGGCTCGCGCGTACCCTCCGGCCTGAAGAACGTCGTCGCGATTTATCGCACCGGCGTCGGCGCGCACGGCCCGATCAAACCCACGGCGACGCCCAGTACCAGCGAGCGGCCGCCGGGCTTCGACAAGGTGACGCTGGCCGGCATCGTCTCCGGCGGCGCGGACCCCGAGGATGGCGAGAAGGCGCGCGAGGCGGCGCCGGGCAAAGTGCAAAGCCTCGGGCGCCTGGTCAGCATCCGCGACTACGAGACAGAAACGATCGGCGTGCCCGGCGTCGTGACGGCCGCGGCCGCGTGGGATCTCCATGCCGGCGTGCCGGCGGTGATCCTGCGCGTACTCCTGGAGGCCGGACGCGAAGCCGAGTTCAGCGCCGTGCGCGCTACGCTCGCGCACGCGCAGCGCTGCCACGGTCCCGATCGCTTCCCACTCGTCGTGCAGCAGGCGCTGCTGCGCTACACGTTCGTCGACGTCAGCTACGCGCGCGATCCGACGTACCGGCAGGAGGACGTCGAGAGCGGCCTGCGCGCGGCGCTCGGCCTGGCCGGCCGCGCCGACGATGAACGCATCGGGCTGTTCGGTCTGCGCGCGCGCCGCCTCGGCGAACGCGAATACGCGAGCCGCATCGAAGGGCGCCTGCAGAACGTGGCGGGCGTGTTGTGGTGCAAGGTCACCGCGCTCGGACGGTTCCCGGGCGGCGTGACCGATCCGGCGACGCTGACGCTGCCGCCGTCGCCGCGGCCGCGCGTCGCCGTCCTGCCGTGCAGCCCTCGTGAGTTGCTGCAGCTCACGGCGCCGCACCTCACGCTGACGAGCGTCGCCGAGCCCTCGGCAGGGGAATGCGCATGAGCGTTCCCACCGTCCCGCTGTTCGATCGGCTCCCGGAAATCTACCGCACGCGTGACGCGGAGCAGTCGCCGCCGAATCAGCTGCGCGCCTACCTGGCCGCGATCGAAGGCGCGTTCGGCGCTCTGCACGATGACATTGCGCAGCTGTACGAAGACCTCTTCATCGACACCTGCGACGACTGGGTCATCCCGTACATCGCCGACCTGCTCGGCACGACACACCTGAAAGGCGAGCCGCGCACGCTGCGCGCCGACGTGGCCGACACGATTGCGCTGCGGCGGCGCAAGGGCACGCTCGGCGCGATCGAACGGCTCGCCGTCAATCTCACAGGTTGGGCGTGCCGCGCCGTCGAATTGCGCGAGAACCTCGGCTGGTCGCAGCACCTGAATCATCAGCGGCCCGATGCCGGAGGCGAGCCGCCGTACGGCGACCCGACGCTGACACGCTTCAACGTCCCGCGAGGTGGCACCGCACCCGTCCGAGATCCGGCGGCGCTGGCCCTGCTGGGTACGCCGTTCGACACCTTCGCATACACCGCGGATACGAAGCCCGCGGTCGACGATGCGCGGCACATCAACCTGCCGAACCTCGCGATTTTCCTGTGGAGGCTGGCGGCGTATCGGCTGCCACGCGTGCGCCCGCTCGCCAAGGGCGTGACCGATCTCGGCGCTCAGCCCGCCGGCCTCGCGCGGTTCGTCTTGCGATTCGATCTGCATCCGCTCGACATCCCGATACGCCTGTTCAACACGAGCCGTCCCGGATTTCTGCGCGCCGGCACGTCTGGTGGCGTCATTTCTCCGCTGACCGAAGCCGACGCGGTGCCGGGGCCGATGCTCGACGCGCGGTTGACGAGCGCCACGCCGGCCGGCCATCCCGACGCATACGTGCAGGTGGATTTCTACGACGGATCGGTGACGCCGCCCACCGGCTTCGACCTCGGCGACGTCGGGTTGCAGTTGTTCATGCCGCAGACCCTGGCGCCGCTGCTGGTTCCTGCGCCGCCGCAGACCGAATGGCGATGGCTGTTCCGCGGCGACAACTTGTGCGCATGGGAGAGCGGTCTGCGCAGGCCGGTGCGCAGCGGCGAAGTTGTCGTCGATCCGGACATCGGCCGTGTGTTGATCGGACTCGACACGTCGGCGCAGGCCGGCGATCTCGCCGTGACGGAGAACGGCAGCCTCGTGTCGCGCATGTACGTCGCCCTCACCTACGGCGCCGCAGGACCAGTGGGTGCGCACCCTGTCTCGCGCAGCTTCCCGGCCGCCGATCCGTCCATCGAGTTGCGACATGCGGGCGATGTCGCGGGCGGCACCACGCTGCAGGCGGCACTGAACGGGCTCGCCGTCGCGACCAAGCCGGTCGTGATCGAAATCCACGACAGCCTGGTGCACCGCATCGACCTGTCGCTGCTCGCGGGCACCACGGTGGACGGTACTGTTTCCCTGCGGCTCGCGCAGTCGCTCACGATTCGCGCCGCCGGCGAACATCGGCCGATCGTGCTGCTCGCGCAGCCGCTGTCGCTGCGGCCGGTGTCGGCTGGCGCAGCCACGCCCTTCGAACCACACGTGCGACTGGAAGGCCTGTACGTCGCGCCGGACAATGCAGTGCCATTCCCGGCGGGGCAGGCGCTGATCGATCGCGCGGCGGTGGCGCGGCTCGAGATCGTCGGTTGCACGCTCGCGCCGGGCGGCCACAGCCTGCGCGACGGCAGCCG
>Ga0075435_100002909_pt1 | contig 11493 bp, 13 predicted proteins | sample RhiMethybrSRZTD4_FD_75302 | JGI IMG/M metagenome (GOLD analysis project Ga0075435, IMG submission 75302) | Populus rhizosphere microbial communities from Tennessee, USA - Rhizosphere MetaG P. TD hybrid SRZTD4 | ecosystem: Host-associated > Plants > Roots > Rhizosphere > Soil | place: USA... | reverse complement strand
GCGGCTCGGCCGAGAGCAGCGCCGCGCACATGATCGGCAGCGCCGCGTTCTTCGCGCCGGAGATGCGCACTTCGCCGTCCAGTGGCCGTCCGCCGGTGATCTTCAGCTTATCCACCGCGCGCCGCCTCCTCCGGGGTCAGCGTCTGCATGGAGAGCGCGTGGATTTCGGCGCGCATGCGCTCGCCAAGCGCGCCGTAGACCAGCTGGTGGCGCTGCACGCGCGTCTTGCCGGCGAAGGCGCTCGACACCACCAGCGCCTGGAAGTGCTGGCCGTCGCCCACCACCTCGACGCGCTCGCAGGCGAGGCCGGCCTCGATGCCGCTCTTTACGCTTTCCGGCGTCACCATCACGTGCGCAGCTTATATCCCGTTTTCAGCAGCCACAAACCCAGCGCGGCGACGGCGACGAAGCTCGCGGCGACGATCGCCAGGCTCGCGCCCGGCGGGAAATCCGACACGCCGAAAAAGCCGTAGCGGAAGCCGTCGACCATGTAGAAGAAGGGGTTGGCGTGCGACACCTGCTGCCACCGCGGCGGCAGCGCGTGGATCGAGTAGAACACGCCGGAAAGAAAGGTCAGCGGCATGATGACGAAGTTCTGCACCGCCGCCAGCTGGTCGATCTTGTCGGCGTAGACCCCGGCCAGCAGCCCGAGCGCGCCGGCGAGCGCGGCGCCGAGCAGGCAGAAGGCGAGCACCCACAGCGGCGCGACGAGCGGCAGGCCGACGAACCAGACGGTCACGGCGAACATGCCGGCGGCGACCACCAGGCCGCGCGCCATGGCGGCGAGCACGTAGGCGGCGAACACTTCCAGGGTCGACAGCGGCGCGAGCAGCAGGAACACGATGTTGCCGGTGATCTTCGACTGGATCAGGCTCGACGAGCTGTTGGCGAATGCATTCTGCAGCACGCTCATCATCACCAGGCCCGGCACCAGGAAGGCGGTGTAGCGCACCCCGGGGTAGGCCTCCACCCGGCCCTCGAGCGCCTGGGCGAAGATCACCAGGTACAGGAGCGCCGTGAGCACCGGCGCGCCCACCGTCTGCACGCTCACCTTCCAGAAGCGCAGCAGCTCCTTGACCAGCAGGGTGCGAAAGCCGGTCACGACGCTTTTCCGGTGAGGTGCAGGAACACTTCCTCCAGGTCCGGCGTGTGCAGCTCGATGTCGTGCAGCGGCACGCCGTCGCGCCGCAGCCGCTCGAGCGCCGCCTCGAGCTCGTCGTAGCCGTGCAGCTTGAGGCGCGAGAGCGCGCCGTCGCGCCCGCGCACCTGCAGCTCCAGGCCGGAGAACGTCGCCAGCAGGTTCTGCGTCGTATCGAGCGCCACGACCTTGCCGGCCTTCAGCATGGCGATGCGCCGGCACTGGCTCTCCGCCTCCTCCAGGTAGTGCGTGGTGAGCACGATGGTGTGGCCGTCGCGGTTCAGGCGCTGCACGAACTGCCACAGCCCCTGGCGCAGCTCGACGTCGACGCCGGCGGTCGGCTCGTCGAGCACGATCACCGGCGGCTTGTGCACCAGCGCCTGCGCCACCAGCACGCGGCGCTTCATGCCGCCCGAGAGCGCGCGCATGTTGACATCGGCCTTGGCCTCCAGGTCCAGGTGGTGCATCACTTCGTCGATCCAGGCGTCGTTCGAGGCGAGGCCGAAGTAGCCCGACTGGATGCGCAGCGTCTCGCGCACCGTGAAGAACGGGTCGAACACCAGCTCCTGCGGCACCACGCCGAGCAGGCGACGCGCGCGCCGGTAGTCGCTCACCACGTCGGCGCCCAGGACGCGCGCCGCGCCGCGGTCGGCGCGCGCCAGGCCGGCAATCACATTGATCAGCGTGGTCTTGCCGGCGCCGTTGGGGCCGAGCAGGCCGAAGAACTCGCCCTGCTCGATGGCGAGGCTGACGCCGTCGAGCGCGCGCAAGCCGCCGTAGCGCTTCTCGACCTCGCGGACTTCGATCGCTTTCAGCGGGAGCGGGCCGGCCCGGATTCCGCGGCCGGCTTGCCGCCGATGCCGCTGAGGAGCTCGTCCACGCCGTAGAGCCGCGCAATGGTGCGCAGCGACTCGGGCGGGTTGGCGATCTCGAGCGCGCGGCCGCGCTGCTGCGCATCGCGCAGCCAGGCGAGCAGCAGCGCGAGCAGCGCCGAATCCATCTCGGTGACGCCGGCGAGGTCGATCACGCGCACGCCCTCGTCCTGGCGGCGGCGGCCTTCGTCGAGGTGGCGCCGGCCCTCGGCCAGCACCGCGGCGACGTTGGCGAGCGTCACCGGGCCGGCGAGCGCAATGCGCGGGCCGTCGCGCTTGATCATTTCTTGGCGCCGCCCGCTTCGAGGGACTTGTTCTTGCCCTGCAACTCCCTGATCAAGCCGTCGATGCCGGTGTTGCGCACCGAGTTGGAGAATTCGGTGCGGTAGTTCACCACCAGGCTGACCCCGCCCACCATCACGTCGTAGACCTTCCAGCCGGCGGCGGTCTTCTCCATGCTGTAGTCGATCGGCACCGGCTGCGTGCCGGGCTGCAGCACGCGCACCTGCACCGTGACGTCGGTGTCGGTCGGCTTGGCGCGCAGCGGCCGGAACTCGAATTTCTGCTCGCTATAGGCCGAGAGCGCGCTGGCATAGGTGCGCACCAGCAGCGTCTTGAACTCCTCGGTCACGGCCTTCTTCTGCTCCGAGTTCGCCTTGTTCCAGTTCTGTCCCATGGCGAGCGCCGCCATCGAGGCGAAGTTGAAATGCGGCAGCACCTTCTCCTCGATCAGCTGGATCAGCTTGGAGCGGCTGCCGGCCTTGATCTCCTTGTCCTTGGAGATGATCTCCACCACCTCGAGCGTGACGTTCTTCACCAGCGCGTCGGGCGTGGCGGTGTCCTGCGCAAGGGCGCTGCAGGCGAGAAGCAGTGAGGCGAGCACGGCGATGGCGTTTTTCATGGTCGTCAATTAACGGGTTTGTCGGGGGTATCGTTGACGTCCTCGCGCGGCGGCCGGCCGTCGTAGATCAGGCTGCGGCGGCGCTGGAAATAGGCGTCGCGCAGGAACACGTAGCGGTCGAGCGCCGCTTCCTCGAGCAGCTGGCTGGCGTCGAGCAGGTCGGCGCGCTGCTGCGTCAGGCGCACGCCGACCAGCGTGTAGCGCACGCGGTTGGAGTCGACCAGGCCGAGCGGGTCGGTGTACCAGTCGACCGCGGTACCGGTACCGTCGCGCACCGAGCTCGGGCCGAACAGCGGCAGCACCAGGTAGGGGCCGAAGCCCACGCCCCAGCGGCCGAAGGTCTGGCCGAAATCCTCGTTGTGCTTGTCGTAGCCCATGTCGGAGGCGACGTCGTGCACGCCGAGCAGGCCGAGGGTGCTGTTGAAGGCGAAGCGCGCCCAGTCGCTCGCGCCGTCGGCGAACTTGCCCTGCAGCATGTTGTTGACGCCGATGAACGGATCGGCCAGGTTGGAGAAGAAATTGCGCACCCGCATGCGGATCTCGTTGTGCAACAGCTCGCGGTAGGTGCGCGCCACCGGCCGCGCCACGAACTCGTCGAGGGTCTCGTTGAAGCGGTAGACGCCGCGGTTCATGCCCTCGAAGGGGTCGCGCGGATCGCCGTTGGCGCTGGCGCAGCCGGCCGCCAGCAGCGCGAGGCCCAGCGCCAACCCGCGCCTCACTTCTTCTCATCCTTCTTCTCATCCTTGCCTTCGGCGGCCTTGTTGAACAGGAACTGGCTGATCAGGTTCTCCAGCACCACCGCCGACTGGGTGAGGCGCAGCCGGTCACCCTTCTTCAGCATCATGCCGTCGCCGCCGGCCTCAAGGCCGACGTACTGCTCGCCGAGGATGCCGGAGGTGAGGATCTTGGCGGTGGTGTCTTTCGGAAAGTGGAACTCGTTTTCCAGGTTCATCGTCACGATCGCCTCGAAGCTCTCGTTGTCGAAGCGGATATCGGCGACGCGCCCGACCACCACGCCGGCGCTCTTGATCGGCGCGCGCACCTTGAGGCCGCCGATATTGGCGAATTTGGCCTGCACCTCGTACACCTGCGAGGTCGAGAAGGAAGCGAGATTCGCCACCTTGAGCGACAGGAAAAGCAGCGCCGCGAAGCCCATGGCGACGAAGATGCCGACCCACAGGTCGATGGTCGAGCGGTTCATGTCATTTGCCTCCGGTGAACATCAGTGCCGTGAGTATGAAGTCGAGAAAAAGGATGGCGAGCGACGAGGTGACCACGGTGCGCGTGGTGGCGCGCGACACGCCCTCGGCGGTGGGCGGCGCGTCGAAGCCCTCGAACACCGAGATCCAGGTCACCGCGACGCCGAACACCACGCTCTTGATGACGCCGTTCATGATGTCCTCCCGCACGTCGACGGCCGACTGCATCTGCGACCAGAAGGCGCCCGGATCGATGCCGATCAGCTGCACGCCAATGACGTAGCTGCCGTAGATGCCCATCGCCGAGAACAGGGCGGCGAGCAGCGGCATCGACAGCACCCCGCCCCAGAAGCGCGGCGCCACCACCCGCGCGATCGGATCGACCGCCATCATCTCCATCGCCGAGAGCTGCTCGGTGGCCTTCATCAGTCCGATCTCCGCGGTGATCGCCGAGCCGGCGCGGCTGGCAAACAGCAGCCCCGCCACCACCGGGCCGAGCTCGCGCACCAGAGACAGCGCCACCAGCACGCCGAGGGACTCCGAGGCGCCGAAGCGCTGCAGCGTCTGGTAGCCCTGCAGCGCCAGCACCATGCCGACGAACAGCCCCGACACCAGGATGATCACCAGCGACAGCACGCCGGCGAAGTAGATCTGCGCCATCGTCAGGCGGAAGCGGCGCAGCGCCGTGCCCGAATGCATCAGCACGTAGCCGAAGAAGCGCGCGGCGTAGCCCAGGCGCCAGAGCAGCGAGGTGACGGTGCTGCCGAGCAGCTCCAGCCGCTCGCGCATGCGCTGGCGCATTTCGGCGGTCTGCATCTCAGGCCGCCAGCTCGAGGTCGGCGTCGTAGGCCGGCGCCGGGTAGTGGAACGGCACCGGGCCGTCGCGCCGGCCGTTGACGAACTGGTTGACGAACGGCTCGCGGCTGGCGCGGATCTCGTCGGGCGTGCCGCGCGCGATGACGCGGCCGGCGGCCATGAAGTAGACGTAGTCCACCACTTCGAGCGCCTCCTGCACGTCGTGGGTGACGATGATCGAGGTGGCGCCCATCGAGTCGTTGAGCTCGCGGATCAGGCGCACGATGACGCCGAAGGAAATCGGGTCGAGGCCGGTGAACGGCTCGTCGTAGAGCATCAGCTGCGGATCGAGGGCGATGGAGCGCGCCAGCGCCACGCGCCGCGCCATGCCGCCGGAGAGCTCGGTCGGGCGCAGGCGCGAGGCGCCGCGCAGGCCGACGGCGTTGAGCTTCAGCATGACCAGGTCATGGATCGTCTCCGTCGACAGCTCGGTGTGCTCGCGCAGCGGGAAGGCGACGTTCTGGAACACGGTCATGTCGGTGAACAGGGCGCCGAACTGGAACAGCATCCCCATCCTGCGGCGCATGGCGTAGAGCGCGTCGCGCGACAGGCCGCGCGTCTCCTGGCCGAGGACGCGGGCACCGCCGGCGGTGGGCGCGAGCGCGCCCATGATGATGCGCAGCAGCGTGGTCTTGCCGCAGCCCGACTGACCCATGATGCCGACCACCGCGCCGCGCGGGATCGCCAGGCTCACTTCGCTCAGCACCGGGCGCGACGCCTCGTAGGCGAAGGCCACATTCTCGATCTCGACGATGGGGGGGTGCTGCGGCACGGCGTAATATTATCCCGCATGCCAGAAGCTCCCGCGACCGCGAATGCGGCGAATGCGATTCACGTTGCCGCGCTCGAGAAGCGCTACGGCGAGGTGCGGGCGCTCGCGGGCGTCGATCTCGACGTCGCCGCCGGCGAGGCGTTCGGGCTGGTGGGCGCCAACGGCGCCGGCAAGACCACGCTGATCAAGTGCCTGCTGGATCTCGCCGCGCCCGACGCCGGCACCGCCGAGATCTTCGGCGTGCCGGCCGGCCGCGCGCCGAGCCGCCGGCGCCTGTCCTACCTTCCGGAGCGCTTCGTGCCGCCGCATTACCTGCGCGGCGGCGAATTCCTGCGCGCCATGGTCGGCCTGGCCGGCGAAGACTACGATGCGGCGCGCGCCGCGCGCCTGCTCGCGGCGCTGGAGCTGGAAGCGGCGGCGCTCGAGCGCCCGGTGCGCGCGCTGTCCAAGGGCATGACGCAGAAGCTCGGCCTCGCCGCCTGCCTGCTGGTCGAGCGCGACCTGGTGCTGCTCGACGAGCCGATGAGCGGGCTCGATCCGGCGGCGCGCGTCGCCGTGAAGACGGTGCTGCGGGCGCTGCACGGCGCCGGGCGCACGCTGTTCTTCACCTCGCACGTGCTCGCCGACGTCGAGGAGCTGTGCTCGAGCATCGCGGTGCTCGACCGCGGCGCGCTGCGCTTTCGCGGCGCGCCCGCGGCGCTGTGCGCGCGCACCGGCGAGGCACGGCTCGAGACCGCTTTCCTGAGGTGCATCCGTGACGGGCAACCCGCTGTCCGCGCCTGAGGCCCGTGCCGCGCTGCTGCTGGTCGACGACGACCCGCTGATCACCGATACGCTCGCCTACGCGCTCGGCGCGCACTTCGAGGTGCTGGCCTGCGCCTCGCGCGCCGAGGCCATCGCGCGGCTGCGCGCGCTCGCCGCGCCGCCGCCGCTGGCGCTGGTGGATCTCGGGCTGCCGCCCACGCCGCACGCCCCCGACGAAGGCTTCCAGCTGATCGCGGACCTGCTGGCGCACTCCCCGGCGATGCGCATCTTCGTGCTGTCGGGCCAGAACGACGCCGCCAACGCGCGCCACGCGCGCGCGCTCGGCGCCTGGGACTTCGTCGCCAAGCCGGCCGACCCGGCGCTGCTGCGCCGCCTGCTCGGCCACGCGCTCGAGACGCCGGCGGCCGAGCCGGGCGAGCTGGTCGGCTCGAGCCCCGCGCTCGCCAAGCTGAAGAGCCAGATCGCGCAGTTCGCCGCCGCGCCCTACCCGGTGCTGATCGAGGGCGAGTCGGGCAGCGGCAAGGAGCTCGCCGCGGCCAGCCTGCACCGGCTCTCGCCGCGCGCCGCGCGGCCCTTCCTCACCCTCAACTGCGCCGCCATCGCGCCGACGCTGGTCGAGCCGGCGCTGTTCGGCTACGCCAAGGGCGCGTTCACCGGCGCGAGCGCCAACAAGGCCGGCTACTTCGAGGACGCGCAGGATGGCACGCTGTTTCTCGACGAAATCGGCGAGCTGCCGCTCGAGCTGCAGGCCAAGCTGCTGCGGGTGATCGAGAACGGCGAATACCAGCGCGTGGGCGAGACCCAGCCGCGCCAGGCGCGCTGCCGCGTGATCGCGGCCACCAACCGCGACCTGCGCCGCGCGGCGAAGAACGGCGAGTTCCGCGCCGACCTCTACCATCGCCTCTCGGTGTTCACGCTCGGCGTGCCGCCGCTGCGCGAGCTGGAGGACGACAAGGCGCAGCTGCTGGAGCACTACCGGCACCTGGCGGCGGCGCAGGCCGGCCGCCAGCCCTTCGAGCTCGAGGCCGCCGCCGCGCAGCGCTGGCGCCGCTACGATTTTCCCGGCAACGTGCGCGAGCTGCGCAACATCGTCATCCGCCTCACCGCCAAGTACGCCGGCCAGCGCGTCGGCGAGGCCGAGCTCGCGGCCGAGCTCGATCTGGACGCGGGCCCCGGGGCCGCCGCCGACGCGCCGCTGCTCGAGCAGGCGCAGCGCCAGCTCGAGCGCGGCGGCAGCTTCAATCTCGACCAGACGCTCAAGTCCTGGGAATCGAGCTACATCCAGGCCGCGCTGCGCCTGACCCACGGCAACGTCAGCCAGGCGGCGAAGCTGCTCGGAATAAACCGCACGACTCTTTACAGTCGCATGCAGTCGGGCGGGGAAAAATAGCGCCGTGGCGCTCTACCTCGAGCATTTCGGCCTGTCGGAACCGCCGTTCCGCATCACGCCGCATACCGATTTCTTCTTCGACGGCGCCGACCGCGGCGCGACGCTCGAGGCGCTGGCCTACGCCGTGCTGCACGACGAGGGCATCGTCAAGGTCTCGGGCGAGGTCGGCAGCGGCAAGACCATGCTGTCGCGCGTGCTGATCGAGCGCCTGCCGCCCCAGGTCGACACCATCTATCTCGCCACGCCGTCGCTGGCGCACGACGAGATCCTGCACGCCATCGGCGACGACCTGAAGCTCAGCCTGTCGCGCGAGCGGCGCAGCGTGGCCCTGCGCGAGCTGCAGGAGCACCTGATCAAGCTCTACGGCGCCGGCCGGCGCGTGGTGGTGCTGATCGACGAGGCGCACGTCATGCCCGAGGACACGCTGGAGCAGGTGCGGCTGCTCTCCAACCTCGAGTCGAACCGCCACAAGCTGCTGCAGATCGTGCTGTTCGGCCAGCCCGAGCTCGATGCGACGCTCGCCAAGTCCGAGCTGCGCCAGCTGCGCGACCGCATCACCCATGGCTTCCGCATGCGGCCGCTGTCGCCGGCCGAAGTCGCCCACTACGTCAGCTTCCGCATGCGCGCCGCCGGCTATCGCGGGCCCGAGGTGTTCCACCCGCGCGCCGTGTCGCTCATCGCGCGCGCCTCCGGCGGCCTCAACCGGCGCATCAACATCCTCGCCGACAAGGCGCTGCTCGCCGCGTTCACCGAGAACACGCACGCGGTGACCGACAAGCACGTGCGTGCCGCGGTGGCCGATTCCGAATTCGCCGCGGTGGTGCGGCGCGCGCCGCCGCGCGCCGCGGTCGTCGCCGGCACGGCGCTCGCCGCCGGCATCGCGCTCGGCGCCGCCGTGCCCTGGCTGCTCGCGGCGCTGGAACCAGCGCCGAACGTGCTGGCGCGTCCACTCGCCGCCACGCCGGGCCCGGCCGCGGCGCCAGCGCCGGTGCCGGTGCCGGTGCCGGTGGCACCCGCGGTTGCCGCGGCCGAGCCGAGCAAGCCGCCGCCCCCGGCGCGCCTGGAAGCCGGTCAACTGCGGCGGCTCGGGGGCTATGCCACCGATGGCCAGCAGCTGCTCGCCGAGCGCATCGCCGCCGCGCGCGCTGCGCTCGAGCGCTCGCCCGACGAGCACTACTCGATCGAGCTGTACACCACCGACAACGCCGACCCGGCGCGCATGCAGCGCTTCCTGCTGCGCGCGCGCGACTGGGTGCCGCTCGAGGAGTTGTACGTCATGCCGCTGGCGAGCGGCCCGCAATACCGCCTGCGCGTGACGTTAGGGAATTACGACAGCCGCGAACAGGCGCTCGAGGCCATGCGCCGCCTGCCGCCCCGCTACCAGCAGGCGTTTCGCGCCGCACCGCGCAGCTTCGGCGAGCTGAGAGGTCAGATTTAGTCAAAAACGCCAGCGGGACAGGCGCTTACCGCATTTCCTTGATTCGGCCTCGTGCTATCCTGTCGACCGGGGTTGCGCGCGATGATGAAACTCAAAAAACTGGCGGCGGTGCTGCTGGCGGCGATGCTTGCCGCCTGCGGCCAGGCGCCCGTCAAGCCCGCCGCGACCCACCTGCGCGCCGACCCGCCGTCTGCGGCCGGCACCATCCCGCCGGCGGTGCAGGTCTCGCCGGTGCTGCCCAAGCCGACCCCGGCGATGCCCACCGAGACCTACAGCGTAGTGGTGAGCAACGTGCGCGCGCAGGAGCTGCTGTTCGCGCTGGCGCGCGACGCCAGGCTGCAGATCGACATCGACCCGAACCTGACCGGCACGGTGACGATCAACGCCATCGACCAGACGCTGCCGCAGTTGCTGACGCGCATCGCGCGCCAGCTCGACATGCGCTGGGAGCTCGACGGGCAGACGCTGGTGGTGATGCGCGACTCGCCGTTCCTGCGCAGCTACAAGATCGATTACCTCGGCGCCGGGCGCAACGTGAAGATGACCTCGTCGTCCTCGACGCAGTTCGCCGCCGCGACCGCCACCAGCAGCAGCGCCTCGGCCACCGGTGCGGTGGCGGTGGTCGACATCAACTCGGTCAATCACCTGTGGGATTCCATCGTGCAGAACGTCAAGGACATCCTGCAGGAGACGGACAAGATCCTGCCGGGCGGCGCCACGGCGCAAGGCGTGCAGGCGCCGCCGGTCCCGCCGCAGGCGGCGCCGGCGCAGCCCGGCGCCCCGGCGCAGCCCGCCGCCGCGCAACCGCTCCAGCTGGTCACGCCGGCCTACCGCGAGGCCTCGTCGGTGATTTCCAACCGCGAAAGCGGCGTGCTGTACGTGCGCGCCACGCTCAAGCAGCACGAGCGGGTGCAGGAATTCCTCGACCAGGTGCTGGCCGGCGCCAAGCGCCAGGTGCTGATCGAGGCCACGGTTGCCGAAGTGCAGCTCAATAACCAGTACCAGCGCGGCATCGACTGGTCGCGCCTTCGCGGCGGCGCCACCGGCATCCAGCTGCAGCAGTCCTCCGCCGGCACGCCGGCCAACATCGACACCAGCGCCTTTGTCGTCGGCCTTGGGCTCGGCGGGCTGAATTTCACCGGCGCGGTGAAGATGCTGGAGTCCTTCGGCGACGTGAAGGTGCTCTCCAGCCCGAAGCTCGGGGTGCTCAACAACCAGGCGGCGCTGCTGCGGGTGACGCGCGACATCGTCTACTTCACCATTACGCCGTCGGCGGCGTCGGTCACCGTCTCCGGCGGCGGCACGGCGGCGCTGCCGGCCACCTTCACCACCACGCCCAATGTCGCCGCCGAGGGCTTCATGATGAGCGTGCTGCCGCAGATCAGCGAGGCCGACACCGTGGTGCTCAACGTGCGACCGACGGTGCGCCGGCGGGTGGATTTCGCCGCCGATCCCAATCCGGCCCTGATCGGCGATCCGGCCATCCCCAACAGCTCGCGGCAGAACCTGATCCCGGTGTTCGAGACGCGCGAATTCGATTCGATCCTGCGCATCCAGAGCGGCCAGCTGGCGGTGCTCGGCGGCCTGATGCAGGACTCGGCCGCCACCACCGAGGACGTGATTCCCGGCATTCGCAGCATTCCGTTCCTCGGCGCGCTGCTCGGGCAGCGGCGCGACGAGAACAAGAAGACCGAGCTGGTGATCTTCATCCGCGCCACGGTGATCCGCGACGCGAGCCTCGAAGGCGACTACGCCAACTTCCGCGAATTGGTGCCGGGCGAGGATTTCCTGCGCCGGCCCAATCCCGCGCGTGGCGCAGCGCGTCCGTCGGACTCGCGGTAGCGCCGCCATGAGCCTGCTGCTCGAGGCGCTCAAGAAGGCCGAGAAAGCCAAGGAAGACGCGCAGCGGCGGGCGGAAGCCGGCGCCGAGGACGAGCGCGCCGAGCTTCAGCCGCAGGCCGAGGCCGCGCCCGAGGCCGAGGCCGAGCGCCGGCCGGTGATGACGCGCGACCAGCTGCCGGAGATCTCGACGCCGCTGGAAATCGTCAGCGATGACCTCAAGCCCGCGGCTTCGCCGGCGCGCGAGCCGCTGGCCATCCAGGAGGATCCGCCGCCTGCGCCGCGGCGCCGCGAGGCCGAGGCGCCGGAGGCGCAGGCGGGCGA
>Ga0075435_100002908_pt1 | contig 11494 bp, 8 predicted proteins | sample RhiMethybrSRZTD4_FD_75302 | JGI IMG/M metagenome (GOLD analysis project Ga0075435, IMG submission 75302) | Populus rhizosphere microbial communities from Tennessee, USA - Rhizosphere MetaG P. TD hybrid SRZTD4 | ecosystem: Host-associated > Plants > Roots > Rhizosphere > Soil | place: USA... | reverse complement strand
GACACGTTCAGGAACGGGCTGAAAGGATGATCGATCACCGCACGCTTGAGGCCCACTTTGTCGACTTCCTCAGCGAGCTTATAGATTTCCGGGTGAGTTGCATGACCGAAAAACAGCGCAACGTCCTGATCCGCGCAAATGCGTACGATTTCCTTAACTTCTCTTTTGAGCTCACCGTTATCGTCCAAATTATAGTGACCCAGCTCGATAGCTTTATCCCACGGCAACGGACCGTGCCAGCCGTTCACGTCCTTGTGCTCGATCGTGCGCCGATAAGTTCCCACAGTGCTAAGAGTGATAGCGTGGTTAAAAACCGGCAGCCAGATCGCAACCACGCCGCGCCGAATCATGTCGGCCACTATCTTTGCTGAAACCGGCGCTGTTTGGCGGCCACAGACATAACCTGCCCAACATGTGATCGGGACGACGCCTTCTGTCTCGGCCCAGCGGTTGACGTCGTCTTGGACGCTTTGAGTGGCTTTGACAGGATCGTCGCCAGGAATGCTTTTGAACAGCAAACCCTTCATCTCTGCCAGTGAGGCGCGGCGCGCGAGATCGTAAGGATCCTGCTGACCCTCGTGTGCATGGCAATGGATATCAATGGCATCTTTCACTTTGATGTGAGGCGGATGGACGACGCCCGGCTTGTACTGCGTCCGCGCGGCATACGAGGTGATGCAGCGTTCATGCGTCGGAGTGGAAACTGAATTTTTGTCCATGGCTCGGTCTCCTTTGCCGGATGTAAGGATGTTGCTATAGACACAATGAGTTTGTCAAAGGCGTCGGGGCCCGCAGCAGGGAAAATAGGCAATAGCCGATAGCTTCGAATGCCCGACATATGGCGACGTCGTTGCTCTTTATGGACGTGGTGTTGTAATAACGGCCTTGCTTACTTGTTCGGGAATGTTTCTAATTCAGGGAGTCCGGCATGAAGACACACAGTTTCGTTAAATGTGCGTCACTATTTTGCTTTGGCCTGGCGATTTTCTCAGGCCATGACGCACAGCTATTCGCGGCGGACAAGCTCAATTTGATTTACAGCGCGCGAGTCATGTCGCAGTCCTATCCGTGGATGGCGCAGGATCTGGGGCTCTTCAAAAAATATGATCTGGATGTGCCGGTGGTTTTTGTTACGCCGGGAGCGCCGTCGGTGGCGGCGATTCTTTCTGGCGATAGCGAAGTCGCGGTGATCGGGGCAGCGAGCATTACCCGGCCTTTTGTGCAAGGGAACAAAGACCCGGTATTGATAGGCGGCATCAAAAGCTTGCTGACACACAGTATCATCGCAAAACCGGAGATAACGCGGCCGGAGCAGCTCAAAGGAAAACGCATCGGCGTCTCACGAATCGGCAGCAACCCGCACTACTTTGCCGTACAAGCGCTGCGTCATTTTGGGATCGATTCACGGGAGGTCAGCTACATCCAGGCGGGTGGCGCACCTGAAACGTTGGCGGCATTGGTCGCACAAGGAATCGACGCTGCGGTTTTGACCGTTCCGACGGACGCGCAAGCGCTCAAACTAGGCTATCACTACGTGATCTATGGTCCCGATCTGAAAATCGCCTACGCGGCAACAACGATCACGACGCGGCGATCGATCATCGCCAAACGCGGGCCGGTGCTCGGCCGGTTCATGCGTGCCATGGCGGAGGCCGCTAAGATCATGCACACCGACAAGGATTCGACTTTCAAGATCCTCGGAAAATATCTCCGTATCGATGATCGAGCTTTGCTCGATGCAAGCTATAACGTTGAGATCAAAGCGCTGGAGCCGCGAATCGCGCTAAAGCCCGAAGGCATTCAATCGACTCTCGATGAAATCGCTCCGACGGAGCCGCGGGCAAAGACAGTGAAGCCCCAGGAAATGATCGATACGAGGTATCTTGACGAGATGGAGAAGAGTGGATTTTTCGATCAGATATGGGGACGGAAGTAGGCTCAAGCGTGAGAGGTATGGGGTAAGGCGATGGGAAACGGATTACAACGGGCAGCGCTCATTACATGGCGCTGCCCGTTTTGCTGACGAACTCGGTGATTATGCTTGCTGCACTGCCGTTAACTTCCAACTATTCGGCCCGACGGGGCGGCTGAATGTCCAATACTCTTCAAACTCGATCGGGTCGGTATTGCTGCCGCTCACAACATTGCCGGTTCGCGCATCGACGGTGTAATCGAGCAAATTCGCGTGCAGGCGAACGGTGATGAAATCGGCGCCGTTTTCCGTCCAAGCTTCGGTGATCTCGCTTTCACGCAGAGCGATATTCTCCATCCGATTTTGCTGGGCGCGGGTACGCTGCTGGTTCAGTTCCTCAGACCACGACTGCATCAGTTCCGACCCGCAAAGAGCAGAAAGCGTTGTCGTATCCTGCTTGTTCCAGGCACCTTGGATTTTAAAGAAAAGATCCTGCGCCGTCTTGAGAAAACGATCCGGATCGAAGGTTCGATCCATCATCGTCAAAGAGCGATAATCAACGGCAGCGTTGGCCGCCGGCGCGTCTTCGAATGACGCCGTGCGCGGCGGGAATTCCGGTGTACCTTGGTACTGCATCGGTTGATAGGCGGGTGCTCCCGCAGGACGGCGAAATTTCTGCAACAGAAAATAGCCGAGCCCCGCGAGCAAGAGAATCTCGATCAGACCAAAGCCGCTTCCGCCAAAACCGCCAAAGCCGGCGTTGGCAATGCCGGAAAACAGCATCGAGCCCAGAAATCCACCCAACATCGCGGTGCCGAGCCCGCGCATGAAACCGCCGCCTGAAGGCGCATATGGTGCAGGTTGTTGTGGAGGCGGCGCGGCTTCCCTCCTCGGAGCCGTTGGCTGAGCCGGACGAGTCGGAGCTTGATAACTTCTCGAACCACGAAAACCGCCCGAGCGACCACCGCCGGCGCGTGCTTCGGCGCATTGCTCCAGGATGATTTGCGAAAGCCCGAAGATGGCAAAAAGACCGAACGCCGCAATAAAAATCTTTCGTCGGGAGATTAGCATAGAGTGCCCTCCTGATTAGCCCAAAGTGTAGGCTCAAGAACGCTAATGTCAATATAGCCGAAAACGTTTGACCGCTTGTGGCCGATTCTCATATGTAATGAAGGCCAGATCGAGTGGTTAACCTCGGAACCAGAGATCTAAAGCCCTGCGACTCCAAATGGGGAGGAAAGTCATGGCTCGTATGTCTTTGTCGGGTTTTGCATGTGTGAGTTTGATTTTGATCGTTTTCGCGCCGAGACTGGCGCTCACCCAAACCAAGATCACCGTCGGCGTTGCGGCCATGAGCCCACGGACGATTCCACTTCTAATCGCACAAGAGCAAGGTTTATTTGCGAAGCACGGGATCGAAGCGGGCATTGTGCTGATCAAAGGCGCGCCGACATTGGTGGCGAGTCTCATCTCCGGAGACATTGAAATCGGCTACACCGGAGGGACCGCGGTGCTAGGCGCGGCATCGCAAGGTCTTTACCTGAGGATCCTTTCGTCAGTTTCCAGCAAGCTCACGCACAGCATCATCACCAATCCCAACTTGAAAACCGCCGAACAGTTGCGCGGCAAACGTTTTGGCATTCAGAGCATTGGCGGGACGACCTGGATGCACACAATTCTGGGACTAGAGCACATTGGTCTAGACGTCAAACGCGATAATATCAATTTGCTTGTGATCGGTGACTCGGTGCTGATCGGTCAATCGCTCGAAGCGGGAAGAATCGACGCCGCCGTGCTTGATGGCGCGTTGATGCGCCGTCTTAAGAGCAAAGGTTTTTATGTCATTGCCGACCTCATGCCGGCCAATATTCCTATGCTCAATCAGGCGATCGTGGTCAGCCAGGAGTTTTTACAAAAACGGGCAGATCTGGCGGAAAAGATCCTCATGGTGCTGGTGGACAGTCTCGCATATACACTTGCGCCCCAAAACAAGAATGTCGTGACGAAGACGATGATGACGCGCTTTCACATCAGCGACTCGACTGTCGCCGAGGAAGGCTATCAGGATCTGCTCGTGAGCGTCGAGCGCAAGCCGTTTCCATCGCTGGACGCGATGCGCAACATCCGCCGGCTCATGGCTGCGCAAAATCCCAAGGCAGCAAATGTAAAAGTTGAAGAGTTGATCGACGCGCGGCTGATTCGGAAACTCGATGAAAGTGGTTACATCGACAAAGTCGCGGCGAGTTACGGCATAAAATGAAGCGGCAGGCATTCTTCAGGATGGTTATCGAGTGACCGTGCCGGCGATGGATTGCGGAATGCGCTGGCGCTGGATCCACTCCCATGCGATCACCGCTGCACCGAGCGCCAATCCTAAAATATCGGCGAGAAGAAGAACATTGCTTGTCGAGGGTAAAAGCAGTAGCAGTGCGGCGATCCAGAGAAGTCCGCGCTTGATCCAGCTGATGGGACGAAAAAGATAGCCGGCGCAGCCGGCGGCTAGGAGAGCAATTCCAATGGAGGCGGTGAGCACGGCGATGATGATCTCACTGACGCTTCCAACCAAGATAAGCGCGGGTTGATACGCAAAGATAAACGGAACCACGTAGGCCGCAATCGCGAGGCGCATGCCGGTCCAACCGGTCTTCCAGAAATTGGCCTTGGCAATGGCCGCTGCGACATAAACCGGCAAGCAATCGGGAGGGGTAATTAACGAGATCATGCCGAAGTAGAAAAGAAAAAGATGCGCTGCCAGCGGTAAGACACCAACCTGCACCAGCGCAGGTCCGGCAAGCACGGCCAGCATGATGTAGACAACCGTCGTTGGGAGTGGCAACCCTAAAAAAAGACAGCCGAGAGCCGTAAGAATCAAAAGAAGCAAAGCATGTCCACCGGAGATCGTCACCAACATCATGGAAAGTTTGAATGCAATGGCAGAAAGCTGCAAAGCACCGATCACCAGGCCGGCGAGCGCGACAATGGCGATAATGTCGAGCATGGTTCTGCCGGTTTCATGAATACTGTTGAGTATGCCCTGGAACGTCGGCCGGGTGTCTTTCTGCAGTGCGCCGACAACGAATACGGCAATCACCGCCGCCATGCCCGATTTAGCTGCGTCCCAGTCCTCGATCATCAAGGCGTAAATCAAGATGACGAGCGGAATCGTGAAAATCCACCCGCGCCGCATCACATCGCGGAATTTCGGAATCTGATCGGCCGGGAGACCGGCGCTGCCGTTCTTGGCTGCTTCCAGATCGACTTGGACAAACAACGCGAGATAGTAGAGGCAGGCGGGAATTGCAGCAGCTAGGGCCACCTGACCATAGGTGATGTTGAGAAACTCAGCGATCAGGAATGCCGCAGCACCCATAACCGGCGGCATAATCTGTCCGCCGGTGGACGCTACTGCTTCGATGGCGGCCGCCATGTGAGGCGCATAGCCGCTGCGCTTCATCATGGGAATGCTGATGGCGCCGTTTACCGCAACGTTGGCAACGGCGCTTCCAGAAACCATGCCGAAGAGTCCGGATGAGACGATGGAAACTTTCGCCGATCCGCCCCGGTATCGCCCCATAGCGATCAATGCCAGGTCAATGAGAAATTTGTCACCCCTGACAGCGTAGAGCGCTTGACCGAAAAAAATAAAGGCGACTAAAACAGTGGCTGCCACATCGAGCGGCACGCCGAAAATACCACCGGAGTCGAGATAAAGATAAGTTGCGATCCGAGCCCACGATGATCCCTTGGCGTAGAGCAATCCGGGAAACACGAACGCGAACTTGGCATAAATTACACACGACAATGCGATCCACGCGAGCGTGCCGCCGGCCACGCGACGGGCGGCTTCAAGCACGAGCAAAACCGCTAGACCGCCAAGGATCCAACGCTCGGGACTCAGCTCCCCCAGTCGGTAAGCGATGATGGGATAAAAGACGGCGACATATAGGCCGACAACCATACCGGCCAAAGCGAAAAAACAATCGTACCAAGGCACTCGGTCGCCGCTCTCCTTAGGATATGCTTTTACCGCTACGAAGATACTTGCGAGCCCCAGCGCCAGAAATAATCCGAGATATTGTTGATTGAAAAAAGTCCAGGGGAGACTATGTTGTACGCCCAAACCCCAAAGAGACCCCAAAATGGTGACACCGCCGAAGAGCAATCTTTCGAGCAGGCGAACGGGGCCGCTCAGTGCTCGAAACTTTGTCGGGGAGGAACCGGTGTCGTCACTCATGTGAAAAAACGAAGCGTTACAATCGGTTAATCGCTCCCAGAGTCTGCCGGAGCGGAGCCGAGGAGTTCCAACCGTTCAAGCTCGTCGGACGTCAGATTAAACAATGGGTGATCTATTTCCCTAAACATTTATGGATTCATCGCAAGCAGTCTTTTCTGAGTCTCGTCCAATTTGGCACTCCAAAGACTTTTCTCTTTATAAAACTGCACCGCAGCGGGATGATACGGAATGGTAACGTCGGCGGATACAGCGCGCTCGCGTGTCCATTCTTGGAACTGCGGATTGAGCGGCGGCAGCTTATCGATATTGTCCCAGATTGCTTTCAACGAATAGGTGACGAGTTCGTTGAATAATCCTTTGTGGCCAACCATGTAAATGTCATAGGCGAGCACGCAAGTGTCGCCGACGATGCCGGTGGACGCTCCCGACTTTAGCGTAATCAGGTAATATCCCGGCACTGCTTTTCTAACGCGCGCATCTCCGCCGGCGCTACAATCGAGCGACAAATACCGTACGCCGATCGCCGCATCGGCCTCCTTCACTTTGGCGACGCCGATGGCGTGATTGGCCGCATCGGCCCGTCCCTGAACAAGCGCGTCGACACCGTCATTGACCGCGGGGACCGGCACAACTTTGACGTCGTCCCAGGTCATTCCAGCATTCGCCAGCTCCGTATAGACATGAAACCAGATCGCAATATTCGCTGGATACTCTCCGGTGACCCGCTTCCCTTTGACGTCGTGAATCGTTTTCATCGGCGAATCTTTTCTCACCACCAGACTTACGGATAAAGGCGAGCCACGCATGATCAGTCTCGTGTTGGGGACGTGCGGAAGAGGATTTTTGCCGCTGATCTTCAGCTTTGTGGGACCCTGATAACCGAGGTTCATTTCCACGGCATTGACGATGCCGAAATCGAGCTCGCCGCTGTCGAGGAGCGGCAAAAAGGTACTGCTGCCGGTGTAGGGCTGAACGATAGATTGCATCGAGCCCGCGGTGCTGATCACTTTCGCCAGGCCCGCGGCGACGGCATAGAAAGCGGTGCCGGCGGGATTGGTGCCGAAGGTTGTGGAAGCGGGGAGTTTTTGCGCCGCTGCGCTGCCGATCGTAAGCAGGAGCGTGATGACTGCTGTCGATAATGTGTTTGCTGCGGTTCCGCGCATCTCCTCCTCCTGCTGCAATCGTTCGGCGTCTAACGCGTTGTGTCTAGCATTAACTTCAGATTCTAGACCCGGGACAGGGAATGCTCCTTACGGATTCATCGCCAGCAATCTTTTTTGTGCTTCGTCCATTTTTGCCGGCCAGACGCCGCTATCTTTGAAGAAGCGAATGGCGGCGGGGTGGTAGGGCAAAGTAACGTCGGGGTCGACGGCGCGCGCCTTCGTCCACTCTGCAAAACTGGGATGGAATTGCGGCAGTTTCTCGACGTTCACCCAGATGGCTTGAAGGACATTGCGAACGACGGCATCTGGCAAAGCTTTGTGGCCGAGCAGGTAAATGTCATAGGTAAAGGCGCAGGTGTCCTCAACGATGCCCGTGGATGAACCGGCCTTGACGATCGACAGATAGTAGCCCGGCACGGCCTTCTTGATCCGTGCTTCGCCCTGTTTGGAGCAATCGAGCGGGATGTAGCGAATGCCGACTGCGGCATCCGCTTCCTTTACTTTGGCCGTTCCGATCGCGTGAGTGGTAGCATCGGCGCGTCCTTGAACTAGCGCATCGACACCTTCGTTGACCGCAGGCACCGGCACGATTTTGACGTCATTCCACGTGAGGCCGCCGTTCGCAAGTGAGCCGAAGACGTTGTACCAAACCGCCAGCTGCGCCGGGTATTCGCCCGTTACGCGCTTGCCCCTGACGTCGGCAATGGTCTTGATCGGCGAATCTTTGCGCACGATCAGGCTGCTGCGCAAAGGCGAGCCGCGCCAGAGCAGGCGCGAGCTCGGCACGTGGGGAAATGGGTTTCTGCCGCCTATTTTGAGTTTCTGGCCCTGATACACCATTCCCATATCGACGGCATTGACGACCCCCAGATCAAGCTCACCGTTCTCAAATAGCGGCACGAAAGTGCTGGTGCCGGCATAAGGTTGGACTTGCGCCTGCATGGGCGTTGCTTCACTGATCACTTTTGCCAAGCCGCTCGCCAATGAGTAGAAGAGCGATCCGGGCGGGTTGGAGCCAATCGCAATGGATCTCGGCAATGGCTGCGCGTCGGCAGCTGTGACGACAAAAAAAGTTGTAAACACCAGTCTGTAGAATAACCGACGAAGCATAACCTCTCCTCCCGTGAAGTGGCGGTCAATCTAAATCGGATCAGCTTGGTCAGTCAACGGCGTTCGATGTGGCGCTGCTGGATGAGAGGTGAAGTCGAAGTTTGTCATGCCGGCGAACGCCGGCATCCAGTTTGTCTTTGTTCAGTTAAAAAACGCCTGACTTCCGACTTCCGCCGGAATGACAGATCAGCGAACTTTTGTCTGCCATTCCGGATTTCCTGATTAACGTTAACGACTGATTTCCTGAACATTTCAGTACACGGCTGTTTTGAAAGGCTAAATCAACCTTTTGCTCCGAGGTGTCTGGCGAGAAAATCCCAGATGGCCGGACGGTAGCGAAACGGCATGTTGTTGCAAACGTGATTGCCGCCTTCGAGTAATAGCCACTCTTTTGGGCCGGAGGCCTCGTCATAAGTGCGTTTCGCCTGTTCCACGGGAACAAAATCTTTTGTGCCATGGACGACGAGCAGCGGACAGCGAATTTTCGGTGCCAAACCTTCGAGGGTGCATCGGCTATGTAGCTCGACTAATTTCTGCTTGTCATAAACCTTCCAGATGTGCGCGATACGGGCGAACTCGAAGGGATCTTCGAGACGATTGAGCACGCGCGTGCGATCGTACATGCCGCCCGCAAATGCACACGCTTTGATGCGCGTATCGCAAGCCGCCGAACGGGGTGCGAGATACCCACCCATGCTCGGGCCAAAGACCCCAATCCGACCGGCATCGACGCCGGAGAGCTTTTCGAGATAATCAATCACAGCAGAAGTCGCGCGTTCGAACTCGACGATCAGTCCGCCTTGAAACCAAGTCTCTCCTTGCCCCGGACCATCGAAGGTGAAAGTAGCTATGCCACGCCGCAGAAAGCCATCTTCCATCGTCCGCGCTTCTTCTTTGGTCGATTCCAAGCCCGAAATAGTGATCACGACGGGAGGCTTCGTCACTCCCGCCGGAATGCGCAGATAGGCCGGCATATGGAAATTCTCAAAAGGCACTTCGTGGCGGACAGCGGGCGGATTCAGATACGGAGCGGCTTTCGCGTAGCATTCCACGCGCTTTTTCGCCGCGGGAATGTATTCGTCGAGGTTCTGCGGCGAATTGTTACAGCCGAAGTGATAGGCCATTGACGCCATGAGGTAGGCTTCGCTGGCGCTTTCTCGATTGCCGGCGGCCTCTGCCTTGCGCGCAAACTGTTCGTGCCCAGCGGCAGTCACGCACCATTCGCGGCACCAGTCGTCCCAACTACGGATGCGCTCGCCGGTGGTCATGAGATCGTTATAATCGATTCCTTGCACGATCATGCGCGGCGCCCAGGTTTTGAGAACGTGATCAACGGTCGGATCGGGATGTTTGGCGAGCATAGCAATTCTCCTTGTCAGACGATCGTCAGGTCCCACGGATAACCGTCAACGCATTCCGGTTCTCCTTCAGTGATAATGAAAGTGTGACCGAAAAAAATTCCAAACATGCCGTCGGCGGTGACCGCGTTAGGCTCGATCACGAGCACCATTCCGGGCTGGAGCACCTGCTCGTATTCTTCGGCTTGAACATGATCGGTGAAAATATGTGGTTCAGAGCTGACGAAGTCGATGCCATGAACGTGAATCGGCCGAGATTGTACGCCTTTCTCGCGGTAAAACCGCGCGGCTTCCACCAGATCGTTGAGATGCTGTCCAGCGCGCGCGACGGAAACCATTTTTTCGAAACCGGGCAGCACGATGTCGTCGAAAAAGCGCAGTATCTCTGTTGGCGGGTCGCCGATGCAAATTGGCGAGCCGATCTGCGCGCTGTAGCCGCGATACCCGGCGGCAAGCTCCATAATGACGATATCACCGTTATTGAGCACGCGGGCTGACGGACGCGGATTACCAAAGATCATCGAAGGATTTTTCATCGGTGTCGAGCCGATGATCGCGAAATCGACGTCACCGCCGCCCTCGAGAATTGCGCTCGCGGCCGCGGCCTTGAGTTGGTATTCCGTTACGCCCGGTTTGCAGCGCGCCGCAAGCGCTTCCATTGCGGCTTCGCACAGCTTGCCCGCTTTGCGAATGCACTCAAGCTCTTCATCGCTTTTCTTATAGACCAGCTCGTGCATGAATTCTGTTTCAAGACTGAAACCGGCATTGGGCAGCCCTTCTCGCAATGCGTTGTACTGATTAACCGGCAGGTGATCGTGAAAGCGCGGATCGACTTCCAAGATGCCGATCTTGCCGCGCTCAAGACCGAGCTCCTTGATGCGCTCGATCATCACTTCGGCGAAGCGACCGCCGCGCGATTGGCGTACGTCTTTGATAGCGCTTTCCCGGCGCGTCGCTTCGATGTGTGTGCCGCCCATGGAATAGATCAGCGTGGGCTCGCCTTTGAGAGGAAAAACGACGTAGTTGGCCATCGCGTGCCACTCCCAGTGGCCGGAGAGCCACAGCATGCCGCCGCCGAAACTCCAATGATTGGGCCCGCCGGGAACGATCACGCAGTCCAAACCGCCTTCGCGCATCTTCGATCGAAGCGCTTGGTAGCGTCGCTCGTATTCGGTGGCGGAAAACTTTTCATAGACGGCGTCGCGATAGTAGGGCGAGTCCACCATATTGTTGAATACGCGCCAATCGTCGAGCCGATCTTTGATTTCGCTGAATCGATATTGAGGCATATTAGTAGCGCTGCCTTTCAGTTACTGAGGACTGAGGCATGAGGACTGACCGATGAGCGAAAACTCAGTCCTCAGCATTCGAACCTCAGTCCTTTAATCCGCGCAGCCTTGGATCTTCGTCGACCCGCCTACGGCTTTCAGTGCTTCTTCTCCCAGCTTGATGTCTACAATGCGCTCGTAACTGGGTTTTTTCTCGGCCGGGATGTCGCCGTTTTCGATGGCGTTTTCAACGGACCACTCGGTACGATCTTTGGAGAAACCGGTGTTGACGCTCCAGACGCAATTCTTGACGAGGTTGTCATAAGCAAAGCTCACCGCATCCTGAGGCTTTTTCGTCGCCTTGATCATGATGGGGACCACTTTTTCCTTTTGCGTGTAGATCATTCTGTTGGCTTCGATCAACGCAGAAACGGTATCACGCACGAGTG
>Ga0075435_100002905_pt1 | contig 11509 bp, 11 predicted proteins | sample RhiMethybrSRZTD4_FD_75302 | JGI IMG/M metagenome (GOLD analysis project Ga0075435, IMG submission 75302) | Populus rhizosphere microbial communities from Tennessee, USA - Rhizosphere MetaG P. TD hybrid SRZTD4 | ecosystem: Host-associated > Plants > Roots > Rhizosphere > Soil | place: USA... | reverse complement strand
CCACCGTGCCGGCCCAGGAGCCGGTCAAGGTGAAGATGGGCAACCTCGGGTTTCCGTCGCACGCGGCGATGATCGTCGGCGTGCTGAAGGAGAAGGGGTTCGACAAGAAGAACGGGATCGACATGGAGGTCAAGGTCTACGGCGCGGTGAGCGCGTACTACGGCTCGCTGGCCTCCGGGGAGACCGACGGCGTGGGCGGCGGGCCGCTCGTGTTCCAGAAGATGCGGCTCGAGGGTGTGCCCATCAAGATGGTCGCTTCGTCCGTCGACATGACCTCGATGTCGGTGATCACGAAGAACCCCGCCATCAAGACCGTCATGGACCTCAAGGGCAAGACGATCGCCGCCGACATGGCGTCGTCCGAGTACGCCGTGCTCAGCGTCTACGCCAAGAGGAAGGGCGTGGCCCTCGGCAAGGACGTGACCGTCGTGCAGGCGGGTCCGCCGCTGGTGCGCACGCAGATGGCCGCCGACCGCGTGGACGCGGGCATGACGTGGGAGCCTACGGCCACCATGACCATGCGTGACAACCCCGCCTACCGGGTCATCCTGAACGGCAAGGAGGCGTGGAAGGAGATCACGGGCAGGGACGGCTGGCTCCTGGCCCTCGGCATGCGGGAGGACTGGCTCGCCAAGAACGCGGCCATCCTGCCGCGCGTCATCGCCGCCTATGAGGACGCGGCGAAGTTCATGCGCTCGAACCCGGACGAGTGCGATCAAATCTTACAGAACGCCATCAAGCTGCCGCCCGGGGCGTTCAAGGACATGATCACGGCCCCGCGCGTGGTGTTCTCCGTGCGCTCGACGGCCGATCCGAGCATCCGCGAGACGCTGTGGGACGTGATCAAAGTGGCCGCCGGCGAGGGCTACTTCAAGGATCCGCCCAAGGACCAGTCCGTCATCTTCACGCCGTGACGGAGCCGATTTCGAGGGGCGCCACGGCTTTGCCGGGGCGGCCCGAGCCGTCGGGGGGACATGGGGGGCCCGCGGCTAGGCCCCCCATGTCATCAGAAGCCGTCGAGGCCGTCGACGTCGCGCACGCGGGGCGGTGGCCGAAGGAAACGATCGTGTCGCTCGCCGCCTTCGTCGTGCTGTGGCAGCTGGCGTCCATGGTGCTGCCGCCGTTCGTGGCGCCGAGCTGGGCGCGCATCGGCAAGAGCCTGGCCGACATCGCCACGCGGCCGGAGTTCATCGCCATCACCGTGGCGCGCGTCGGTGTGGCGCTCGTGGTCTCCTTCCTCCTCGGCATCGCGGTGGCCATGGCCATGTACCGGTGGGACGCCGTGGAGCGGTACCTGATGCCGCTCGTGAAGCTCCTGATGGCCGTCCCCGTCCTCTGCTGGATCCTCTTCGCCGTGCTGTGGTTTAAGTTCCGCGAGGTGCGCATCGCGTTCATCCTGGTCGTCGTGTGCGCACCGATCTTCGTGATCGACGTGCTCGACGGCATGCGCGGCGTGAGCAAGGATCTTCGCGACATGGTGCGGGCGCTCCGGCCTACCGCACGGCAGTTCTTCTGGAAGCTCGTCCTGCCCGGCACCGTGCCGGCGATCCTCACCAGCTGGAAGGTGAACCTCAGCCTGTCGATCCGCGTCGTGACCATGGCCGAGCTGGTCGGTGCGACGTCGGGCATCGGCTACGCGCTGATGCAGGCCAACGAGACCTTCTCGGTCGCCGACGTCTTCGCGTGGACGGTGGTGCTGGTGCTGATCCTCATGGCGGCCCAGATCGCGGTGACGTGGGTGGAGCGACGGCTCCTGGTGTGGCGCGAGTGAGCGCTCCTGCGCTCGACGCCTCGCCCGACATCCACGTGCGGGGGCTCAGGAAGATCTACCGGCAGAAGGGATCCGGGGCCGCCGTCGTCGCCATCGCGCGCCTGGACTTCTCGATCCGTCGGGGCGAGATCGTCGCCATCGTCGGTAAGACGGGCTGCGGCAAGTCGACCTTCTTCAACATCCTGATCGGCCTGGAGCCGCCGACGGACGGCCTGATCGACATCGGCGGGCTCACGCCGTACGGCGACTTCGACCGGTTCCGCGGTCACATCGGCATCATCTTCCAGCAGGACCGCCTGTTGCCGTGGCGCTCGCTGATGGACAACGTCACCCTCGGTCTGGAGATCATGGGTCTCGATCCCGGCGAGCAGCGGGCGCGCGCCGAGCGGTGGCTGCATCGCCTGGGCCTCGACGGCTTCCTGCGCGCGTTCCCCAACGAGCTCTCCGGCGGCATGCGCCAGCGCGCCGCGCTGGCCCGTGCCTTCGCCGTGAACCCGGAGATCCTGCTCGCCGACGAGGCGTTCGGGCACCTCGACGAGGTGACCGCGCGGCAGATCCGCGGCCAGTTCTTCGACATGGTGCGCGACGAGGGCAAGACGGCCATCCTGGTGACGCATCAGCTGGAAGAAGCCATCGATACCGCGGACCGCCTGCTCGTGTTCGGCAAGCCGGCCACCGTGCTCGCTGACCTGCGCCTCCGCGCGTGGCCGCCCGGCGAACTGCCCAGTCTCCGCGCACGCATCCAGAGCACCATCCAGAACAACGAGCCCGATCCGGAGCTCGGCCGCCCACAGGAGATCTCTCGATGACGCAGAATCCACTGGCGCAGCGCGTCTTCGACCACGTCGACGTCGACGAGCTGGTCCGCGTCGCGCTCGATCTCGGCAACATCGACAGCCCCACCGGCAGTGAAGGGCCGGTCGGCGAGTACGTCCACGACTGGCTCACGCGGCAAGGCTTCGCCTCCCGCAAGGTCGCGCTGATGCCGGATCGCCCCAACGTGATCGGGACCTTGCCCGGCACGGGCGGCGGCAAGAACCTCGCCTTCAACAGCCACATGGACACCACGATCCACAAGGACGAGTGGTGGACGACGCGCCGCGCCGCCGATCCCGTCTTCCACTCCGCGTGGCGCGAGGGCGACGTCCTCGTCGGCAACGGCGTCTGTAACGACAAGGGCCCGATGGCGACCTGGCTGCTCGCCGCCAAGGCCATCAAGGACAGCGGCGTGCGCCTCAAGGGCGATCTCGTGCTCATGGCCGTCGTGGGCGAGATCGGGCTCGAGCCGGTGGACGAGTTCCAGTCGCCCGCCTACCTCGCCAAGGAGGCCGGCACCCGGTTCGCCATCACGCACGGCGGGGTGACGGACTACGCGCTGGTCGCCGAGGGAACCGACTTCGGCCTCGTCGGCGTGGAGGCGGGCAAGGCCTTCTTCAAGATCACCGTGTTCGGCAACGAGCTGCCGATCTACACGCCGTACATCGGCCGCCCGACGACGATCGAGAAGAACCCGAGCGCGATCGTCCGCATGGTCCCGCTCATCCAGCGCATCGAGGAGTGGGCGTACGAGTACGAGCAGAAGCACCGCTACGAGTGCGCGGGCGGCGTCATCGTCCCGAAGGTCAACATCGGCGCCATCCGCGGCGGCGTGCCCTACAAGATCACCAAGACCGTCCAGCAGTGTGCGATCTACGTGGACGTGCGTACCACGCCCGTGCAGAACCCGCTCGACATCCGCGAGGAGCTGCGCCGGCTCGTGGCCGGCCTCGGGCTCGATGGCGAGGTGGAGCTCTACGTGTACCGGCCGGCATACGAGGCCGATCCGGTGAAGGTGAGGCCGCTGGCGGGCGCGATCACCCGCGCCCACGAAGCGCTCCTCGGCTCCTCCCCGAAGCCCGCTTCGCCGCCGTTCTCCAGCATGTGGCGCGACATCAACTGCTTCAACGAGATGCGGATTCCGGCGATCACGTACGGACCGGGCGTCAGCGTGGGCGGCGGCAACTTCGGCATGAAGATCTCCGACCTCGTGCTGGGCGTCCGGCTCTACGCGCTGACCGCGCTGGAGCTCTGCAACGAGGACCGGACATGAGGAAGCCCTCGCCGGCGAGGGGCCCGCGCGCCATCGACATCCACGCGCACTACTTTCCCGAGGTGTACCTGCGGGCCATCGAGACCCAGGGCGAGCGCTTCGGCATCACGCTCGATCGCTCGGACGCGCTCGGCCCCGCCATCAAGGTCGGCACCATGCTCGGCGGCCACCTGCGGCGGGAGTTCTACGACCTCGAGGCGCGACTCAAGGAGATGAACCGCGCCGGCGTCGACGTCCACGCGCTGTCGCTGACCTTCCCCATGGTCTACTGGGCCGACGCCGAGCTCGGCACACGGCTGGCGCGCGCGGTCAACGACGCGATGTCCGACGCGCATCGCGCGCATCCCGACCGGTTCGTGGCCCTGGCCACGCTGCCCATGCAGGAGCCGAAGCGCGCGGTGGAGGAGCTCGATCGCTCGGCACGCCTGCCCGGGGTCCGTGGCGTCTACCTGGGCACGAACGTGAATGGGCGCGAGCTCGACGATCCCGCGTTCTTCCCCCTGTGGGAGCGCATCGACGACCTCGAGCTGCCCGTGTTCCTGCATCCCCTGAACGTCATCGGCGCCCAGCGGCTGGGGCCGTACTATCTCGCGAACCTCCTCGGCAACCCGTACGACACGGGCGTCGCGGCCGCGCGGCTCATCTTCGGCGGCGTGCTCGATCGCTTTCCGAAGCTCTCCGTGTGCCTGCCCCACGCGGGCGGGACGTTGCCCTACCTGATCGGCCGCCTCGACCGGGGCCAGAAGGTGCGCCGTGAGCTCAAGCACATGAAGCGGAAGCCCTCGGCCTATCTCCGCCGCTTCACCTACGACACCATCAGCCACGCGCCCGAGCCGCTGCGCTACCTCATCGACCTCGTCGGCGCGGATCGCGTGATGATCGGCAGCGACTACTGCTTCGACCTCGGCTACGAGCGCCCCGTGCAGGTCGTCACGAGCCTGCCGCGGCTGTCGCGGGCCGATCAGGCGAAGATCCTGGGCGGCAACGCGGCGAAGCTCCTCGAGATGAGCTGAGGAGGCGAACATGACGGCGGGTGAGCGGACGCTCGAGACGATGGCGGCGGCGGTTGGCGGGCGGCTCAAGTCCCGGAAGGAAACCATCGCGGTCGCGGAGTCCTCCGCGGGAGGGCTGATCTCCGCCGCCCTGCTCGCGGTGCCCGGGGCCTCCGCGTACTTCCTCGGCGGGGGTGTGATCTACACCCAGGCCGCGCGCCGCGCGATCCTCCGCGTGCCCGACGAGGCGGTCGCGAGCACGCGCTCCAGCACCGAGGCGTACGCGCTGATCAAGGCGCGCGCGATTCGCCAGCTGCTCGACACGACGTGGGGCCTCGCCGAGACCGGCGCCACCGGCCCCACCGGCAACCGCTACGGCGACGCGGCCGGCCACGCCTGTCTCGCCGTCGTCGGCCCCGGCGTCGCCCGCGCCGTCACCCTCGAGACCGGCCACGGCGACCGCGAGCGCAACATGTGGGCCTTCGCGACCGCCGCCCTCGAGCTCCTCGAGACCGCGCTCCGGTCTGCGTAGCCGTCGCCGGCCGTCGCGTCGGCAACGAGTGAGTGGCGGGCTGCACCTACCGCTTCGCTCCAAACATGGTCTTCGACTTCGCGGCCGCCTATCTCGTCGCGGGCCACGCGCTCGACATCCACGGCGGCGAAGCGAAGGACGTCGACAAGATCACCGGTCGCCTCCGAAGCACGTTCTAGACGGCGGCCCTGTGTTGACAAGTTGAAGGGGGCCGGGGTCTCATAGCGCACTTCTGGGATTGGAAGTCCCAAAATCCGGGACGGAGGTCGACGATGGTGAAGCGCGTCGTGGTGGGGCTGGTCGTGGGCGTCGCCGTGGTTGTCGTCGCCAGCGTCGGCGTGGTGGTCGCGCAGGACGTGAGGATCGGCACGATCTTTCCCGTGACCGGCAACATGGCCTTCGGGGGCAACGAGGGCTTCATGGGGACCGAGATCGCGCGGGAGATCGTCAACGAGCGCGGGGGGATCTGGGGCGGCAAGAAGATCGTGTTCGTCCAGGCCGACGCCCCCGACCAGACGGCCGCGACCAACGAGATGAACCGGCTCATCTCGCGCGAGAACGTCAAGCTCGTGGTCGGCAGCTTCTCGAGCGCGATCGCGTTCACCGCGTCCCAGGTCGCCGAGCGCAACAAGGTGATCTTCTGGGAGAACCACGGCGTCGCCGACACCATCGCGCGACGGGGCTTTCGTTACCTCTTCAAGACCAACGTCAACGCCACGGGGACGGGGGGCGGCTCCGCCGTCTTCGCCGCCGGCTATCTCGCGAAAGCGCTCAACATCGCGCCCAAGGACCTGAAGGTCGCCGTCGCCTGGGAGGACGGGACGTACGGCGCCTCCGTCGGCAAGGCGGCGTTCGAGAAGGCCAAGGAGCTGGGGCTCAACGTCGTGGCCAACGAGGGCTACAGCGCCAAGTCCGCCGATCTCTCGCCGCTCATCCTCAAGCTCAAGGGGCTCAACCCCGACGTCCTGCTCGTGGCCGGCATCGGCCAGGACGCCGTGCTCTTCTGGAGCCAGGCCCGCAAGCTCGATTTCAACGCCAAAGCCGTGGTGGCGACGTCTGGCGGGTGGGGCGTTCCCGACTTCGCGAAGAACCTCGGCGACGGCGCCAACGGCGTCTTCAGCTCCGATTTCCCGACGGAGGTGAACCCCGAGGCGCTCACGCCGCACGCCCGCGAGCTGGCCCGGGAGTTCGTCAAGCGCTTTCAGGCCAAGAAGGGCACTCGGCCCACCGGCAACGCCTGGCTCGCCTTCGCGGGCTCGATGGTGCTCTTCGAGGAAGTGCTGCCGAAGGCGGGCTCGCTCGATCCCGAGAAGATCCGGGACGCCGCGTTCTCGCTCGATCTCCCCAACGGCAGCATGGCCAACGGCTGCGGCGTCAAGTTCATACCCCACGACCAGTTCGACGGCGGCAAGAACGAGCGCGCCTTCGCGATCGTCGGCCAGTGGCAGGACGGCGTGATGAAGGTCGTCGGCCCCGACAAGCTCGCCGCAGCGAAGCCGATCCTGGTTCCGCTGCCCAAGTGGAGCGACCGCAAGTAGCTCGTTGATCTTCGTCGAGCTCGTCCTGGCGGGGCTGATGCTGGGCGGTGTGTACGCGCTGATCAGCATCGGCCTCACCCTCATCTTCGGCGTGCTGCGCGTGGTGAACTTCGCCCACGGCGAGATGCTGATGCTGGGCATGTTCGCCGCCTACTGGGCGTCCACGCTCGGCGGGCTGCCCCCGTACGTGACGGCCGTCGCCGCGCTGCCGCTCTTCGCGCTGTTCGGCTGGCTCGTCTACCGTCTGATCGTCCGGCGAACGCTCGGCATGGGCGACGTCGTGCAGATCTTCGCCACCGTCGGCGTGGGCGTCGTGCTGCAGAACGCGGCGCTCGTCCTGTGGACGGGCGACTTCCGCACGATCCGGAGCGGCTACGCCGACGCCGTCCTCCGCGTCGGCGGCATCCAGGTGTCGGTACCGCTGCTGGTCGCCTTCGCGGTGGCCATCGGAGTCTCCGGCCTGCTGTTCCTCTTCCTCAACCGCACGCTCGAGGGTCGTGCCGTGCGCGCCGTGGCCCAGGACCCCATCTCGGCGCTGGCGCTGGCCATCGACACCGACCGCGTCTACATGCGCACGTTCGTCCTCGGCGTGTGCTGCGTCGGGCTCGCGGGCGTCCTGCTCGCCCCCAGCTACCCGATCTTTCCCGCCATCGGGCTCAGCTTCGGCCTCGTCTCCTACGTGGTCGTGGTGCTCGGCGGCCTCGGCAGCATGGCGGGCGCGCTGCTCGGCGGCTTCGTCATCGGCCTCATCGAGGTCCTGAGCGGCTACTTCCTCGGGACCGCGCTCAAGCAGGCGATCTACTTCCTGATCTTCGTGCTCGTGCTGCTCGTGCGCCCACAGGGGCTCTTCGGCCAGCGCGGCGCGGAGACGATGGGCTTCGGAAAGATCGCGTGACGTCCACGCGGCCCGCCGTCCTGCTCGTCGTCGTCCTGGGCCTCATGGCCCTGCCGCTCACCACGTCGAACGATTACTACCTCGACATCATCGTGCAGATCTTCCTGTGGGGCGCGGCGGCGACGGCGTGGAACCTGCTCGGCGGCTACGCCGGCCAGTTCTCGCTGGGGCACGCGGCGTTCTTCGGCATCGGCGCCTACACCTCGAGCCTGCTCCTGACGGGCGCCCGCGTCTCGCCCTGGCTCGGCATGCTCGCCGGTGCGCTCCTGGCCGCCCTGTTCGCGCTCGTCATCGGATACCTGTCGATTCGACTGCGCGGGCCGTTCTTCACGCTGTCGACCATCGCGCTGACCGAGGTGCTGCAGATCCTCGCCATCCACTGGCGCGGGTTGACCGGGGGCTCCGAGGGCGTGTCCCTGCCGAACGCGGCCAGCGTGTGGACCATGACGTTCGACGGACGGCGCACGTACGCCTACGTGGGCCTGGGATTCCTGCTCCTGGCCGTGCTCGTGTCGTGGCTGATCGAGCGCTCACGCTGGGGTTACTACCTCGTCGCGATCCGGGAGGAGGAGGACGCCGCGCGCTCCATCGGCGTGCCGGTGCTCGGCGTCAAGCTCGGCGCCGCCGCGCTCAGCGCCTGCCTGACGGCGGTGGTGGGGACGTTCTACGCCCAGTACGTGCTGTGGATCGAGCCCGCGCACACGTTCTCGATCGACATCTCGATCCAGCTCGCGCTGATGGTCATCATCGGCGGGCTCGGCACGCTCCTCGGTCCGCTGATCGGGGCCGCGCTCATCATCCCCCTCAACATGTTCCTGCGCGCGTGGCTGGGCGCGGCGGTCAGTGGCCTCTATCTCGTCATCTACGGCCTCGTGCTGGTGCTCGTGGTGCTCTACGCGCGGGCGGGGATCGTGGCCGAGGTGCAGCGCGTGATGCGCCGGCATCCCGTTCCGCGGCAGAGCCCGGCGTGAGCGGCCTCCTCGAGGTGCAGGGAGTCTCCAAGCGCTTCGGCGGTCTCACGGCGGTGCGTGAGGTGGACTTCACGATGGCCGAGGGCGAGCTGGTGGGCCTCATCGGCCCCAACGGGGCGGGGAAGACCACGCTGTTCTCGCTCCTCAGCGGCTTCCTGCACCCGGACGAAGGGCGGATCCGCTTCGCCGACATCGACCTCGACGGCCTCACGCCCGAGCGCCGATGCCGTCTCGGGCTCACGCGGACGTTCCAGCTGGTCAAGCCGTTCGCGAACATGACGGTCGAGGAGAACGTGATGGTCGGGGCCTTCGTCCGCGTGGGCACGCCGCGCGCCGCGCGAGCCGAGGCCTCCCGCATCCTGGCCCTCACGGGACTGGCTTCCCTCGCCCGCTCACGGGCGGGGACACTGCCCGTGGAGCAGCGCAAGCGGCTGGAGGTCGCGCGCGCGCTCGCCACGCGGCCGCGGTTGCTGCTCCTCGACGAGGTCTTCGCCGGGCTCAACCCGACCGAGATCAACGGCATGGTCGCGTTTCTCGAAACGCTGCACGCCGAGCGGATGACGCTGCTCGTGATCGAGCACGTGATGGCCGTGATCATGCGGGTGTCCGAGCGCATCGTCGTGCTGCACCACGGCGAGAAGATCGCCGAGGGCGCGCCCGCCGAGGTCGTGCGGAACCGCCGGGTCGTCGACGCTTACCTCGGCGAGGAGTTCGCCCTTGCTTGAAGCGACGAGCGTGAACGCCTGGTACGGCGACGTCCACATCCTCCGGGACGTGAGCCTGGAAGTCGCCGCCGGAGAGATCGTCGCCGTGGTGGGCGCCAACGCCGCCGGCAAGAGCACGCTCCTGCTCAGCCTCTCGGGCATCGTGAAGAGCCTCGGCGGACGCATGACCGGCGCCGTCGCCTTCGACGGCCGGCCCGTCACGGGATTGCCCGTCAACGAGATCGTGACGCGCGGTCTCATGCACGTCATGGAGGGCCGTCGCCTGTTTCCCTACATGACCGTCGCCGAGAACCTGGAGCTCGGCGCCTACAACGCGATCGCGCGCCCCCACTACCGGGAGTCGCTCGAGGAGGTGCTCGAAATGCTGCCCGTGCTGCGCGACCGACGTCACCAGACGGCGGGCTCGCTCTCGGGCGGCGAGCAGCAGATGTGCGCGATCGGGCGCGCCCTCGTCGCGCGCCCGAAGATGCTGATGCTGGACGAGCCCACGATCGGCCTGGCCCCGCTCTACGTGGAGCGCATCTTCGAGATCGTGCGCACGATCAACGGGCGCGGCACGACGATCCTGCTCGTGGAGCAGAACGTCCGCCACTCGCTCACGGTCGCCCACCGCGGCTACGTGCTCGAGAACGGCCGGATCGTGCTCTCGGGCCGCGGCCGGGAGCTCCTGGCCGACGCCCGGCTGCGGACGGCATACCTGGGAATGTGAGGACGTCGGCCGCTTGCCGGCATCGCACGGCCGGGGCGATGATCCGAGAGGTGTCGGTACCCAGCGCCGAAGAAAGGGGCCGAGCATGGCCAGCATGACCAGGACGACCCGCCGGGGGCGACCTCACCGGTCTGCGCGTTCCACCGCCGCGCGCTTCGACGTGCTGATCCGGGGAGGTCGCGTCATCGATCCCGCCGCCGGGCGGGACGGGCCGTTCGACGTCGCGATCCGGGACGGAAAGATCGCGGCGATCGCACCGTCGCTCGCCGGACGGGCTCGGCGGACGGTGAACGCGCGGGGCCACCTCGTCATTCCGGGGATGATCGACACCCACGCGCACGTCTACGAGCACGTCACCGGCAGCTTCGGCATGAACCCGGATCTCGTGGGGATCCGCTCGGGGGCGACGGCCGTCGTCGACCAGGGCGGGGCGGCCCCGCTCACCGTCCAGGGGTTCAGGAAGTTCATCGCCGAGCCGGCGACGACACGGGTCTACTCGTTCATTTCGAACTACCTCGTCGGCGGTCTCATGGGCCATCGCTACGTCGACCTCTACGGCCCGGCGGGGATCAAGGTCAGCGAGACCGTCAAGGCCATCGAGCGGAACCGGGACCTCATCAAGGGCATCAAGTGCCACGCGGAGCTGGGCGGATACTCGCGCTGGGGTCTCGAGACACTGAAGCTCGCCAAGCAGGCGTCCCGCGAGGCGCGGGTTCCCGTGTACGTGCATCTCGGCCGGCTGTGGGGCGAGGCCGACGGCGCCGTCGTGGATCCCGACCGGATCATCGTGGACGCGCTCCCGCTCCTGGATCCGGGTGACGTCCTCGCCCATCCCTTCACGCGCAACGCCGGCGCCTTCGTGTCCCGCGAGGGAAAGGTGCATCCCCTGGTGCGCGAGGCCATGGCCCGCGGCGTGCGCATCGACGTCGGACGCGGCGGCCACGTGAGCTTCGCGAACGCGCGCATCGCGCTGGACGCCGGGGTGATTCCGTTCACCGTGGGATCGGACGTTCACGGCTATACCATCAACCGCGTCGACACCGACGGCGTGTGGGACGCGGGGGCGTGGGCGGAGGGCGTGCGCCGCCGGCGCAAACCTACGGCGGGAATCGGCGGCGCCTCCGTGTTCAGCCTGGTCCAGGTCATGAACGAGCTGCTGGCGCTGGGCCTGGGAGTCACCGACGTCGTCCGCATGGTCACGGCCAACGCGGCCATCATGCTGGGGCTCGAGGGCGAGATCGGCACCCTGGCTCCCGGACGGGAGGCCGACGTGTCCGTGCTACGTGT
>Ga0075435_100002903_pt1 | contig 11512 bp, 12 predicted proteins | sample RhiMethybrSRZTD4_FD_75302 | JGI IMG/M metagenome (GOLD analysis project Ga0075435, IMG submission 75302) | Populus rhizosphere microbial communities from Tennessee, USA - Rhizosphere MetaG P. TD hybrid SRZTD4 | ecosystem: Host-associated > Plants > Roots > Rhizosphere > Soil | place: USA... | reverse complement strand
AGCCAGTGGCGGGCGACCACGAAGAGCGCGGCCGCGATCAGTCCGTACACGCCGCAGATGAAATATTTCACCGCGAGGAGCCGCCCGCCGAGCGCGAGGAAGCCGGCTGCATTCAGATATCCGCTGAGCGGTCCGTACTGATCGAACGTATCTCGAAAGATGACGCCGCCCCCGCTGAGATCGAGCACCTGGCGCAGCTGGTAGCCGTCGTGGGCCATGTCGACGAAACCCGCCTGGTAGCCGCGCGGCGCGAAGAACAGCGCGATGACGATCGTCACCGCCGCGACCGCGCCGGCCATCGCCGCGTCGACCCACGCGAGCCGCCGGGAGAGTAATGCGACCAGATCAGCGCGAGCGCAAGGGCGAATCGTTTTCGGAGACGCGAACGTCAGGCGCGCCCGATGCCGCGACCGCGCGGCGGACGCGCAGCTCCCAGAACAAGCGCATGACCGACCCGAACACATCGACGATGTTCCTGAGGCGGAACGTCTTGGTGGCGCCGCTCGTCCGCGGCCGCGGCTGCAGGCCGACCTCGACGTAGCTCTGCCCGGACCGCAGCAGACGAACCAGCAACTCGGCCACGAAGAACGACCCCTGCGATCCCAATGGAACTCGTTTCGCGACGTCGGATTTGAACACGCACGGACCGGTGTAATAGCGCATGTTCACCGAGAAGAGCAGGTTCATGCCGAGTGTGAACGCGCGCGAGATGACCTGCCGGTTGAGGGGCCGCTCGTCGCGCAGCACGTAGCTGATCACCATGTCGCGCTCGCCGATGCGGTCGTACACGCGCTCGAGCGCGTCCTGCGACAGCATGTTGTTGCCGGCGACCCACGCGGTGTACTCGGCCGTCGCGAGATCGATGCCGAGGCGGTAGCTGCGGCCGACGCCGAGATTGCGCTGGTTCCGGTGCACGCGAATCCGCGGGTTCGCCGCCGCCAGCGACTCCGCGATCGCGAACGTCCGATCGGTGCTGCCATCGTCGACGATGATCACTTCGTAGTCCAGGAATCGCGGCGCGACCGCTCCGACGGCGGCCTCGACCGCCGGCCGCAGGTTTCCCTCTTCGTTCATCGCGGTGACGATGACGCTGATGAACCGGTTCTGCCGAGACGCCGCGACGGCCGTGTGTGGCCGCTCGTCAGTCATCGTGACGCTCATTCGTGTCTGCTCCTGTCGGATTCAAACGTCTGCTGAAGCTCAGATACTGTTGTCCCCGCCCGAACCACGGCGCGAGGTCACGGCTCTCCGCGACGGCCGCGGCGTCGATCGACGGCCGCCTGAGGATCGCGGCCAGCGCGGCGAGCGCGCCGGCGGTGGGCCGCGAGAACGCGCCCACGTTGGCTGCAATCGCGTCGAGGCGATCGGCGACGACGGTCACGACGGCGGGGTCGCGGACGCGCTCGTACTCGAAGACGGCGTGCCGCATCGCCGCGCAGGCGTCGTACAAGCGCCGGTTCTCCGCCGGATCGCGCGCCGGCCACTGCTGGCGATAATCGATGAGGTTGTGGACATACGACCAGTAGTCGTCGATCGCCATCTCGTTGAACCGATCGCTCTCGCCGCCGATCGACTTGTACCATCGCCAATCGGCGAGAAACCGCGGCGAGGCGCCGAAGACGTCGAACCTACCGTCGAGCGCGGCAATCGCGTCCGGAATCGACAGCAGCGGGCCGATCGACGCCGGGTTGAGCAGGTTGTCGACAATCCAATCGTCGTGGCGGCGGTTCATCCCCCTGAGCGTCGACAAGTGCGGCGAGAACACGGGCAGCAGCGCGGCGACTTGACGGTCCATGCCCGAAGTCGGATCGATCAGCCACTGCGCCACGAACCGGCGCGCCACTTCGCCGAGCTGCGAGACCGCGTCGATGCACGTAATCACGAGCAGACCGCCGGGCGCGGTGTTTCGAGCGACCTTGCGCAGCAGGCGATCCGGATCCGGTACGCCGGCGAGCGCCAGCATGCCTTCGCAGAACACGAAGTCGAACGCTTCGGGCGCGTCGTAGTCGTCGGCGGACAACGAAACGATCTCGATTGGCTTCGCGAACTGCGGATAACCCGAGAACAATTGCCGAATGTCGGCGACGCCGCGCGGGTTCGGTTCGACGAGCACGTACTTCGACGGCTGACAGGCCGCGGTGTAGAGCGAGTTGAAGCCGGAGCCGGGACCGATTTCGACGACGGTCCGGCCGCGCAGGAACCGCGGCAGGATTCCGAGATGGCGATACAACGCCGCACGGCGGGCGAAATGCGCGTCCAGATCTCTGATGTCCTGCCGGACCGGCGAGATCTGGTGGCGGCGGTAGAAGTCGAGCAGCGATTCGGTCATCGCGTGAGCCGCGCTTCGAGGTCGGCCAGAAATCCGCCGACGGCGGCGGGATTGCCGTCCTCGGGCGCCCACGGCGCGAACACGGTGTCGGCGCGCCGGAACGGACCGGTTGTGGTTTCGTGAAAGACGAGCACGTCCGATCGAATCAGCAGCGTGTGAAACAGCGGCGACGCGACGCGGTAGAAGAACGGCCGCCCCGACGAGAACGGTCCCATCGCGATCACGTCGGTGACGCGTCCGCCGTCATCGAACAGCACGACGTCGACGTCGCCTTCGATGACGTGAAATGACTCGCTCTTGTCGAGATGTTTGTGCGGCCGCACGTAGGTGTCGCGGGTGTGAACGATGAACATCTCGTGCAGCCGATCGTCAACCGCGTGATGCGCGCAGAGCCGGATGCGACGGCGCGGGTTCTCCCCGGCTTCCTGCTTCAGCCGCGCCACATCGGCCGCATCCACGAGGACGATCGGATCGGTCGCGTAGCGGACTTCGGGACTCTCGGCCTTCGCGCGCACCACCGAACCGCCTCGCGCGGTCATACGAAGGAGATCTCCGGCAGCGGCAGAATGAAGCGGCCGCCCGACTGCGTGAATGCCGCGTGACGTCTCACAATCGGTTCCTGATATCGCCACGCCAGCAGCAGCACCTCGTCGGGTTTGCGATCGTAGAGCGCGTCGGACGACAGCACCGGAATGTGATGTCCCGGTGTGAAGCGGCCGTGCCGCACGGGATTGTCGTCGACCAGAAAGCTCAACGCCTCCCCGAGCCTGAAATAGTAGAGCAACGTCGTGACGCCGACCGACGCGCCATATCCCGCGAGCACGCGGCCGCGGGCGCGAAGATCGCTCACGAGCCCGACGAGACTATCGCGAAGCCCGCCGATTCGACGCGAAAAATCGTGTAAACTCGGCGGTCGATCGAAACCCTCCGAAATCTCGGAGTCAATCAGCCTCGACAGATCTCCACTCGAAATCGCGGCACCCGGGCCGTTGCGCTTCACGAAACCGCGAATCGATCCGCCCTTGGTCGGCTCGTGCTCGACAGCGACGAGCTGGAGGCCGTGCCGCGGAAAGAACTGTCGAAGCGGCTGCACCGAGTAATAACTGAGATGCTCCTGATAAATGTTGTCGATGATGTTCTGCCGTACGAGATCCGGAAAGTAGCCAGTCTCGAACACGAACACGCCGTCGGGCGCGAGCAGACGGCGAACGCCGTCGACGAAGTCGTTCAGATCGTCGACGTTCGCGAAGACGTTGTTCGCGGTCACGATCGCCGCCGCGCCGTGGCTTCGGCGAACGTCGTCGGCCAGCGTCGAATCGAAGAACGCATTGAGCGTTTCGAGGCCGGCCTCTGTCGCCTTTCGCGCGACGTTGCGCGCCGGATCGATGCCGAGTACGCGCATCCCGCGGCTCTTGAACGCGCGGAGCAGCGTGCCATCATTGCTGCCGACGTCGATCACCAGCGAGCCCGGCGGCGGCGCAACCCGCGCCAGCACCGATTCCGCATAGCGATCGAAGTGATGGACGAGACCGAGCGAGATGGAGGTGTTGTAGATGTAGTCGCGGTAGAGAATCTCCGGATCGACGACATCGGGCAGCTGCGCCAGACCGCAGCGGCCGCACATCGTCAGCGTCATCGGGTAGGTCGGCTGCGGCACCGCGAGCGCATCGGCCGTCACGTAGTGGTCGCCGGGCGGCGTCGGCTCGAGCTCCAGGATCAAAGACAGATCGCTGCTGTCGCACATGCGGCAGGTGGTTCGATGGACGACGGCCGGCCGCAGCTCCCGCTCCGCGGGGCTCGGCTTCATCGCGACCTCACGCCGGCCAGACGCCGCGACAGCGACTCGTGCGATTGCAGCGACACGCCGCCGTCGAGGACGATGTTCTGACCGGTAAGGAACGACGCGCGCTCGCTCAACAGAAACGCGGCGAGATCGGCCACGTCTGCGGACGTCCCCATTCGCCCCAGCGGCACGATCTCCCGGTAGAGGGCTTCGATCTCCGGGTGTTCCGCGTAGAACGGCTTCGACTCGTCTTTCACGATCGTCCCCGGGCTGATGGCGTTGATCCGTATTCCCTTCCGGCCGAGCGCGACGGCGTAGTAGCGAACCATCTGCGACATCGCCGCTTTGGCCATGTGATAGCTGACCGGCTGCTCCGACGCGACGAGACCGCCGGCGATCGAGCTGACGACGACGATGGCTTTGCCGTTGCCGCGATCCTCGAAGCGCTCGGCCGCCCAGTCGACCACGTTGCGCGTCGCAGTCAGGCTGGTCGCGATCTCACCTGCCCAGTCGTCTCCGTCGCCGCGATACCGCTGCAGCAGCACCGCCGCGCTCAGCGGCCCTTGCGTCTCGACGATGTCGTCGAGCGTCGATCGAACGCGCGCTGAGTCCGCAACGTCGACCGTCCACGATTTGATTCGAGCCTCGTCCGCGCCGCCGGCGGGACGCGTGCGGCCGACAACCGACACGAGGTGACCCTCGTCCGCGAGCCGTCGCGCGACCGCTCGCCCGATTCCCTTGCTGCCGCCGACGACGAGGGTATGAGCCGGCATCGATTAGAGTGCCAGGGCGCGGACACTGGCCGGGAAGATCGACGCGAACGTCCCGCCGCGCTCGACGAACGCGGCGTTGTTCGCGATCACCTTCTCCTGCCCGATCGGGTTGAGGCTGAGCAGACACAACGTGATCCCGCGCTCGATGAGCGCCGGCGATCCAACGATTGGCAGCTTCGAGCCGGGCATGAACAGACCGCGCTTGCGCGGGTTGTCGTCGACGATGGAGTCGATCTCGTCCTCGACGCCGCAGACGCTCACCCACGTGCACGCGAGATGGCCGGCACCGAAGAGCGCGATCGGACCGCGTGTGCGGCGATGCTCCCGGAGTCGGCGCTGCACCTTGTCGCGGTAGTGCGGGAAATTGCGTCCGAACGTCGTGCCGCGATCGCGTTCGCGAGCGACGATGGACTCCGCGGCCTCGACGCGGCGATCGCGGCCGTTGGCGGTCGCGATCGCGACGAGCGAGTTCTCGAACGGATACGCAAAGTTGTCCGAACGCACGACGTCGAACCCGGCGGACGCGAAGCCGCGATCGAACGTCGCCGGCGTGAAATACAGCGTGTGCTCCTCCCAAATCGTCGTGTAGTCGCACGCGTCCATGGCGCGGCTGCAGTCGGGGACTTCGACGACGACGTAGCCGTTCGGCGCGATCAGGACCTTCAGCGCGTCCATGAATTCGTGCGGCCGGGCCGCGTGCTCGACGATGTGACGCACGAGCAGCAGGTCGGCACGGCCGCGGCGCGCGGCGATCTGATGCGCCGCGTCCGGCGTGAGGCGATCCTGAATCGTCTCGACGCCGAGGCCGGAGTGGGCATCGTTGAGGCCGAGATCCTCGCGGAGATCCAGCCGCCACGTCCGCAGTCCCCTGCGCTCGAGCCGAGCGAGCGTCGTGTCGTCCTTGAAGCTGACCCCGGCCGCCGTGGCGCCCGGCCCGATGCCGGGCAGCGTCATCAGCGTATCGACGAGATCGTCCAGGTGCGCTTCGGGCTCGTTGTACGTCACCCAGTCGAACGGGGGGACGAGCGCGCGCGCCGGAACCGGCGTCTCGATCTGCACGAGCCCGCAGGTTGCGCACTGCTGGAGCGCGATCGGAAACCGCTCCTCCTTCTCGTCCGGCGTCCGCAGGAACCGGTTCGCGATCGGCTGCGGCCCGATGTCGATCAGCGGTTCGAGCTTGTCGCTCGCGCACAGCAGACAGCGTCGCGTCATGCGCGCGCCTCCGGCGCCGCGATCGCCGCCGCCACCCGCCGGATGCCGTCGGCGAGCGGTGTGAACGCGAAGCCAGGACACAGCTGCTGCAGCCGTCGCGCATCGAACCGGTGATCGACCTTCTCCTTCGTCCGCGCCCGCGTCTGAACGAGCGGGTCGCGGCCGACGACCGCCGCGATTTCCGCGAGCGCCTCGACGTAGGTGTAGCTCGTGCCGCTGACAACGTTGAGCACGCCGCTCGCCTCGCCGAGCGTCAGCCTCACGGTGAGCGCCACCACGTCGTCGACGAAGAGGAACTCACGAAGCTCAGAGCCGTCTCCCCACAACGTGATCGGCGAGTTGTCGATCGCCTTGCCCAGGAATCCGGACGGACCGTAGTAATAGCCGGGTTCGTGCGGCCCGTAGACGAGCGCGGGACGCAGCATCAGGAGCGACGTGTCCGGAAGCGCCGCGACCGTACGCGCGAGCAGCCGTTCTGCCGTGAACTTGCCGATGCCGTAGAACGACGTCGGCTGCACGGCGGTCGCTTCGCTGATGACGCCGTGCTGAACGTCCTCGCCGTAGACGGCGGCGGAACTGAAGAACACGACACGCCGCAGCGGACGCGCGGCCAGCGCGCCGCAGACGTTCAACACGATCGCGAGGTTCTGCTGAAAAATCTCCGCCGTGTCGCCGAGCTGTTTCTTGATCGCCGAGCAGACGATCAACGCCGCGTCGGCGTCGACGAGATCGGCAAGCGCCTGCGATGCACCGGGCGTCGTCAAATCGAGCGTCGGCGCCGAGCGGCCGACGATCGGCACGCCGGGCGCGGCGGCCCGAAGCGCCGGCGCCAGCCGGCTGCCGATGTATCCCGTGTGCCCGAGCAGCACGATGCGGCTGAACGCCGGCTGCGCCATCAGCTTCGCGCCCCGACGCACAGCGCGAACAGGTAGTGCGCCAGCTTGTGGAAGCCGGTGTGCACGACTTCGTCGTTCATCGAGAAGATGAACACCTCGTGGAAGTGCCGCTGCATGACCCGCTTCAGATCCGGCGCCGACTTGCAGTTGACGTGCCCCTCTTTACTGCCTGACGACGCGTAAGGCTGCGACTCCAACGACGGCATCCCGACGATGGCAACGCCCGGGCGCACGAGCGACTCCGCGACGTTGTGGATGAATCGATCTTCGTCGCTCTCGACGATGTGCTCGAGCACGTCGAGCGCGTAGGCGGCGTCGAACGGCGGGACGATCGGCCCGGCGAGCATGTCGTGCACGCGGCACTCGAATCCCCACGGCTCCTCCATCGCCTCGTTCGCGTCGCGGACGAACACCGGATCGATGTCGATCCCGACCAGCGTCTCGACTTCCTGCTTCACCACGCGGCTCGCCCACGCGTCGCCGACGCCGACTTCGAGGACGCGCTTCTTCCCGCTCAGCATCTTGGCAACGAACTTGTAGCGCGCGAGCACGATGCCGAGCCGCTTCGGATCGGCGTGCCACGCCGCGTTCGCGCGCAGACCGAGACGGGTGAAGCCTTTCGCATCGCGCAGCGCCACGTGCGCCTGGTACTGCGGCTCGTATGTCTTGTCCGACATCGCTCAGTCCATCTTCAACAAGACACGGCCGGCTTCGCCGCGCCGCACCGTGGCGATCGCCTCGTTCACCTGGTCGAGGGGGAACTCGTGGGTGACAAGGCCGTCGAGGCTCATTTTGCCGGCGCCGATCAGGCGGATGTAGCGCGGGATGTCGACGTGCGGCTCGGCGCCGCCGCCGTGCGATCCGGTCAGCACCTTCTTGAAATGCAGCGGCAGCGAGTAGATGGAGATGTTGTCGCCTTTGCGCGGCACGCCGACGAGGATGGTCTTGCCGTCCGCGTGCGTCAGCTCGTAGGCCAGCTCGATCACCCGCGCCCGCCCGGTCGTGTCGACGACAACGTCGGCGCCGGCCGCGCCGACCACGTCGCGGATCTCGCGCGCGAGATCCGCGCTCGTCTCCGCATTGAACACGTGCGTCGCGCCGAACCGCTTCGCCCAGTCGAGCTTCGAGTCGACGAGATCGACGGCGACGATCGGATGCGCCGAGACCATCGCCGCCGACTGGACGATGTTCACGCCGACGCCGCCGACGCCGAAGACCACGACCGACTGGCCGACCTCGACCGCCGCGTCGCGGTTCACCACGCCCATCGCCGTCGTCACGGCGCAGCCGAACAGCGGCGCCGTCCGCAGATCGAAGTCGGCCGGAATCGGGGTCACGCGGTTCTCCGACACCACCGCCTGGTCGTTGAACGTCGTCACCCATCCGGCGTTGACGCGCGTGCCGTTCCACCGATAGGAGGGCGGATCGCACTGCAGACCGGCGCCCGGCCGCCAGTGCATCACGACGCGGTCGCCCTTCTTGACGCTGCGGACACCAGGTCCGACGTCGAGCACCGTTCCCGATCCTTCGTGCCCGAGCAGATGCGGCAGAAACCTGTCAGGACCCTTGGCCCCTTCGATCTCGTTGATCTGGGCGCCGCAGATGCCGCTGTAGTGGACGCGCACGAGCACCTGGCCGAACGACAGCGGATCGGGCGGATCGAGATCCGCAACGACGAGCGGCGCGTTGAGCTCGGTGAGAATGGCGGCTTTCATTCGAAGTAGATGAACTCGTAGTCGCCGGTGTAGCCGAAGTGGCGGTAGAGCCAGATCCACTCGGCGGTGTCGAAGAACGCTTCCGCCGTCAGCGCCCAGCACTGCAGATTGAACTGCTCGAGCTCGTTCCGGTAGCTCTCGACCATGACGTATTTCTGCTTGCCGACGCGCTCGATCTCGCGAATCGCCGTCTCCAGCTCGAACACGCGCAGATTGTGCAGCGCGCCGAACGAGATCACGAGATCGAAGTGCTTGTCGCCCCATGGGTACGGATCCTGAGCGCGGTAGGAGAACAGATACGGCCGGATCGCTTCGGGCGCGTCGGCGAGACCGTGTTGCGAGATGTCGAATCCGGTGACCTCGGCATCGGGCAGGAGCAGCTTCAGCTCGTGGAGGAGATGCGCCTTGCCGCAGCCGACGTCGAGAATCCGCGCGCTCGCTCCGAGCTCGTAGTGATCGATCAGGTGCTGGGCGACGACCTTCCAGCGCCCGTCGTAGCGATACCCGCCGTAGCCGTATCGACGATCGCCATCCCAGTAGTCGAACTCGTATTCCTTCGCCTTCAGCATGCAGTGAACCTTGTCGTCGACCATCCGGGCGAGGTAGTCGCGCTTGGTTCGCTTGTGCAGCGGCGTCACCACATTCAGCAGTTGTCCCATATCCTCAGTTCGTTCGAGCTGGCCGGTTCGCCAGCAGTTCCCGCGCGACCGCGGACGCTCGCTCCGCCGTGATCCCGTACTTCGCCATCATCGACGCCTGCGATCCGTAGCCGTGCGGGAACAGATCCGGAATGCCGAGACGCTTGAAGCGCTTCGACGGCTCGAAACCGGCTTCGGCGAGGATCTCGGCGGCGGCGCCGCCGAGTCCGCCGACCACGCTGTGCTCTTCGATCGAGACGATGGCGTCGACGCGGCGCGCGAAGCTCAGGAACGTCTCGACGTCGAACGGCTTCACCGTGGGCATGTGAAGAACAGCGGCATCGATGCCATCGCTTTTCAACGAGGCGGCGGCCTCGAGCGCAATCTTCAGCGTGATCCCGGTGGTCAGCATGAGCACGTCGTCGCCGGTCAGCATCGGGATCGCGCGGCCGATGCTGAATGGATGCGCGTCGCTCGAGACGATCGGATCGCCGCCTTTTCCGAGGCGGATGTAGATCGGACCGTGATGATCGACCGTCCGCGGCATCAGCCGCGCCATCTCGTCGGCGTCGCACGGCGCGACGACGGTCATGTTCGGCACCGCGCGCATGATCGCGATGTCGTCGATCGCGAGGTGCGTCGGACCGAGCGGCGCGTAGACGACGCCGCCGCCGTTGGCGATGAGTCGGACGTTCACGTTGTGCAGGCCGAGATCGAGGACGACCTGCTCGAAGCACCGCCGCGTCAGAAACGTCGCGATCGTGTTGACGTAGACGATCTTGCCTTCGAGCGCCAGCCCGGCGGCCAGACCGACGATGTTCGCTTCGCTGACGCCTTCCATGAAGAAGCGCTCCGGCATCTCCTTGCGGAAGTTGTCGAGGGTGCCGACGCCGAGGTCGGAGCCGATGAAGAAGATGCGCGTGTCCTGCTTCGCGAGCTCGTAGACCATGTCGAGGGACTTCTTGCGCATCAGCGCGCCTCCAGCGCGGCGATCAATCGCTCGGCATCCTGCGCGGTCACTTTGTTCTGATGGTGCCAGGCCATGTTGTTCTCGGCAAACGCGACCCCCTTGCCTTTGACCGTGTGGCAGACGATCGCCGACGGCTTCGAGGGGTCGAGCGGGACGCGGGCCAGCACCTCGCGAAGCTCGCCGACATCGTGGCCGTTCACGTCGACCGCGGCGAAGCCGAACGCACGCCATTTGTCGGCGAGCGGCTCGAGATTCTGCACGTCGGCCGTCGCGCCGTACGACTGATGCTTGTTGTAGTCGGTGAGGACGACGAGGTTGTTCAGGCGATGCTTGCCGGCCGACAGTGCCGCTTCCCAGATCGATCCCTCGTTCGACTCGCCATCGCCGATGACAACGAAGGTGCGGTATGACGCGCGCTCGTAGCGGGCGTTCAACGCGAAGCCGAGCGCGATCGACAGTCCGTGTCCGAGGCTGCCGGTGGACGCCTCGACGCCGGGAATATGGTGCTCGGGATGACCGCCGAGGAGCCCGTCGCTCTTGCAGAATTTCCAGAGCTCCGCCTCGGGGAAGAAGCCCTTGTCGGCGAGGATCGCGTAGAGCGCGAGGCAGCCGTGCCCCTTGCTGAGCAGGAATCGGTCGCGCTCGGGCCATCGCGGGTTCTTCGCGTCGCAGGTCATCACGTCGTCGTAGAGCACGCGGAGGATCTCGACCAGCGAGAACGCGGCGCCGACGTGGCCGCGCTGTCCGGCCTCGAGCGTCCGGATGATCGTCCGGCGGAGCGCCTTCGAGCGCGCATCGAGCTGAATTGTCAGAGGATCGGTCATGTCAGGACAGAAATGCGTTGTCGGCGTACGCGCCGGCCAGGCCGGCGACGAACGTGCGCGCGTTCGCGAACTGCGTCGTTCGCCGATCGCCGTCAGACTGCGACGCGCGCTCGGGGAGAAAATCGTTCAACAGAATCGCCGTCCACTTGAGGCCGAACAGGGGATACACGACGCGGGCTCGCGCGGGGAGCGAGCGCACATCGGCAAACGCCGCGAGTGCCCGCTCGGCGAACCGATGCTTCAGCCGATCGTCGAGCGCCATGCCAGGGTGAAGCAGGTAATCGACGATCGTCTTCGCCGGATCGTCCCAGCCGAAGTACTCGAAGTCGACGAAGGCCAGCGATCCATCGGGCCGGCGGATGACGTTGTGAA
>Ga0075435_100002902_pt1 | contig 11513 bp, 9 predicted proteins | sample RhiMethybrSRZTD4_FD_75302 | JGI IMG/M metagenome (GOLD analysis project Ga0075435, IMG submission 75302) | Populus rhizosphere microbial communities from Tennessee, USA - Rhizosphere MetaG P. TD hybrid SRZTD4 | ecosystem: Host-associated > Plants > Roots > Rhizosphere > Soil | place: USA... | reverse complement strand
GCAGTCCGGGCGCCCGGCGAAGGCCAGGCGCCCGGGCCGAAAGAAACGGATTAGTGGTCGCGACCCTCTTCGCCGTTGGCCTGGAGCTGGCCGCGAATCTCGCCGCCTGGCGAGGTGGCCGAGTGTACGTTGGCATAGGCGAAGCCGGCGCGGATGGCCGCGATCACCTCCGCGAATTCACCTGCCGCGATCTGCTGCGTCGCCGCCGTCGGGAGCACCTCGTTCGGCGTGAGCGTGCCGGTGACCGTGCCGCCTTCCTTCGCGGGACACTCCGGCACGTCTCCCGCAGCCGCCGGCGCCCGGACGGCCCCCTGGCACAACCACAGCACGATGCCCCCATTGACGGCGGGCTGCGCGAAGTGGATGTGCGACTGCTGGGTCGTGGAGCTCAAGTCGCTGAAGGTCAGCGAGTACTCGATCGCCTCCGGCTCGCCCAGCGAGTTCTTGATGATCCGCGCCTCGAAGTGCCCGCGCGCGGGCGTCGAGACCGACGGTACTTCGTTGAAGCCGATGAGCGCGGCGCGCAGCTTGTTGCCGCGTTCCCCCTGATTGTTGTCCTTATCCTTTGCCGTGAGATGCAACCCTGTGGAGAGGGCGAGGGCGATAACCCCCGCGAGGGCAATGCGGACTGTCTTCATTCCGTGCTCCTTTCGCACGACGTGAGCCCGGGCAGACTGTGAAGGTACCGGCGGGCGATTGTAGTGGAAAACCGGTGACATCGATGTGACATTCCGCCTGCCGGCGGGTCTGAACACCCGCACCCCGCACCCCGCACCTCGCACCCCGCACCTCGCGCTACAATGCCTGTCACATTCCCCAGCGTTCCGCGTTAGACCCACGGAGGCCGCGATCGCCGTGCTGAAGTTCGGGATCCTTGCCGCGCTTGTGACCGTCGCCCTGCAAATCGCGGGCAGCGACGGCGCGGTGCTCCGTCCGCTGCAGCCCGCCGGCGCGGCGAGCGTCCTGGTCTTCGTCACCAGTGACTGCCCGATCTCCAACGGCTACGCCCCCGAAATCCAGCGGATCTGCAAGGCGTATGCGGCCAGGGGCGCGCGCTGCCGGTTGATCTACGAGGACCTCGACATCACCGCGGACGCCGTGAAGAAGCACCTCGAGGACTACCGCTACGGCGCGACCGCCGCGTCGATCGACGGCGACGGATCCCTCGCGCGCAAGGTCGGCGCGACGATGACGCCGGAGGCGGTGGTGATCGATCGCAGCGGCGCCGTGAAGTACCGCGGGCGCATCGACAACCGGTACGCGTCGCTCGGCCACCCGCGGCGCGTTGTCACCGTGCACGATCTGCAGGACGCGCTCGAGGCGGTGATCGCGGGGAAGCCGGTCGCGACGCCGCAGACCGATCCCATTGGCTGCTACATCGTCTCCCCGGAGATGCGAGGAAAGAAATGAGGCTCCTGCTCGCGCTGCTCTTGGCCGCCGTCGTCATTCTTCCGCCTGAAGGCGGAAGCCACCTGACCGCCGCAGGCGGAAGCCGCCTGACCGCTGCACCGAAGCGGGCGGCGCCCGGCGCAGTCACCTTCAGCGATCAGGTCGCGCCGATCCTCTACGCCAACTGCGTGACGTGCCACCGTCCCGGGCAGGCGGCGCCGTTCGCGCTCATCTCCTATGAAGACGCGAAGAAGCGCGGCAACCAGATCGTCAAGGTCACCGCGTCACGCTTCATGCCGCCGTGGCACGCGGCGCACGGCTACGGCGAGTTCAAGGACGAACGCCGGCTGAGCGACGAGCAGATCGCCACGCTCGCCGAGTGGGTGAAGCGGGGGATGCCGGAGGGCGATCCGTCGCACCTGCCGGCCCTTCCGAGTTTCCCCGAGGGCTGGCACCTCGGCACGCCCGATCTCGTGCTGACGATGCCGGCGGCGTACGAGCTGCCGGCGAGCGGACCCGACGAGTTCCGCAACTTCGTGATCCCGACGAAGCTGGCCGAGGACAAGTGGGTGCGCGCCATCGAATTCCATCCCGGCGCGCGCAAGGCCGTGCACCACGTGCTGTTCGCCTACGACGCGACCGGCGCGGCGAGCCGGCGCGACGGCCGCGACGGACGTCCCGGATTCGGCGGCATGGGCACCGCCGGTGTCGGCGGCGTTCAAGGCGGAACGGGGCCGCTCGGCGGATGGGCCGTCGGCGCCACGCCGGTGTTCCTGCCCGAGGGGGTCGCGCTGCCGCTGCCGAAGGGATCCGACATCGTGCTGCAGATGCACTTCCACCTGACCGGCAAGGCGGAGACCGAGCAGTCCACCATCGGCATCTACTTCGCAGACAAGGCGCCGGAGCGCCGCGTGTGGTCACTGCAGATCCCGGCGCTCTTCGGCTTCGGCGCCGGCCTCGACATCCCGGCGGGGAAGAAGGACTACACCGTCGAGGATTCGTTCACCACTCCCGTCGATCTCACCGCCTTCATCGTCGGCGCGCACGCGCACTACATCGCGAAGGAGATGAAGGCGACGGCGACGCTGCCCGACGGCAGCACCAGGCCGCTGCTGTGGATCCAGGACTGGGACTTCAACTGGCAGGACCGCTACACCTACAAGACACCCGTGGCGCTGCCGAAAGGCACGCGCATCGACGTGAAGCTGGTCTACGACAACTCCGCCGACAACCCGCGCAACCCGGCGAACCCGCCGAAGCCGGTGTGGTGGGGAGAGCAGTCGTTCGACGAGATGGGCAGCGTCAACCTCGCCGTGCAGTGCCAGCGCGCCGAGGACGAGCCGGTGCTGCAGCGGGCGTTCGCGGAACGCACGCGCGCCGCGATCGGCAGGGCGACGGAGAACGGCACGCTGAAGCGGTTCATGGAGCAGCGCGGCCGGGCGGGCGGCTAGGCGGCCTCAGGACCCGACTTTCGGCGGCGGCAACTGGCCGCTCTTCGCGTGCACCTTCCCGTAGTCGGGCATGAAGACCTGCAGGCCCTTGCGCCGCGTGTTGCGCGAGTAGCCGGCGACCAGTTGCTCCTCATAGTGCGGCGGCGAGAAGTCGAACGGATCGCGCGGGTCCGCGTCGATGAGCTGCATGTCGGTGTCGGACATCGTCAGCTTGCCGAACCGGATGCTGCCGCCGTAGAAGTACAGGTAGTTCTTCGCCGACGGCAGCGGGCGCGTCGCGGGATGCGGCGGCGGCGCCCCGGCCCCGATCATCTTCAAGTGCAGCCGCGACCCGGCGATCTCGGCGCGCTGCAGCTTGCCTTCGGTGCGCGGCGGCGGCAGCATCGCCGCCGCGTCCATCAGCAGATCGTCGCCGTCGGCGCGCAGCCCCGACCCCGGCGGCATCTTCATCAGGTCGTCGACCTTCAGCCCAAGCAGATCGAAGAGCCCTTTCACCGGCACGCCGACCGCCTTCAGCTTGGTCGAGTGCAGCCGCAGCATGCCGTCCGGCGTGGCCGCGACGGTCGCGGTCATCGAGAACGGCACGGTCACCCCCTTCTTCAGTTTCCCGTCCGCCTTCAACTGTCCCCCTTCGATCGTGATCTTCACGTCGCTGAGCGGCGAGGGATGCGCCTTCGCCGACTGCTGGAACAGGTTGGTGAGCGACGGGCCGTCCAGCTGCATGTCGGCCGACTTGACGCGCAGGGTGTAGGAGTTGGGATCGTCGAAGACCGGCGGCTGGCCGGCGGAGTGGCTGACGAACTCGCCGTCGAGGGCGGCGACCTGCAGGACGACGCCGTCGGCGACGCGGAGCAGGAGATTGCGCATCTCGATGCCGCAGTGAATGGCGCCGTCGGCGGCGGCGATGTCGGGCGTGGAAGTGCCCGCGAGGACCAGCCCGGCAACCAGCAGGGGAATCGCGAGGCGACGCGGGCCGCGCCGGCGCATCGTGTCCTTGTTCGCAAGCCGTATGCCCGCGTCACGGGACGGAGGAGGTTGAACGTCGTCCGTGGCGGTCCGTAGCGGTGACGCAAGCTCGTGCGTTGACGCCGCCGGTCTCACCTTTGCACGTACTCGAGTCATCGGCCCCGAGAGTGTATTGAGAGGTGACTCATGAGCATGAAGCGATGGTCCACGTCAGTGGCGGCCGCTGTCATGGTGTGCGGCGTGACGGCCGTAGCGCAGACTCCCTCGTCACCCGCCAGCGACCAGAAGGGCGCGTCCGCGGCGATCACGGTCACCGGATGCGTGCAGAACGAATCGGCGGTGCTCAAGCGCAATCCCGTCGCGGCGAACATCGGGATGGGGGACGAGTTCGTCCTGACCAACGCCGCGGTGACGCCGGCGCCCGGGAGCAACGAGGCGCCGAAGCCGGACGTGCAGCCGCCGGAGCCGACCGGCACGTCGGGATCCACCGGCCTCGGCGTTGTCTACCGCCTGACCGGCGACAAGGAACGCGAGCTGAAGACCTACGTCGGGCAGCGCGTGTCGATCGTCGGCAGCCTGAAGGAGAAGGAAGGGGCCACCGACAAAATGAGCTCGATCGGCACCACCGGCAAGCCCGCGGGAGGCGCGTGGACGCCGGAGAACACGCGCGAGCTGACGATCGACTCGATCGCGGCGGCCGCCGGCACCTGCGGACCACTGGTGAAGTAGCGCCGCCGCCGGGCGTGTAAGAAGGCGAGGGCCGCCGATGCCGCGAGGCGTCGTGCGGCCCTCGCGCCGTTATACTGTCCGGCCAGAATGCGTGCCTGCACCGCAGCCTTCCTGATTCTCTTCACCGTCTCGTTCGTCTACGCCGACACCTACCCGCGCCAGCCGGGCGTGGACGCGTGGCACTACGTCTTCAAGCTCGAGCTCTCCGACACCAGCCCCGAGATCAAGGGAGAAGCGACGATCGATCTGCGTTTCACGCAGGCGGGGGTCACCAGCGTGTCGCTCGATCTCGCCTCCGCCGCCAACGACAAGGGCATGACGGTCACCGCGGTGACGAGCAACGGCGCCGACCTGCGCTACACGCACGAGAACGGGGTACTGAAGATCCAGCTGCCGCGCGCGTCGGCGGCGGGCGAGCACCAGCTCGTCACGGTGGCGTATCACGGCGCGCCTGCGAGCGGGCTGCGGCTGATGAAGAACAAGTACGGCGAGTGGTCGGCGTTCAGCGACAACTGGCCGAACCACGCCCGCGAGTGGCTGCCGACGATCGACCATCCGTACGACAAGGCCACCAGCGAGTTCCTCGTCACCGCGCCGGCGATCTACCAGGTCGTATCCAACGGCCTGCTGCTGGAGGAGAACGATCTCGCGAACGGACAGCGCCTGACGCACTGGAAGCAGTCGGTCCCGATCGCGACCTGGCTGAACGCGCTCGGCGTCGAGCGGTTCGCCGTGCGCCACGTCGGCTTCGTCAAGGGCGTCGAGCTGCAGACGTGGGTCGCGCACCAGGACGCGGAGGTCGGGCGGGTGTACTTCGAAGTGCCGGCGCGCCAGGCGATCGAGTTCTACAGCGAGCACGTCGGGCCTTATCCCTACGAGAAGCTGGCCAACGTCGCCGCCGCCGGCGTGAGCGGCGGCATGGAGCTGGCCAGCTCGATCTTCTACGGCGAGACCGGCCTGCGTCCGGCGCCGGCCTCGTCGCTGGTCGCGCACGAGATCGCGCACCAGTGGTTCGGCGACTCCGTCACCGAGAAGGACTGGGACGAGGTCTACCTGAGCGAGGGCTTTGCCACCTACTTCGCGCTGTTGTACGCCGAGCACTACCAGGGGCGCGACGCGTTCGTCGCCGGGCTGAAGAGCGCGCGGACGCGCGCGCTCGCGACGGAGAAGTCGCTGCCGGGCATCGCGATCGTCCACGACAACCTGTCGGACATGAGCAAGGTGCTCAATCAGCTCGTCTACCAGAAGGCCGGCTGGGTGCTGCACATGCTGCGCGGCGTTGTCGGCACCGACACCTTCTGGCAGGGCATCCGCGAGTACTACCGGCGGCACCGCGACAGCAACGTCACGACCGACGATCTCCGCACCGTCATGGAGCAGGTGTCACACAAGGACCTGCGCTGGTTCTTCGATCAGTGGCTGAAGCGGCCCACCTCACCGTCGCTCGACGGATCGTGGTCGTACGACGCCGCGGCGAAGCAGATCCGCATCACGATCGCGCAGACGCAGGACGGCGAGCCCTACCGGCTGCCGCTGGAGTTCGGTGTCACGCCGGCCGCCGCCGGGGCGGCGACGCCGGCGACGCGCGTCGAGCGCGTGGAGATGACCACGAAGCAGGCGGCGTTCTCCATCGCCGCGGAGACCGAGCCGGCGTCGGTCTCGTTCGATCCCGACACGTGGCTGCTCGCCGACCGCGTCAGCTTCGTCAAGCGGTGACCGCATGAAGATCGCGCGCATCCTCGCCTACCGCGTCGAGCTGCCGCTGCACGAGACCACCTACAAGTGGTCGGGCGGCAAGTCGGTCACGATCTTCGACAGCACGATCGTCCGCGTCGAGACCGATGCCGGGCTCGTCGGCCACGGCGAGGTCTGCCCGCTCGGGCCGTTCTACCTTCCGGCCTACGCCGAAGGCGTCCGCGCCGGGCTGCGCGAGCTCGGCCCGCACCTGCTCGGCGCGGATCCGCGGCAGCTCGGCAAGCTGAATCGGTTGATGGACGCCGCGCTCAAGGGGCATCCCTACGTGAAGAGCGGCATCGACATGGCCTGCTGGGACGTGCTCGGCCAGGCCGCGGGCTTGCCGGCCTGCGAGCTCCTCGGCGGACGCTACGGCGACGATGTCCATCTCTACCGCGCGATCTCGCAGGACACGCCGGAGGCGATGGCTTCGCGCGTCGCCGGCTACCGCGGCGAAGGCTACCGCCGCTTCCAGCTCAAGGTCGGCGGCGACCCGGACGTCGACATCGATCGCATCCACGCGGTGTCGGCAAAGCTGCAGACCGGCGATCGCCTGGTCGCCGACGCCAACACCGGCTGGACGCAGCACGAGGCGATGCGCGTGGTCAAAGGCGTCCGCGACGTGGACGTCTACATCGAGCAGCCGTGCCTCACCTACGAGGAGAACCTGAGCGTGCGCCGCCACTGCGATCATCCGTTCGTGCTCGACGAGACGATCGACAGCCTCGACGTGCTGCTGCGCGCCCGCGCCGATCTCGCGATGGACGTCGTCAACCTGAAGATCGGGAAACTGGGCGGGCTGACGCGGACCGCGCAGGTTCGCGACCTGTGCGTCAGCATGGGGATCGGGATGACGCTGGAAGACAGCTGGGGCGGCGACATCGTCACCGCGGCGATCGCCCATCTCGCCCACAGCACGCCGACGGACCTGCTGTTCACCACGACGGACTTCAACAGCTACGTCACCGTCTCGACCGCCACGGGTGCGCCGCGGCGCGTCAACGGCCGCATGGCCGCGTCCACGTCGCCCGGCCTCGGCATCACGCCACGGATGGAAGTGCTCGGGAAGCCCGTCGTGGTGATCGAATGAAGGTCACGGATACAGGCCACGGATAAAGGCCACGGATAAACACGGATGAACACGGATTAAGACGGATCAAAACGGGTCATGAAAGCTCCGGGGAATGACGATGGGTGACATGGATCGCCGTGAGTTCCTTGAAACGTCCACCGTGCTGGCCGGCGGCGCGCTGCTGTCGGGAGTTCCGTCGCCGCAACCCGGCAAGCCCATGGTTGGCATTCAGATCGGCGCGGTGTCGTTCGTGGACGAGGGGACCGACAAGGTGCTCGACGCGCTGCAGGAGATGGCGGCGATCGACACGCTGTTCGTCGCCTCGTTCACCTACGGCCGCGGCATCGCCGGGCGGCAGCTGCCGAACCAGCCGCTGCCGGATCACGGGCGGCAGGAGTACGACACGGCGACGTTCCGCGGCGGCAACTACGCGACGCCGCATCCGCAGTACTACCGCAACACCAGCATCGCGCCGGAACACGCGCCGGACCATGGCGCCTACGACGTGCTCGCCGACGTCATCCCGAAGGCGCACCGCCGCGGGATGAAGGTCATTCCGTGGTTCGAGGACGTCATCGCCGGCGACGTGCCGGGGTTCGATCGCGCGCGTGAGGTGGTCCTGACCGGGCCGCAATCGAGCTTTGCCTGCTCGCGCAATCCCAACACGCGGAACTTCTGGGTCGGGCTGGTCGAAGACTACCAGCGGTCGTACGACGTTGACGGCCTGATGTGGGGCAGCGAGCGGCAGGGGCCGCTCGGCAACGTGCTCGGCACCAATCACGGCGGCGCGGGCGCCGGCGGGCGGCTCGCCTGCTTCTGCCAGTACTGCGTCGAGGCCGCGAAGAAGGACGGCATCAACGTCGATCGCGCGAAGGAGGGCTACACCCAGCTCGCGGCGTGGGTGGAAGGCCTGGCCCGCGCGAAACCGGCCGACGGCGCCTTCGTCACGTTCTGGCGGCTGCTCGTGAAGTACCCGGAGATCCTCGCGTGGGAGCGGCTCTGGAACGAGGCGCTCAACGACACCTATCGCGACATGTACCGCAAGTCACACGAGATCGCGCCGGCCAGGGGGATCGGCTGGCACGTCTGGCACAACAACACCTTCTCGCCGTTCTACCGCGCCGAGCAGGACTACGCCGACTTCAGCGCCTACTCCGACTTCCTCAAGGTGGTCATGTACAACCTGTGCGGCGGCGAGCGGCTCGCGCAGTACATCCGCGGCTCGTGCCGCACGCTCTTCAAGGATGTTCCGCCCGAGCGGGTGCTCGACCTGACCTACGACGTGCAGCAGTACCGCGCCGGCGCGCTCGGCGATCTTGCCGCCGCCGGGCTGCCTGCCGACTACGTGCGCAGCGAGACGAAGCGCGCCATCGCCGGCGCCGGGCCGAAGATGAAGATCTGGCCGGGGCTCGACGTCGACATCCCGACCGCGGCGACGAGCAAGAAGACGCAGCCCTCCGACGTCTACGACGCGGTGAAGGCGGCGTTCGACGGCGGCGCGCACGGCGTGCTGCTGTCGCGGAAGTACTCGGAGATGCGGCTCGACAACATCCGCGCCGCCGGGCGCGCGCTGCGCGACCTCAAGCTGGTCTGAGCTCGTCCGGCCGGCCCCCAGGAATCGGGATGGCTCGCTTCGTGTACAGGAGATGAAGAGCTCAGGAGATCAGGAGGGTATTTGGTTATTCATTCTTCCTGATCTCCTTATCTCCTGTTGCTTCACATGTTGCGGTAACCGCTAAGCGCCGACCCGCACCACGGTCCACGCGTCCGGGAGCAGCAGCGATGAGGGTCACTTCGTGGCCCTGCGCGAACTCAAGCTGGTATGACCTCGCCGGGCGGGTGCGCCAGTTCCGGCAGGTATTCACGCTCGGCCGCGCGGCGCGCCTTGTAGCGGCGGAACACGTCACGATCCGACTCGAGGCCGACGAGCGACTTCCAGGTCGCGCCGCGGAACGTATGCGCGAACATGCGCGGCGCGTTGCGCAGCGCGAACCCCGGGTAGCGCCGCAGCACCGCCGGGAAGTGGCGGGCCTTCATCCATCGCTCGGCGCGCCAGCGGAGGAACTCGATCTCCTCGACGTCGAGGTGTTCGGTCTTCACCACCGCGGTGGTGCCGTCGTATTCCTCGACGCGCTCGTTGACGATCAGCCCGCGGCGGCGGAAGTCCTCCGTCATCGGCGTGCCGGGGTACGGCGTGGGGTGCTGGATGTAGGGCCAGTCCACGTAGCGCCGCGCGAACGCCAGGTTGGCGTCGATCGACGCGCGGGTGTCGCCGGGGTTGCCGACGATGATCCCGCCGACCACCCACAGCCCTTCGCGGTGCAGCGCCTCGATCGCGGTCAGCGTCGCGTTGCCGACGCGCCGCCCGCCCTCGCGCTGCGCGTTCTTCGCCGCCGCGCGCAGGAAGGCGAGATCCTCGTCGAGCACGTTCTCGATCCCCAGGAACACGTAGCGGAACCCGGCCTGCCGCATCAGCGGCGCCAGCGAGCCGCCGTGGCTGGCGATCGACGAGGTCATCGCCTGGACGATGTAGTCGATGTCGGTCAGCCCGGCCTCGACGATGGCGCGGCAGAGCGCCTCGAAGCGGGCGACGTTCAGCGTGATGTTGTCGTCGACGAGGAAGATGGCGCGCGCCCCGCGCGACCGGGCGTCGGCGATGTCGGCCAGCACCCGGGTGAAGTCGAACGTGTGGAAGTTCCGCCCGCGCATCTCGATGATCGAGCAGAAGCTGCAGTCGTAGGTGCAGCCGCGCGAGGTCTCGACGACGTCGATGGGGCGGCCGAGAAACGTGTAGCCGCTCAGCACGCGTGCGCCACGGTCGGGCAGCGCCAGGGCTCCGTCGTCCAGCGTCCCCACCGGCCGCGCCGGATTGGACACGAACCCGGCCGCTCCCGGCGCACGGTACGACAGCCCGGCGATCCTGCGCACGCCGTCGCTCCCAGGGCCGCGCGAGAGCGCGTCGAGCAGCGCGCGGAGCGTGATCTCTCCCTCGCCGCGGACGATGTAGTCGACGCCGCTGTCCGGATCCGCGTAGGCCTCGGGTGCGAGGCTCGGATCGTAGCCGCCCGCGACGACGGTCACCGTCGGCTTGATCGCGCGAATCAGCCGGATCAGCCGCAGCGCGGTGCGCCGCTGGAACGTCATGACCGACAGGCCGACGACGTCGGGATCGTGCTCGCGCATCAATCGCTCGACGGTGGGGACCACCGCCCGCTGGACGAGGATCAGGTCGGCAACGGCGGCGTGATGCGCCGGGCCGAGGTTGCCGGCGAGCGAGGCCAGCGCTCCATTCGGCATCCGCATCGTCAGCGCCGGCGTGTGCTCGAACGAGTCGGGCATCGAGAGCAGCAATACCCGCATGAGAATCTCTCGACCTGAGGATACTCCTATTGGCTGGCGCGCAGCGCCTGGCGCAGCGACGAGGCGCGGAAGAGCAGGAACGTGCCGGCGCGCGCATCCGGTTCGGGAGCGGACGGGAAGAGGCGGCTGAAGCGTGGAAGCTGGCCCATCCGTACGGCGAGTACCGCATCGTCAGGATCGACCCGGGCGCGGGCGATCGCTTCGGCGAACGAGACGTCCTCGAGCCGCTCGCGGCTCGCTTCGGCGCGCAGCGGAGGATCGAGATAGAAGACGAGCGATCCGATGCGCTCGTCGAGCACCGAGACATGCGAAGGCAGGACGCCGCCGCGGTTCAGGACGGCGGCGAGATCGCGGCTGGTCATCCATTCGGCTGCGCGCGGCGAGACCACCATCAACCCGGCAAGCGCGCACGCCGACATCGCGGCAATCCAGACGAGCGATGCGGACGCGTCGTTCGACGCCCGCGCGCGAAGACCGGGAACGATCGTCAGCACGCCCATCACGCCGACGAGGATCCAGAGCACGGGATCGACAGATCCGCTGTACTTCCAGCGCATGAGGAGCAGACCCGCTGCCGGCAGCAGGGCCAGTGTGGCGATCTGCACGGCGAGTGCGGATCGGCGTGGCTTGATGGCGACGTACTCGCCGGCGACGATCGCCAGCGCGGGGAACAGTGGGAGCGCGTAGGTCACGAGCTTCGATTCGCCGATGCTGAGGAAGATGAGCCCGATGCCGAACCAGCTCCACACCACGACGCGGAGCGGGTGCCGGCGTGCCGACGTCGCAGCCGCGAACAAGTACGGTGTCCAGGG
>Ga0075435_100002899_pt1 | contig 11515 bp, 8 predicted proteins | sample RhiMethybrSRZTD4_FD_75302 | JGI IMG/M metagenome (GOLD analysis project Ga0075435, IMG submission 75302) | Populus rhizosphere microbial communities from Tennessee, USA - Rhizosphere MetaG P. TD hybrid SRZTD4 | ecosystem: Host-associated > Plants > Roots > Rhizosphere > Soil | place: USA... | reverse complement strand
CTACACCGTCCGGCTGGTCAGCGCGTCGCGGCCGATGCAACAAGGCGGTCTCGACTTCATCGACAAGTACGTCAAGTGGGGCGCGGGGCTGCGCGGATCGCAGGCGATCGTCCGCGGCGCGAAGGCGCGCGCGCTGATGCACGGCCGCTACCACGTGTCGCTCAAGGACGTGCAGGCGCTCGCCAAACCGATCCTGCGCCACCGGGTCATGACCAACTTCTACGCCGAGTCCGAACGGATCAACTCGGACGCCATCATCGATCGGCTGATCGCCGCCGTGCCCGTTCCGGCAAGCGGAATGTGACATGCCCTGGGCCGCCCATGACCGCCCCTTCCTCGACCCCGCCGTCGTCGCGCGGCTCGGCACGCTCGAGTTGAAAGCGCGGACGATCGTCGAAGGCTTCCTCTCGGGCCTCCATCGCAGTCCGTTCAAGGGATTCAGCGTCGAGTTCGCGGAATACCGTCAGTACATGCCCGGCGACGCGCTGTCCACCATCGACTGGAAGGTTTACGCGCGCAGCGACCGGTACTACGTCAAGAAGTTCGAGGAAGAGACCAACCTCGACTGCCATGTGATGCTCGACGTCAGCAACTCGATGTCGTACGGCTCCGGGCCGATGACGAAGTTCGAGTACGGCGCCTGCCTCGCGGCGTCGCTCGGCTACTTGATGAACCGGCAGCGCGACGCGATCGGGTTGACCGCGTTCGACGAGAACATCGTCTCGATGCTGCCGGCGAGCTCGAGACCGGGCCACCTGCGCGGGGTGCTCGTCACGCTCGATCGCTTGCAACCCGGCCACAAGACGAACGTCTCGAAGCCGCTGCATCAGCTCGCTGATTCGATCGTCAAGCGCGGAATGGTCGTGCTGATCTCCGATCTCCTCGACGATCCGGCGGAGGTCATCCGCGGACTGAAGCACTTTCAGTTCCGCGGCAACGACGTCATCGTCTTTCAGGTGCTCGATCCGCACGAGACCGACTTTCCGTTCGAGCGCGCGACGCGCTTCGAGGATCTCGAGACCGAAGAAGAGATCATGGCCGTGCCCGAAGCGGTCCGCGACCATTACCTCAGAGAGATGGGCGGGCTGATGGAGCGCTACCGCCGCGAACTTGGAGCGTGCGGGATCGACTACCAGCTGCTCAGCACCAGGCGCCCGCTGGAGCTGGCGCTCCTCTCGTATCTGTCGACACGCGCGAGGGCCCTCTGATGCTCGCGTTCCTGTCGCCACTGTTTCTCGCTGGCGCTGCGACGGCGGCGATTCCGATCGTGCTGCATCTGCTCAAGCGCGAGCCGGAAGCGCGCGTCAGGTTCTCGGCGGTGAAGCTGCTGAAGCGCGCGCCGGTCGAGCATACGCAACGTCGTCATCTGCGGGAGCTGATCCTGCTCGCGCTGCGTGTCGGCGCGCTCGTCCTGCTCGCGCTCGCGTTCGCCCGGCCGTTCTTCGCGTCCGGCGCCGCGGTCGCTTCGTCCGGAGTCACGATCGTCGCCCTCGATACGTCGTACAGCATGTCCGCGCCCGGACGGTTCGAGCGCGCGCGGCGGCTGGCGAAGGACGCCGTGAGCCGCGCGCCGGCCACCGATCTCGTCGGCATCGTCACGTTCGCTGATGCCGCGCAGATCGCGGCGAAGCCATCGATGGACCGGGTGCTCGCGAACGCCGCCATCGACGACGCGGCGCCGGGGTTCGGCGCCACGCGCTACCGGGGCGCGCTGTCGGCCGCGTCGCAGTCGCTCGGCGGACGCAAAGGGACGATCGTCGTCGTCACCGATCTGCAGGAGAACGGGTGGGACGCCGGCGATCGGGCGTCGGTGCCCGAGGACGCGCGCATCGAGGTCGCGGATGTCGGCGCGCCGCCGCCTGATTTCGCGGTCATCGCGGTGCGGCCGCAGGCCGATCGCGTCATGGCAACCATCCGCAACACCGCGCCTGGCGCGCGCGATGCGCGCGTCCACCTGGCGATCGACAACAAGCCGTCCGGGGAGGTCGTCGTCAATGTCGGCGCCAATCAGGTCGCGGACGTCGCGTTCGCGGGCGCGCCGCGAGGGACGTCGGCGGCGGTCGCCGTGGACGATGCAGAAGGGATTCAAGTCGACAACGTCCGATACGCGGTCCTCGGCGGCACTGAGCGGCCGCCGCTGCTCGTCGTCAGCGGCAGCGGCGACCTGTCCCGCGAAGGGTTCTACGTGCGGCACGCGCTGGCGACGGGTGCGACTCCGGCCGGCGGCTATCAGGTGACGAGCGTCTCCGGCGCGCAGTTGTCGGGGCTCACGGACGATCGCCTCGCGCCGCACGCCGCCGTGATCCTGCTGTCGACGCGCAGCCTCGAGCGTCGCGGCCGCGAAATGCTGGCCGCCTACGCGAAAAACGGCGGCGGCGTGCTCGTGGCTGCCGGACCTGACGTCGACGGCGATGTGGTCGCCGACGTCTTCGGCAGCGCGTCGACGCTGCGGGTGATGACAGCCACCAACGTGAAGCCGGCACCGCGCGCGCTTGCGCCGGCCGACGTGCGCCATCCCATCTTCCAGCCGTTCGCGAGCAACACGGCGACGCTGGGGCTCGTGACCTTTCAACGCGTCGCGCGCGTCGAGGGGTCGGCGTGCCAGACGCTGGCGCGGTTCACGACCGGAGAAACGGCGCTGCTCGAATGCGCCGCGGGCGATGGGCGCGCGTTAGTGTTCGCATCGGACCTCGACAACCGGTGGAACGACTTTGCGGTGCACGCGACGTTCGTTCCGTTTCTGCACGAGATGGTCCGGTATCTGGCGAGCGCGCGCGCGCACGCGGGCGAGTATCTGGTCGCCGATGCGCCGGCCGGCGCGCCGCGTCAACCGGGCGTCGCCGTGGTGACCGACTCGACGCGGGCTGGCGCCAGGCCTCGGGCGGTGGCCATCAACGTCGATCCGCGCGAGGTCGATCCCGGGCGTTTGTCTGTTGAAGAGTTTCAGTCGGCGGTGACGCGCCTGAAGGATGTCAACGTCTCCGAAGCGCGCGTCGAAGCGCGGCAGCAGGAAGATCGTCAGCATCTCTGGCAGTACGCGCTTGCACTGATGGCGCTGCTGCTCGCAGCGGAGGGGTTGGTTGCGGCACGGACGGCGTAGTCAGATTCGGTAGCGCAGGCCTTCAGGCCTGCCGTGAGTCAGATATGCAGCACTACGAGGCGATTCAGGAGCTCATCGATCGCGTCCGGCGACGGTGGCGGACGCTGCAGGCGTTCGAGGCGATCGTCCGGGCGGTGGTCGCCGCGATCATCGTCATCGGCATCGCGTTGACAGCGGCGCTGTCGACCGCTGGCAGACCAGGCGCGCTCGCGACGATCGGGATCGTGGCGGTGCTGTTGACGATGGCAGCGCTCGTGTGGGGCCTGGTGCCCCTGCGGAAGATTCCCGACGATCGTCATGTTGCCCGGTTCATCGAAGAGCACACGCCGGCGCTGGACGATCGGCTGGTCAGCGCGGTCGATGTCGCCGCCGGCGATCGCCCGACAACGGCGCTCGCCGGGCCGATGCTCGCCGACGCGGCACGGCGGGCGAGCGATGTCGATATTGACGGCGTCATACCCTCGACAGCGCTGCGTCGTGCGGCGATCCAAGCGGCCGTTGTCGTCGCGATTTTCGCGGGCCTCCTGTTCGTCGGACGCGGCCCGGGCCGTCAGGCGCTCGACGCCGCGTCGCTGACGTTGTTTCCCGATCGGATCACGCTCGAAGTCACGCCCGGTCACGCGCGCGTCAAAGCCGGGACGCCGCTCGCGATCACGGCGCGGCTGCTCGGCAACAAGGCTCCCGTCATCGCGCAGGTGCACATCGCCGACGGCGACAACTGGCGCCCCTCTGAAATGGCGACCGACAAGCCAGGCAGCTTTCATCTGACCACCGAGCCGGTGAACGCCTCGTTCAAGTACCGCGTCGTCGCTGGAACGGTGACGTCGCCGACCTACGACGTCGCGGTCGCGCATCCGCCGCGCGTGACGCGGATCGACGTCGACTACACGTATCCGTCCGGCCTCAATCTGAAGGCGCGCACCGAGCAGGACAGCGGCGACATCTACGCGCCGGCTGGCACCGAGGTTCGCGTCCACGTCTTCACCGATCGTCCGGCGGCGACGGGTCAGATGGCGCTCGGCGACGGCAAGTCGATCGCTCTCGCCGCCAACAGTCCGATGGAGCTCCAGGCGTCGTTGAAGGTGGTGGAGGACAACTCTTATCGCGTCGCGCTCGCGGATCCAGACGGCCTGTCCAACGCCGGCGAAACCGAGTACTTCATCCGCACCCTCGAGGATCGTCCGCCGGAAGTCCGGATTCTCAAACCGGCGACCGATCGGTCGGTGACGCGGCTCGAAGAGGTCGACATCGAAGCGCAGGCGGAGGATGACTACGGGATCGATCGGCTGGATCTTGTCTACGCCGTGCGCGGCGGCGCGGAAAAAACCGTCCCGTTGACGATTCCGCGGCAGAGCACGACGGCGAGCGGACAGCACACCCTGTACCTCGAAGATCTCGACGTGAAGCCCGGCGACTTCATTTCCTACTACGTTCGCGCGCGCGATCTCACGCGCGGCACGCGGCCGAACGAGGCGCGCAGCGACATCTTCTTCCTCGAGGTGAAGCCCTACGAACAGGAGTTCGCGCTCGCCCAAAGCTCGTCGATGGCCGGCGCCGGCGCCAGCGGCAACATCGACGACCTCGTCGCCGCGCAGAAGGAAATCGTCGTCGCGACGTGGAAGCTGGATCGCCGCGCGCAGAACGCCAAGGGCGCGAAATCGGATCAGGACATCCGATCGGTGGGCAAAGCCGAAACGGAGCTGAAGACGCGCGTCGAGCAGACGTCCAGCTCGTTACGCGAGTCGACGATGAGGGATCCGCGGCGGCGGCCGGGACAGGCCGGACGCGGCCAGCCGCCGTCGCCCCGGGCCGGTGAGACGATGCCGGAAGAAGATCACATGACCGCCGCCGCGACGGCGATGGGCAAGGCGGCGGCCTCGCTCGATGCGTTGAAGACGGGTCCCGCGCTGCCGCCTGAAATGGATGCGCTCAATCATCTGCTTCAGGCGCAGGCGGACGTGAAGAAGCGGGAAGTCACACGACAGCAGGCCGGCAACGGCGGCGGGAACAATCGCAGCAACTACGACATGTCAGCGCTCTTCGACAAGGAACTGCAGAAGGCGCAGCAGACCAACTACGAGAACCGGTCGACGACCGAGCAGCGCGAGGATCGGAATCAGAGCGAGCTCGAGAAGATCCGCGATCTGGCGCGGCGGCAGGACGAGCTGCTCAAGCGTCAGGCCGATCTCGCCAGGAACCGGGACTCGATGACGGCGGAGGAATTGAAGCGTGAGCTCGACAAGCTGACGCGGGAACAATCCGATCTGCGTCAGCGCGCCGAAGATATGGCGCGCCAGATGAATCAGAACGGTCAGCCGTCGCAGAGCTCGCAGGATGGACAGCGCGGACAGAACCAGCAGGGACAGCAGGGTCAGTCGGGACGGCAGGGGCAGTCGGGCCAATCCGGCGAATCCGGGCAGTCAGGGGCGTCGGGCCAGATGCGCGACGTGTCGGAAGCGATGCGCAACGCCACGAGCGATCTGCGCCGCCAGAATCCGTCGCAGGCCAGCGCAAACGCCAAGAATGCGCTCGACAAGCTGCGCGAGATGGAGCGGCAGCTGCAGTCCAGGGGACCCGACGAGCGGCGCCGCGCGCTGGGCGACATGCAGCTCGAAGCGCGGCAGCTCGCCGACGCCGAGCGCCAAATCGCATCCGAGCTCGCGAAGACGGGACAAGGTGAGACCGCCAAGGACGCCGTCCGCCGGCTCGCAGGCGAGCAGGAACGCCTGGCCGATCGCGCGCGCCGGCTGCAGGACTCGTTGAAGCAGCAGGGCGCCGCCGGATCGACATCGCGCGGCTCGCAGACCGACAAGTCCGGAGCGCCGTCGCAGTCAGCCGCCGCCGAGGCGGCCAAGGATCTCGACGGCAAGCATCTCGCCGATCGCATGCAGCAGTCAGCCGATGCGATGCGCGCCGCGGCGGACCGCGGTCAGGGCGCGCAGCGCGGCACCACGGCCCCGGGCGCGCAGTCGGGTGAGGCGAAGGCGCAGGCTGGAGAGCAGGAAGCGATGGCGCGCGAGCTCGACAGAGTTGCCGACAAGCTCGCCTCTGCAACCGGTTCGAAAGACAGCGAATCGCGCAAGCTGTCGGATCAACTCGCGCGCGTGCAGGAGCAGCGCGACAAGCTGGATCGCCTCGGCCGCGAGCTCGGCGAGCTGTCTCGCCAGTCCGGCCCGAGCGGCCAGCAGGGATCCAGCACGCAAAAGTCGCCGGGTCAGACCGGCCGTGCCGGCGAGGGACAGTCGGGCGGCGGCGGCGGCCGAGGTGCCGACCTCGCGAAGCAAGCCGAGGAGGCGCAGCGTCAGGCGCGCGAACTGATCAACCAACTCGCGCGCGACGACCCCGGCTTCACGCACGGCGGTGCCGGGTTCACCTTCGAGGGACGCGGCATGACGATGTCCGCTCCGGGAACCGAGGCGTTCAAACAGGATTTCGCGCGCTGGGAAGAGATGAAGCGGCAGCTGACCGCGGCGCTCGAGAACGCCGAGTCGTCCATCTCGAAGAAGCTGCAGGCCAAGCAGGCGCGCGATCGCCTGGCCGCCGGCGTCGACGACAAGGCACCGCCCGAATACCGCAAGCAGGTCGATACCTACTTCAAGTCGATCGCAGGGAAGAAGAAGCCGTAGATGCACTTTGCCTATCCGCTGCCCTGGTGGCTCGCCGTCGCGCTGGCGGCGGCCATCGGCGCGGCTGCATTCTTTCAGTATCGGCGGCCTCTCGCGCCGCTCGCCCGCGCACAGCGCGTCACACTGGTTGCGCTGCGCGCGATCGTGCTGGCCGCGATCGTCCTGTTTCTGTTTCGGCCGATCATCGTCCTGCCGCCGGCCGCATCGCAGGACGCGATCGTGCCGGTGCTGATCGACGTCTCGCGCAGCATGCGGCTCGACGATGCCGATGGGCATCCGCGCGTGGCGCGGGCGGCCGCGATCCTGAAGAACGAGCTGTCGCCCGCGCTCGCCCGGCAGTTCCACACCGAGCTCTACACGATCGGCGATGGGCTCGCGCCGCTCGCGCCTGCTGCGCTCGACCGCTTGAGCGCCGACGCGCGCCGAACGGATCTCAGCGGCGCGCTCGCCGCGATCCGCGAGCGCTACCGCGGTCAACGTGTCGCCGGCATCGTGCTGTTGTCGGACGGCGGTGACACCTCGCGGGCGGGAGCGGGACAGGCAGGATGGGCGGGAGGGGAGGGCGGCCCGCCGGTCTTTGCCGTCGGTATCGGATCGCCTGACGGTCCGCGCGATCGCGAAGTGCTCGGCATCACCGCCGGCGATCCGCATCTCGATCAGGCGTCGGTCGATCTGCACGTGACGGCGGTCAGCTACGGGTTCGGACGCACGCCGTTTCCGCTGCGCGTCCTCGGCAACGGCCGCCCGCTCGACACGCGGCGCATCGTGCCGCCTGCCGACGGTTCGCCGATCGACGAGGTCTTCACCGTGTCGCCAGACCCCCTCAACGCGACCGTCTATTCAGCCGAGATTCCGGTCGACGACAGCGAGAAAGTCGCCGAAAACAACTCGCGCGCGGTGCTGGTGAGCCCGGCCGGCCGCAAACGGCGCGTGTTGATCGTGGAAGGCGCGCCGGGATTCGAGCACAGTTTCATCAAGCGTGCGCTGGCCAGCGATCCGGGCCTCGAGGTCGACTCGGTGACGCGCAAGGGACGCAACGCGGAGAACCAGGACACGTTCTTCGTCCAGGCCGGCGCCGGACGATCGGCGGCGTTGACGACGGGATTCCCGCTGCGGCGGCAGGATCTGTTCGCATACGACGGTCTGATCGTGGCAAACGTCGAGACCGACTTCTTCACGCGCGCGCAGCTCACGATGGCCGCCGACTTCGTCGCCGAGCGCGGCGGCGGGCTGCTCGTCCTCGGCGGCCGCTCGTTTGCGAAGCGCGGCCTGTCGGGGACGCCGCTCGAAGAAGCGCTGCCGGTGGAGGTCAACGATCGGCTCGGCGGCCTGGTGCGCACGTCGCTGGGATCGGGATCGCTGCCGCCGCACAACAAGGTGATGCTGACTGAAGAAGGCGAGTCCCATCCGATCATGCGGATTGGCGCGTCGCCTGACGAGACCCGGAAGCTCTGGGCCGCGCTGCCGCCGCTGGCGGCGAGCGCCGCGGTCGGCGGTCCGCGGCCGGGCGCGACGATTCTCGCGCTCACGACCGCGCCGGGCGGCGGCGTCTTTCCAGTCGTCGCCGTGCAGCGCTACGGCCAGGGCCGCTCGATGATCTTCGCCGGCGAAGCGTCGTGGCGCTGGAAGATGATGGTCGCATCGAGCGACCGCGCCTACGAATTCTTCTGGCGTCAGTCGGCGCGATGGCTCGCGTCGTCGTCGCCCGATCCGGTGGCGATCACCGTCGCCGATGCGCCGGAGCCGGGCGACGCGATGTCGGTGGACGTCGATGCGCGGGACGCGACGTTCGCACCGGTCCCCGATGCGACGGTCGAGGCGACGCTCGGGATGCCGGGAGGAGCGACGCAGCCGCTCAAGCTCCGTCATGCGGACGCGACGAGCGGCCGGTTCACGGCGGCGATCCGGCCGGAACAGACGGGGCTGTATCGCATTCACGCCGAAGCGCGGCGCGGAGCGGTTTCGCTCGGCGCTGCCGACCGGTGGATGTACGTCGGCGGCGCGGATCGCGAGTTCGCCGATCCGCGGCTCAACGAAGGCTTCCTGCGCCGCGTCGCACGGACGTCAGGCGGACGCTACGTGCGCGCCGCGGAAGCGTCGCGCGTGCCGACCTTTCTGACGTCGGCGATTCCGCAGAACGCCGCGCCGGAGCGCCGCGATCTCTGGCACGAGCCGTGGGCGTTCGCGTTGATCGTCATCCTCCTGTCGGCCGAATGGATCCTGCGGCGGCGTTGGGGACTGCGATGAGGCGACTGGTATTTCTGTTCGCGCTGTCGCTCGTCGCGGCCGATGGTCTCGCCGCCGACCGCTATGCGCTCATCATCAGCGGCGCATCGGGCGGGGAGACGTATCAGCAGAAATACGATCGCTGGCGAGCGACCTTCATCGCCACGCTGCGCGAGCGCTTCGGCTACACGAACGAGCGGCTGCTGGTCCTGGCGGAGAACGAGAGCGAAGGCGTGCAGCAGTCGACGCGCGCGAACGTGCGGCGCGCGCTCGGCGATCTGCGCCGCCGCCTCACGAAGGACGATCAGCTGCTGGTGATGCTGATCGGGCACGGCACGTCGATGGACGGCGAGGATGCCAAGTTCAATCTCGTCGGTCCGGACATGAGCGCCACAGAGTGGGCGGAGCTGCTCAAGGCGATCCCCGCTCGCATCGTCTTCGTCGACACGACCGGCGCCAGCTTTCCGTTCCTGCAGAAAATCGCCGGCCGTAATCGCATCGTGCTGACTGCGACCGATTCGGCGGCGCAGCAGTTCGAGACGGTGTTTCCCGAATACTTCGTCAAGGCATTCGGCGACGCGGCAGCGGATCTGGATAAGAACGGCCGCGTGTCCATCTGGGAGGCGTTCACCTACGCCAGCGCGTCGGTGCGTCAGTGGTTCGAGCAGAAGGCGCAGCTCCCGACGGAACGTCCGCTGCTCGACGACACCGGCGCGGGAATCGGCCGCGAAGCGGGCAATCCCGGAACCGATGGCGAGGTTGCGAGCGTGACCTATCTCGAGCCTGACCGCGCGGCGGCGCTCCCCGGCGACACCGCACTCGGTGCGCTGCAGAAGCGGCTCGCGGAGCTCCAGGCCGCGCTCGACGATCTGCGCGCGAAGAAACCGACGATGCCGCCCGAGCAGTACGAGGCCGAGTTCGAGAAGCTCGCGCTCGAGATCGCGCGCGTCTCCGCACAAATCCGCTCGAAATCCTGAGCACTCCCTTCCCTGGGTGGTCCAGCTTGATCTGCCCGTCGCAATGTAAGAGTATTACTGGTAGGAGTCTTACCATGCGGCTGACGAGCAAAGGTCAGGTCACCATCCCCGAGCACATCCGCCACCGTCTCGGGCTGCTGCCGCACACCGAAGTCGAATTCGACATCGTCGGCGACAGCGTCCGGATCAGGAAGAAGGCGGGAGGCCAGAGCCGTGGACAGCGTCTGCTCGAAGCGATGCGGCGTGCGCCGAGACCGAAGCCCGGCATGACCACCGACCAGTTGATGGCGTTGACCCGCGGTGAAGATTGAACGAGACGCTGGTCGACAGCAACGTCCTCTTCGATTTTCTCAGCGAAGACGAGGAATGGTCGGACTGGTCGTCCGCGAGGCTCGCCGAGGCCGCCGAGCATGGGCATGTCGTCATCAATCCGATCATCTATGCGGAAGTGTCGGTTCGCTACGAGCGGATTGAAGATCTCAACGAAGCACTCTCCTCCGAATACTTCGTTCGTGCGCCACTGCCGTGGGAGGCCGCGTTCGTCGCGGCCAAGGCGTTCGACAAATATCGGCGGCGCGGTGGAGTCAAGCGATCGCCGTTGCCCGATTTCTTCATCGGCGCGCACGCCGCGGTCGCGGGCATGACGCTGTTGACTCGCGATCCGCGCCGCTACCGCAGCTACTTTCCGAAACTGAAGATCGTCAGTCCGTCGTTCAGTAGTAGTCGATCGGATCCCAGCGATCGACCGCGGGTTTCCGAAAGACGAACACGCCAATCACGCCGACGATGAAGCCGGCGACGTGCGCGGCGAAGGCCACGCCGCCGCCGCCGTGCGAGTTCGCCGTGACGGCAATGGCGCCCGCGCTCAGGAACTGCATCAGAAACCAGAACCCGAGCAGGATGATCGCCGGCACCTCGACGATCTGGATGAAGATCCAGGGAATGAGCGTGAGCACGCGCGAGTGCGGATAGAGCACGAAGTACGCGCCCATGACACCCGCGATCGCGCCGCTCGCGCCGATGGTCGGGAGCTCGGACGAGGGATCCATCAGGATCTGCCCCATCGCCGCCGCAATGCCGCACAGCAGATAGAAGACGATGAAGCGGCCGTGGCCGAGTCGATCCTCGACGTTGTCGCCGAAGATCCACAGGTACCACATGTTGCCGATCACGTGCGACCAGCTGCCGTGCAGGAACATCGACGTGATCAGCGTCGGCGCGCTGAAGTCGGCGGGAACGACGCCGTAGACGTAGAGGAACTGGGTCAGGGTGCGCTCGTTCATCGACAGCTCGAGGAGCCACGCGAGCGCGTTGAGGACGATGATCGTGATGGTGATGTAGGGAGCCGTCCGGGACGGGATCACGTCCCGCAAAGGGATCATGGAATCATCGTATTGCGGATTGAGGATTGCGGATTGCGGATTTATTGTTGATTGAATCCGCAATAAATCCGCAATCGGCAATCCTCAATCGTCAATAAATCCGCATTCCGCAATCCTCAATCCGCAATCTCTAGACTCCGTGTCCGTAGCCGACCGCTTCGATGTGTGCGATCGGCCCCGACCCTCCGCTGCCGGGTGACGCCG
>Ga0075435_100002898_pt1 | contig 11516 bp, 7 predicted proteins | sample RhiMethybrSRZTD4_FD_75302 | JGI IMG/M metagenome (GOLD analysis project Ga0075435, IMG submission 75302) | Populus rhizosphere microbial communities from Tennessee, USA - Rhizosphere MetaG P. TD hybrid SRZTD4 | ecosystem: Host-associated > Plants > Roots > Rhizosphere > Soil | place: USA... | reverse complement strand
GGTGGCGAGCGCCGTGCGCGACGCGCTGGGCCTGGCCGGCAGCGTCGCCCGGCTGCCGCTGACGCCGCCGCGGGTGCGCGGGCTGGCGGAGGCCGAGCCGGGCAGCGCGGCGGAGGCCGGGCGGGGCGGCCGGGCGGAGACCGGGCACGAGAGGAAGCCAGGGCGACCATGACGACCGACGGGCAGGCAATCGGCCCCGAGCACGGGAGGCGCCGCGTGCGGCCCGCATCGCTGATGCGGGTGGATCTCCCGCACATCGCGCTGCCGGACTTCACCAGCAAGACGGACATGGTCGCCGCCCTCATCCGGCAGCTGATCATCACCGGCGACCTGGCCGCGGGCGAGCAGCTGCGGCAGCGGGACCTGGCCCAGCGGTTCCATGTCAGCCAGACGCCGGTCCGCGAGGCGCTGCGGAGGCTGGAGTCGGAGGGCCTGGTCGTCGGCGACGCCCACCGGGGGTTCACCGTGGTGGAGCCCGACGACGGCCCGGTCGAGGAGAACTTCCAGATCCGGGCCGCCCTGGAGTCGCTGGGCGCGTCGCTGGCGGCGCGCAAGATCGACGCCGCCGGCATCGAGGCACTGAGGGACCTGAATGACCGGATGCGGGCCCTCGCCGACGGCGACCCCCGCTACGCGGACCTGAACCGGGAGTTCCACTTCGCGGTGTACGAGCACGCGGGCAGCCCCCTGCTGCTGTCGCTGATGCGGCTGCTCTGGGCGTCACTGCACGGCGGCCCGCGGGTGTCGCGCACGCACGCCGAGTCGGCCCGCCAGCACGACGCGATCATCGACGCGCTGAGCGCGGGGGACGCCGCCGCCGCGTCCGCGCGGACGTACCAGCACATCATGAGCGCGGCGCCGGTCACCGGGCGGTGAGGCGGCATGCCGACGATCACCACCGACGACGGCGTGACGCTCCACGCCGAGGACACCGGCGCCGGCGAGCCGCTGCTGTTCATCCATGAGTTCGCCGGTGACCACCGCAGCTGGGAGCCGCAGGTGCGCTTCTTCTCCGGCGGCTACCGCTGCCTCACCTACGCCGCCCGCGGGTACCCGCCGTCGGGCGTGCCCGCCGACGGTGCCGCGTACTCGCAGGAGCGGGCCGTCGCCGACGCGGTCGCCGTGCTGGACGGGCTCGGGGTGGCCCGGGCCCACGTGGCCGGCCTGTCGATGGGCGGCTTCACCGCCCTGCACCTGGTCCTGCGCCACCCTGGCCGGGTCGCCTCCGCGGTGGTGGCCGGCGCCGGGTACGGCGCGCAGCCGGAGCGCCAGGACGGGTTCCGCGCCGAGTGCCGGGCCACCGCCGCCGCGTTCGAGACCGAGGGTTCGCAACGAGTGGCCGCCCGCTACGCGGTCGGCCCGGCGCGGGTGCAGTTCCAGAACAAGAACCCGCGCGGCTGGGCGGAGTTCGCCGCCGCGCTGGCCGGGCATTCCGCGACCGGGGCCGCGCTGACCATGCGCGGCGTGCAGGCGGCCCGGCCGTCCCTCTACCACCTCCGGGACGAGCTGGCGCGGGTGCGCACGCCGGTGCTGCTGATCGTCGGCGACGAGGACGAGGGATGCCTGGAACCAGCGCTCATGCTCAAGCGCACCATCCCCACCTCGGGCCTGGCCATCCTCCCCCGGACCGGTCACACCGCCAACCTTGAGGAACCCGACGTGTTCAACGGGCTGGTGGACCGGTTCCTCGCGGCCGTCGCACGCGGAGCCTGGCGGCCGCGCGACCCGCGCTCGCAGTCGGCATCCTTCACCGGGATGCGGCGTTAGTACCCGGCCATGATCTGCGCGCCCATTGATCAAAGGCGCTCCGGCTGAACGAATACATCAAAAATTACGTCAAAAAGACTAGAAGTGCTGGCTTGACGGTGCGGACCAGCTGCGGGTCAAATCAAAGGTACGCACCGCGGGGGCAGCGGTGTGGGCTTGTTATGGGGACTTGAGAGTTGTGGTAACCGGCACGCTTGGGGTTAGTGCCGTGGTTTCAGGGGATCGCTGTGCAGCCCGGGCCTGAGCTTTGCCGCGGGCAATCGCCTGCCGCTGCGGCATCCCACCGCCGCGGCGCGGCGGCGGCCACGGATGCCGGCCTGGGGCGGGCTGGTGGTTCAGCCAGTGGCCGGGCCAGCGCACCGGTCCCCGACCCGCCGCCAACGGCGAGCCGCGACATCCGGTCGTGGCTGTTTCCTCTCGGCGTGATCACCATGACCGGTGTCGGTGCCTGGATCTTCGCGGCCGGGCTCCCTGCGGGGGCGGCCGGGGCCAGCACCGTGGTCCTGCTGGTGGCGGCGGCCATATTGTCGATCGTGGCGCTGTCCGGGCGGATCCGCGACCTGCGGGTGGTAGTACCGGCCTTGGTCGGCGTGGGGCTGTGCGGCGCAGCGCTTGACTGGCAGGCTGACGGTCCGGGATTCGTGGCCGGCTACGTGTCGCTGGTGGGCCTGGGACTGCGGGCGCCGCGCCGGGTCGCGCTTTTCGCGGGGATTCCGGTGGTGGCGGCCATTACCGCCGCGGAAGCGTACGATTCCACGAAGCCGGCGACCACCAGCCTGGCCGTCCTGTTCGCCTCCGGCCTGCTTTTCATGACCTCGGCTTTCGCCGCTATCAGCCTGGACGCACGCCGCCAGGCCGAGGCGTTACTCGCACAGCAGGCGGCTACGGGTGAGGCCCGGCAGCGAGCGGCGGCGCTGGCGGAAAGGTCACGGCTTGCCCGCGACCTGCACGACGTCCTGGCCCACGGCCTCTCCGCACTGGCCGTGCAGTTGGAGGCCACGCGCCTGATGGCCATCACGGCCGGTGCGGGGGCAAGGCTGGTGGGTCAGATCGCGTCCGCCCACAAACTGACCTGTATCGGCATGCTCGAGGCGCGTCGCGCTCTGCAGATGCTGCGCGAAGGTGAAGCGCCCGGCCCGGCCAGCCTGCCGGGGCTGGTGTCGGAAACCGCCGGGGCGCTGGGCATCCCCATCATCCTGGAGGTTGAGGGTGTCCCGCGCCCGCTGGGCTCGGACGCGGGAATCACGCTGTACCGCGTGGTGCAGGAGGCCCTCACGAACGTGGCTAAACACGCGGGGCACGGGGCCCAGGTCACCGTGCGGCTCGTCTGGGCATCGGGTGGTGCCGAGGTGTCGATCGTGGACCGCGGCGGAGATGGCGTCGATGCCGGCCTGCCGTCGAGCGGTTTCGGCCTGACCAGCATGGCCGAGCGAGCCGCGCTGAACGGCGGGTGGCTGAGCGCAGGTCAGTCGGACGGCGGTTTCGCGGTCGTCCTGCGGCTCCCGGCCAGTCCGGCCGCCCCGGGGTGAATGTCGTGAAGGCGGCTGCCGGAAACGCGCCCGGAACCCTCGGTCTGGCCGGGCCGGGCGGTGAATCCCCGGCGGGCTCAGGATCCACCGTGTCAGTTCGTGTACTGGTGGCGGACGACCAGAAGGTGGTTCGCGAAGGCCTGTGCCTGCTGCTCGGCATGCTGCCCGGCCTCGAAGTGATCGGCACGGCGATCGACGGGAACGACGCGGTATACCAGGCAAGGACCGCCGTGCCCGACATCGTCCTGATGGATCTGCACATGCCCCATTGCGACGGGATCGAGGCGACGCGCCGAATCGTGCAGGGAGAGCCGCGTGTCCGCGTCGTCGTGCTCACCGCGTACTCCGACGATGATTCGGTCTTCGCGGCGCTGCGGGCGGGCGCCCGCGGCTTCCTCACAAAGAACGCCGGCGCCAGCGAGATTCTCCGGGCACTTACAGCGGTCTACGCGGGAGACGCTGAGCTGGATCCATCCGTGCAGCGCAGGCTGGTCGAGGCCTTTGCCCAGGGTGCCCGCGTTGGCGTGCCCGCCACCAGCAAGGGTGCCGGTGACCAGGCGCATCTGGCATCCGACGGGCTCACCCAGCGAGAGATCGAGGTGCTCACCGAGATCGCGGCCGGCCTGTCCAACGCCGAGATCGCCAGCAAGTTCCGCATATCGGGCGCGACCGTGAAGACGCACATCAACCACCTGCTCGCCAAGACGCGGATGCGCGACCGTGCCCAGCTGGTGGCCTACGCGTTCCGGCAGGGCCTCGCGGCCTGAACGCCGCTGCGTTCACGTGCGCCTCTCGGCTGGCTTGGTCGCCCGGTATACCTTGCTCACCCGGTAGGCGCGCTGGTCCATCGCCAGCACCGCACCCCGGATCTTCGCCATCGCGGGCCCATCAAGGTGGCGGACGGCGGCCAGCGTGAGGAACTCCTGCGAGTCCCCGCCGCGGGCCGCGACCCGGACCAGCCCGGCCCGCGGGGAGTAGTACTTGATCTGGTGGCCGCTCGTGGGGTCGTTGGGGCTCGTCTCGTCGACCACGAGCACCTGGTGGTAACAGCCAGCCCGCACGCAGGTCGCCTGGCCGGTGCGGGTGACCCAGGAGACATCGTCGAACTCGATCGCCGGGACCAGCCCCTCCTGATACCGCGCACCCATCTTGGGCTGGCTCAGCATGTGGATGCCGCCGTAGGCACCCGCCGTGCCCCTGATCCAGGTACTCGGCGCCCCGGCGAACTTCCCGTTCTCATACTCCTCGGGGTACTCGCCGAAGTTCCACACGTTGCCCTGGTCGTCCTGGGCGAAGAACGCGAGTTCCTGCTCCTGCAGCCTGCCTTCGAGGAAGTCCCGGTCCCATGCCACGACCGTGCGCACATGGTCGACCATCTTCGAGACGTCGGTGACGGTGAACACGACGCTGTGCGGCTTCGACACGCCGCCCTCGACGATCCTGCCCCGGTAGACGAACTGGGTGCCGGCCACCAGCGGGAACATGGGGTTGTCGACGGTCAGCGGCGCGGAGAACCGGCCGGCCGCGTGCTGGGCCTGGGCGGTGGGGGCGGCCTGGGCCCGCCCGGTGGCCCCGGCCCGCTGGGCGGCGTGCGGGCCCGGCTGCCCGCAGCCGATCAGCAGCGTGCACGCGACCAGCGTCCCGGCACCACCCAGGGCGCCGCCCGTGATCAGTGGTCTGGCCCGTGGCCCGCAGAACATCATGTCCTTGCCTCCGATTCATGGCTGGCGCGGGGCGATGCCGCTGGGTTGCGCCGGCTGTGGCCGAACCGCAGGTACAGCGACGGAACGACGAAGAGGTTGAGGAGCGTGGAGGTGAACAGCCCGCCGAGGATGACGACCGCGAGTGGGTGCTCGATCTCGTGCCCCGGCCGCGAGCCGAGCACCACGAGCGGAACCAGGGCCAGCCCGGTGGCAAGCGAGGTCATCAGGATCGGTGACAGCCGCTCGCGCGCGCCGCGCAGCACCAGCGCCGGCCCGAACTCCATCCCCTCGCGGGTTTCCAGGTGCTGGCAGTGGTTGATCAGCAGGATCCCGTTGCGGGCGGCGATCCCGAACACGGTGAAGAACCCGACCAGCGAGCCAAGGGAGATGATTCCGCCGGTCAGCCAGGCCGCCAGCACGCCGCCGACAAGCGCCATCGGCAGAGTAAGGAAGGTGAGCACCGCGAGCCGCCACCGGCGGAACGACGCCTGCAGCAGGAGCAGGATCAGCACGCCGGCGATGATCGCCGACAGCAGCAGGCGGCTCTGCGCCGACTGCCGCTCCTTGTACTCGCCCAGCAGCTCCACGTGGTACCCGCGGTCCAGCCGGACCGAGGCCAGCTTGTCCCTGATGTCGCTGACGACCGACCCGAGGTCGCGGCCCGCCACGGCCGCCCCCACATCGAGGTAGCGGGAGTCACCCTGCCGGTCGATCGCGTTGGGGTTCGGCCGCAGCGCCACGCTGGCGACCTCGCCCAGCCGGATGTGCGCGCCCGACGGGAGGTCGATCGGGAGGTTCTCGATGTCGGAGAAGCTGTGCCTGGTCTGCGGTGGGCTCCAGACCACGGTGTCGTAGGCCTTTCCGGCCCGGAAGATGTCGCCGACCTCCTCCCCCGCCACCAAGGTCGCCGCATCCCTGCGGACGTCGCCGGGTTTGAGGCCGTACCGCTCGGCCTTCGCTAGGTTGACGGTCACCTCTGCCTGCGGGACGTCCGATGAGATGTCCCGGTGGGCGTCCACCACCCCCGGGACGGAGCTCACCAGGCGGAGGATCTGATCGGATTTCGCACGCAGGGTCTTCAGGTCCTCGCCGTAGGTGCGCACGACGATCGGTTCCTTCCCACCGGTGAGCACCTCGGAGATCCGCTCGTCGAGGTAGGTCTGGACCTCGCGGAACAGGCCCGGGTAGCCGTTCGTGACCGACTTGATCCGGTCGAGGCTTGCCGTGTAGTCCGCACGAGGGGAAAGGCTGATCCAGATCTCCCCGAGGTTGACGCCGGCGACCTCCTCGCCGAGCAGCGCCTGGCCGATGTGAGCGCCCGCGCTCTGCACGCCGGGGATGGCGAGCAGCTCCCGGCTGATCCTGGTCGTCGACCGTTCCATCTCCGCGCTGGACGTTCCCGGTGGTGAGACCCAGTGGATGAGGAAGTCCCGTTCCTTGAAGCCGGGGAATAGCGACTGGCCGAGCTGCGGGTACACCGCGATGCCCAGAATCGTGATGACGGCGAACGTCGCGTACGCCGCAACCGGCCGGACGATGATCCGCGAGAGCCCCGCGGTGTAGACCCGCTGCAGCCAGCCCACGAGCGGGGACCTGCGGCGCTCGATCCGCGCGCCGCGCAGCAGCAACAGGGCCAGCGCCGGGGTCACGGTGAGCGCGACCACCATCGAGGCGGCGATCGCGAGGGTGTAGGACAGCGCCAGCGGCCGGAAGAACGCCCCGGTGAGCCCCACCAGCAGGAAGACGGGAATCGACGCCGCGACGATGATGAGCGTGGCGTAGACGATCGGGCTCCGCACCTCGAGGCAGGCGCCGAGGATGACGGCAGCGGTGGACCGGCCGCCGCCGCGCAGGCGCTCCTCGCGCAGGCGCCTAGTGATGTTCTCCACGTCGATGATCGCGTCGTCCACGACCGCGCCCAGAGCGATCACCAGGCCGGCCAGCGTCATGGTGTTGATGGTGGCGCCGCGCCAGTAGAGCACCAGCATCGTCGCGACCAGCGACAGCGGGATGGTGAGCAGGCTGATCAGGGCCACCCGCCACTCAAAGAGGAACAGCGCCAGGATCACCACGACCAGGAAGAACCCGAGGACCAGCGCCTGGGTGAGGTTGGTGATCGCCAGCTTGACGAAGTCGGCCTGCTGGAACACCTTGGTGTCGAACGTGATCCCTGGCAGCCCCGGCTGAAGGTCCTTGATCGCCCGTTCGACGCCCGCGGTCATCTGCAGGCTGTTCGCCCAGGGGAGTTTCTCGACCACCAGCAGGAGCCCGGGCCCACCGTCGATGATCGCGTCACCGATCAGCGGCTGGTGCGTCTCGGCGACGGTTGCGACGTCACCGAGCCGCACCGGACCGGACGGGGTCCTGGTGACCGGCACCCTGGCCAGGTCGGCCGGCGTCACGATCGGCAGGACGTTGCGTATCCCGATCCGCTGATTCGGGGTTTCGATCGTGCCCCCGGTGCCGATGACGGCCCCGGTGGAGAACTTCAGCAGGCCCGAGTCCACCGCGTCGGCCGTGGCCTGCATCACCTGGCCCAGCGACACGCCTCGCGCCTGCATCCTGGACGGCTGTGCCTGCACCGTCATGAGCTGGAGCCGCTCGTTCCAGATGGCGACGTTGGCGACGCCGGGAACGCGCAGCAGCCGGGCGCGGATCGTCCAGTACGCCGTCATCGACATCTCGATAAGAGAATGGTCTTTCGACGTCATGCCGATCTGCATGGCGCGGCCGGTCGCCGAGACCGGCGCCAGCATCACCGGCGGCGCCGCCCAGGTGGGCAGGCTGGGCGACACAATCGCCACCCGTTCCTGCACGAGCTGGCGGGCCCGGAGCAGATCCGTACCCGGCTTGAACAGCAGCTCGATGGACGACAGCTGCGGAACGGATTTGGACCGCATGTCGTCCAGGCCCTGGATGCCGTTCAGCGCGGCCTCGAGCGGCACTGTGACCAGCTGCTCGACATCCGAGGTGGAAAGGCCCACGCAGGCGGTCTGGATGAGCACCCGCGGCGGCGCGAACTCGGGGAACACGTCGACGTGCATCTTCGGGAAGGAGGTGATGCCCAGGATCATCATCCCGGCCGCGGCGGCGACGACGAGGTAGCGGAACCTCAGGCTCGCGCTGATGATCGAGCGCATGAGGGTCCGGGGGGGCTCGTCCGCGCTCATTCTTCGCCGCTGATGTCGTACTCGGTGCCCAGCAGTTCTGCCGAGCCCACCGTTACTACCGCGCGGCCCACGGGCGGGCCGGCGGACAGAACCGCGACGTTGCCCTGGATCGCGACGATCGTGATCGGCTGACGGACGTAGGTCCTCGCCGCCGTGTTCACGTACGTCCAGGTCGACCCGTCGGTGTCGTAGACGACCGCCGGGTACGGGATGACCTTGCGCGCGCCCGTCCGGCCCCGGGCCGTGGGCGCCGCGCGCACGGGCTGGACCGCGATTCCGAGCCGCTGGATCGCCTGGCCGGTGAGCTGGAGCCGCGCAACCTGTGATCCGGCGATCTGCGTGACCGTCGCCGGGGGGACGTCGGCTGGCGCGGCGGAGCCGCAGCCGGCCAGGATCACGGCGGCGCCGACCACCAAACCGGCTATAGCCGAACGCTTCATGGACATCGCTGCGCTTCCTTCCGATCGTTCACCGGTGAGCCCTCAGCCGGGCGCCGCCGCGGGGTGCCTGACGTCCGGCGGGCCGGGGGCCTCGGGCGCCTCGGGCGCCGGCTCCTGCTTCCGGCGGACCGTGGGCAGCAGGAACGCGGGCAGCACGAACACCTGCACCAGCAGGAGACTCGCCAGCCCGCCGAGCATCGTCACCGCCAGCGGGTGCAGGAATTCCAGGCCCGCCCGGGTGCCCAGGATCGTGGCTGGCAGCAGGAAAGCGGCCGTCACCAGCACCGACTGGGCAAGCGGCACGGCCCGTTCGCGCGCGGCGTCACCGACGATGTGCGGCCCGGCCGCGCCATTCGCCACGGGCGCGGATGCCACCTCCCCGGCCCGGATGCGGCGGCCGAGCAGGACGCTGGCGCGGATCGCGAGCGCCAGTACGGCGAACAGTCCCGTCAGCGAAGCGGCGCTCCACACCCCGCCGGCGAACGGTGCGGTCAGGACCCCGCCGACGACGGACAGCGGCAGCGACGCCAGCATCAATCCGGCCCGCCGCCAGCTCGCCACCGCCGCCTGCAGGAGCAGGAAGACGCCGACGAGCGCGACCGCGCCGTAGGTGAGCGCCCGGGTGGTATCGGCACGCGCGATGGTGGCGTTCCCGAACACCTCCGCGTGGTACTCATACGGCATCGGCATCCGCGCGAGACGGGAATGCACGGCCGAAACCACGGCGGAGGGGTCGCCGGTGACCTTCGCGGCCACCTCCACGCTGCGGAGCACATCGTCGTGAACGATGGCGTCCGGCTCCGCGTGGACGGCCACCGTGGCGACGTCTTTGAGGGGCACATGCCCGCCGGAGGGCGTGTCGATCAGCAGGTTCCCGAGCTCGGTCAGGTCGCTGCGCGCCCCGGGCGCGCCCCAGACAACCACGTCGAAGATCTTCGACTGCTCGTAAAGGTTCCCGACGATCAGGCCGGAGGTGAGCGTCGTCGCGTCCCTCCGGATATCGCCAGGCCGCAGACCGTAGCGCTGCGCAGCCGCGAGATTGACTTTCACGTCCACGGTTGGCCGCTCCGGTATTGGGCGCATAACGGGCTTCGCCACCCCGGGCACCCCGGAAAGCATGGCCCGTATCTCGCGGGCCTTGTGCTGGAGCACTGTGAGGTCGGCGCCGTAGACACGGACGACGAGATCGTCCTTCTGGCCCGCCATCACCTGCGCGATGCGGTCGCTCGGGTAGGTGACCAGGTCGGTCCGCAGTCCCGGGTAGCCGCTTATCACCGCGGCGATTGACGCCCGGCTGCGGCCGTAGTCGGCCCGGTCGTCGAGCGTGATCCATGCCTCGGCGGAGTTGACGTCGACGAGCTGATCGGAACCGACGGCCCGGCCGACGTGGGTTCCGACGCTCTTCACTCCGGGCAGGGCCCGCAGCTCGTTTCCCGCGGCGGCGGTGATGCGGACCATCTCCTGCAGCGACGTGCCCGGCGCCGCCGCCACCCGCAGCAGCAGGTTGCGGTCCTGCAGTTGCGGGAGCAGCGAACCCCGCCCGGCTTGCGGTATTACGGCGAGGGCCGCCACCGCGAGTACGCCGGCCACCGCCCACGCGCGGCGTGGCCTGGCGACCGCGGTGAAGCCGCGGTCGAACACCCGGGTCACCCAGGCGGCGAAGCGGCCCTGCCTGCTCGTGCCGGCGCCGCGCAGCAGCAGCGCGGCGAGCGTGGGCGTGAGCGTGAACGCCGCGGCCATCGATGCCAGTACGGCGAGGGCGAAGGTGAGCACGAGCGGGCGGCTGAACGCGCTCACCAGCGTGCCCAGGAAGAGGAACGGCAGCGTGGCGAGCAGGATCGCGAGGACAGCGAATACCAGCGGACCGCGCACGGCGGCGAAGGCCGCCCGGATGGCTGCGTTGACCGGCTCCGCGCCGTCGGCCGTGGCACGCTGCGCGATCCGGCGCCGCACGGCGTCGGTGTCGGTGACGACGTCATCGATCACCACGCACACGGCGGCGCCGAGCCCGAGCAGCGTGATCGTCGTGAACGTGCTGCCCCGCAGGTACAGGACGTATGCGGCCAGCACCAGCGTCACCGGCACCACGACGGCGCCGATCAGCGCCGTACGCCAGGAGGCGACCAGGCCGAGCACCAGGATCAGCAGCGCGAGGCCGATGAGTGCGACCCAGCCGACGTTTCGCAGCGCCGTCTCGACAAAGGTCGCCGGACGGTATTCGCGGGTGTCGATCGTGATGCCTTTCAGGCCCGGTCCCATGTCCGCCATCGCCTGCTCGATGTCCCTGGTGACCTGGAGCGTGTCGGCACCAGGAAACTTCTCGATCACCAGCAGCAGGCTGGGGGTGCCGCCCGCGACCGCGTCTCCGATCAGCGGCTGATGGTCCTCGATCACGTTCGCCACGTCGCTCAGCCTGAGCTTGCCGGCTTTCGCGCCCTCGACGGGCACGTCGGAAAGCTGGCGCGGCGTCGATATCGGGGAGATGTGCTGCACGGAGAAGCGCTGGTTGGTGGATTCGAAGAACCCCCCGGTACCGGGCGTCGACGCCTCCACGAACGTCAGCGGCGACACCCACAGCGCGTTGCCCGCCGTCTCTATCACCCGCGTGAGCGACACATGCTGTGCCCGCAGCCGCTGCGGGTCGACCTGGACCTGGAGCTGCCGGTCGCGCTGGCCGTAGATGGACACGTTCGCGACTCCGCGCACACCCATCAGCCGCGGCCGGATCTTCCACCGTGCGAGTACGGACATGTCGATGGGCGACACCTGCCGGGACGACAACCTGATCATGGCGACCCGGCTCGCCGAGGCCAGCGGCTGGATCATGATCGGCGGGCTGCCCACGTTGGGCAGCGCGTGCGCCTGGGTCATCCGCTCCTGGACCATCTGCCGCGCGGCGTAGAGGTT
>Ga0075435_100002895_pt1 | contig 11519 bp, 9 predicted proteins | sample RhiMethybrSRZTD4_FD_75302 | JGI IMG/M metagenome (GOLD analysis project Ga0075435, IMG submission 75302) | Populus rhizosphere microbial communities from Tennessee, USA - Rhizosphere MetaG P. TD hybrid SRZTD4 | ecosystem: Host-associated > Plants > Roots > Rhizosphere > Soil | place: USA... | reverse complement strand
AGCGACATCCCCACGAGCAAAATCGCCACCGAGGTGGAGAGCTTCCGGGAGGCGGCAGAAATGATGACGGTGGTCATTTCGTGCTCCCTTCCGGACGGCGATCGATCGACGTGCGGTTCGTCGGCACGAGCCATTTCCGCGCCGCGTCGCGGACTTCGGTGGTCGTCACTTTGTCCAGTTCGCCGAGGATGCCGTTGATGCGGTTCGGATCGTCGTCGTAGAGGGCCAGCGCCGCCAGCAGATCGGACCGGCCGAACCCGCCCTCGATGTTCTCGAGGAACGAGGATCGAAAGTTGACCTTGGCCTGCTTCAGCTCGTCTTCGCTGATCCCATGCTCCTGCACGGCGTTGATCACCTTATCCACGACCTTCAGCACGTCCGCGCCTTTGAGATCGGGCCGGTAGTCGACGCGGAACGTGTAGAGCATCGGACCGTTGTAGTCGAAGTTGTTCCCGAGGCCGTAATTGAATCCGCCCGACACGTTCGACGCGACCTGGTTCTCCTTGATCAGAGCCTGATACAGCTTCGCGCTCTCGTCGCTGACGAGCAGCGGATCGAGGAGCGACAGCGCGAAGAAGTCGCGCGTCATCCGCTCCGGCAAGTGGTACCCGAACGCGAGCGCAGGCGTCCGTGCCAGCTTGTCGCCCTCGGTGAAGCTCTTCTCCTCGGTCTGCGGCGGCTCCGCGATGTCGGGCCGCGGCGGCAGCGTCCGCGACGGGATGCTGCCGAAATGCTTCTCGGCAAGGCGCATCACTTCGTCCACCGTCGTATCGCCGGTCACCACCAGCACCGCGTTGTTCGGCGCGTAGTAGGTCTCGAAAAACTTCTTCACATCGTCGATCGTCGCCGCTTCGAGATCGTGAAGGTCGCCGTAGAAGTTGTGCGCGTTGTACCAGTTGGTGTTCGCTTTCTGCGGCAGGCCGAGCCACTCGAAGGCGCCATACGGCTGGTTGAGCACGTTGACGCGGACTTCCTCGCTGACGACGTCCTGCTGGTTCTTCAGCGTCTCGGGGGTGATCTTCAGCGACCGCATCCGGTCCGCCTCGAGCCACATCGCCAGCTCGAGCGCGTTGGACGGCATCGTCTCGAAGTAGTTGGTGTGATCGAAACGGGTCGAACCGTTCAGGTCGCCACCGTTCTCGTTGACGATGCGCACGTGTTCGAATTTGGACACATGCTCGGAGCCTTGAAACATCATGTGCTCGAACAAGTGTGCGAATCCGGTCCGGTTGCGCGGTTCGATACGAAAACCGATCCGGTACATCACCTCGACGACGACGACCGGCGCCGCGTGGTTCTCGCTGACGACGACGCGCAGGCCGTTGGGAAGCTTCCGGTAGACGACCGGCACCGAGAAGGCGGCGCCTGGTGTGGTTGACGGCGCTGTCGAGGCCGCCGGTTGTGCCGACGGTGCCGGCGCCGCGAGCGCCGCGAGACAGACGGCGAGAAGCGGAATGCGCATAAGGCGTGAATGTAGCATACGGGTCTTAGACGACAGCTCACGCCCGAAGGATTGCGAATTCTCACAGCGTTTTGAGGTACTCGACCAGGGCGCGGCGGTTCGCATCGGTCCGGATCACGGACCAGAAGTCGTGTCCCGCGTTCCCGCATCCGGGACGTGCGGTGTTGAACCAGTTTCGATCCCCGCCGAACCGGCGCCGGAGCTCCGCGGCGCCGAGCCGATCGACATCCGGAGCGACAAACAGCGGCTGACCGACGCGCACGCGATCCAGAGTCCGCGCGGCGGTGACCTGAAAAATGGCCGGCCGCTCCGAGACCGGCCCGAGCAGATGGTGCAGCGTCGGCACGCTGCCGTTGTGCAGATACGGGAAATTCGCCCACACGCCGGTCAGCGGCGTCGCCGCATATCCGTGGCTCTTTTTCAGCGCGCCTTCCCTCGCCAGCGGACTGCTGTCGAACGCGGCGATGAACCCGTCAGACACGACGTCGATCCGCGATCGATCGGTACCAACGTCTGCGTGCACGCCCGGCCAATCGACGTGGCCTCGACCGTCGTAGACGCCGTGGCACCGGTAGCAGCCGACGTCCTGCGAGTAGAACAGATCGCGGCCTCGATCGGCGAGACTGCGATCGATGTCGTAGGGGTAGCGCGGCGGACGGAGGTAGCGAATCACCGAACCGAATTCGTCCTTGATGGTCGGGATGACGAACTGAATGAGCGCGTCGAACGACCGATCCTTCTCGAGCTCCATCGACGAAGCCATCAGTGGAAACGGACCGTGAAAGCTGCCGTCGGTGTACCAGCGCCCGGCCGGCATCTTCGCGGCGGTGTGCCACAGCGGCGGCGTCTTCGCGTCGCCTCGCCCGACCTCGCTCGCGGCGGGCATCGTGTTGCCATGCGACCGCATGAACATCTCGACGTGCGACGCGGCGAACGCCGTCGACCGGGCTCGGGTCAGCGAATCGATCTTGTCGTGGTGATGGCTGTTGAGAATGCGGCTGGCGTCGGCCGCGGCGGCGTAGTCGCTCGAGCCGCGCCGCAGCCGGCTGCGCCACGGCGCGCTCGTCAACCGTTTGAGCGCGTCGCCGAGCCACAGCTCGTCGAAGGTCTTGGTGCCGGCGCCGAAATACGCGACGCCGTCGATTTCCGCCGTGTGGCAGACGAGACAATTGACCGTCCACTTGAGCGGCTCGTTCGCGGCGTCACCCCAATTCGGCGCCATGCCGAACGCCGGCACTCGCGGGTTGTCGCGCCAGAGCACCAGACCGACCTTGTCGCCGACGATCGTGTCGACGCCGCCGACGACGGCCTGCGTCGCCAGATTGCTGTCGAACAGCGACTGCGGAATCCACGCCGATGCCTGATAGTTCTGATACATGAACTCGAACAACGCCTGACGCCGCACTGTTTCCGGCCGCGGATCGGACGCGTCCCATTCGATGACGAGATTCTCGATGCCAGCGTCGAAGCCCGACGCCAGCGTCTCGCGCGAGAGCGGCGGCGGCGACGAGGCGCGCATCCACCACGACTTCGCGGCCACGACGACCACAATGCCTAGCACGAGCGCGCCAACTCGAGAGCGACGAGCGTTCGCCATCACGGTCCTCCGTGTCACCGGTAACCCCCCTTCATGAGCGTCTTCACATCGTCCGAACAGTCACCGTCTCGATCCTGGCGACAGAGACGATCCGCGAGTCGGTACTCCTCGAGTGCACGCGCACGGTCGCCCGAGAGATCGGCCAGCTTGCCGAGCTCTCGATGGACGCGGCCTCGGATCCAGTCGCGCGTCGCGGCGGCAAGCGCCGCGCGAAGCTCGCGGTCGGCAGCGACGCCGTCTTTCAATGCGACAAGAGAGGCGCCGTACGCGTACCTCCAGCGCGCCTCTTCTCCATCAGCGCGTGGACGCGGATCGCGCGACAGGCGCGCGAGTCCCTCTTCCAGCGCCGCTTTCGCGGCGAGCGGACGTCCGGCCCGGAGCGCGGTATTTCCGGCTTCGAGCCAGAGCAGACGATTGCGGGGATAGCGCTGGCGCAGCGTTCCGATGGTGCGCAGCGCATCGTCATAGCGCGCTTCGCGGTTGTAGATGAGGATCAACGTGAAGAGCGCGTTCGGCTGCGCATCGCTCGGATACTGCGCCGCCTCTTCCACCATGCGCAGCGCGCGCGTGCGGTCGCCGCCGAAGCCGGCAAGATGCGCGAAGAGACGCAGCGGCGCACCCAGAGTCGAGACCGCATAGCGGTACAGCCCGACGATCAGGCTCGCGTCCTTGCGGCGGGCGTCGAGCTCGAGCGTGCGTTCGTGTTCGCGGTAGGCGCGGCGAGCGGGGCTGAAACTGGCGAGCAGCCGGCCTTCGATCGTTGCGGCATACGACGCCAGCATTCCGTTGGCGGCGCCCACCTGGTAATGGGCATCGGCATCTGCGGGATCATTCCGCATCCGCTCGTCGCTCAGCGCCAGCGCGTGACGAATGAGGTCGTGGAACTCCGCGGCGAGCGCAGGCGACACCGTTTGGCGAGCGACGTTCGCGCGCGCCTGCCCAAGATAGTCATCAACCGTGATCGCGCCCTGCGCGAACAGGAGTTCGGTCCACACCGCCGCCGCGGCGAGGCGATATGCGGCCGGGTCAGCCGGATCGGCGGCAATCGCCTCGTTGAACGCCGCGAGCGCCTCGGCGTGATCGAGGTTGTAGCCGTGCTCGAGTCCGCGGGCACGAAGCGCCGCCGCCGAATCGGGCAGCGCCTCGACCGCGGATGCGGCCGCCAGCAGGATGAGGCCGGCAATCGGGAGGTGCAAGCGCATCTCGCATGGGGGATGCGAGAACCGCCTGGAAAGCGGCTCGCGTTTCAGGCGTGGCGGCGTCCGGCTTCAGCCGGACCTGGAGGATCACGCGTAGGGTCGAATGCCGCGGCCGACGAAGGTGGCGATCAGCCGGCGGCGGAGCTCGTTGGCGATCTTCCCTTGATTGAGCGGCAGGGTTTTGAACTTCACCTGAATTGTGGCGGCCCCCCCGTCCAGCGACGTGATCCCGATGATCTCGAGCGGCGCCTGAACGAGCGAGCCCCACGCCGGATCGCGCTCCATCGCCGACCCGACTTCGCGGATCGAGCCGAGAACGCGATCGAAATTCTCGGTGTACGAGACTCTGACCTCGACGACCGCGTAGGCGAACTGCTTGCTGAGATTGGCAAGCGCGGTGATCGTTCCGTTGGGAAAGACGTGGACCGCGCCTTCGGCGTCGCGCAGCAGGATCGTCCGCAGCTTGATCTGCTCCACGATCCCGGCGATGCCGTTGATCCGGGCGAGGTCGCCGATGCGCACCTGGTCCTCGAGGATGAGGAAGAAGCCGGAAATGACGTCGCGCACGAGGTTCTGCGCGCCGAAGCCGACCGCCAGCCCGGCGATGCCGGCGCCGGTGAGGAGCGGTACCACGTCGATCGTCAGCTCGCGCAGCAGCATGAGGATCGCCATGAAGGCGACGACAGCCGTGACGAGGCTGGTCAGAATCCGCCGCAGCGTCATCGCGCGCCGCTGCCATTCGAGATCGGTCGTCAGCTTGTTGCGCGCGAGCTTGAACTGGAGATGATCGATCCCCAGGTTCGCGAGGCGCGTGACCATGAACGCGCCGAGGACGATGATGATGACGTTGAGGCCGTGGGTCACGGTCCAGCGCGCGACGACGCGGAAATCCCAGCCAGGTTCGCCGAAACCGAGGCGCGACAACGCCAGCGAGATGCTGATGATCACCGCGATGCCGTAGGCGAGATATGTCAGCGCGCGCAGGAGCTGCTTCGCGCGCGCCTGGACGACCTCGCGGTTCTCGGCGCCGACGATGTCGAGCCCGCCGAGCAGGCGAAGGATGATCGCCTGCGCGATGCGGACCGCGACGGCCGCGACGGCGAAGGCGACAACGATCGCGACAATCGTCGCGAGGCGGAACTGCGGCATCAGAGACGTCGGATCTTAAGGTAGTTCGCGTCGGGGCGCGCGAGGTCGGGGCTGATGTTGACGACGACGACGGCGGCGCCTGGCGCGATGTATCCGCCGGCGACGAGTTGCTCGGCGAGGAGTGTTCCGGCCGACTCGAGGTCCTCGCTGATTTCCATACAGAACGGCATGACGCCCCAGTAAATCGACAGGCGGCGCGCCGTGTCGTCGCGGTTGGTGATCGCGAAGATCGGCGCGCGCGGCCGCAGCGCCGACAGCCGGCGCGCGGTCCCGCCGGCGCGCGTCACCGCGATGATCGCCTGCGCATCGCCGCGATTGGCGAGCGTCACCGCCGCTTCACACAGAGCCTGCGCGTGATCCTTGTGGAGCGGATGGCGGAAGATCGTCCGCTCCTCGTACACCGGAGCGGCCTCGGCATCGCAGATGATCGCGTCGAGCGTCTGGACCGCACGCTTCGGATGGGCGCCGGCCGCTGTCTCGCCTGCCAGCATGATCGCGTCGACGCCGTCGGCGACGGCGTTCGCGGCGTCGTTGACTTCGGCGCGCGTCGGCCGCGCTTCGACCGTCATCGACTCGAGCACCTGCGTCGCGACGATCACCGGGATCGCCTGCAGCCGCGCCCGCCGCGTGATCTCCTTCTGCGCGCGCGGCAGCCGCTCGAACGGCATCTCGAGCCCGAGATCGCCGCGCGCCACCATCACCGCATCGCAGGCCTGCAGGATCCCGTCGATCTGCTCGACCGCCTGCGGCCGTTCGAGCTTGGCGACGAGCGGCACGTCGGCGCCCGACGGACCCATGACACGGCGCGCATGCTCCAGGTCCGCCGCAGACTGGACGAAACTGACCGCGACCATGTCCACGCCGAGCGCGAGCCCGAAGTCGAGATCGGCGATGTCCTTGGGCGTAATCGCCGACGTCGCCAGCGGAACGCCAGGCGCATTGATGCCCTTGCGTTCGCCGAGCACGCCGCCGTCGATGACCGTCGTCGCGATTTCCCGGCCGTCGGTGGTGTCGACGCACAACTCAACGGTTCCATCGGCGAGCAGCAGCCGGTCGCCCGGCCGCACGCTTCGCGCGAGCGGCTCGAACGCGGTCGAAACCACGCCAGGTCCGCCGACGCGGTCGCCGGTGACGATCCGGAGACGTTCGCCGGCCTTTACGGAAATCGGCTGATGGCCTTCGAGAAGGCCGGTGCGGATCTTCGGGCCGCTCAAATCCTGCAGCACGGCGACCTGGCGTCTGGCCCGCTGGGCCGCCGCGCGGATGCGCTCGAATGTGACGCGGTGCGTCTCGTGCGTGCCGTGCGAAAAATTCAGCCGGAAGATGTCGGTGCCCGCGCCGATCAGGGCATCGAGCATCTCCTCGGTATTGCTGGCGGGGCCGACAGTGGCGATGATCTTCGTGTGGCGCATGACGATTCAATAGAATAGCGCGATGGGTGTGATTGTTCCTGATGCGGTGGAGAAGTACCTCGCGACGTTGAATCGCGGGCACGGCGAGGTCCTCGACGAGATCGCGCGGCGCGGAGAGCAGCGGAACCTGCCGCTGGTCGATGCCGAGGTCGGGACGCTGCTGCGTGTGCTGGCGACGGCGGTGGCGGCGAAACGCATCCTCGAGATCGGCACGGCGATCGGCTACTCGGGTATCTGGCTCGCCAGCGCGCTGCCTCCGGATGGATCGCTGTTCACGCTCGAGATCGATCAGGACCGTGCGCGCGAGGCGCGTGAGAATTTCGCGCGCGCCGGTCTTGCCGAGCGCGTCAGCGTGCTCGTCGGCGACGCGAAGCTGATGATGGCGAAAGTCGCCGGGCCATTCGATCTGATCTTCCAGGACGGCGACAAGCAGCTGTACACGCCGCTGCTCGATCGACTCGTCTCGCTGCTGCGGCCGGGGGGCCTGCTGATCACCGACAACGTGCTCTGGGACGGCGAGGTCGTGCCCGGATTTCTCCCCAGACCGGTCCGCAACGAGAACGACACGCGCGCGATTGCCGAGTACAACCAGCGCGTCGCCGCTCATCCCGAGCTGATCACAGCCGTCGTCCCGCTGCGCGACGGTGTGTCGATTTCTGTCAAGCGAACGTGAGCAACAACAACATCTGTCGTGGTGAATCACTGATGACCGTAGAAGAGTGGCTGCAGTCGGCGCTTGCCGACGCCGATCGGCGCGGGCTGCCAGCGCTCAAGCCGATCCTCGAGGCGCTGGCCAAGGCGACGAAGGCGCTCCGCGCCGCCGATTTCAACGAGGACGCCAGTAGATAAAGGTATGGATACGGCGCTGACCCAGCTCACGATCGAAGAATTCGGGCGCAAACTGCGCAAGCGAAAAATCACCGCCGAACAGTTGACCGAGGAGTGTCTGCACCGAATCGATGCCGACAACCCGCGGCTGAATGCGTTCATCACCGTCATGGCGGATGAGGCCAGACGGCAGGCACGCGAAGCCGATCGCGAAGTGGCCGCCGGACATGACCGCGGCCCGCTGCACGGCGTGCCGATCTCGATCAAAGACTTGATCGACATCCGCGGCATCCCGACGACGGCGGCATCGCGCGTGCGCGAGGGCCACGTCGCCGAGCGCGACGCGCCGTCGATCGTGCACCTCCGCCAGGCCGGCGCGGTGCTGATCGGCAAGACCAACCTTCACGAGTTCGCGTTCGGCACCACGAGCGAGGATTCGGCGTTCGGTCCCGCACGAAATCCGCACGATCCTTCGCGCTCGCCCGGTGGATCGAGCGGCGGCTCCGCCGCGAGCATCGTCGCCGGCATGGCGCTCGCCAGCATCGGCAGCGATACCGGCGGATCGATTCGGATCCCGGCCGCTGCGTGCGGAACGGTCGGCTTGAAGCCGTCGCACGGCGAGGTGTCCCTCGAAGGCGTCGTGCCGATGTCGCGGACGCTCGACCACATCGGTCCGTTGACGCAGACCGTCACCGACGCAGCGCTCGTCTATCACGCGCTGCTCGGCGATCCAGTCACGATGCCGCCGGCGCCGATGCCGGTCAGCGGACTGCGATTGGCCGTCGCGCGAGAATATTTCTGCGACATCCTCGACGTCGACGTGCGCGCGCGGTTCGAGGCGTCACTCGACCGGCTGCGCACGGCCGGCGTGCGCGTCGACGAGATCGAGATCCACCACGCGGCAGACATCGTGCCGATCTATTTCCACATCAGTTTTGCGGACGCGGCCACCTATCACGCGGCCACGCTCGCGACCATGGGCGACCGCTACACGGAGTCGGTTCGCTCGCGGTTGGAGGCGGGACTCTACATTCAGGCGCAGGACTACGTCCGAGCATTGGCAGGCCGCGAAGTACTGAGGCGCGAAGTGGACGCGGCGCTGGCACAGCACGATGCGCTGCTGCTGCCGACGATGCCGATTGCTGCGCCGCCGATTGGCGCAACCACCGTGATGGTCGCCGGATCCGAGCAGCCGGTGCGGGGGATGATGCTGCGACTGACGCAGCTCTTCAATGTGACGGGCCATCCCGCGCTGGCCGTGCCGTGTGGGACGACGAGCGCGGGCCTGCCGTGTAGTGTTCAGCTCGTCGGGTGCCGGATGCAGACCGACGCGCTGCTTCGCGTCGCCCTCGCCTGCGAACCCTACATCACAGGCGTGCCGTTGCCCCGTTCAGGGATCGGCGGCTGAATATCGGGCGGACCGGCCGGCGGCGGAATATCCGGCGGCGGCACCGGCTTGATGTCCGGCGGCGGCTTATCGATGGGATCCGGCGGACGAATGATGTCAGGCCTCGAGGGTTGCTCGATCATGGAGACGTTGGCTGCAAGAACGGAGCCGACTTTTCACACATCCAGCCCCACTGCCCTCATCAACGCAAGCGCGTTGCTGTGCTCGACGACCCCCGGCCGCATCCGGTAATCGAAGACGATCCGTCCGTCCTCGATGCGATCCGCGAAGTGTTTGTTGACCGCGGCGGCGCCGAGGCGTGAGGGCAGCTCGGTGAGCGCGAGATCGTGCGTCGTGATGAACCCGATCGCGCCGGCGTCGACCAGCGTGCGCACGATCGCTTCGGCGCCGATGCGGCGATCGTGCGAGTTGGTGCCGTGCAGGATCTCGTCGAGCAGGAACAGCAGCGGCACCGACCCGCGCGCGGCCTCGACGATCGTCCGGATGCGGAGGATCTCCGCGTAGAAACGCGACTGTCCTTCCTCGAGCGAGTCGTTGATGCGAAGCGTCGCGCCGATCACGAGCGGCGAGACCACGACCTTTGTCGCCCGTACCGGGGCGCCGGCGAGCGCGAGGACGACGTTCACGCCGACCGCACGCAGCAGCGTGCTCTTGCCCGACATGTTCGAGCCGCTCAGCACGATGACGCGCGTGCCGTCGGCGCCGAGCGTCACATCGTTCCGCACCGCCGCGTCTTCGGCGAGGAGCGGATGAGCCAGCGCGTCGGCGCGGAAGAGGGGACCGTTCGGCTCGAGGACAGGAAACGGATCGCCGGGGTGCTCGTAGGCGTGGGTCGCGAGCGCCGACAGGGCTTCGAGTTCGCCGACGGCGCGGAGCCACCCTTCCACGGCGTGTCCGTGGGCGGCGTGCCAGCCATCGATCGCGATCGTCAGCTGGTCGGGGACGAGGAGCGCGGCGGTGAACGGCGAGAACAGGAGGTTGTGCGTACACGATTCGCGCAGCGAGACGAGCTGCGTCAATTTCGCGATCGCGCGCGAGGCCACCAGGCCGTGCGTGGAGAGCGCAGCCTCGAGCGCGGCGAGCCGCGGCGCCACGGCCGGCTCGCGTTCGATGCGCGCCAGCAGCTCGGCGACGACTGCCAGATCGTCGACCGGTTGTCCGACGCGTGTGATGACCAGCTCGAGCTTCCGCCGCCAGGCGCGCACGATCCCGTATTGGACGAACAACCAGGCGACAGCAATCCCCGGCGGCACGACCTCCTCGTAGGCCAGCACGGCAAGAGCAGCCGTCACGGCAGCAAGAGCCGCGAGAATCACCGGCAGCGCACGCGAGAATCCAACCGCCGGCGATGCGGCCCACTGTGCGAGCGCACCCGTACGGCTCACCTGGCCTTCAGCCGCGAGGACCGAAAGGTCTTCCCGGAAATCGAGCTTCGGTCTCAGCTCCTCCACGGCGATTTGCCGTGCGAGCACTTCGTCGAGCGTCGCGCCGTTGCCGAGCCAGCCCGCCAGCGTCCCTTCGCCTGCCTCCGTTCGCGCGGTGTTCAGCAACTCGAACAGCGAGGCATGGCCGTAGAGATCGAGATCCCGCGCGTAAGAATGATTGGTGAGAAAGTGCTCGCCGTTGCGGCCCGCGCCCTGCCATCGCCCGCTCAGCCGCTCGAGTGCGCGCTCATACAGGGCGGCAGCGCGCCGGCCGCGCTCGATGCGCTGCAGGACGCGCGCGTGCGCGGTCGCGAGCGCGGTAAACCCGACGGCGCCGACGACGAGCCACCACGCCGATAGCGACTCGCGGAACACCACGAGCCACAGCACGATGGCGATGATCGCCGCCGCGCCGAGGCGCGTGTTGGAGAGCAGGAGGTGACGGCGATCGAGATCGGCGATCCGCTCGCGCCAGCGCTTGAGTCGGCTTCCGTACTCCCCGCGCGGGTCCCTCATGACGGAACGTCAGGACCGCAAGAGCCCGCGCGCCAGCGTGACGTAGTGATCGGCAGCGGCGTGCAATTCGGCGATCGACACGTGCTCGTCGGCGGTGTGCGCGGCGTGGATCGATCCCGGTCCGAAGAGCAGCGGCGCCCCCCACGCGGTGAGGAACGGGATGTCGGTCGTGTACGGAAACACCGCCGCGTCGAAGCCGGGCACGGTCGTCAATTTCACCGGCGGCACTTCGAGCACGTGCTCGATCGTCACACGATCCTCGAGGCGCGCGATCGCCTTCCGGATCACGGCGCCGTCGCTCACCGTCCGGAACATGATCTCGGCCTCCGCCGCCGGCGACACGACGTTCGGCGCCACGCCGCCGGCGATCAGGCCGATGCTGTAGTGCGTGCGCCCGAGCATCTCGTCGCCCGGGAGGGCCACCGATCGGAGCTCCACGAGCGTGTCGATCAGCTTGTCGATCGCGGATTCGCCGTGTTCGGGAAATGACGAGTGCGCCGCCCGGCCGGTCGCGCGCAGCTTCA
>Ga0075435_100002894_pt1 | contig 11519 bp, 8 predicted proteins | sample RhiMethybrSRZTD4_FD_75302 | JGI IMG/M metagenome (GOLD analysis project Ga0075435, IMG submission 75302) | Populus rhizosphere microbial communities from Tennessee, USA - Rhizosphere MetaG P. TD hybrid SRZTD4 | ecosystem: Host-associated > Plants > Roots > Rhizosphere > Soil | place: USA... | reverse complement strand
CCAGGCCCACGCCACGACCAACTCCGAAGCCAACGCCCAAACCGGTGCCTGCGGTCAACGGCAATTTCGTGATCGGGATGTGGGCCGGCCAGCCCTGGGACACGGCCAAGATCGACGCTGCCGCGAAGCTGATCGGGCGCATGCCGGCGATCCTGATGACCTACCAGGGCTGGGACCGGAAGCCGCAGTACCTTGCCAGCGACGCCCAGGCGATCAAGTCTCGCGGCGCATCGTGGATGGTGACCTGGGAGCCAAGCGCCACGCTGCAGTCGATCGCGTCGGGGCAGCAGGATGCGTTCATCACGAGCTGGGCAAAGGCCGCTGATGCCTGGGGCGGCACCATCTACCTGCGCTACATGCACGAGATGAACGGCGGCTGGTACCCGTGGGGCGTCTACCAGGGCCACAACGGCAACACCGCCGCCGACTTCGTCGCGGCATGGCGACATACCCACGACCTGTTCGTGAAGGCCGGGGCGACGAACGTGAAGTGGGTCTGGTCGCCGAACGTCCGTTACCCGAACGGCGAGTACCCGTTCGCGGACCTCTACCCGGGAAGCGCCTACGTCGATTGGGTTGCGCTCGACGGCTACAACTGGGGCGGCGTAGTCGCCGGCCACCCCGGCTGGCAGAGCCTGACCTCCATCTTCCTCGCCTCCTACCAGGCGCTCCTCGGCTATGGCAAGCCGATCGCGATTGCAGAGACTGCGAGCGCGGAATTGGGCGGTGACAAGGCCGCGTGGATCCTGCAGAGCTACCTGACCGACATCCCCACCAAGATGCCCAAGATCCGCGCCGTCATCTGGTTCAACGAGAATGCCGAGACCGACTTCCGGGTCAACTCATCGGCCGCGTCACTGGCGGCGTACCGGCAGGTCGTGTTTACGAAGGCCTGGCAGGGTCGAATCCCCTAGGGCTATCAGCGTCCTGAGGCAGTCCCTCCGCGGAAGGCCCGCGAGGCGAGATGGCCGGCGATCTGCCCCAGCAGCACGGCCGCGGGGCGCAGGTCGTCGCGCGAGATCCATGCTGTCTCCTCGACGCCGCGGAAGCTCCCAACCAGCTCCCGTAGGCCGAGCTCGCCGGCGCGCATGAGCTTCAGGACCGTCGCCGCGTCCTGGTCCTCGACCCACCAGCGTCGCCCGTTTCGGCTGTGGCTCTCCGGGATCGGCTGGTCGGTCAGGTCGAGGTACAGGGCGCGAACGACATCCAGCCCGTTGTCGCCGACGAAGAGCCGGAACGAGCTGCCGATGCGCGGGTTGACGTCGAGCAGCTTGTAGCGGCCGTCGCGCGCGTCGAAGCGGAAGCCCAGGTCGACGATGCCGCGATAGCCGACGTGGCCCAGGAACTCACGCGCCTGGGCGTCGACGGTCGGGTTGTCGACGACCGCCCCCAGGCTCGTCGCCCCGGTTCGCGGTGGCGCCTGGCGGATCTTCTGGCCGACGAAGCCGATGCGGCACGCGCCAGATCGATCGAAGTAGCCGTTGAACATCCAGACCGAGGTCGCCCCGCCGGGGATGAACTCCTGGAGCATCAGATTTGGCTCGGTCGGGTCTTCCATCGCGTTGTAGAGCGCCGTCGCCTCGTCGGCGCTCCTGGCGAGGGCGACGCTGACGGCATTGGTGCGGCGTCGCAGGATGGCAGGGTCGATCCCCTTCACGACGACGGGGAAACCCAGCTCAGCGGCCCGGCTGACCATCTCCTCGCGCGAGGCTGGGAAGCGCGCCTCCGGAGTGGGGACCCCCGCCTCCAGGCAGAGCTCATGAAGGTGCCGCTTGTTGCTGAGGCGACGCGGGAGGTCGGGCGGCTGCTCTGGCAGGCGGAACGCCCGCAGGGCCGCCTCGTGATCGCTGACGAAGAGCGCGGCGAGGTCATCGGTCGGCACGACCACCGGTCGCCCGCCCACGCGTTGCGCGACCGTGCCGAGGATTTGGAGGATTACCTCGCTGCCGGCCGCGGGGTCGGGGACGACGACGTGGCGGCGGACGTATCGGCTCCGCATCGACGGCGCCTCCGGCGCGCGCGTCGCGGCCACCACTGGAACCCCGAGGCGACCCAGGGAGCGCGCGACGGCGAGGTCGCCGTGCTGCCACGGATCACGGATCAGCTTGAAGATGACCGCCGGGACGTCGGTGGTGACGGCCCGCTCCCAGGCCCTCGGGTCACCCACCCGCGCCGCCCGTCCCCGCGGCTGGCGTTTGGATCACCTCGGTTCCGTGCATCTCGAAGCTGGCGTCGAGATCGCCGACGTGGTCGAGGATGAAGGAAAGGTCGTCCGTCTGGCCGCTGTCCCGCAGGTAGGCCGCGCTTTTCCCTTCGGTGATTGCTTCGGCGGGAGCATCCCGCCAGCGCTCGACGATTCCCTGGGTCTCCCCGCCCGCCTGATAGCCGCCGGCCAGCAGGCGCGCTGCGATCCAGGCGCAGCAGAGCTGGTCCTCCTCACGAAACTCGCCACGGGTACCGGCCCCGAGCAGGATGACCGTCTCGGGGCCGTCGGCTGCGATGCGGTCGGCTTGTGCCTGCCAGTTGCGCAGCGACGCGACGCCGGTTGGGTGGTGCGCCGCCGCAAGGGTGAGAAGTCGGGTGCCGGAGCTCGAGATCAGGATCGCCGCTCGCTCGGGATGCGGGTAGGTCGCCAGCGCGGCGGGGCTGTTGTTGAGGTCGAAGCCGAATGGCATGTTCCCGCCCAGCTCACCAACCAGGATCGGCTCGCTCAGCAGCCCCTGGAGGCGCACCGCTTCGTCAAGGCTCGGCACCACGTGACAGCGGCGGCCGCTCGCCACGGCGGTGATCGCCGTTGTCGTGGAGCGGATGACGTCGACGCCTACCACCACGGCATCGCTCGGATAGGACGGGAGCTCGTCGAAGAAGCAGTCGATCGTGACGATCGGCATGCTAGGTGGGTGCCTGCTCCGTGGCGCCTGGGCGCGGGGGCCGCAGGTTCTCGTGTGCAAACGCGTCCGAGTGGAGGCCGCGCCGGTAGATCTCGACCCGCAGGAGCTCCTCGAGCCGCACGTTGCAGATGTGGACATCGCGCCCGAAGTGGTTCAGCAGGGCGAACTGGCTCGGCTTGTTGGGCGCCTCGAACATGACCGTCTCCATCCCGAACGCCTCGACGAAGCGCTCGGCGAGGGCAGCGTTGAAGTTGCCGGCATCGTCGAACAGGCCCACCCCCTTGGCGCTCTCGCGCGCCTCGACGACGAGCTCCATGGCCCCCACATCGAGCCAGCGCCTGCCCTGCTCGATCAGCTCATCGGTGATGCGATCGGTGAATGCGCCGCCATGCTTCTTGCCGAGCTCGAACTGGATCTCGAGCCCGCGCTCCCCAGCCATCTGCGCGACGTCGGCCGGGGGAAGGGGCATATCGGTGAAGCCCTCGCCGCACTCGATCCGGTCGACCCCCATCTCCGCGCACAGGTCGAGGTAGGCCGGCAGCTGCCCCTGCGCGACGGCGACCTCGAACGGCCCTCCGCCCGTGACGGTGCGGACGCCGTGCTTGCGCGCCGCCGCGATCTTGGCGCGGGTGGCGCCTTCGTCGGCAATGATCCAGCACGCCATCGAGATCTTCAGGATCGAGATGAGGTGATGGCTCTGGGCAAGGTGCGACTCCACCGTGACCGGGTCATAGCCGGGGTCGAACGGGCTCGTGGCTGGCGCGATCGGTGGCACGCCGATCAGTCGCAGGTATTCGGCGAGGGGCCCTTCGGCGGTCGCGTCCATGACATCGGCTCCTAGGCTTCGGATGGCTTGCCCGCCAGTTGCGGGCGAATGATCGTCTCAATGACCAGGGGCAGCATCAGGATGGTCTCGAGGACCATGGCGGTGACGACGCCGATGCCGAGGCCGATGAGGCCACGTGCGCTGGCCCCGACCCACCCGCCAAGCATCTCGAGCACCGCCCCTCCCGAGACGAGCCACGAGGCGGCGCCAACCGTGCCCCGGACCCGATTGATCGTGACGTAATGCCCTTTGATCACGGTTGGAAAGAGGGTGAGCGGGAGCACCACAAAGGCTCCCCGCGCCACCTCCGCGTAGCCCCTCCCGAAGATCTCGATGACCCATGGCCCGACCACCATAAGGCCTATCGCCCCGACCAGGGCCGCGGCGCCAGAGAGTCGGAGGCTGACCCAGCCCCAGCGAGCCATGGAGCCTGGCTCCCGGACGGCTGATGCGTAGAGGACCCAGACGAACGAGGCGAGGACGAACGAGGCGAAGCCGACCAGCAGCCACGCAAAGTAGAAGCCGGCGTTGACACGCGCCGAGAGGACGGTCAGCGCGATCACGGGCATCGCCCACCCGGGCAGCTGGATGGCGAGGTTCAGCAGGTGGTGCCGCAGTGCGTTGCCGCGCTGCTCCCCCAGGAACTCCCAGTGCAACGGATAGGAGCGGCGCAGGCTCCCCCGCCACGCCGAATACGCGCCCAGCGCCAGCATCGAGAGCCCAACGGCGACGACCCAGGCGCCGACCATGGCGAGGGCACCCGCCCCGGCGCCGATCAGGCCGAACGCGGCGAGCAGGCCGAGCCGGCCGACCGCAGCGAGGACGTTGCGAACCAGCTGCAGGCCGCTCCGCATGAGCCCGATGACCGCCTGGTCGATGACGAGGCTGGCCGACGTCAGGCCGGCCCCGAGCGCGACGGTTACGACCATCAGGATGCTGGCGCGCACCGGGACGAGCTCCGCCGAGAGGAGCGGAGCGATCACGACGAAGACGAGCCCGAGGACCGCACCGATGGCCATCGACCCGGCGAGGGAGGCCGCGATCATCCCCATCTCGCGCCCCGGACGCCGCGGGATCTCGTAGATCAGCAGCGTGCCGAGGCCCATCGCCCCGACGGCGCCGACCAGTGACATGGCCGAGATGACCGCCGACGCGACGCCCACTTCGGCCTGGGCGAAGAGGTGCGCGGCAAGGTACCAGAAGACGAAACCAACGCCCGCCGTGACGGCCTGGCTTGTCCCGAGTGACGCGCTGGAAAGGAGGAACTCGCGCAAGCGGAACATCACGCGGCCGCCAGCACTTGAAGGTAGAGGTCCCGCAGCTGAGCCGCGCAGTCGTCCCACGTGGGCAGCCGGCCCCGGTCGACGATGCGCGGATGCTCCAGCTCGCCCGCAAGCGTTTCCGCAATCTCCTCGCTCGAGGCCGTCGGCGCCACCCCGACGGCGAGCCCGTCTTCGACGAGCTCGGTGAGCCCGCTCGTCCGGCTGACGAGGACCGGCGTGCCGACCGCAAGCGCTTCCATGACAGCCACCGGATGCGCCTCGTAGTCGCTCAGCAGGACCGCCAGGTTCGCCTCGCCCAGAGCGTCCGCCATTCCTTGCCGATCTCCCGGCGGGATCGTGCCCAGCTCCACCAGCCCTGCGAGGCCGGCTGCCCCGATGGCGGCGCGCAGCGCACTCAGCTGCGAACCGTCACCCAGGATGCGGAGGCGGGCGCGGGGAATCCGCTGCAGGAGCGCCGGCCACGCCGCCACCAGCCGGCCGTGGCCCTTGTACGCCTCGAGCCGGCCGGACGAGACCACCAGCGCCCCTGACGCCGTACGGTGGGTCCGGGGGGCCGGCATCTCGCTCCCGTTGCGGATCAGCACGAACCGGCTCGCCGAGAGACGCAGGTCGCGTTGGAAGAGCGTCAGCTCGAAGCGCGAGACCGCGATCAGCCGCCTGGCGCGACGCAGCCAGGGTCGCAGGAGGAGCCGCTGCACGCCGCGCAGCCGGTTGCGCAGCCGGGACGGATGCCCACCACTGTGGAAGGTCACCACGTACGGGATCCCCGCCCGTGCCGCGGCCGCCATGGCCAGGGGCGCCACGAACGTGTGATAGCCCTGCACGTGGACGAGGTCGGCCCCGCTGTCGCGAATGGCCCGTGGCAGCCCTGGCGCCAGGTAGTAGTCACGCCCGCGAGGGTAGGCGCGGACGCGCAGGACCGTCACGCCGTCCACCTGCTCGCGCTCGGCGCGCGAGCCGTCCAGATCCGTGGTCAGGACGGTCACCTCCAGGCCCAGGCGCGCCAGGCGTGGCGCCACCTCGGCGACGTGTGTCTCGACGCCACCCATGTCAGGAGGAAATCGGGGGGTGACGAGGAGGACGCGCCGCCGCCCGAACTGCGCATCCACCTCAGGAGCCGAACCGGATCAGGCGCGCCGCGTTGTCGGCGTAGACCTTCTGCAGGATCGCATCGGGCAGGTCAAGCGCGTGAATACGCCAGTTGCCCTGCAGCGGCGGATCGTAGATCGAGTAGTTCATCGACTCGGCATCCGTCTCGAGGAACCGATGGTAGACAGGGTACCAGCGGGGATCTGGCCCACTGTCCGTACCGAACAGGATGCGATCCGCGAACTCGGTAAAGAATCGGCGCGCCGCTTCCGGCTGCCGTCCCAGCTCGTTGATGCGGGCGGCGATGTCGACGTGCAGGTTGGGGTGTGCGCGCAACATCGTTGCGAGGGTTGCAAGGTCATCCCCAAGCGACGCCAAATGGGCGCCGATGAACGTCGTCTCGGGGTGTCGCTCCAGGAGCCGGTCGAACTGGGCGAGCAGCTCGGCATGGCTCGGGTAGCCACCGCCATCGGGCTCAGTCCGGATCGGATGGACGTGCCATTCGGGATGCCTGCGCAGCTCGGCCCAACGCTCGTTGTGGCGATCCAGGGGCTCGAAGAAGGCCGGGGGGTCGGCGACGTGGATCGTGACCGGGACCTGCGCCTCCGCGGCGGCGGCCCAGAGCGGCGCCAGCCGGGCGTCGTCGATGGGGACCAGGCGGCCGGCTGGATCGGTGGCGTGCAGGCCGAGCGTCTTCCACACCTTCAGGCCCCGCGCGCCACGATGGACCGAGTCGCGCAGGCGCGCCGCCTCAACCTCTCCAAACGCCTCATCGCGCGCGAAGGCATCGGTGTCGATGCCGGCGAAGACCGCGATCCGATCTGGATACGCCGCTTGCAGGCGCTCGACCTCCCCAGAGAGGGCATCGCCGGACCCCCCATCGAGATCCACGAGCGCGGCGATCCCCGCCCGATCGAGCGCCGCGATCATCTGGGCTGGGCTGCGACGCCGCCATCGGCCGGCGAAGGCTGAGTTGAGGTGCGCGTGCGCATCGATGACCGCGAAGCGCGGCTTCGGCAGCGCACGTGAGCCGGCGAGCAGGGACTCGACGAACGGCTGGAGCCGCGTCCGGATCGGCATCGCGGTACTCCCTACCGCGTGGCCAGATGCAATCTGGCTAGGGGGTGAGGTAGATCACGTCAGACGACCGGACGTAGTACCCCGCCCACACGCCGCTGCTCACCAGGAACCACTTGCCTGACTGATTCGTGATCGTCGTGCGAGCCGTGGTCTTGGCGCTCGAGTTGCTGGCCAGCGTGAATGTCTTTTGGGCTGTCATCACGCCACCGGCGCTGAACTTGTAGCCGGTATGGGTCCCCTTCTTGAAGCTCAGCGATTTGGCCGGGCTGAAGGTGGCGTTCGATCCCGGCGGCACGCTGATCGGCGACGCGGTGAGGTAGAAGACGCTCGACTCACGGACCCAGTAGCCGGCCCACACGCCGGCGTTGATGGCGAGCCACCCGCCGGACTGGTTCGTGATCCCACGGCGCTGGGTGGCGGTCGTGCCGGAGTTGCTCGCGAGCGTGAACGTCTTCGTCGCCGTCACCGCCCCCGTCGAGCTGAACTTGTAGCCGGTATGCGTCCCGAGCTTCACGGTGACCGCGGCCGCCGGGCTGTAGTTCGTGGTCGTCACCAGCGTGGTGAACGTCCACGTCGTCCAGGGCAGCGAGTTGCCGGAGAGGTCCTTGATGCTGCCGGATAGGGCGACACGGTAGCTCGCGCCCTGCTGCAGCGGCGAGCTGGGATGCAGGCTGGCGATGTGCGTCCCCGCGTCATAGCTCACGGTCGCCGGGATCTTCACCAGGTCCACGACGTTGCTCAGCACGAACGTACCGGTCCCCACTCCCGTCACGGGCTCACTGAACTTCGCGGTGACCGTTGGCGAAAGGCCGACGCCCGTCGCATTCGGCAACGGCGACTTGGCGATGATCGTCGGCGGGGTCGCCTCCGCAACGGCGGTGACATTGACATCGTCGACATCGATGACCATCGCCGGGGTCACGTCATCGGTGAAGGTCCCGACCGCGAACTGGCTCGCCGTCTGGCCGCTGCCGGGCACCTTGGTGTTGGTGATATCGATCTGCCATGCCGCGGGCTCGCTCTGCAAGGCGGGCCACGCCTTGGCCCGGACGTGGGTGCCGACGGTCTGGAACCGCATCATCCATTCGGCGGTCGGATCGTTGTTGAGCGGGGAGAGACCGTGGGTCGCGATCCCGCCCGTGAAGGTGACCGCCTGCTGATCGACGCGCAGGACCGGCGATGGCCGTCCCACCACGAACGAGAGCACGAGCTTGAGGTAGTAGCGGAAGTTCGGCTCCGGATCGTAGCGGGCGTAGAGTGCGAACTCGGTGGTCGAGTTGGAGCTGTTGTTCGCGGCGGTCTCGGCGCGGAACTTGGCCGAGATGTCGACGTCGTTCGCGTTGAACGAGGTCGCGCGCGCCTTGATCTCGCCGGCGGTGATGTGGTTCATGCGCCCGATGCTGCCGTTCACGTCGGTCAGCGGATCGTTGCCGTCCGTGATCAGCCAGGGGCCGCCGACGTCCAGGTTCCCCCAGCCGTTCGCCACGACGCGGCCGAAGGCATCCGAGGCAAGGGTCGTTACTGCGCGCGCGGCTGGCGCGGTGCCGAGCAGGGCGGTGAGCATGATGGCTGCCGCGGCGATGAGCGCCAGGGCGCGGCGCGGCTGACTGATGGGCAGGGCGAGCCCACTGTTCATGATGAGACACCCCGTGATGGAAAGACTCGAGAGATAAGAGCGACGGCTAGGGTAGGAGGTTCGGCGGGGAGCGTCCAGTAGCGTTGGGAGCCGACGTTGCGCAGGGTCAACCGGAACGTGACTCGGCTTCGGGCCCTTGGAAATGACGGCCTCGACCGGTCAGCGGCTCGAATGAGGGTCCCCCGAACGGGCCGTGGTGGGCGCCCCCCGCCCCGTGAATCTCAGCTCGGACAGAAGGGTCCGCAGCACCCGCCACCCGTCGGGGAAGGTCCGCAGGCTCGAGTTTCCGTGAAGACGGCGAGCCTCGTAGCTCGGCACCTCGCCGACGCGGGCTCCCGCTCGGCTGGCGCGTGCGATGAGCTGCATCTCCACCTCGAAGCCGCTGGCGTTGAGGGGGACGCGGTCGAGCAGCTCGCGGCGGAATCCGACGAATCCATAGCAGAGGTCGGAGTAGCCGGTCCGGTACAGCAGGTTCGCCAGTCGCAGGAGTCCCCAGTTCCCGGCCTTGCGCAGCAGCGTCATGTCGTCGGTGCCACCGCCCGCCAGAAACCGCGATCCCTTGACCATGTCGTAGCCCTGCTCCAGCAGCTCCACGAACCTGGGGATCTCGGCCGGATCCATGCTGCAGTCGGCGTCGAGCATCACGATCAGGTCGCCCTTCGCGACGTCGAAGCCCGAGCGCACTGCGACCCCCTTGCCGGGTCGCGCCTCGTGGACGACGACCAGGTCGGATCGCACCATGAGGCCAACGGCGACCGTCTGGTCCGCGGAGAGGCCGTCGACCAGGATCACCTCGTCGACGGAATCCGGTATTCGCTGAAGCAGCCACGGAAGGTTGGCGGCTTCGTTCTTGGCCGGTATGACGACGCTCACCGTGAGGCGGGAAGACGCCCCGAACGGAGTTGGTGGTGGAAGGGTTCTGGAAGCGGCGAGCGCGTTATCGGCCGTGGGCAAAACGGCCATTGCTGGGTCTCCATGGGCTTTGCGGGGTTATGAAACGATGATCCCGAGAGTATCCGAAAGGACTATTGCTGAATAGGACCAATAGCCTACTGGAATGCTCTCAACGGCGTGAATCCGTTGCACCTGCGCAACGAAATACCAAGCGGTTTGCGCCTTCAGGGGCGGCCAGGCCGCCAGGAGGGGCGCCGCGTCACGGCGTCTGGACGCGTCTCCGGAGGCTGGGGAGGGGGCCGCTGGTGGGGCCCAGAGCCGTCATGTTGCGGCCCCGCACCGGGACCCTTGACATATCACGGGGGGTACCGCTGTTATAACCAACCCAACTGACAGGAGACCAGGAGACCCGCCATCACCACAGCTGACCGCGCAATAGCCCTCGAGCTCCGAGCGCTCGGGGTGGAATACTTCTTTCTGGTTACCGGCCGAGACAACACGCTGTGGATCGAGCTGAAGCGGGCAGGAATCCGTCAGGTCCTGGCGCGCAGCGAAGCAGCCGCCACCTACATGGCCGATGCCTATGCCCGCGTGACCGGAAAGCCGACCTTCGTATACGGTGGCTACGGCCCCGGTGCCGCCAACGTGGCCGGCGCCATCGCTGAGGCCTACTGGTCCTCGAGCCCCCTTATCGCACTGCCGTCGACGATGGTGCGTGCCAATCGACACAAGCGGGAATATCAGGACCTCGACCAGAAGCAGCTCTTCGCGGCCGTCACCAAGTGGGGAGCCGAGGTCGACGTGGTCGGGCAGGTGCCAAGGCTGCTCCGCGAAGCGACGCGACAGGCCATGAGTGGAACACCGGGTCCGGTGTACCTGGGGATTCCGAGCGACGTCTTCGAGGAGGAGGTGCCGAACTACCAGGAGCCGGCCCCTTACGCGACGCCGATGGTGCTTCCGCTCTCACGCCCTGCCCCCGCCGATGCCGATGTCGACGCGGCGCTCGATGCGCTGGTCAAGGCGGACCGCCCGATGATCCTGGCCGGCAACGGCATCCATCAATCCTGTGCCTACGAGGCGCTGCGGCAGGTTGCGGAGCGGCTTGCGATCCCGATCGTCACCAGCCTGGCGGGCAAGGGCAGCATCGCCGAGACCCATGAGCTGGCCGTCGGGGCGGTGGGCCGCTACTCGCGCGACTATGCCAACGCCGCACTGCGAGGTGCCGACGTGGTGCTCGCGATCGGGACCGGGCTGGGCGGCATGGCGACCGATGGCTACAAGCTCATCGCACCGACCGCGGACCTGATCCACGTCACCGTGGATTCGAGCTCGATCGGCCAGAACTTCCCAACCCGGCTGGGGCTGGCCGTCGACGCCCAGACGTTCCTCTGCGCGCTGCTCGACGCCTGCGACCGAATGGAGGTCTCCCAGCCGGAACGATCGGAGTACCTCGGCAACCTGGCGAGCGCACACGAAGGCTGGCGCGATCGGCGAACCGCGCTGGCCGGCATCGACGGCACGAACGGGAGCCCGATGCACCCCGCGGCGGTCATGTCCGTCGTCGACGAGAAGATCGCCGACGATGCAATCGTGGTCGGGGACACCGGCTACGCCGCCGCCTGGGCCGGTGCCCTGATTGACCTCCGGACGGCGGGCCGCCACTTCCTGCGTGCCGACGGATCCCTTGGCTGGGCGTTCTCCGGAGCGCTCGGCGCCCAGCTCGCCGCACCCGAGAAGCAGGTCATCTGCGTCATCGGCGATGGAGGCTGGGGCTATCACGTCGGTGAGCTGGAGACGGCCCTCCGGCTCGAGCTGCCCGT
>Ga0075435_100002887_pt1 | contig 11528 bp, 11 predicted proteins | sample RhiMethybrSRZTD4_FD_75302 | JGI IMG/M metagenome (GOLD analysis project Ga0075435, IMG submission 75302) | Populus rhizosphere microbial communities from Tennessee, USA - Rhizosphere MetaG P. TD hybrid SRZTD4 | ecosystem: Host-associated > Plants > Roots > Rhizosphere > Soil | place: USA... | reverse complement strand
GATCGCCGACTTCGACGTGACGGAGCAGATGCTGCGCCACTTCATCCAGAAGGTTCACCAGCACCGTTTCGCGCATCCGCGCGTCGTCGTGTGTGTTCCCTCCGGCGTCACCGGCGTGGAGAAGCGCGCGGTCGAGGAGGCGACGCTCAGCGCGGGGGCACGCCAGGCGTACCTGATCGAGGAGCCGATGGCGGCCGCGATCGGCGCCGGGCTTCCAGTCGCCGAGCCGACCGGGAACATGATCGTCGACGTCGGCGGCGGCACGACCGAGGTGGCGGTCATCTCGCTGGGCGGGATCGTCGTGTCGCAGTCGCTACGCGTCGGCGGCGACGAGATGGACGAGGCGATCATCAACCACATCAAGCGCGAGTACAAGCTGTTGATCGGGCAGCAGACGGCCGAGGAGATCAAGCTGGAGATCGGGTCTGCGTGGGACCTGCGCGAGGAGCTGCAGGCCGAGGTGCGCGGCCGCGACATGCTCACCGGCTTGCCGAAGACGGTCGTCCTGTCGTCGGAGGAGGTGCGGCGGGCGCTCGAGGAGCCAGTCCAGCAGATCGTCGAGGCGATCAAGTCCACCCTGGACAAGACCCCGCCCGAGCTGGCCGCGGACATCATGGACCGGGGGATCGTGCTCGCCGGCGGCGGAGCCCTCCTGACGAGCTTCGACGAGCGGCTCCGGCACGAGACCCAGATGCCGGTTCACCTGGCAGAAAGCCCGCTCACCTGTGTGGCCGTGGGCTCCGGACGGAGTCTCGAGGAGTTCGAGGCGATCCACCGCAGCTCGAAGGCCAGGCGGAACAACCACCGCCGTTAGATCACCGCGCTAACCTAGGACACTCCCGTGGCTCGCAACCGCAGCGTCAGTGCGGTCCTGGGGTCCTCGGTACCACGGCCGAGGCCTCAGCCGTTCCCCTCGCGCAGCCGTTCCGCCCTTCGGCGGCGCGTCGTCGTGGCAGGGCTCGTCGTGCTGGCCCTGTTCCTGATCACGATCTCGTTCCGCGAGCCGACGTCGGGCCCGCTGCACGGCGTGCAGTCGGCCGGCGCCACCGTTCTGCGCCCGTTCGAGGTCGCCGCCGAGCGCGTCGCGCGCCCGTTCCGCGACGTCTACGGCTATTTCGCCGGGCTCATCCACGTGAAGCAGGAGAACGAGAAGCTCAAGGCCGAGGTCAACAAGCTGCGGCAGCAGGCGCTGCTCGGGGAGTCGGCGCGAGCACAGAACACCGAGTTCCGCAAGCAGCTCAAATTCGTCGACAGCCCGCTCTTCCCGAGCGACTACAGCGCGGTGAACACGCGCATCATCGGGTGGCGCAACGAGTTCGACGAGCGCGTCGTGATCGCCGCGGGACGCAACGCCGGCATCCATCAGGAGACGCCCGTCGTGACCAGCGACGGCCTCGTCGGGAGCGTGACACAGGTGTCGCCGACCGCCGCGCTCGTCACGCTGCTCACCGACGAGAGCAGCGCAGTGCAGGCGCGCGACCAGGACACCAGTGCGTCCGGCGTCGTGCGGCACGGCGAAGGCGAGGGCTCTCTGATCGTCGACCGCGTCACGAAGGACAAGCTCGTGAAGGAGGGTGACGTCATCGTCACCGCGGGGACGCGTTCGAAGCAGTATCCGTCGCTGTTCCCCGCGAACATTCCGATCGGCTACGTGATCAGCGTGGGGCAGAGCGACACGGCGCCGTTCAAGCAGATCCAGATCCAGCCCTTCGTCGACTTCTCGTCGCTCGACGCGGTGACGGCATTGACCACGAAGAAGCAGAACCCGAAAGCGCCGTGATGGCTGCCGACATCGCGAAGGCGGGGGCGCTGCTCTTCTTCGCCGTCGTGCTCCAGCTCTCGATCATGGCGCAGGTCACGATCCTCGGCGGCCACCCGAACCTGCTGCTCGTGGCGCTCGTGTGCGTGGCATTGCTGCGCGGCGCGGTGTTCGGCGCGGTCGCGGGATTCAGCGCGGGCCTGCTCGCCGACACCGGCGTGTTCGGGACACTCGGCTTCATCGCGCTGCTGCTGACGCTGGCCGGCTACTGGACGGGACGCTACGGCGAGACGACCGGCCGGGACCGCGCCCACGCGCCGCTCCTCTCCGTCGCGGTGATCACGCTGCTGTACCAGGTCGCAGCGCTGGTGCTGCGCTACATGCTCGGGCAGAACGCCCCCGGCGGCGCGATCTTCGCGGGCCTCGTCCCGACGATGCTGCTCAACCTGATCCTGACGTTCCCCGTCTACGCGCTCGCGCGCCGGCTGCTGCGTCCGCGCGAATGGGCGCCGCGAGAGGTGCGCCTCCTTGGCTAAGCGTCTCGTCTCGCGCCGCTTCCTGCCGCCGGATCCGCACGTCGAGGAGCCGTACCGGCTGACGCCGCGGCTCGCGCTGCGCGTCGGGCTGCTCGGCATGGTGGCGCTCGCCGTCTTCGCCGCCCTCTTCCTGCGGTTGTGGTCGCTCCAGATCCTGAACGGCGAGCAGCTGCTCCGCGCCGCGCAGAACAACCAGCGCCGCGAGGTGCGGCTTCCCGCGCCGCGCGGTGCGATCGTCGACCGCAACGGGCTGCCACTCGTCACGAACGTGCCCGGCACGATCGTCCAGATCGACCAGGCGAGCATGCCGAAGCGCAGGAGCATCAGGCTTCGAGAGATCCGGCGTCTCGCCCGCGTGTTGAAGATGCCCGCCCGCGAGATCGGGGGCAACCTGCGACGACACCGCAACGACCTGCTCACGCCGGTCACGATCAAGTCCGGCGTGACCGACGCGCAGGCCGGCTACCTCACCGAGCGCGCGGACGACTTCCCGGGCGTGAGCGTCCCCGTCGTCTCGCTGCGCTACTACCCGCACCGCGAGCTCGCCGCGCACGTGCTCGGCTACACCGGCGAGATCTCGCAGCCGCAGCTCGACGCGCTCGCGAAGCAGGGCTACCGGCCGGGCGACACGATCGGACAGACCGGGATCGAGTCCGAGTACGACAAGTACCTGCGCGGCGCGCCGGGGCTGGCGATCAAGCGCGTCGACTCGCTCGGCCGCCAGCAGGGAGCGACGACGCCGCTCGTTCCCGCGCATCCCGGCGACGCCGTGCGCCTGACGCTCGACGTGAAGCTGCAGATGGCCGCCGAGCAGGCGCTCGTCTACGGCATCGATCGCGCGCGCAGCTCCGCGTGCCAGGGCTGCTGGTACTCGAACGGCGGTGCGATCGTCGCGCTCGACCCGCGCGACGGCTCGATCCGCGCGCTCGCGTCCTATCCGACCTTCCGCCCGTCGCTCTACGCCGGCCGCGTGCGGCAGAGCGCGCTCGACGCGGCCGGGCTGACGGCGCACTCGGCGAAGTCGATGAACTATCCCGCCCTCGACCGCGCGATCGATGCGACGTATCCGCCGGGCTCGACGTTCAAGCCCGTCACCGCGCTCGCCGCGATGCAGGAGCACATTCTGCAGCCGTACGAGCCGCTCGCCTGCACGGGCCAGTACACGAACCACGGCCAGGTGTTCAAGAACTGGGATCCGTTCGTGAACGAGGCGATGACGCTGACGACTGCTATCGCGCAGTCATGCGACACCTACTTCTACCAGGTGGGCTATCGCTTCTACGGCATGCCGTCCGAGCGCGGGCCGCGCCTGCAGGCGTGGGCGAGCCGCTTCGGCTTCGGGCAGAAGACCGGCGTCGACCTCGGCTCCGAGGTCGGCGGCCTGCTGCCGACGCCCGACTGGCGGCTCAAGACCTTCACCAGGAAAACGGATCCCGGCCACTGGCAGATCGACAGCCTCTGGAAGCCGGGCGACTCGATCCAGCTCGCCATCGGGCAGAAGGACCTGCTCGTCACGCCGCTGCAGATGGCCCGCTTCTACGCAATGATCGCGAACGGCGGGAAGCTCGTGACACCCCACCTGCTGCTCGACGTGGAGCAGCCGTCCGCGAACCGCCAGTCCGGACGCGTGATCCCGACGCCGCCGCCGCCTGCGCCCGAGGCGACGAACGTCGACGCGCAGGCGCTGTCGGTCGTCCGGGAGGGCCTGTTCGAGGCGACGCATTCCTCGCTCGGCACGTCGTACGCGACGTTCGGCGGCTTCCCCGTCCCGATCTCCGGGAAGACGGGCACCGCCGAGAAGTCGATCGATCCAGGCGACGGCTACATGCACACGTTCAACCAATCGTGGTGGTGCGGGTACGGGCCGTCGAGCTCGCCCGACCTGGTCGTGTGCGCGCTGATCGAGAACGGCGGCCACGGCGGGGACGCCGCCGCGCCCGCGGCGCTGAAGGTGTTCGAGCAGTTCTTCCACAAGCAGGCGGCACAGCAGGGGCCGATCCACTCCGACTGATGGTCGACTACGCCTCCAGAGCAGCAAGCCGCGCGCGCCGCCGTGAGACGGCGGACGTCGCGTCGGTCGTCCGGCGCCTCGACTGGGTGCTGATCGGCGCCGTGGCAACCCTCGTCGCGTACGGGCTGTGGTCGATCGCCGACATCACGCGCCACGACGTCACGGCCGATGCCCACTACTACCTCACCCGTCAGGCCGTCTACGCGGCGATCGGAGTGGTGTGCCTCGTCGCGGCCGTCCTGGTCGATCCCGACGTGTACCGGACGCGCTGGCGCTTCATCTTCGGCGGGACGTGCTTCCTGATCGCGATCGTCTTGCTGACGGGGCCGATTCGCGGCTCGAGGCGCTGGCTCGATCTCGGCTTCTTCCGGTTCCAGCCGTCGGAGTTCGGCAAGGTGCTCTTCGTGCTCGCGCTTGCGGGCTTCCTCGCCGAGCGGAGCCGGCGCCTGGCCGACCCGCGTACGACGTTGAGCGCCGCCGGGCTCGCGCTCGTGCCGATCTTCCTGGTCTTCCTGCAGCCCGACTTCGGCAGCGCGCTCGTCTATTGCGCCGCGACCGCAGCCGTGCTCCTCGTCGCCGGAACGCCGTGGTCGCACCTCGCCGCGCTGGCGGCGGGCGTCGTCGCGCTAGCCGTTCTCATCCTCGGGCTGCTGCCTGCGGCCGGGCTCCCGGTGCTGAAGGACTACCAGCAGCAACGCCTGACGGGATTTCTCAACCCGGCCAGCGATCCGGGCGGCACGACGTACAACATCACGCAGTCGAAGAACGCGATCGGCGCCGGGCAGTTCCACGGCCGCGGCCCGAACAACGCGACGCAGACGACGCTCAACTTCCTCCCCGAGCATCACACAGACTTCGTCTTCGCGTCGCTTGCGGAGGAGCGCGGCTTCGTCGGCGCCGCCCTCCTGCTGATGCTCTACCTGCTCGTCGTGTGGCGGGGGCTGCGGATCGTCACCCTCGCGCGCGAGCCGTTCTCGGCGATCGTCGCCGGAGGGCTCGTCGTCACGCTCCTGTTCCAGGTCTTCGTGAACGTCGGCATGACGATGGGGATCGCGCCGATCACGGGGATCCCCTTGCCGTTCGTGAGCGTCGGCGGCTCCTCGATGATCGCCAACCTGATCGCGGTTGGATTGCTTTTGGCAATCCATCTGCGGTCTCGGCTACGGCCGCTTCGCGGCTGAACGCGCGGGCAGAGCCCGCCCACTCTTGGGGGTTGGGCGGTTGGTCGCTTTCTACGCGGCCTCGGCAGCCGGCTTCAGCTTCGCCCTGCGGGTCTTGATCGCCCGGAGCCGCTGCGTGAGGCGGGCCCAGGCCCAGGGCTCGACCTCCTTGTAGCGGAGCGGCGACTGTGCCCGGGTCGCCTCGAGGTACTCGAACCAGGCATCGGCCTCCTCGATCAACAACAACTCGTGGGCTTCACGCTGTCCGGTCACCTGAGACTCACCTCCCGGGTCGCTGATGCCGAAAAGGTAGGACCTGGACCGGACGGAGGCCCCCGCCAGGTCACTTGCTAGCCTTCAGTCAGATGTTCCATTCAGACCACAACTTGCCGCGCACGCTCCGCGCCGCCTCTTTCGCAGGCGTTGCTGCAGCGCGCGCGCACGAAGGAGATTTCGCTTGCGCTGGTTTCGACGCAGAAAGATGTCCGAGGAGCAGGCGCCGATCGAGGCTGCCGCTCCAGTTGAAGCACCCGAGCCCGTAACCGCACGGCCCGCCGCAGAGGCGGGACAACCGAGTACCACCACCACGAGGCCCCGGCGCCGTCGCGGAAGCCGCGGCGGGCGCGGCCGCTCGAAGCGGCCCACCGCCACCACGACCGAGGCCAAGACCGAGGAGAAGGCGAAGAAGGAGCCGGCGAAGGCCGCGCGCCCGGAACGCAAGCCGCAGCGTCGTGAGCGGGAGCGGCCGCAGCAGCGCCGCCGCCGGGAGCCCCCGCGCCGCGCGCCGTTGCCGGAGGCGAAGCGAGAGCTGCTCGTGTCCGTCGACGTCGGCGAGCAGCGCGTCGCCGTCCTCGAGGACGACCAGGTGGCGGAGGTCTATCTCGAGCGGCCGGAGCGCCGCTCGATCGCCGGCAACATCTACCTGGGTCAGGTCGACAACGTCCTGCCGGGGATGGAGGCGGCGTTCATCGAGATCGGCCTGGAGAAGAACGGCTTCCTCTACGTCGACGAGATCGTCACGCCCGAGCTCGAGGGCAAGCGGCACGGCAAGAAGATCCAGGACCTGATCAGCCGCGGCCAGACGATCATGGTGCAGGCCGTCAAGGATCCGATGAAGACGAAGGGCGCGCGTCTGACGACCGAGATCTCGCTGCCCGGCCGCTTCGTCGTCTACCAGCCCAACGGCGACGGCTACGGCGTGTCGCGCCGACTCGACGACGACGAGCGCGTGCGCCTGAAGGACATCCTCAAAGGGCTCGACCTCAAGGGCGGCGGCGTGATCGTGCGCACCGCGGCCGAGGGCGCGTCCGCGGAGGACATCGAGCGCGACCTCGTCTTCCTGCAGAAGCTGTGGAAGGCGATCGAGGGGCGCGCCAAGAAAGCGAAGCCCCCCACACTGCTGTACCAGGAGGCGGAGCTGCCGCTCCGCGTCACGCGTGACCTGTTCACCGAGAACTTCGAGCGAGCGCTCGTCGACGAGGACCGCGCGTACAAGCGGATCGTCGGCTATCTCAAGAAGACCTCGCCGCACATGGTCGAGCGAGTCGTCCGCTACAAGGAGAAGCAGCCGCTGATGGAGGCGTACGGCGTCGACGCGGAGATCAAGTCGACGCTCAGTCGGCGCGTCGACCTTCCCTCCGGCGGCTACCTGATCTTCGACTACGCAGAGGCGTTCACCGTGATCGACGTGAACACCGGCCGCTTCGTCGGCTCACGGTCGCGGTCGTCCGGGGCGCGGCTCGAGGACACCATCACGAAGAACAACCTCGAAGCGGTGAAGGAAGTCGTCCGCCAGTTGCGGCTGCGCGACATCGGCGGGATCATCGTCATCGACTTCATCGACATGGCGAACCCGAAGAACCGCGCCACCGTCGAGGAGGCGCTGCGCACCGAGCTGGAGCGCGACCGGACCAAGACCTACGTCGTCGAGATCTCGCCCCTCGGTCTCGTCGAGATGACGCGCCAGAACGTGACCGACGGCCCGCGCGAGGTGATGACGAAGAAGTGCCCGACGTGCGGGGGTGACGGCATCGTCCTGTCGGAGACGTCGGCGGCCGTCGACGTCGAGCGCCGGCTGCGCGCGCTCGCGACGGGCTCGCGTAGCCAGGCGTACCGCGTCGAGGTCGCGGCGAAGGTCGCGGCCCTGCTGATCGGGCCGGGCGCATCGCGCCTGGTCGAGCTGGAGAAGCAGACGCGGCGCCGCTTCTACCTCGTCGGCAAGGCGGACATGCACCTCGACCACTTCGTCGTGCTCGAGGAAGGCAAGCGCGAGGAGCTCGCGCCGGCGGCGCCGGTTGCCGAAGGAGCGAAGGTCCAGCTGACGCTGGGCGAGGTCGGTCTCCACGACCCGAGCGCGGGTGTCGGCAAGGTCGAAGGCTTCGACGTATGCGTCGCGGGCGCCGCGAAGCAGGTCGGCAAGAAGGTCAACGTGCAGATCGAGCGCGTGCTCGACGGCATGGCGTACGGGACGCTCGTGACGAGAACCGCGGACGCCGAGGAGCCGATCACCGCCGAGGGCGAAGCCGAGAAGCCGACGCGACGCGCTCCCGCGAAGAAGGCCGAGGCGGAGGAGCCCGAGCTCGAAGCGGAGGAGGAAATCGACACGGAGGCAGCGGCCGGGGACCAACAGGCGGCCGCCAAGAAGAAGACGCGCCGCGGCTCGCGCGGCGGTCGAGGACGCAAGAAGGCGACCGCGCCTGCGAACGGCACACCGCCGGTCGAGGCGAAGATCCACGTGCCGGCTCCCGACCTCGGGGAGCCCGCTTCGGCCGACGAGTCGCCGGCCGAGCCGTCCGCCGACACCGACGGCACGGAGCCCCCCAAGGCGAAGCGGAAGACGCGCCGCGGCACGCGCGGCGGTCGGAACCGCAAGAAGAAGACCGGCGCAGCTGCCGCCGCGGTCACCACGGCGGAGCCGGAGCCCGGCGGCGAGGCGACAGCATCGGGCTGGGAGTACGTCCCGATGTCCGAGTGGGGCGAAGACGTCCGCGACGAGGGCTAGGCGCTACAATCCACGCGCTCGCGGGCAAAAGCCCGCGTTTTCCACGAAATGGCGACGTACGCGATCATCTCACTCGGTGGCAAGCAGTACCGCGTCCGCGAGGGCGAGCGGCTGCTCGTCGACCGCCTGACGACCGACGAGGGGAAGACCTTCCATCCCGACGTCCTCTTCACGGGCGGCGGCGATGGCAGCGGCAACCTCTCGCCGCGAGTGCAGGTGACCGCCAAGGTGGTCGGACATGTCCGCGGCGACAAGGTCCGGATCGGCAAGCGCCGTCCGAAGAGCGGGTACCGCCGTCAGACGGGCTTCCGTTCTGCGCTCTCGCAGATCGAGATCCAGTCGATCGGCGCGTCGAAGCGCTCTGCGGAAGCGCCCGCGAAGGAGACGCCCGCCGCCGCGACGAAGGAGCAGGCCGCGCCCGCGCAGGCCCAACTGCCCCGCGGATACGCAGACTTCACCGTGGCCGACATCACCGACAAGTCGAAGCGCTGGACGCTCGAGCAGCTCGAGGCCGCGCTCGAGTACGAGCGCAGCAACGCGAACCGCAAGGGTGCGATCGCAGCGCTCGGCTCGGCGATCGCAGCGAAGCAGGAGAAGGAGGGCTAATGGCCCACAAGAAGGGACTCGGCTCGTCGCGCAACGGACGCGACTCCAACCCGAAGATGCTCGGCGTGAAGATCTTCTCCGGCCAGGAGGTCAAGGCCGGGATGATCCTCGTGCGCCAGCGCGGGACGAGGTTCCGCCCCGGCGCCGGCACGGGCATCGGTCGCGACGACACGATCTTCGCCACGCGTCCCGGAACGGTTGCGTTCCGGCAGAGCGGCGAGCGTCGCTTCGTCGAAGTCAACGGCGCCGAATAGCCCCATGTTCAACGACCGCGCCCGCATCCGCGTGCAGGCGGGCCGCGGCGGCGACGGCAGCCTGCACTTCCGGCGTGAGAAGCACGTGCCGAGAGGAGGCCCGGACGGCGGTGACGGCGGCCCGGGGGGAGACGTCGTCGTGGCCGCCGATCCCGACCTCCGGGATCTCTCCGCATTTCGTGCGCGCCGGTGGTTCCACGCCGGCAACGGGGAGCCCGGCCGCGGGTCGCTGAAGCACGGCGCTTCGGGCGAGAACGTGGAGATTGCCGTCCCGGTCGGCACGCAGGTGTTCGATGAGGACGAGCAGTTGATCGCCGACCTGGCGTCGCCGTCGGCGCGCGTCGTCGTCGCCCGCGGCGGCGTCGCCGGACGCGGCAACAAACGCTTCGCATCGCCGACGCGGCGGACGCCTCGGTTTGCGGAGACCGGGCTGCCCGGCGAGCAGGCGACCCTCGAGCTCCGGCTGAAGCTGCTCGCGGACGCAGCGCTCGTCGGCCTGCCGAACGCCGGCAAGTCGTCCCTGCTCGCGCGCATCTCGAACGCGCGCCCGAAGGTCGCCGAGTATCCCTTCACGACGCTCGCGCCGGTGCTCGGGACCGTCGATGCGCCGGACCGGACCCGTCAGCTGACCGTGGCGGACGTGCCCGGGCTGATCGAGGGTGCGAGCGAGGGCGTCGGGCTCGGGCACGAGTTCCTGGCGCATCTCGAGCGCGCGAACCTGCTGTTGCACGTGATCGACTCCTCCGAAGACGACGCGGCCGAGCGGTTCCGAACGATCGACGCCGAGCTAGCCGCCTACGGGGCCGGCCTGGAGACGCGTCCCCAGGCGGTCGTCCTCAACAAGACCGACCTGCGCAGGGAGCCGCCGGCGTTCGACCTGGATGACGACCGCATCGTCCGTGTCTTCCACGTGTCGTGCGCGACGGGCGCCGGGATCGACGAGCTGAAGCGCGCGTTGTTCGAGCTCTGCTCCCCTCAGGTCGTGCCGTCCGTTCCCGAGGACGGGCTCGTCGACTTCCTCGTCTACCGGCCGAAGCCCGGCCGGCGGCGGTTCCGCGTGCTGCGCACGGATCGCGGCTTCCGCATCGCCGGGGTCGCGCCGAGCGACGAGGAGGAGCTCGCTGCGGCGCTCAAGGCGGCCGGCGCGCGGAAGGGCGACGAGGTCGAGGTCGACGGCGAGGTGCTCGAGCTGCAGTGACGACGCTGCTCGGCGGCACGTTCAATCCGCCGCACAACGGACACGTCGCGCTCGCGCAGGCCGCCGAGGATCGGTTCGCCGACGAGGTGGTCGTGCTCGTCGCCGCGCGGCCGGGTCACAAGGAGGTTCAGCTCGACTCGGACACGCGGCTGGCATTGGCACGTGCGGCCTTTCCGGACCGCGAGGTCGAGCTCGATCCGCACGAGCGGACGGTCGACATGCTGAAGACAGACCGGTGGAGCGATCCGCTCTTCGTGATCGGCGCCGACGAGTTCTGCGATTTCCTCACGTGGAAGGACCCGGACGGCGTGATCGCGCGCGCCCGTCTCGCTGTCGCGACGCGGCCCGGCTATCCGCGCGAGCGACTGCAATCGGTGCTCGACCGCCTGTCGCGTCCCGACCGCGTGCAGTTCTTCGAGATCGAGCCGCTGCCGATCTCCTCCGAAGACATCCGCGAGCGCGTCGCGCGCGGTGAGCCGATCGACCGGCTCGTGCCGCCTGCCGTCGCGGAGTTGATCGACTCCCGCGGGCTGTATCGTTTGGAGGGCATTTGACGTCCCTCGAACAAGCACGCCGGATCGCCGGCCTCGCCCAGGAGAAGCTGGCCCAAGACGTCGTCATCCTCGACATGCGGCCGGTGGTGTCCTACACGGACTACCTCGTGGTCTGCACCGGGCAGAACACGCGGCAGGCTGCCGCGATCTACGACGAGGTGCACCAGCGCATGAAGCACGACGCCCGGCTGCTGCCCGCATCGGTCGACGGGCAGCGCGAGGCCTCGTGGATCGTCGCCGACTACCTCGACGTGGTGCTCCACATCTTCACGCCGGAGGCGCGCGAGTACTACCGCCTCGAGGAGCTGTGGGGCGACGTGCCGTCCGTCGAGGTGGCGTAGGCGCCGGCTCGGCGGCGCCGCATAAAGGACGCGTGGGCTTTGCCCGCGCGTCCGTCCGATCCACAGAACTAGGGTCGCTTGCGGTCGAGCGCCGCAGCGCTTGCGTCG
>Ga0075435_100002886_pt1 | contig 11529 bp, 12 predicted proteins | sample RhiMethybrSRZTD4_FD_75302 | JGI IMG/M metagenome (GOLD analysis project Ga0075435, IMG submission 75302) | Populus rhizosphere microbial communities from Tennessee, USA - Rhizosphere MetaG P. TD hybrid SRZTD4 | ecosystem: Host-associated > Plants > Roots > Rhizosphere > Soil | place: USA... | reverse complement strand
CGCGAAGGTCCGCGCCGGGATCGATCCCCAGCTGCTCGGAGAGAGCCCGCCGCGCGTCGGCGTACGCATTCACAGCCTCGGTCTGGCGCCCTGACCGGTACAGCGCCAACATCAGCTGGCGTCGTAACCGCTCTCGGCTGGGGTGCTGTCCGACGAGCCCCTGTAGCTCCGCGATCAGCTCGGTATGGCGGCCACGGTCCAGGTCGGCGTCGATGCGTTCCTCGATCGCGGCGACGCGTAGCTCGTCGAGGCGGGCGATCTCTTCGCGCGCCGCCTCTTCGTAGGCCAGATCGGCGAGCACCGGGCCGCGCCACAAGGCCAGCGCAGCCTCCAGGCGGGATGACGCCGCTTCGGCATCACCCGCCGCATGCAGCTCACGTCCCTGCTCCGCCAGCGACTGGAACCGGTCCGCGTCCAGCTGTCCCGGTTCGACTCGGAGCAGGTAGCCGTGCCCGTGTGTCTCCAGTTGTCGTTCGGCGTCGCCGCCCAGCGCAGCCATTTCCTTGCGCATCTGGGAGACGTACACCTGCACCGTCTTCGTGGCGGTCGGAGGCGCCCTTTCGCCCCACAGCGCCTCGACCAGGCGATCGGTCGACACCGCTCGGTTCCGGTTGAAGAGAAGCGTGCACAAGACCACCCGCGGGCCGCGCCCACGCAACCGGGCCAGGCGCCCGGCGCGCGCCACCTCGATCGGCCCCAGGATCCGGAACTCCAGCCAGGAATCCGCAAGGCCCACCGCCGCCCCTCCAGTATTCGTGTCGGACGACACGATCTCGCATTCTACGCCTGTGCGTATGGGAGCGGGCGAACGGTCGTGAAGCGGTAAACGCCTGACGTTTACCGCTATGCGAGCGGTTCCTAACCCTCGTTTCGGAGTCTCTCGCCAGGATCGCAGTCAGCATCAACACCCCCACACAGGGAGAGGGAGCAGCGAAATGATCCGTGCCACTCACATCGCCCGCCTCGCGGCGATCGGCTTGGCCGCCGCGGCGCTGGCCGCCCCGGGCGCCCAGGCTGCCGCCACGGTCGTCCATCCGGATGACCGCGCAAATCGCGCCGGCCCGGCCGCCATGCCCGCAGCGACACCGGTCACTCCGGACAACCGGGCCCACCGCGCCGGGCCGGCCGGCATGACCGCGACGACACCGGTCGCTCCGGACAACCGCGCCGACCGCGCCGGCCCGGCCGTGACGCCGATCAGAATCGTCTCCGCCACGGCGGCCGGAGGCTTCGACTGGGCGGATGCCGGCATCGGCGCCGCGGCCATGCTCGGGCTCGGTCTGTCGGTGGCCGGCGTTGCCATCGCGGTGCGGCGGCCGAAGCCGAACACTCTCGGGGCCTGAGAGAACGAGCAGACCCCCAGCCTTCAGGCGACGCACACATCGACTCACGGAGGGCGGACCGGTTGTCCGCCCGGGAAGGAAGCTCTCGATGACCACAGCTGAGACCACACGACGAGGACTGCTCCGCAAGGCAGCGGCCGGGGCGGCGGTGGGCACCGCGGCCCTGGCAGCCCCCGGGCTTGCCTATGCGGGCGAACGGGATAGCGAAGAGACCGCCGACATCTACCAGCTCCAAGCCGCGTTTCACCGGGCAAAGAGCCACCAGGACATCGACCTGATGGTGTCACTGTGGGCGGAGGACTCGACCTTCCAGGTCGGGACCACGACATACGCCGGGCGCGATGCCGTGCGGACGTTCTTCCTGGCCTCCGGCTCGTGGCAGCACCGCCGCATCTCGTTGGTGCCGTCGTTCAAGGACATCATCAAGATCCACGACGACACCGCCTTCCTCTACTTCGAGTGTCACGATGTCGCCCTCACGAACGAGTCTGCGACCGTCCCGGCCGGGTCAATCGTGACGGACCTCTTCAACGCCGGCACGGTCCGGCGCGTCGGACACCGCTGGCTGTTCCAGCACGTGGTCTTCGGGTCGGCGCCGCTGTCCGTCGACACGATCTACCTCCCGTAGGACACCCGGCGCCACCGAACCTCATCCTGGATGGACGGGTTGGGCAACACCGAGACCTTGTGCCGGAATGGCACATGAAGAGGGGAGAGGCATCATGGGAAACTCGAAGTTCTACTCAGGCCGTAGGTGGCGTGCTCCGGCGGGCGCCCTGATCGCGAGCTGTCTGGTGGCGAGCGCCGGCGCGCTGGCCGCCTCGGGCAACGCACCCGTGTCGGGCCCGAGGGCGCCGGCCTGGGTGCGTCACGTCGCTCGCTTTCCCGGAGGGATTTCAGCCGACGCGAGAGCGGTCGTGCGCCTGGATCGAACGCCGCCTCCAGCACGAGGCGCCGCTCCAAGAGCGTCGACTCCGTCCGTCCGCGGCACGAACAGGGCGATCAACGCCGATGCGACGCCCAAGGTCTGGCAGTACGAACCGGTCGTCGCGATGAACCCGAAGGATCCGGCAATCGCGGTGGCCGTCTCCAGGGATTATGTCGATGGGGGTTTCTGGTTCGGCCGTACCGACGATGGTGGTCGGCATTGGTCGAGCAGGTTCCAGTCACCCGAGAGCCTGGCCGGATTTACGAAGTGCTTCGGCGCCGACCCACGTCTCGCCTATAGCAGGCGTGACCGGGCCTTTTATGTAACGACGCTGTGCTTCAAGGTGGAGGACGGCTTGTCTGAGCTGCTCTTGTGGAAGTCGGCCGACAACGGACACACATGGACGCCTGGCAACACGGGCGCCATCGTGGCCTCCAATGTGCGACCCGACGGCTCGATCGACGCGTCGGTGTTCCACGACGCCGGCAATGTGGCGGTTGACAACGACGCTTCCAGTCCGCACTACGGACGCATCTACGTCACGAGCACGGTCTACCACCTGCGTGTCGACGGCTCCGCCAGCTCCTGCCCGCTCGAACTCGCGTACAGCGACCGAGTCCCTACCCAGACCCCATTCCAGTCGACGTGGCGGACCGTGCAGATCAGTCCCACTCACACGGCGTACGCCACTCCGGTCGTGGACGACCGAGGTGGCCTCGACCTGGCCTGGGCCGAGGAAGGCTGCAACGTCAACGTCGATCGCTCGCTGCGCTTCGCACGCTCCACAGATGGTGGCCGCACATTCACCCGAACGAACCAGATCACGAAGCCACGCCAGTTCCGCGACAACCCCGACCCTGGAAGCACACTCGCCGGCAGCGGGTTGGCGGCCGGCGTGTCGCCGTCCCTCGTGTACGACCCTACCCGGCGCACCCTCGACTACGTCTACCAGAACGACATCCGCGCGGCCACTTCTGGTGCCGACATCTCCTTCCAGCAATCGGCCGACTTCGGCGCGACCTGGTCGAATGCCCGTACGATCAGCGTCACCCCCGACGGGAGGTCGGCGCGCAACGACCAGTTCTTCTCCGCACTCGCCGTGGACGAGCGAGGTACCCTCGAGGCAATCTGGCTCGACAGTCGACGAGACCCCGCCAACCACCGCATCGACACCTTCCAGGGCACTAGCCGGGACGGCGGGAGGACGTGGCGCAACATGCGCATCTCAGACACGTCCTGGAACCCCGACGACCTCGGCTTCTTCAGCGGGTTCATCGGCGACTACATCGGCCTTGCCGCCAGCATGCATGTCACCTACCCACTCTGGCCCGACGCGCGCAACGGCGCCGCCGCGCCGTTCGGTGACAGCGACATCTTCACCCAAGTGGAGCGGGGACGATAAGGATCGCAGCCCTCAAGCCAGACACAGTGCGCTGAGCGAGCGGCGGGGGTGGGATTCGAACCCACGACCCGGGTTGACCCCGAGTGCCGGTTTTCAAGACCGGTGCGTTCAACCGCTCCGCCACCCCGCCGGGTGGGCGGTCAGCCTAGCCCTGTGAGCGGCGCGTGGCTCGCGGCCGTCGCTTCGCCCCGACGTCGCCGCCCGGCTCGACGGCGACGACCGCCGGCTGTTCCTGCGTGGGCGCGTTCTCGCTCGGCGCGAACTCCATCCCGGCCTTGGCGACGACGGCCTCGAGCCGCGCCGCCGTCTCACGCGTGCTGTCGAGCAGGCGCACCCGCTCGCTCCAGACGGCCGCGGTGTCGGAGCGGAGCCCCGCTAGCCGCGCCTTCGCCTCCTCGTGGAGCGCCGCCAGCTCCTGCTCGGTCCGGCGTCGCGTCTCGGCGGCCTCGGCGTTCGCCTGGCTGACGATCGTCTCGGCCGCGGCGCGGGCCTGGGCGAGTGCCTCCTGCCCCTGCACCCGCTCGCGGTCCGCCTGGGCACGGGCCTGGCTGACGAGCGCCGTCGCCTCGTTCCTGGCGCGAGCCGTGATCTCCGCGGCCTCCCGCTGGGCCGCCGCGGTGACCTCGCCGGCGGCCTCGCGGGCGCGCTGGAGGATGCCGCCGACCTGCTCGCCGACACGGTCGAGCGCATCGCGCACCGCGGCCCGCGGCGAGCTCCGCACCTCGAGCTCGGCGTTCACCCGGGCGACGTACGCGTCGACGGCCTCGCTGCTGTAGCCGCGAAGCGCGAGCGGGAACGAGGCCTCGCGGATGTCCTCCGGTACCTCGTACCGCTCCTCGCCGTCGTCGCGCTCTTCCTGCGCTCCCACACCCGACCCCTTGTGTTGCCTCCTGCCCGGAGCGGAGTCTACCGCCGTTCAGGTCCCGGCGGAAATGACCGCCGGCGCGCCGAACGGGTGCAGGACGCTCGGCGTCGTGATCGAGCCGTCCTCCTGCTGGCCGTACTCGATCAGGGCGAGCAGCGTGCGGCTCGACGTGATCGCTGTGCCGTTCAGCATGTGGACGAACCGGGGCTTGCCGCTCTCCTCGTCGCGGAAGCGGGTGTTCAGGCGCCGCGCCTGGTAGTCGGTGCAGTTGGAGCACGACGTCAGCTCGCGGTAGCGGCCCTGCCCGGGCAGCCATACCTCGATGTCGAACTTCCGCGCAGCCGACGCGCCGAGGTCGCCGGCGGCGACGTTCACGACCTGGTAGTGGAAGCCCAGCTCCTGGGCGAACTCCTCCTCGATCGCAAGCAACGCGTCCTGCTCCTCCCACGACCGGTCGGGGTGGCAGTAGCTGAAGAGCTCGAGCTTGTCGAACTGGTGGACGCGGAAGATGCCGCGCGTGTCCTTGCCGGCGGCGCCCGCCTCGCGCCGGAAGCACGGGGAGAAGCCGACGTAGTGCAGCGGCAGGTCGGTGGCGGCCAGCATCTCACCGCCGTGCAGCGACGCAAGCGGCACCTCCGCCGTTCCGACCAGATAGAGCTCGTCGGTCGCCAGCGCGTAGACCTGCGCCTCGGCCTCCGGGAAGAAGCCGGTACCGACCATCGCCTCGCGCTTCACGAGCACCGGCGGGATGACCGGGGTGAAGCCGCGCTGTGAAAGCTTGTCGAGGCCCCACTGCATGAGCGCGAACTCGAGCCGGACGAGGTCGCCGAGCAGGTAGTGGAACCGGCTGCCGGACACCCGCCCGGCCGCCTCGGGATCGATCAGGCGCAGGCCCTCGGGGCCGGCCAGGTCGAGGTGGTCGCGCGGCTCGAACGAGAACTCCGGCGGGGCTCCGTAGACGCGCACGATCTCGGCGTCCTCCTCGGTGTCCCCGATGGGCGCCGACGGGTGGGGGAGGTTCGGCAGGACGAGCATGATCTCGCCGATCTCGGCCTCCACGGCGGCCAGGGCGGCCTCGCCCTCTGCCTGGCTCTGCTTCAGTTCGGCCTGCCTCGCGATCTCGGCGGCCGCGTCCTCGCCTCGTCCCTTGGCCTCGGCGATCGCCCTGGCGGCGGCGTTGCGCTCGGCCCGGGCGGTCTCGACCCGCTGCAGCAGCTCGCGCCGCTCGCCGTCGAGCACCAGGAACCGGTCGACGCCCGCGGCGGCGTCGCCGCCCCGCCGCTCGAGCGCCGTCCGCACACCGTCCGGATCGGACCGGATCAGCTTCGCGTCGAGCATCAGGCTCGTGAGTGTACTAACAGGTCGAGGAAGCCCGCGACCCCGTCCTCGGCCACCGGCGGCACCGTCCAGTCGGCGATCTCGAGCAGCGAGGGCTCCGCGTCGGAGACCGCCACGCCGAAGCCCGCCGTCTCGAGCAGCTCGTGGTCGTTCGCGCCGTCGCCGAAGGCGACCGTGTCGGCCGGATCGACGCCGAGCCGCTCGCATACGAACTCGAGCGCAGCGCCCTTGGACACGCCGGGGCTGGCGACCTCGAGGAAGATCGGCAGCGACTTGGCGATGAAGAGGTGGTCGCCGAAGCGCTCGCGCAGGCGCCGGTCGAGATCGTCGAGCGGCTGCGGCTCGCCGACGATCACGATCTTCGTCGTGGGCCGGGTCAGCCATCGGTCGAAGTCGCCGACGACGTGCATCTCGAGGCGGGCGTGCTCGGCGTAGGTACGCGCCTCGGGCGTCGGCTTCTCGACGACCAGCTGGTCGTCGACGTAGACGTTCATGTGGAAGCCCTCGGGGCGGACGGCGTGGATGACCTCGAGCGCGGTCGGCACGTCGATCGGCCGGTGCAGCAGCCAGTCGCCGGTGGTCGGGTCGGCGACGAGCGCGCCCTGGTAGCAGATCACCGGCGCCGTGATGCCGAGCTCCAGGGCGTAGGGCCGCGTCGAGGCGAACATGCGCCCGGTGGCGATGATCGCCTCGATGCCGGCGGCGCGGACGGCGGCGATCGCCGCGACGGTCTTCGGGGAGAGTTCGAGCGACGAGGGCAGGATCGTCCGGTCCATGTCGGTCACGATCGCCCGCACGGCGGCGGGATCGAGCCCGGGTGGGAGGCCGTTCCTCACCGCTTCGTCCTCGCGACGACGTAGGCCGCGATCGCGTCGACGTCATCGCCGCCGAGCAGGCCCTTGGGCATGCCGGGGCGGCCGTCGATCACGGCCCGGCGCACCTGCTCGCGGCCGGGGTGCACGTCCCACAGGTTCTTCGCGTCCACGTTCGGCGAGGGTTTGCCCTGGACGATGGCGTGGCACTCGGCGCACGTCTGCACCCACAGGTAGCGCTGGTGCTGGGCGGCGTTGTCGCCGCCGCCTCCGCAGGCCGTCGCCGAGGCGACGAGCGCGAGCGGGAGCAGGAGCGGGGCGGCGCGCACGCAGGCGAGCGTATCCTTCGATGGAGATGGATGGCGCAGACACGCAGCTGTGCGACCTGATCCAGAACGAGTTCCCGGTCGTCGAGCGCCCGTACGCCGCCCTCGGTGAGACGCTCGGCCTGAGCGAGGACGACGTCATCGCCCGGGTCGCCCGCCTGCGCGGCGAGCGCATCATCCGCCAGATCTCGGCGATCTTCGACACGCGCAAGCTGGGCTACACGTCCATGCTGGTCGCCGCGAAGACGGCGCCCGAGCGGGCCGACGAGGCGGCCGAGGTGATTTCGAGCCACCCCGGCGTGACACACAACTACCGCCGCGAGCACGAGTTCAACATCTGGTTCACTGTGGGCGTGCCGCCGACGTCGCGGCTCGGCCTCGACCGCACCGTCGAGCTGCTCGGCGAGCTGGCCGAGGTCGACGTGATCCGGCCGATGCCGGCGCTGCGCTTCTTCAAGATCGGCGTCGACCTCGACATGAAGGGCGGGCGCGACCCGGCCGCGAAGAAGGCGCGCCAGGCGCCGACGCTGCCCGCGCCGCCGCCCGAGGACATCAGCGACCGCGACGTCGCCGCGGTGCGCGCGCTTCAGACCGACCTGCGGGCCGTGGCCGAGCCGTTCGCCGGGCCCGCCGCCCGCCACGGCTACACCGTGCCCGAGCTCTTCGAGGCCGCCGCCCGGTTCCGGGCGACCGGCCAGATGCGTCGCTTCGCCGCTGTGCTCTACCACCGCTCGGCCGGCTTCACCTTCAACGGCATGGGGGTGTGGCGGGCGCCCGAGGAGCGGATGGACGAGATCGGGTCGCTGATGGCGTCGTTCCGGGGCGTGTCGCACTGCTATCAGCGGCCGACCTACCCGGACTGGCCGTACAACCTGTTCTCGATGACGCACGGCCGCACGAAGCAGGAGTGCGAGGACGTGCTCGACGCGATCGCGGCCGAGACCGGCCTCGACGAGCGGGTGGTGCTGTACTCGACGAAGGAGTGGAAGAAGACGCGCCTCGTCTACTTCAGCCCCGACGCCGAGGAGTGGGAGCGCCGCTACGCCCCCGAGCTCCAACCTGTCTGAGCATGCACCAAGCGGGGTCAGACCCCTTTTGGTGCGTGCTGAATAACCGGTGCCTGGCACCTGGTATTCACTCATCTCACATTCTGGTGGCACCGAGCGTTCTTCTAGCGTGAGACTGCCGCCGTTCCAGACGCTGATCGACCGCCATGGCCGCGAGGTGCACCGGTATCTCGCCGCGTGCGTGGGGCCCATCGACGCCGACGACTGCTGGCAGGACACGATGCTGGCCGCCCTGCGGGCCTATCCGGGCCTGCGGGACGACCGGAACCTGCGCGGTTGGCTGCTCCGGATTGCAGCGCGCAAGGTGCTCGACTCCCATCGGGCCACCCGCCGCCGGCCGGTGCCGGTCGCGGATGTGCCCGAGCGGGGAGTCGAGTCGCCGCCGCCGTCCGATCCCGCCCTGTGGCGGGCGGTGCGGCGGTTGCCGGAGAAGCAGCGCGCAGCGGTCACGCTGCGGTTCGCTGCCGACCTCGACTACGCCGCCATCGGTGACGTGATCGACTGCTCGGAGGCGGCCGCACGCCAGAACGTGCGCGCCGGCCTGGCCGGCGTGCGGAGGGAGTGGGTGCGATGACCCCCATCGACATGACTGAGCTGGCCCGCAGGGCCGCCGAGGAGGGAATCTTGGACGTTGCCTACGCCACCGTGGACGCGCCTTTCGGGCGCATGCTCGTGGCCGCCACGCCACAGGGCCTGGTGCGCACCGCCTTCGACAAGGAGCGCACCGACGACGTGCTGACAGAGCTCTCCGACCGGATCTCGCCGCGCGTGCTCGAGGCTCCGGCCCGCCTGGACGGCGTGCGCCGCGAGCTCGACGAGTACTTCGAGGGCCGGCGGACGGAGTTCTCGACGCCGATCGACTGGCAGCTGTCGCACGGCTTCCTGCTTCGCGCCCGCGAGGCGTGCGCCACCATCCCGTACGGGCAGGTGCGCACCTACAAGGAGCTCGCGACCGCCGCCGGCAGCCCCGAGGCCGTGCGGGCCGCGGGGAACGCCATGGCCAAGAACCCGATCCCGATCGTGGTGCCGTGCCACCGGGTGCTGCGCACCGGCGGCTCCCTGGGCGGCTACGGCGGCGGGCTCGAGTGCAAGCGCTGGCTGCTCGACCTCGAGTCGGGCCACCTGCGGCTCGGCGCCTAGAGCTCGATCCGCAGCCCGTCGTACGCGACATCGGCCCCCACGGGTAGCCACTCCGAGAGCTCGGCGTGGGTGCCCGTGCGGTGGCCGATGTGCGTGAAGAGGAGGCGGCCGGCCTGGAGCCGCTTCGCCGCAGCGACGATCTGCTCCATTGCCAGGTGGCCGCGGACGGGCCGCGACCGGGTGGAGCCGTCGACGAAGGCGATGTCGGCGTTGCGGGCGAGCTTCGAGCCGGGCAGCGCGCCCAGGTCGGGCATGTAGGCCAGGGAGCGCTCGCCCGTGTCGGTGAAGCGCAGCCCCATCGTCCGCGTGGCCGAGCTGTGCTCGACGTCGAACGCCTGCACGCGTAGTCCCTCCCCGAGTTCGGCCGGGACGCCCGGCGTCAGGTGCATGACCCGGAAGTCGAGCCGGGGGAAGATCACCCGCACGCCCTTCTCGCACTCCTTCGTGCAGTGCAGCGGGATGCGGCCGAGCTTCGAGAGCACGTGCAGGCCGAGGATGTGGTCGTGGTGCTCGTGGGTGAGCACGACCTGCTCGGGGACCGCGTCGGCCCGCCGGAGCTGCGCGTAGGCGTCGGGGCCGGCGTCGACGAGCACGCGCCGGTCGAGCAGGAGCGACGGGCGCAGGCGATGGTCGCGCGGATCGGCTGACGTGCACTGCGGGCAGTCGCAGCCGAGCCGGGGCATGGGCCACCCGGCCGAGGAGCCGAGCACCTCGATCAGCATCGGCCGGTCAGCCGCCGCCGGTCACGGGAGCGCCGAGTCGTCCAGGTGGCGCGGCTCCGCGAACACGCGCCGCACCATCGGCTCGAACGTCTCGAGGGGCAGGGAGTCGTACGCCGGGTCGAAGCAGTTCTGGTCGTAGCGCTCGCAGAACTCGACGCACGCGTCGTAGCAGGGGTGATCCTTGAAGCGGTCGCGAGCGTTGCGGTCGCCGCCGCTGTAGTGGGCGTAGTAGTACATCTGGAAGAGCCCGTGGTGCTTGACGATCCAGCAGATGTCGGGCGCGATGAAGGGCTTCAGGATCGCGGCGGTCATCTCGCCGTGCGTCCACGGCGCGAGCTCGTCGCCGATGTCGTGCAGCAGCGCGGCGACGACGTACTCCTCGCTGCGGCCGTCGCGCAGGGCGCGGGTGGCGGACTGGAGCGAGTGCTCGTAGCGCGACACCTGGTAGCCGGCGAGCGACGCCTTGAGGCCGTCGAGCGCCTCGAGCAGCCGGTCCGGGAGGGCGGCGTTGTACGGCGCCTGCACGCGGTCGAGCAGCGCGTAGTCCTCGGCCGTCCCGTCGGCCATGTGCACGAACCCCACCGTCTCCATGCCACCCTCCTGGTCGCCTGCAGCGGGATCGTATGCGACGCGCGGAAGCCCGCGGTCGCAATCGGGGTCAGACCCCGAACGGGACGCGTGACACGCGTGTGACGCTTTCGTGGCGCGGGACCTGGCGTGCCGAGTCGGCCGGCATCAGCTTGAGCCGGCCGTGGCGACCCATGTCCGAAACATTCTAGGCCGGCCGTCCACGACGCCTCTACCCTTACGGGCATGGCCCGCGATCCCCTCGCCACGTTCTCGCCACCCGTCGCCGACTGGTTCCGGCGGTCGTTCGCCGAGCCGACGAAGGCGCAGCGGCTGGGCTGGCCCCCGATCGCCGCCGGCCGCCACTCGCTGATCCTGGCTCCGACCGGCTCGGGCAAGACGCTCGCCGCCTTCCTGGGCGCGATCGACGGCTTCGCCCGCGACCCGGCCGAGCGCGGCACCCGGGTCGTCTACGTCTCGCCGCTCAAGGCGCTCAACCACGACATCGAGAAGAACCTGCGCGCGCCGCTCGCGGGCATCGACCTGCCCCGGCCGGTCACCGTCGCAGTCCGCAGCGGCGACACGCCCCAGCGCGACCGGGCCTCGATGCGCCGCCACCCGCCCGACATCCTGATCACGACGCCCGAGTCGCTCTACCTGATCCTGACCTCGGCCGCCCGCGAGATGCTCGGATCGGTCGAGACGGTGATCGTCGACGAGATCCACGCCATGGCCGGTAGCAAGCGCGGCACCCACCTGGCGCTCTCGCTCGAGCGGCTCGAGCATCTGGCGGGCCGCGACGTCCGGCGGGTCGGCCTCTCGGCCACGCAGCGGCCGCTCGAGGAGATCGCTCGCTTCCTCGGCGGCCGCGACCGCGAGGTGGAGATCGTCGACGCCGGGGCCGCCAAGGAGCTCGATCTCGAGGTGATCGTCCCCGTCGAGGACATGCGCGAGTTGGGCGGCGCCCCCGCCCCCGACGGCGAGCCGCGCCAGTCGATCTGGCCCGCCCTCTACCCGCG
>Ga0075435_100002885_pt1 | contig 11530 bp, 13 predicted proteins | sample RhiMethybrSRZTD4_FD_75302 | JGI IMG/M metagenome (GOLD analysis project Ga0075435, IMG submission 75302) | Populus rhizosphere microbial communities from Tennessee, USA - Rhizosphere MetaG P. TD hybrid SRZTD4 | ecosystem: Host-associated > Plants > Roots > Rhizosphere > Soil | place: USA... | reverse complement strand
AAGCATGTCGGTCTGATTTTCTTGAAAGAAAATCTCCGCGCACTCTGCGTTCTCGGCGGTTGCTTTCGAATTCCAAATTCCAAATTCCTCATTCCAAATTCTTCCGCTCTTCGACCGCCGCATGGAAGCCGGTGTTCGCGGCGGGCACGCCGGCATACACGGCGGTCTGCAGGAGCACTTCTTCGAGGTCGCACCATTCGAGCTCGTGGGCGAGTCCCGTGCGCACGTGCAATCGAAATTCCTCCCAGCGTCCCATCGCGGCCGTCGTGGCCAGCACGAGGAGGCGTCGCGTGCGAACGTCGAGGCCGGGACGCGTCCAGACGGCGCCCCATGCAAAGCGCGTGATCAGATCCTGAAACGCTTTGCTCGTGTCTGCCGCGGTCGCCGTTGCGCGATCCACGTGCGCATCGCCGAGGACACCCCGGCGAACGCGTTCGGCGGCGAGGTTCGCGGTCGGTGCGAGAAAATCGAACAACGCCGCCGTGAACGCGCGCGGCGCCTCGAGGTTCGACAGATGCGCGGTCGGAAGATGCACCACCTGCGCGCCGGCGATGTCACGTGCGAGCACATCGCCGTGTCCCGACCACGGCAGCGACGTGTCGAGCTGACCGTCGATCACGAGGACCGGCACGCGAATCCGTTTCAACGTCGCCGTCAAATCCATGTCGCGAATGGCCGCGCAGCAGCCGGCGTACCCGACGGGATCTGTTGCGAGCAGCGTCCGCCGCGCGCTCGCGACGACGTGAGAATTCTCGGCGAGACTTCGCAGCGAGAAGAACCGGCCCATCACCATGTCGGCGACGGCGCTCATCCCTGACGCGAGCACGGTTTTGCGGCGCGTCTCCATCCGCTCGGCGTCGGCGCGCGCCGACGTGTTCGCAAGGACGACGGCGGTGAGACGGTCGGCAGCATGCGCAGCAAGCCACTGGCCGATCATTCCGCCCAGCGACAGACCGCAAAACGCGAACCGATCGATGCCGAGCGCATCGACGAGCGCAAGCGCGTCGGCGCCGAGCTGCTCGATCCGGTAATCGCCGGGTGTGGCGGGCGAGGCGCCGTGACCCCGCACGTCGTAACGCAGGACACGGAAATGCGCCGACAGATCGGCGATCTGCGGATCCCACATCCCGTGATCCTGTCCGAGTGAATGCGACAGCATGAGGACCGGAGCGTCGTCCGGACCGGTGAGGCGGTAATAGCAGCGTGTGTCGGCAATCGTCTGCACAGGCATGTTCGTTCGCGCCTATTTGCGGCTGTCGCCAATCAGGTGACGGCGAAACTGCTCGGCGGCGCCAAGGTATGCGTCGGGATCGGCAAGAGTCGTCAGGACGTCAGCGGGCAACGCCGCTTTGACGTCGGCGTTCGCAGCGAGGACATCGACGAAACCGCGCCGCTCGCGACGCGCGGCGTCGAGAGCGGATGCAATCAACTCCGACGCCTTGTCGCGGCCGATCGCAGGGGCGAGCAGCGTCATCGCGCGTTCGGCGAACACGACACCGTTCGTCGCGGCGATGTTCGCGCGCATGCGTTCGGCATCGACCGTGAGACCCTCCAGAACGCCGGCGATCGCCGACGCGGCGGACGCCGTGGCCTGAACGACCGCAGCGACAGTCGACGCTTCGGCGTGCCAACCGCCGACGCCGCGCTCGTGCTCCTGCGGCATCGTGGAGAGGAACGTCGCGACCAGACCCGGCACGCGGGCTGCTGCCGCGAGCGCGACCGCGCATCCCGCCGGATTGCGCTTGTGCGGCATCGTCGACGAGCCGCCGCCGCGTTCTGCGGCTTCGGCGACTTCGTCCTGCATCAGGAGCGCCGTGTCGCGCGCGATTTTCGCGATCGCACCGGTGTAAACGCCGCACGCCGCCACGAAGGACGCGAGCCGGTCGCGATGCGCGTGCCACGGCGCTCCAGGATTCCTCAGTCCGAGCTCCTGCGCGAGCGCTGTTGCGACCGCGACGCCGTTCGATCCGACCGCGGCGAGCGTCCCGGATGCGCCGCCGAACTGCAGCACGCAGGCCTCCTCCACCGCGCGCGCCATCTGTGCGCCGGTTCGCGACACCAAGCCAAACCAGCCCGCCGCCTTCAGCCCGAACGTTGTCGGCGGCGCGGATTGCAACAGCGTTCGCGCGAGCATCACGGTGCCGGCATGCTGGTCCGAGAGCGCGCGAAGCGCGCGGACCACGCGATCGTGATCGGCAATGACACTGGGAAATGCATGCTGGAGGCACAGGACGAGCGCCGTGTCGCTCGCGTCCTGGCTCGTTGCGCCCCAGTGGACGAATGTCGCTGCGGTCGCGTTCGATCGGGCGACTCGCTTGCGGAGCGTATCGACGAATGCGATGGCAACCGTTCCGGATTCCCGCGCGGCGCGCGCAATTGCCGCAGCATCGAAATCGGCCGGGACGGCTGCGCCGGCAATCGCGTCCGCCGCGGCTTTCGGAATGACGCCGAGCCGCGCTTCGACACGCGCGAGGGCGACTTCGAATTTCAGGAGCGCCGCGAGTATCGCGTTGTCCGAGAATCCGGCCGCGAGCGGCTCCGTGCTGACGAGACTCTCGATGAGCCGCAGCGTCATGCGCGAGTGCTCATGCGTCGAAGAAGACCGTTTCGTTCGATCCCTGAAGCCGCAGGTTGAATCGCCACCGGCTCGGCTGCGTGTCGTCCGGTGTCGCGAGCAGCGTGACGCGGCGCTCTTCGGGAACGAGCGTCAACACCGGATCGGCGTCGAGCGCCGGATCGGCGGCGAAGTAGATGCGCGTATGAAGCTGCCGCAGGAGTCCGCGCGCGAAAAGGCAGACGTTGATGTGCGCAGCATGGCGCGCTCCCGTCGAATCTGCACTGCAGTCGGGACGTACCGTCTCGAACTCGCACGTGCCGTCGCGATCGGTGGCCATCCTGCCGAACGCTGCTGCACTGCCGCCCGCGCTGTGCCACAACTCGACGACCGCGTCGGGCACCGCGCGTCCGTCGCCGTCCACGACCGTGACCAGCAAATGGATCCGCTCGCGCGGCGCGAGCGGCTGCAGCACCCGGCCGACCGTGTCGGGGGTGAGGCAGAAATGGAAAAACGGTCCGACGGTCTGGGATGATGTCGCGACGAGGCGCGCGTCGCTCATACGCGCCCCTCGAAGGGCGTGGCGTCGCGGCCGCGGACGACGATGTCGAACTCGAAGCCGAGCGCCCATTCGGGCCGCGTGAGCCCGAGGTCGAACTTTGCGATGAGGCGCTGGCGTGCTCGTTCGTCGGCAATCGAATGGAAGATTGGATCGTGCGCGAGCAGCGGATCGCCGGGGAAATACATCTGCGTGACGAGCCGCGAGAGAAAGTTCGTGCCGAATATCGAGAAGTGAATGTGCGCGGGTCGCCAGGCATTGTAGTGATTGCGCCACGGGTACGCGCCGGGCTTGATCGTCGTGAAGACGTAGCGGCCGTCGGCGTCCGTCACCGTACGGCCCGCGCCGCTGAAGTTCGGATCGAGCGGCGCCGGGTGATCGTCGGTCGCATGACGATACCGTCCGGCGGCGTTCGCCTGCCACAGTTCGATCAGCGCGCCGGATACCGGTCGCGCATCCTCGTCGACGACGCGGCCGGCGACGATGATGCGCTGCCCCTGCGGCTCTTCGGCGTGCTGCCGTGTGAGATCGTTGTCGGTGTCGCCAACCGTCCACCAGCCGTAGACGGGCCGCGTGAGATCCGACAAATTTTCCGGGAGTGGAATCAACGGCATCGACGGCGCGCGGCGCATCGTCGATTCGTACTGCGGGTACAAGAGCGGCGGTTGACTGCCCTCCACGCCTGAGCGGCTCTTCGTCGGCATTTTCGACGCGTATCGTAACATTGTCGGAAAGGAGTGAGCATGGCCGCGCTGCCGCGTCTGAACAACGTCATTGGTGCGCTCGAAAATGGAGAAGTTCCCGTCGCCGTGTTCACCCCGCCGACAATCGACAGCGCCGTCGCCCTTTCCGTCGCGCCGTACGACGGCATCATCTTCGAGGCCGAGCACAACGCGTACGACATCAAGGATATTCGCGACTGCCTGCAGTATCTGCTGAACAGGCGTCAGATCGTGGAGAAGGGTACGCTCTCGCCGGCGATCACGCCGATCGTGCGCATCCCGCCGAACGGCGCGGAGATGAACCAGTGGTGCGCGAAGCAGGTGCTCGACATCGGCGCGTACGGCGTCGTGTGGCCGCACATCAGCACGGCCGAAGAGGCGTACAACGCGGTCGCGGCATGCCGATATCCGCGACCGAAATCGTCGCCCGCGTACGAACCCGAAGGCCAGCGCGGCGACGCGCCGACGGCTGCCGCGCGGTACTGGGGGCTCACGAATCAGGAGTACTACACCAAAGCCGACGTGTGGCCGCTGAATCCGCAGGGCGAGATCCTCGTCGTCATCATGTGCGAGGACGTTCGCGCCATCGACAACCTGCCGGACATTCTTCGAACCGTCCCGGGCATTGGCGTCGTGCTGATCGGCGAAGGCGATTTGTCGCAGAACCTCGGATATCCACGTCAGTACGAACATCCGGCGGTCGTCGAAGCGATGACCGCGATCCGGCGGATCTGCAAGGAGCACAACGTCCCGTGCGGACATCCGCACGTAGAAGCGAGCAACGCGCAGCGCGTCGTCGACGAAGGCTATCGATTCCTCATCGCTGCGCCGGTCCGCTCGTATCCGGGGCTCGAGGCGTGTCGGAAGTTGACTGGCAAGACGTCCGTGTGAGATGGAAGATTACGTTTTACCGCGGAGCGCGCAAGAACTGAGAACTGAGAACTGAGAACTGAGAACTTAAGCTTAGAAACTAACTGTCTTCAGTTTCCAGTTTTTAGTTTAAGAATTCCTCCGCGTTCTCCGCGTTCTCCGCGGTTAAATTCGGTGCACGCAAGGCTTATCGCTTCAGCATCGCGTTCAACGCACGCGATGGATCCGCGAGCGCTTCGGGATCGACCGGCACGCGCCGTTCGATCAATCGCCTCGCGATGCTCAGATCGCGTTGCGCGTTGATGCCCATCGCGTAGAGCAGGCGGCCATCGCTGACGTCGAAGATCAACGACTTGTCTCCGCCAAGCGGCCGATGCACGCGCGTGCTGCCGTGCACGGGCCAACCGACGCCCTGAATGTACAAGTCGTACTGCTCGGACCAGAACGACGGCACGGTCGTGTACGGTTCGTTCGCGCCGGCTGCGTTGCGACCGGCAACCGTTCCCTGATCCAGCGCGTGCCGCCAGTTCTCGAGCCTGAGGAGTCCGTCGGGACCTGGAAAGCGGACCGCATCTCCCGCCGCAAAAATTGACGAATCCGACGTGCGGCAGTACGCGTCGACGACGATGCCGTCGTCGGTTGCGAGCCCCGCGGATGCGGCGAGCGCATCGTCCGGCTTCGAACCAGTGCCGACGACGATCATATCGGCGATGAACTGATCGCCGGCGCGTGTGCTTGCTTCGATCCGTCCATCGTCGAGCGGAGTGATGCCGTCGAGGATCGTGCCGAGCCGGATGTCGACGCCATGTCGCTCGTGCGCCGCATGCACAAACGCACCTGTTCGTTCGTCGCACACGCGCGCGAGAATCCGGGGCGCAACCTCGAGGACCGTTGTCTTCACGCCGAGCGTCGCGGCAGACGCCGCAACTTCGAGTCCAATCAATCCGCCGCCGACCACGAGCAGGTTCTGACTGCGTTTGAGATCCGCCTGGAGCGCGCGTGCGTCGGCCTCGGTGCGGAGGTAGTGGACGCGCGGCGTGCCGACTGGAAGTTGCGGGATCTCGCGCGCAATCGATCCGGTCGCGAGGACGAGCGCGTCGTACTTCAGCCGTCGTCCGTCACTCAACAGCACGGCGCGAGCGACGCGATCGATCGCCGTGCAGTGCGCAAGCGTCTCGAGCACGACACTGTGACTCGCGACGCCGGCCGGACCGGCAATCAACGCGTCCTCCGGCGCAACCTGACCGAGCAGCACCGCCTTCGACAACGGCGGCTTCTCGTACGGCTCACAGTGCTCGCGCGTCAGCAGTGTGACCGCAGCAGCAGGATCCTGCTTCTTCGCGGCGATCGCGGCAAACGTGCCGGCGGGACCGCCGCCAATGACGAGGATGATCATGGGTCGGGTAGGTCAGGTAGGTCGGGTAGGTCGGATACGTCGCGTGGGTCGGGTGAGATGTGGGTCACGCGCGCAGAGCCGCCATCATGTCCGCGATGTACTCGTCGTTGTTCGCGATGACGACCATCAGCGACCAGGGTCGCAGTTGCGCGAGCGTCTTCGAGAGTTCAGTGTCCGACACTCCGGCAGCGCCGACGACGAATCCAGTGGTCATGACGCGCTTCGCGCTGCAGGCCTCACCGATGCGGGGCGCCAGGTCGGCACGGCCGCCTGGGCCGGCGACGAGCACGACGAGATCGGATGCCTCGACTTCGTCGGTGAGCGTTATGTTCGTGCCCGCAATTCCGATGAGAGTGCCGTCGGGCGAGAGCGATGTGAAGAACCGCGCGTTCTGCCATCCGCCGGACGAGATGTCGCGGACCACGCGCTCGCCGTCGGCGTCCAGCGCGACGACGGTGATGGCGCGCGGCTTCGAGTTCGGCGCCTGCACGCGAAAGCGTGCCTCGGCCGCCGAGTTCATGCGGGCCGACTCGCTGACCGTCACACCGAGGCCGGAGCGACGGCCGGCCGCGCGAGGAGTGCGTCGCGCGCGCCTTCGGTGAACGGCACGTCCGGCGGCAGCACGATGGCCGCCGAGCGCACCTTCTGATGCGCGACGTCGATGCCGGGCGGCATCGTGCCTTTGTCGATGAATGCCTTCACGGCGCGCAGCAGGCGGTGGCGCGCCATGATGATGCCGTTGTCGGTCGAGACGAGATTCTCTTTCATGCGATCGACGATCGGCCCCATGCTCTCCTGCAGCGACGCGTCCTGCATCGCGATCCCTTCGACGCCGCTGAACGTCCGTCCCGCCTTTTGCGCCGCACGATCGATCATGTAGTCGTTGTCCTTGTTGGCGAGCGGCCGAAACGTGCCGGGCACGTATCGCACGTGGATCCCCTTGCCGTCGCGCATCGCTCCGACTTCAGTCGGCGTCAGCTCGCGCGTCGGATGGTAGTCGAAGCTCCACGTCCAGCAGTTCTCGTCGTCGATCGGAATCCAGAAGTGGCCGTGGACCGAATGATTGCCGCGCGGCGCAATCATCGTGAACGACGGTATCACCCACTGCGTGATGCGCCAGTAGTACTGACCGTTCTCGGCGTTGCGGCGCGCGCCGATGTACAACCCGCCTGGGCTCTCGACGACCTCGAACACCGGCCTCGCGTCGCTGAGGTTGTACTGATTGCCTTTCGCGCCTTTGAACAGCGGATCGGAATTGAGATCGCCGCGGTGGAGAAACGACACGTGGCTCGAATCGATGCCGCCTTCCATCGCCTGGAGCCAGTTCGATTCCTGAAGCCGCTTGCTGCTGAACGTCTGCTTTGGCGGAACGGTGATGAATTCCCATTCCGGCAGCGGCGGCTGCGTTTCGGGCGGGCCCATGTAAGTCCACAGGACGCCGCCGCGCTCGACGAGCGGATACGATCGCAGCTTGATCTTGTTGGCGAATCCCGAGGCTTCGGGCTCGGACGGCACCTCGACGCACTGGCCGGTGACGTCGTACTTCCAGCCGTGATACGAGCAGCGCAGCCCGCAGTCCTCGTTGCGGGCGAACCACAGCGACACACCGCGGTGCGCGCAGAACTCGTCGACGAGGCCGTACCGGCCTTGCGTGTCCCGGAAGGCGATGAGGCGCTCCGACAGCAGCTTGACGCGAACGGGAGGGCAGTCGTTCTCCGGCAACTCTTCCGCCAGCAATGCCGGAATCCAGTAGCTGCGGAACATGCGGCCCATCGGCGTTCCCGGGCCGGTTTGCGTCAGCAGATCGTTCTGTTCCTTCCTGAGCATCTCCTGAACTCCCCCTGGAGACGACGTCGGCGACGTCGGCGACGTCGGCGTGCTCACGACAACAATGGTCTGACCTTTAATCGTCTCGTATACTGAACCCGATTGCCAATTTTCCTGGTGACGCTACCATCGGCCCGCCCGACCGTCAATCAGGAGCCCGTCGAATGACCACCGCGCGGCAGCGCGTCGAATTGTGCAGAACCGACGATGTGCCGGCGGGGGAAGTGCGCCGCGTCGAAGCCGGCGGCCTCGTTCTCGCCGTGTACAACCTCGACGGCGACTTCTGCGTCACCGACGATGCCTGCACGCACGGCCCGGGCTCGCTGTCCGAGGGGTTCGTCGAGGGCGACGTCATCGAGTGCAACTTCCATCAGGGGAAGTTCAACATCCGGACCGGAGAGGTCGTCGGGCCGCCGTGCATGGTGCCGGTGAAAACGTACAGGACGGTGGTCGAGGACGGTCGCGTGTACATCGACGTGTGACATCAGATTCTGAACGACTCGAGCGCTTCGGGCGCGAACAGCGCATCCGGTTCGAGCAACCGCTTCGCGAGGCCCTGCTCGTACGAGTAGCGCAGGAACGTCGCGAGCGTATGTCGGTTCGGCTCGAGGCCGTACGGCCAGAAGTCGTCGCCCATCTCGCGGCGCGTCTCTTCAACGTGCGCCGTCAGCCACGGCAGCATGGTTTTCAGCGCGGCCGTCTCGCCGAGGTCCGCGTAGGCGTGGCGCTGCGCGAGCGAGAACGCTTTGTAGAGCGACTGCGCGACCCATCGGTTCGATTCGTATACGTCGCGGCGGATCACGACCGTGTGCATGATTGGAAAGATGCGCGTGCGGCGGAAGTAATCGCGTTCGACCTCGGCGAAGTCGGTGAAGAGCCGCTTCACGGCGCCGTCACCCGATCCGAACGTCGACGGCATGCGCGCGGTGTACAGCGCGTCGATCTCGCCGCGCGCGAGCATCGACGACAGCGTCTGCTGCGGGCCAATGCGCTCGACGCGGATGCCGGGCCGGAGGTCGAGCGCGAGCTTTTCAGTACGGCCCGGCTCTTCCTCGCCGCCCGTCAAGTACGTCACGCTGTCGAACCGAACGCCGTGCTCGTCGGAGAGAATGCCGCGGATCCAGACCGCCGCCGTCATCTGGTATTCAGGAGTGCCCACGCGTTTGCCGATCAGGTCCGCCGGCGCGTGGATGCCGCTGCCCGCGTGAACGTAGATGCACGAGTGGCGGAAGAACCGCGATGGAAACACTGGAATCGCGACGAACGGCGGATCGGGATGAAAGAGCGACAACACGTACGAGGACAGCGACATCTCGGCGGCATCGAACTCCCTGTGCCTCAGCATCCGGAAGAAGGTTTCTTCGACCGGCAGCGTCAGGCACGTCAGATCGATGCCGTCCGGTCGGACGCGTTCGTCGACCAGCGCGCGGGTGCGGTCGTAGTTCCAGCACGCCAGCGAGAGTTTCAGTCGCGGCACGGCGCCTCTTGCGTCATATGCGATAGTTCCTGTCCGTGATTATCGACTGCCACGGCCATTACACCACCGTCCCCGCGGGCATGCGGGTGTTGCGCGCGCTCCAGATCTCGAACATGGGGCGCCCGGAGAAGGGACCGGTGACCGTCAGCGACGCCGAGATCCGCATTCGCTGGCTCACGGATCAGGATCGGAAGAAAATCTTCGAGGAGAACGCGAAGCGCGCGTATCCGCGGCTGGCCGCGGCACTCGATGCACGGCGCCCGCAGAACGCGGCCAAGAGCTGATGGCACCTGGAGGGATTCGATTGGCGCACAGAGACACAGTACTCGCGGCGGTGAAGGTCGGGCCGTCCACGACCGAGCTGCGTGAGCTCGATCTGCCGCCGGTTCCCGACGACGCGGCGTTGATGAAGGTCGAAGTAGCGGGCGTCTGCGGCACCGACGTGACGCAGTACCGGCTGCCGCTGCGCGGCGGACCGCTCGTCATGGGGCACGAGAACGTCGGGTATCTCGCGCGCGTCGGCAAGAGCTTCGCCGCTCACAAGGGAATGCGCGAAGGCGATCTCGTGTTCCTCGAGCACTACCTGCCGTGCGGCCACTGCGAATGGGACCACATGGGCGAGTACCGCCACTGTGCCGCGACCGAGTGGTTCTACGACCCGAAAGCGATTCGCTACGGCTACACGTCGATGGACATCGCGCCGGGCTTGTGGGGCGGATTCAGCGGGTATTTGTACTTGCCGCCCAACGCCGTGCTGCACAAGGTGCCGAACGGACTCACGCCCGAAGAAGCCGGCGTCGCGACGCCGATGTCGAACGGCATCCAGTGGGCGCTCTTCGACGGCGGCATCGGCTACGCCTCGAGCGTCCTCATCCAGGGTCCCGGGCAGCAGGGGCTTTGCTGTCTCATGGCGTCGAAGCAGGCGGGCGCCGATCTGATCATCATCACAGGAACGTCGAAGGACACGAGACGGCTCGAGGTGGCGAAGGCCTTCGGCGCCGATCACGTGATCGACGTCCAGAAAGAAGACGCCCTCGCGCGCATCATGGAGATCACGGACGGGCGCGGCGTCGACGTTGCGATCGACTGCACCGTCGGCGCAGGGCCGGCGCCGACGCTGCTCGCCATCGAAGCGTTGAAACGCCGCGGCGGCACGATGGTCGTGCAGGGCGAGGGAAATCAGGAGTTCCCCTCGTTCCCCATCGGCCGGCTGACGCGCAAAGGGATCACGCTGAAGAGCGCGCGCGGGCACTCCTATCGGGCCGTCGAACTGGCGCTGCGCCAGCTCGCGTCGCACCGCTTCCCGCTCGAGATGATGATGACGCACACGTTCGGCCTCGCGCAGGTCGATTACGCGATCAAGTCGGTCGGCGGGGAAGGGGCGCCCGGGGCCATTCACGTATCCGTTCTACCGTGGAAATGATCAGCGCGACCGCCGCCGATCTCAAGCAGCAGCTGGCCGATGCGATCCGCATGCTCGCGCGTGCGGAGATCGTCGATCACAGCGGCCACGGCAGTGCCAGGCGTGACAGCGCGTCCTTCTACATCAATTCAGCCGCATCGGCCCGCGGCACGCTGACCGCCGACGACATCGTCGCCGTCGATCTCGACGGCAATCTGATCGAGGGGAGCTCGCGGCCGCCGCTCGAGTTCCACATCCATTCCGAAATCTATCGAGTGCGCCCGGACGTGCAGGCCGTCATGCACACGCATCCGCGCTGGTCGACGTTTCTGACGATGGTCGGCGCGCGCTATCGTGCGGTGTACGCGCAAGGCTCGCTGCTCGGCGAGATCCCGCTCTTCGATTCACCGCTGTCGGTGAACACGCGCGCGATGGGCGAGAAGGTGGCGGCGACGCTCGGACAGAGCCACGCGGTTCTGCTGAAATCGCACGGCGCGATCGTCGTCGGAACGAACATCGTGGAGTGCTTCGCACTCGCGGCGTACCTCGAGGAGAATGCCCAGCGCCAGTACATGGCGATGCAGATCGGCACGCCGTACGTGTTGAGCGACGCGGAGCAGCAGAATTTTCGAGAACGGCTCTGGACGCCCGCGCTGTTCAGGAAGACGTGGGATCACTACTATTCGAAGTTGTGAGCCCGGGTTGGCGCCGGCGCGTTTTCCA
>Ga0075435_100002884_pt1 | contig 11530 bp, 10 predicted proteins | sample RhiMethybrSRZTD4_FD_75302 | JGI IMG/M metagenome (GOLD analysis project Ga0075435, IMG submission 75302) | Populus rhizosphere microbial communities from Tennessee, USA - Rhizosphere MetaG P. TD hybrid SRZTD4 | ecosystem: Host-associated > Plants > Roots > Rhizosphere > Soil | place: USA... | reverse complement strand
GGGATTAGGGACTAGAGGGATTAGGGATTAGGGATTAGGGATTAGGGATTAGGGATTAGGGATTAGGGATTAGGGATTAGAGGGATTAGGGACTAGGGATTAGGGATTAGTTCCCCAATCCCTCGAGCACGGAAGTGATCGCGAATCGATCCAGGGAAGTGCGAGTCCGCGAGCGTCCATCCGTTATGCGCCGATACCTGGCACAACGGAAAAAAGATCGGTGACGAAGCGAAGGGCGTCGGCGTATTGACGCCCGCTAGACCGATCCCATGAAGTCGAGCGCGCGTCTCGCAAACAGTTCGCCGGCGATGTGCGTCATCAGGCCGGCTTTTTCCAGACCCGCGAGCACCGCACGGCACGTCTCGGGACTGAGGCCCGAAGCGTCAGCTGCGTCCGACACTCGCACCTCGTCGCCCACGTGCATCGCGAGCAGGAAATCCTGCAGTCGATCGAACCCTTCGTTCACGCGTTGCGTGCTTCCATCCACGTCCACTGGTCCACTCTTGAAACGCGAGCACCTTGAGCAACGCACGTGCCGAACGGGCAAGTATGCGAATTTTCGAGAGTTCTCGGCCAGTTGCGCGATGAAGGGCCTCTACTGTTCAGTTGCGTCGACTCATTTCTAAACATTGGAGCGTGCAGAATCTACAGCACCGCTGACGCGCGCGCGCGGGGACGGTCCGGAGATAAGCGCATGCTAAAATAAACCTCGTTTCCCCCTTTATCGCCCAGGGTTCCCCATGGCTACGTGTCCGAAGTGTATGGGCGCGCTTACGGATAACCACCGTTGTCCGCGCGGAACGTTACGGCGCGTCACCGACGTGCTGGCGACGCTCCTCGTCGGCGGCGTATCCGGCGCGATTGTCTGCTTCGTGATTGAAGAACGACCGGTTCCCGCGCTCGTCGTTGCGGCCGCGGCGCTCGGTGCAGTGCTCGCGAGCGGATTGCGTCAGGCGGTCGGCGGACGGGTGTAGATCGACTTTCCTACGCGCTCGGCGATCGGCCAGCCTCTTTGTTCACGCAGTATCGACGCACGACATCCATCAGCAGGTCGACATCGATCGGCTTGGAGACCGACGCGACCGCGCCGAGCGCCTGCGCCCGTTCGTCGATATCGACGGCGCCCGACATGACGGCCACGGGAACGCCGGCAACCGTCGGGTCGCCGAGCTGCGCGCGCCGGAACTCGCCGCCCCCGAGCCGCGGCATCATCAAGTCGAGCAGCACCAGACACGGGACCTCGGGCGCGCGATGACGCACGGTCCGCAGGACGTGGAGCGCCTCGAGGCCGTCTTCAGCGGAAACGGCGTAGAAGCCTTCCGTTGCGAGCAGCGTTGCGAGCATCTCGCGGGTATCGGGATCGTCTTCGACGATGAGGACGTTGCCGGCAGGCCTGTTCATCCAAGCTGTCCCTAATCAAGTCCTGTGCCGCGCGACCGCAAGGCATTCTTTCGATCGACGCCTCGTGCGATTCGCAATCGGTCCCGAGTTCGTGTCGGATTTCTGCGCGTCGACTGACGATCGTGAACGTCTTTCCTACAATCGCCTCCGCCAGAGGCCTGGCGGCCGGAGTCAGGCCACGAAGTATTACACAACTTTCGCCGAAGCCGCATTAGGACGTTTTCGATTTTGATCTAGCGCGGGGCTTTCAGCCTCGCGACGCGGCCCTGAAAGGGCCGCGCTACACGCATCTGAAAACCGCATTAGCCCGTCCAAGCCCAGGGTGCTTTTCGAGTGCGGATTCTTATGCGGCGGCGCGGCGCCGGGTGGGGCGCCTCGATCGCAGGAGACGCACGGTCGACACCACCGTGAGGACGAGCGCGATCATCATGAAGACGACGACGATGTCGTGGAACAGATCGGAATCGAGGATCGCGAGCACGCGCCGGCCGTAGGTGCGCGCGAGCGCCGCTTCGAGACCGAACCGGAGCAGGCGGCACGCGGCGAGCGTCGTGAAGAACAGCGAGGCCGACACTTCCAGAGCGCCGGCGGCGAGCATGAACGGCGTGAACGGAAACGGCGGCGGGATGAGATCGAGGACGGCGAGCGCGACCGCGCCGCTGTCCTTGATCTTCGCGCGCACTCTCTTCAGCCGCTTCGGCGGCACGTATCGATCGAGCCCCTTCTCGCCGATCACTACGCCCATCCAGAAGGTGAGCGCCGCGCCGGCCACGGAGCCCATCGTTGCGAGCAGTGGAACGATCCACCACATGTCGCGCATGCGCGCAGCGAGAATGACGACTGCCGCATCGATGCCGAGCGGCAGCGAGAAGAACAAGGTGGAATCGAGCGCCCCGAGAATCACGACGCCCGCAGGCGACGCAAAGAGCGCGATAATCCAGTGAGAGAACGAGCGCATCTAATGCCGTGTCTCTTCAGGTTTATTACCGGCTGCCCCGTCGTCGCGGCCGGAAGATGGCGGTCGACGCCGCGGGTGATTATTAGTACTGCTTTTGCGTACAGCGTTCACTAGGGTGCTTCACGAAAGCAATGTGCGCGCCATGAACGGCGATCGACAGCTCTGGCGGGTCGGCGACATCAGCTGCTGGATGATTTCGTGCTGCAGCGGCGCGGAGCTCCAGGTTCGCCGAAAGGACGAGATCTTCATTCGAGAGCTGTATCCGCTGAAATCGGATCTCTACGAACGCGCAAGCACGTTGAGGACGGAATTCGAGAGCGCGCGAGCCGACTAAACCGGCATTCGCAGGTACGCGCGCGCGCCCTGGCGATCGGGACGATTCTCCAGCGTCAGCGTGCCGCCGTGAGCTTCGGCGATCTGCCGGCTCAGCACGAGACCAATCCCCGATCCCGCGGGCTTGGTCGTGAAGAACGGCACGAACAGGTTCGACGCATTGGGTACGCCGGTGCCTTCGTCCTCGATCCACAGATCGAGGGTCCGTCCTTCGCGCTTCCATCCGAGCGTCACGCCGCCGCCGGTCTGCAGCGTCGCGTCGACGGCATTGCGCACGAGATTGATCAGCAGCTGTTCGAGTTGATCGGGATCGGCGCGGATCGTCACGTCGGGACCGCGATCGACGCGGACGCCGAGGCGCGTCTCCAGGCCCGTGACGCGATCGACGAGCGTGGGGACGTGCACTTCGTCGAGGCGCGGCGCAGGGAGCTTGGCGAGCCGCGCGTATGCCGTCGTGAAGCGGCTGAGCGAGTCGGACCGTGCGGCGATGACCGCGAGGCCACGCTTCATGTCCTCGTTCCAGTCGGCGGGCATCGAATCGCGCGCGAGCATCGACTCGAGGCTGCCCGCAATCGATTTGATTGGCGCGAGCGAGTTGTTGATCTCGTGGCCGATCACGCGAATGAGACGCTGCCACGCCTGACGCTCTTCGTCGCGCAGCGGCCGGCTGACGTCGGCGAGCACGAGCAGCTGGTGCGGCACACCGCCCTGGCGGAACGTGGTCCGCCGCACTTCGAAGCGTCCGGCGCCGCCGGGGAACGCGACGTCCTCGATGCGCGGCGACGGACCCTCGAGACAGCCGCTCAGCCCGAGATCGTCCGCGGTGCGTCCGAGCAGCTGTTCGGCCGGCTGCGCCAGCAGCCGTTCACCGGCGCGATTCACGAGCCGCAGCGCGTGATCGCGATCGAACGTGAAGACCGCGACGTCGATCTCGATCATCACCGTCCGCAGGAGCGCGCTCGCCTCGAGCGCGCCAAGCCGCTGATCGTGAAGCGTCGAGGCGAGCACGTTCACTTCGAGCATCACGGCGCCGAGCGGATCGTCGCCGCTCGCACCGCGCGCGCGGATCGAGAAATCGCTTTCACGCAGCGCCGCCAGCAGATTCGACAGCGTCTGCAGCGGCAGCACGACACGGTGGCGCACGCTGAACGAACAGCCGGTCCACACGGCGACGATGAGGGCCGTCAGCGTCCACTGCACTTTGGGGGTGTAGTCGCCCGTCCAGAGGAGAATCAGCGCGACCGCCAGCGCGGGAAGGCCGGCAAAGAGCGCGAGGAGCAGGATCCGTTGATCGAAGCGAAACCGGGACGCCGGTCGCGTCGAAAGGGGATCGAGCGCGGAGAGAGTATCTTCCCGCAATTTGGAATTTGGAATTTGGAATTTGGAATCGAATTCCGAATTCCAGGTCCTCATTCTAAATTACGAGCGGCGCGTTTAGAGTCCGTAACGCTGAAGGCGCCGGTACAACGCGCTGCGGCTGAGGCCGAGGGCCTTTGCGGCCTGGCTCACGTTGCCGTCGAATCGCGCCATGGCCTTCTTGATCAGGAATCCTTCGACGTCCTCGAGGCTCATGTCTTCGATGCGCGACGTCGAATCGCGATCGATGCGCAGGCCCAGCTCGCCCAGGCGGATCGTCGAGCCCTGCGCCATCAGCACGCCGCGTTCGACCGCGTGATCGAGCTCGCGGATATTGCCCGGCCACGGATGATCGAGCAGTGCCTGCAGGGCGGTCTGCTCGAAGCCGCCGATGTGCTTGCGATAGCGCTGCGAGTGCTGCCGCAGGAAGTGCATCGCGAGCGCCGGGATGTCCTCGCGGCGATCGCGGAGCGGCGGCAGCGCGATCTCGATGGTGTTCAACCGGAAGAGGAGATCCTGACGGAAGCGTCCGGCGGCGACCTCTTCGTTCAGGTTCGAGTTGGTCGCCGACACGATGCGTACGTTGACGTGGCGCGTGCGCGAGGAACCGACGCGCTCGAAGTCGCCGGTCTCGAGCACGCGCAGCAGCTTCGGCTGCAGGTTCAGCGGCACGTTCGCGATCTCGTCGAGGAAGAGCGTGCCGCCGTCGGCGAGCTCGAACCGGCCGACGCGATCGGTCTTCGCGTCGGTGAACGCGCCCTTGACGTGGCCGAACAGCTCGCTCTCGAACACGCCTTCGGACAAGCCGCCGGCGTTGACCGTGACGAGGCCCTTGCCGGCGCGGCCCGACACCGAATGAATCGCCTGCGCGACGGTGCCTTTGCCGGTCCCGTTCTCGCCCGTGACGAGGACGTTGGCTTCCGACGGTCCGACGCGCGTGATGAGCTCGAGTACCGGCCGCATGGACGGCGCGTCGGCGATGAGCATCGGGCGCGTGTCGGGCTTGAGCGATCGGTTCTCGGCTTCGAGCCGCTGCTGTCGCCGCAGCGCGCGCGCGAGTTCCACCTGCGTGCGGACGATCGCGAGCAGCCGCGCGTTCTCCCACGGCTTCTGCACGAAGTCGCGCGCGCCCCTCCGCATCGCTTCGACCGCCACGTCGACGCTGCCCCACGCGGTCATGACCACAACCGGCAGCGTGGGATCCTGATTGCGCAGCTGCGACAGCAGGTCGAGGCCTTCCTGTCCCGAGGTGGTGTCGCGCGTGTAGTTCAGGTCCATCAGCACGACCTCGAACTCCTCGGTGTCGACCGCGTCGAGGACCGCCGCCGGCGATCCCGCCGACTCGATTTTGTATCCTTCGGCTTTGAGGAGCAGCCGGAGCGCTTCGAGAACGTCCGGCTGATCGTCGGCGATCAGCACGCGCGCCGACGAAGTTTGCTGGCTGCTCGAGAAAGGACTCGCGACTGCCGTCTGGCTGCTAATCATCGACCACCCACCCGTCCCGCAGCTGAATGATGCGCGCGCCGTACGAGGCGTTCAGTTCCGAGTGCGTCACCTGAACGATCGTCGTGCCCGATTCGTTCAACGAGCGGAACAACTCCATGATTTCCTTGCCTTGTGCCGAGTGCAGGTTGCCCGTCGGCTCGTCGGCGAGAATCACCTGCGGGTTCGCGATGACCGCGCGCGCGACGCCGACGAGCTGCTGCTGACCGCCCGAGAGCTGGTTTGGATACAAGTCTTTCTTTCCGACGATCTGGAACCGGTCGAGGATGTCACCGACCATGCTCTGGCGATCCTTCCGGCTCACGTTGCGATAGGAGAGCGGAATCTCGAGGTTCTCGTACACCGTGAGGTTGTCGAGCAGGTGATAGCTCTGAAACACGAAGCCGATGTGCTTCTTGTGGAGCTCTGCGCGCTGCTTCGGGCTCAACCGGTGAACCGGCTGGTCCATGAAGTAGTACTCGCCCGACCACGCGCTGTCGTGCATGCCGAGGATGTGGAGCAGCGTCGACTTGCCGGCGCCCGACGGCCCCATGATAGACACGAACTCGCCTTCCTTGATGTCGGCGTTGATGCGGCGGAGCACATACGTGCGGCCGACGCCGTGGGGGTAGGATTTCTCGACGTTCCGCAATGTGATCAACATGTCAGTACTCAGTTTCTGAGCGCGACGATCGGATCGACGCGGGTGGCGCGGCGCGCGGGGAAGTACGCCGCGCCGACGAGCGCCGTGAAAAGCGCGCCGCACACGGCGGCGAGCGTCAACGGATCGTTCGGCGACACGCCGAACAGCAGCGCATCGATGACGCGCGTCGTCGCAAGGGCTCCGAACAGACCGATCGCGACGCCGATCCCGCCGAGCCGCAACGCCTGCGACACGACGAGCGATCGGACGTCGGAGGCTTGCGCGCCGAGCGCCATGCGGATGCCGATCTCGCGCCTCCGCTGCGCGACCGAGTAGGCCATCACGCTGAACAGACCGAAGGCGGCGAGGAGCAGCGCCATGCCGGCAAAGCTGCTGACGAGAAGCGCGGTGAACTTCGGCGTCGCGATCGAGCGTGCGACGTACTGATCGAGCGTCCTGATCTCGCCGACGCCCTGCATCGGATCCACGCGCGCGACCGCCGCGCGCAGCGCCGCCGCCGCGGCTCCGGGCACCGCCGTCGTGCGGACAATGCCCGCGATGAACGGCCACGGCGTCTGCACGAAAGGCGAGTAGATCTGCGGAGCCGACAGTTCGGCCAGCGTGCCCTGCTTGACGTTCCTGACGATGCCGACGATCTCCCGCGGGCCGGTGTTGTTGTAGCCAATCGTCAGGTGCTCGCCGATCGGATCCTGATCGGGGAAGTACTTCGCCGCCATCGCGTCGCTGACGATGAGGACGTCCGGCGCGTTCTCGGTGTCGCGTTCGGTGAAGGCGCGCCCTTTGACGAGCGGGATGCCCATCGTCCTGAAGTAGTCGGGGCTGATCGCAAACAGGGCGGCCGAAAGTCGCGTGCCCGGATCGACCGGACGTCCTTCGATCGTGAAACCGATGTTGATGTCACTGCCGGACATCGGCAGTGTGCTCGAGATCGCGCTCGCTGACACACCCGGCTGCGACCGCAGTTCGTCGCGCAGCCGCGCGTAGAACGTACGCAACGCCGCGGCGCTCTGATAGCGGGCGCCCGGCAGGAGCAGCTCGGTCGCGGCGGCGCGTTCCGTGACGAACCCGGGATCAACGTGCTCGAGCATCACAAGGCTTTTGACGAGCAATCCGGCGGCTGCGAGCAAAACGAGCGATATCGCCGTCTCCGCAACCACGAGCACCTGCCGGGTGCGTGCGCCGCCGCCGGCGCTGCCGCCGCGGTCGCCATCCTTCAACGCGTCGGCCGCGTCGCCGCGCGAGAGCGAGAGTGCCGGAAGCACGCCGCTCAGAAGGCCTGTCACGATCGCCGCGAGTGCGGTGAACGCAAGGGCCGCGCGATCGATCGTCACCGCATGCAGGCGCGGGATCTGCAACGGGCTCATTCGAACGAGAACGTCGAGGGCCCACAGCGACAGCACGACGCCGAGGACGCCTCCGAGCGACGCGAGCACGACGCTCTCGGCGAGCAGCTGCCGCGCGATCCGGCCGCGCGTTGCGCCCAGCGCCGTCCGAATGGCGATTTCGCGTCGTCGAACCGAGCCGCGCGCGAGCAGCAGGTTCGCGATGTTCGCGCACGCGATCAGCAGCACCGCGGCGACCGCGCAGAGGAGGACGATCAGCCCCAGCCGGTAATCCTTGACGAGCACGTCGTGGAACGGCCGAACGAGTACTCCGCGCGACTGGTTGCGCGGGTACTGCTTCGCAAGCCGCGCGGCGATGCCCGACAAGTCGGCCTGTGCAGCCGCGATCGTTGCACCCGGACGAAGATGGCCGAGTCCCTTCAGGAATGATGCGCTGCGCTGCTCGGCCCACTGCGCCGCGAACCGCGACGCGTTCACCGGCATCCACAGCCCGGGCGGATCCTCGGCGTCGAACGGAAACTCGAAGCTTGCGGGCATCACGCCGATGACGACGAACGGCTCCCCGTCGATCGTGATGGTGCGGCCCACCAGCGACTCGTCGCGTCCGTACCGGCGGTTCCACAAGCCTTCCGACAAGATCACCGTCCGCTCGCTGCCTTTCGCATCGTCACGTGGATCGAACGTGCGGCCGCGGAGTGGAGGAACGCCAAGCATCGCGAACAAATCAGCGGTGACGATGCCCGAGGCCACCGAGCTCGCGTCGCCCGTTCCGGTCAACGTCGCGCCGGCGGTGGTGTACGCAGCAAGGCGATCCAGCGTGGTTGCCTGCGCGCGCCAGTCGACGAAGTCCGGGTACGACGTGTTGTCCGGCTCGTTGCGAACGGTCGTGTCGATCGCCACGAGCCGCCTCGCGTCTGCGAACGGCAGCGGCTTGAGGAGCACGGCGTCGACGATCGTGAAGATCGCCGTGTTCGCGGCGATGCCGACGGCCAGCACCGCGACGACGAGCGCGCTGAAGCCGGGTGATTTGAGGAGAATGCGGAACGCCTGGCGCAGGTCGGAGATCATGGCTGATGGCTGAGGGCCGAGGGCTGAGGGCCGCGGGTTGATGGCGGAGGGCTGACGGCTGATGGCGAATGGCGTAGCAGCCCGCGCTCGTCAGCCATCAACCGTCAGCCATTAGCCATCAGCCCTCAGCCATCGCCCGGCTCGTTACTCGGTGACAGCCATCTCCATCCGTTCTTCGACGACGCGGCCGTCGAACAGATGAATGCTGCGATCGGCGTGGCGTGCGTACCGCGGGTCGTGCGTCACCATGCAGATGGTGGCGCCCGCGCGGTGCAGTTCGCGGAGCAGATCCATCACAGCTTCGCCGCTGCGCGAATCCAGGTTTCCAGTCGGCTCGTCCGCCAGCAGGATGAGCGGCTCGCCGGCGACGGCGCGCGCCACGGCGACGCGCTGCTGCTGACCGCCGGACAGCTGGCTGGGCAGATGCTTCGCGCGATGCGCCATGCCGACGCGCTCGAGCGCCGCCTCGACGCGCTGCCTGCGTTCGGCGGCCTTCATGCCGCGATAGGTGAGCGGGAGCTCGACGTTCTCGAACACCGTGAGATCGCCAATCAGGTTGAAGCTCTGGAAGATGAACCCGATCTCGCGATTCCGCACGCGCGCGCGCTCGGACGCGGGGAGCTCGGCGACGGGGCGGTTGTTCAGGAAGTACTGCCCTTCGGTTGGTGAATCCAGCAGACCGAGAATGGACAAGAGCGTCGACTTGCCGCAGCCCGACGGCCCGGCGATCGAGACGTATTCGCCCTTGTTGATCTGGAGGTGAATGCCCGACAGCGCGTGTGTCTCGACTTCGTCGGTGTAGAACACCTTCGTCACACCATCCAGCTTGATCAGTGCCTGTCCGTTCTCAGCCATGCTCATCTCTCCTCTGTGGCGCCGGCCTTGAAAGGGCCGCCCTTACTTCAGTCGTATGCGGTCGTACGCGTCGTATGCCGACATGTCGGACAGAATGACCTGATCCCCGACCTTCAATCCCGAGAGAATTTCGATGGTGTTCACCGAGCTGCGACCGAGTTTGACCTGCGTGCGTTCGGCTGTGACGCCGTCCGGTCCCATTTTGAACAGGCCGACGACGCTCTGGTCCTGACCAAACGCCGGACGGCCCATGTAGAGGACGTCGTTCAGGCGTTCGAGCTCGATGGTGCCGTCGACGCTCAAATCGGGCACCGCGCCCTTCGGGAGCTCACCGGTCAGTGTGACGTCAACCGTGCGCGTTCCGTTCTGGACCGACGGATCGATGCGCGCCACGCGTCCTTCGACGACGCCGTTGCGCGTGTCGACTTCCGCCTTCTGACCGATCTGAATATCTTTGGCCTGCGTCTCCGCGATCTTGATCTCCGCCTTCAGGCGGCTCGGGTTCGCGACGCGCGCGAGGTTCGCGCCCGGCGCGACCTGCGCGCCGACTTCAACCGGCACGAGCTGCAGCATCCCGTCCAGGCCCGCGCGGACTTTCAACTCGTCGCGCTGCCGACGCGTCAACTGGAGCAGGGCGCGCGCCTGATCGACCGCTGACTGCTGTACCGCCAGCTGCGCGGTGGTCGAATCCGATTTACTTGCCAGCTGCTCCTTCGCGATCTGGCTGCGAACCTTGAGCTGCTCGGCGTCCACCCTGGCCTGCTTCAGCTCGAGCTCCGAGACCAGTTGATCTTTCGCCAGCGCTTCTTTCATCTCGGAGTTCATCTGCGCTTTCTGATAGTCGCCGTCGATGTTCGCTGCCGTCGCGCGCGTCTGGAGCAGGTCGTTCTGCAACTGCACTCGCAAGTTGGCCAGTCCTGCTTCGGCCGCCGCCAGCTTCAGCTCCGCGTCCTGCAGCTGCTGTTCGAGCTGCGGGTTGCTGAGCTCGAGGATGATACTGTCGGCCTTCACCGACGTGCCCGGCCGAAGGATGATGCGTTCCACGCGTCCTTGCGTCGTGGCCGGAATCCAGCGGATGTCTTCCGGTGTGAGCGTGCCGAGCCCGCGAACCTGTCGAATCATGGGACCGCGCTTGACGGTGTCTGGCCAGACGACGGCGCGCTCGACGGTCGGCGCCGCCGGCTTCAGCTTCGAGAGGCCCACGCTCATGAGGACGACAGCGATGAGCCCGGTTCCGGCGTAAACCGCCTGACGGATCCGCTTCCTTTTGACATTGGACGGACGAGCAATATCCATGGTTGTTGTGTGTGCTTAGACGGAAACAACAGCGAAAACGATCGGACCGACTGAGGGGCAAACCTCAGACCATTTGGATCGATCCGACTATGTCATTGTAAATCCAGATACTTAGACCGGCGAAAAAACGTGAGGGTTCCGAAAAAACTGTCCGCTTGTGGGACGGACGAATCCCACGATCGGTGTGAAACGACGTCGCGTCACACACGAGGTGTCACACACGGGGTGTCAGACACGAGGTGTCAGACACGGGGTGTCAGACACGGGGTGTCAGACCCCGCGTTTTCAGTGGCGGCCGAGGACGGCGAAAAAGGCGGAGACGACGTCCGGATCGAATTGAGAGGGGCAGCAGCGCAGCAGTTCTTCGATCGCATCGCCTGAATCGACCCGGCGGCGGTACTCGCGATCCTGCGTCATCGCGTCGTACGCGTCGGCGACGGCGATGATTCGGCTGCCGAGCGGGATCGCCGCGCCCGCGAGCCGCTTCGGATACCCGCCGCCTCCGAACCACTCGTGCGAGGCGAGCACGATCGGCGCGGTTTCGGCAAGCGTACGCGTCGACGCCAGGATCTCGGCGCCGGCATCGACGTGCCGCCGCATGATCGCGAGCTCGCCCGGCGTCAGCTGCGACGGTTTCGTGACGAGGGCTTCGGGCATCGCGGCCTTGCCGATGTCGTGCATGCGCGCGGCGATTGGGAAAATCGGTCCGAGCTCGACATCCACGCCCATTTCGCGCGCGACGGTGACCGCATACCGCGTGACGCGTTCGGCATG
>Ga0075435_100002883_pt1 | contig 11530 bp, 12 predicted proteins | sample RhiMethybrSRZTD4_FD_75302 | JGI IMG/M metagenome (GOLD analysis project Ga0075435, IMG submission 75302) | Populus rhizosphere microbial communities from Tennessee, USA - Rhizosphere MetaG P. TD hybrid SRZTD4 | ecosystem: Host-associated > Plants > Roots > Rhizosphere > Soil | place: USA... | reverse complement strand
GACGGGCTTGGTGTCGAACACACGCGACCTAAGCGGGAAACGGCTTGAGTTGTTGAAGGAAGCGCTGCCTCATGTGACAAAGGTCGGCATCTTACGAGACTCCGGCGTCGCCGCCTTCAGCAATTCGAGGTGCTTCGGGCCGAAGTCGTCCGCGCTGATCGAGAGACCCGTGAAGTTCCCGCCGGGTCGCGCCAGGCTCGCCGCCAGGCCATCGGCCACCGGATCAGCGACGGCCATGACACGACGGGAATGGTCTTCGTGGCGTGGTGCAGCGCGCGGTAGACGGATCCTCCCCCGGCCACGATGACGTCCACCTTCAGGCTCACCAGCTCGTTCGCGAGAGCGGGTACGCGCTCGCTGCTTCCATCGGCAAATCGTGTCTCGATGACGAGGTTCTTGCCTTCGACGTATCCGAGCTCGCGCATGCCGTCCACGAAGGCCTGGTAGCGCCCAGTGTCCAGCGTGGACTGACGAGAGCCGAAGTAGAGGAAACCGATGCGCGCGATCTTCGGTTGCGCCTGGGCGAGTGAGCTCCTCGTCACGGCAAGCGCGCCCGCACCAACGGCGACGAGGAATTTCCGACGCTCGAGGGAATCGGGGCCGCGACCCCCTCCCTCACCGAGGGAGCGGGCCGGGGTGAGGGCGGGCGTCAGCCCATGCATGGTCCGCGTTACAGCCCGTGGACCGGGAAGATGTGCTCGCGGATCAGCCGGACCTGGCGCATGGCGTACTCCTCAGCCCACTGCCGCGTGTCGGGAGGAAGCTCCATGGGAGCGTCCCAGAGCCGGAGGCTCTTGAGCCCGTGAGCGGAGAGGTCCTTGTGGCAGGCGCGCGGGATCTCGGCCGGCAGCTCCACGCCGTTGATGGCGGCCCACGCCGCCGTCCACGCCCGCGCCACGTTGGGCAGGTCGTAGCCGCCGCCCCCGAGGGCGAGCACGCGCGGGGCGTGCTCGAGCAGCCGCGTGACGATCTTGGTGAAGCCCTGGACCGTCCACGCGAGATGGGTCAAGGGATCCGTGCGGTGCGAGTCGATGCCGAGCTGGAGCACGAGCACGTCGGGCTCGAAGGCGCGGAGGAGGGGCGGCACCACCGCCTCGAAGGCCGGCTCGTAGACCGCGTCGTCGGTGTAGGGCTGGAGCGGCAGGTTGACAGAGTAGCCCACGCCCTCGCCTTCCCCCAACTCCTCCACGAAGCCCGTACCGGGGAAGAGCCGGTCCCCCCGCTCGTGGCTCGAGATGGTGAGCACGCGAGGGTCGCCGTAGAAGGCGAACTGCACCCCGTCGCCGTGGTGGGCGTCGATGTCCACGTAGGCGACCTTCAGGTCCCGCCGCCTCAGCTCCATGATGGCGAGCACGGCGTCGTTAACGTAGCAGAAGCCGGAGGCGCGATCGGGCATGGCGTGGTGCAGCCCGCCCGCGAAGTGGAAGACGCGCTCGACCTCGTGGTCGAGGATCAGCTGGGCGGCCAGGATGGAGCCGCCCGCCACGAGCTCCGCCGCCTCCCAGAGCCCGGGGAAGATCGGATTGTCGCCGGCGCCCAGGCCGTAGCGCGCGGCGTGGGGGACCCAGTCCCCCGCGCTCACCGCGCGGAGGACGTCGAGATAGTCGCGGCGGTGGTAGCGCGTGATCTCCTCGAGGGAGGCGGGGGCGGGAATGAGGAGCTTGACCCGGGGGCCCGAGGTCAGCCCGTAGGCCTCCATGAGCCGCCAGGTGAGGCCCAGGCGCTCCATGCGCAGCGGGTGCTCCGGCCCGTAGTCGAAGCGCCGCCACTCCTCGGAGTGTACGAGCGCGGTCTTCATGCCTTCTTCCGTCGCCACGCACCCGACTTGCCGCCTGTCTTCTCGAGGAGACAGAGCCCGCTCAGCACGATGCCACGGTCCACCGCCTTGACCATGTCGTAGACGGTGAGGCCGGCCACCGCGGCGGCGGTCAGCGCCTCCATCTCCACCCCCGTCTTGTCCACGGTGCGCACGCGGGCTTCGATGGTGATGGTGGAATGCTTGTCATCGAGGGCGAAGGTGACATCGCAGCTGGTGATACGGAGGGGGTGACAGAGGGGGATGAGCTCGGGGGTGCGCTTGGCGGCCATGATACCCGCCGTGCGCGCCACTCCGAGCACGTCACCCTTGGCCAGCTGGCCGGCCCGGATGGCGTGCAGGGTGGCCGCACGCATCTTCACGATCACTTGCGCCACCGCCTCTCGCGCCGTCTCCCTCTTGGGGGAGACATCCACCATCCGGGCTTCGCCGGATGGCGTCAGGTGGGAGAGGCCGAGGAAGCCTCGCCCTTCCCGTGACTGCGGCATGAGGCGTTCGGTCGGCTAGCGCGTCAGGCGTGCGCGCCGTCGCGCGCGTGGCGGATCATCGACTCCATTCGATCCTTGCCCATCAGCTTGAGCTTCTTCAGCTCGCTGACGCGCCATTGCTGATCCGCCGTGAGAAACCCGCGGCTGTTCAGCTCGCGGAGCTCCACCTCGTATCGGATGTGCTCTTCCTGGAGCGCGCGGAACTCGGGGTTCTCTGCGGCGAGACGTGCGATCAACGGTTCCAGATCGGCCATTGGGACCTCCTGTGCGGTGAGGTTGCGGCCGTGGTGACCTCTTATACCCCCCCGGCATTCCGAGTGTCAAGACTTGCCAGACCACGAAGCAAGTGCGCAGCGGTTGCCTTGAAGTGCGCGATGACGGCCGCGCCGTCGCGCAGGCCCAACTCGTCCACGGAGCGCTGCGTCACGAGCGCCACGAGAGGAAATCCGCAGTCCACGATCACGCGCACATAGGGACCGGACGCGCTCACGCGCAGCACGCGACCGTGCAAGTGATTGCGGGCGCTCGACGCGGTCTCGAACGCGCCCGCCGACAGCGTCACGTCCTCCGGACGGAGACAGAGGCGGACCATTTCGCCGGGCTCGGCGGGCTCGGCCACCACGATGGTCTGCCGGCCGCCGTCCAGCATCGTCACGCCGCCCTCGCGGTGCACCACGCGGCAGTCCAGGATGGTCTCGATCCCCACGAAGCGCGCGATCTCCTCGGAGGCCGGCGCGCGAAACACCTGCGAGGTCTCCTCGAGCTGGACGAGGCGGCCCCGCATCAGCACGCCCACCCGATCGCCCAGGGTCATGGCTTCCGCGCGATCGTGGGTGACGAGTACCGTGCTCACGTGGTCGTCGCGGAGGATGCAGCCGAGATCGGTCATGAGGATCTCGCGCGTGGGCTGATCGAGCGCGGAGAAGGGCTCGTCGAGTAGCAGCAGCTCGGGGGCAAGCACGAGGGCCCGCGCAAGGGCAACCCGCTGCGCCTCGCCCCCCGAGAGCGTCCGCGCCCGCCGATCGGCGAGACCAGCCACACCCAGTCGGGCGAGCCACCGCCGCGCCTCCGCCTCGATGCGCGAGGCGGGCCGGCCTCGGAAGGTCAGCCCCATGGCCACGTTCGCCGCCACCGAGGCGTCGGCGAGGAGCGGCTCCTGGAACACACTCGCCATGCGGCGTCGGATGCTCAGGCTCTGCGGCGTCGTCACCGGCTCGCCCTGGAAGCGCACGGTCCCGCCCTGGGGAGACTGCAGCAGGCCGAGCACGCGGAGCAGCGTCGACTTCCCCGAGCCGTTCGGTCCGATGACCGCAAGGACCTCGCCGGGCTGGACGGCGAGGTGAGCCACGTCGAGGACGGTGCGCCCGTCGTGGACGACACGGATGCCCGCGAGCTCGGCGACGGGCGTCATGGCGTGCTCACCGCGGGCCCGGCAGGACCTGGATGGAGCCCCGGTGCATGGAGAGCTGCCAGCGCCGGTCCCGCGCGAGCTCGAGGATCTCGTAGACAAGCCGCGGCACCTCGACCTCGAGATCGTAGTCGCCCTGGGCGGGCCGACCCGGCACGTCCAGCTTCATGTAGAGGGTGACGGTGGTGCCGAAGTCCGACTCGCGCACGATCTGGCCCGAGAGCAGGTTCATGTGATGCGCGGGATCGGCGGGGCCGCGGTCCTTGCGGATGAGGCGCACGTACTCGGGCCGGATGAAGAAGGCGATCGGGGTGTCGGGATCAGGGAGATACGACCGGATCGGCGAGTTGACCGACTCGAGGATCTGGCCGCGCCACCTGATATGGATGCGATCGTGAGAGGCCTTGACCACGGTACCGCGCAGCACGTTGCGGATGCCGAGGATGCCCGCCACCCGCTCGGAGGCGGGCTGCCACAAGAGCTCGCTGCGCGGTGCGGCCTGGATCGCCTGCCCCGCCTCGTATACCACGATGCGGTCGCCCAGCCGGTAGGCTTCCTGGACGTCATGGGTGACGAGGACGGCGGCCACGTGCCACTCTGACAGGATGCCCGCCAGCTCCTCGCGCAGTGATTGCCGCAATCCCACGTCGAGGGCGGAGAGCGGCTCGTCGAGGAGCAGAAAAGCAGGATCGGGCGCCAGCGCACGGCCCAGCGCCACGCGCTGGCGCTGTCCGCCCGAGATCTCGTGGGGCCGCCGGTACTCGAGGCCGGTCAGCCCCATGCGCTCGATCACCTCCGCCGAGCGGCGTTGTACCTCGGCGCGCGGCCGGCCGCGAAGGCCGAAGGCGATGTTGGCGGCCACGGAGAGATGGGGAAAGAGCGCGTAGCCCTGGAAGACGTAGCCGAGGCTGCGTCGCTGGGTCGGCACGTTGACGCCCGTGGCCGAATCGAAGAGCACGTGTTGTCCGACCACGATGCGGCCGGCATCGGGCTCGAGGAGGCCGGCGAGGCAGTTGAGCGTGAGAGTCTTCCCCGCGCCGGAGGGGCCGAAGAGGACGGCGACCCCGTCGCCCGCCGACCATTCCACGTCGAGGGTGAAGCCGGGGAGCCGCTTCACGAGGCGGACCTCGAGCCGCTGGCTCACAGCGCCCGCGCTCCCAGGCGCGCCGAGGCGACGACAACGGCACATGACAGCAGGGTGAGCAGCCCGACGAGGGCTAGGGCCTGCCCCGCCTCACCCGTCTGCACCGCCGTGTAGATGGAGAGCGGCAGGGTCTGGGTCTTGCCGGGGATATTGCCCGCGAGCATGAGAGTCGCCCCGAACTCCCCGAGCGCGCGCGCGAAGGCGAGCACGAGGCCGGCGAGGATCCCGTTGCGGGCGAGGGGCAGCGTCACCTCGAGGGCGGTGCGCCACTCCGGCCGTCCCAGAGTGTAGGCGGCGCGCTCGAGGTTCCGGTCCACGGACTCGATGGCCGCGCGTGCCGTACGCACGAGGAGCGGCAGGGCCATGACGGTGGCGGTGATCACCGCCGCGTACCAGGTGAAGGCCACGCTCCAGCCCGTCGCCTGGTAGAGGGGTGCCCCCAGCCATCCGCGTCGTCCGAGGAGGAGGATCAAGTAGTAGCCGGTAACCGTGGGAGGAAGCACGAGAGGCAGCGTCACCAGCACGTCGAGGGCGGACTTGCCCCAGAACTGGCGCCGCGCGAGGAGATACGCGAGCGGAATGCCCAGGACGGCATTGAGGGCGGTGGCGAAGACGGACACCTTGACGGACAGCCAGAGCGCGGAGAGGTGTTCGGGGCTCACTCAGGCAGCACGCCTCTGCTGGATCCAGGTCAGCGCCCAGTTCACGAGGAACATGAGGGCGAGGAGGATGAGCGAGAGCGCGATGGCGATGTCGAAGTTGCCCTTGCTGGTCTCGAGCACGGTGGCGGTGGTAAGCACGCGCGTGGAACCCTTGAGGTTGCCGCCCACCATGAGGGAGGCGCCTACCTCGGAGATCACCGCCCCGAATCCCGCCATCACCGCGGCGAGCATGGGCAGGCGCGCCTCCTTGAGGAGCGTCCACACCATCTGGGAGCGGGAGGCGCCGAGGGCGAGGAGCTGGAGGCGGAACTTGTCTGGAATCTGCTGGATGGCGGCCAGGGTGAGACCGATCACGATGGGCGCGGCGATCACGAGCTGGGCCAGGATCATGGCGGTGGGCGTGTAGAGCAGCTCGAGGAAGCCGAGGGCGCCGTTGCGCCAGAGCACGATGGTGACGAAGAGCCCGACCACTACCGGAGGCAGCCCCATGCCGGTGTTGACGAGGCTGATGACGACGCCGCGTCCGGTGAAGCGCGACAGGGCGAGCGTGGTGCCCAAGGGAATGCCCACGGCGAGGGACAGGAGGGTGGCGGTGGCGGAGATGCGCAGGGAGAGCCACGTCACGCTCCAGACCTCGGGGTCGCCGGCCAGGAGCAGGCGCACCGCCTGGACGATCCCTTGCCCCATCAGCTCCACGGTTTACTGGACGTCGGCGTCGCTCTTGCCGGCGATGGGAACGAAGAGGGGCTGGCCGTACTTGTCCACGCCAAAGGTCTTGATCACCGCCTGCGTCTCGGGCGCCACCATGAAGTCCGCGAAGGCCTTGCCCCCCGCCACGTTGATGCGCGGGCCGTTGGCGGGATTGACCTCCATCACCGAGTAGATGTTGAGGAGCGGCTTGTCCTTCTCCACGAGGATGGGCAGGTCGATGCGCTTCTGGAAAGCGAGCCACGTGGCCCGGTCGCTGATGGTGTAGGCGCGGCGGTCGTTGGCGATGCCGAGGGTCTGCCCCATGCCCTGACCCGACTCGATGTACGACGCGCCCTTGGGCTCGATGCCCGCCTGTTTCCACAGCGCCTGCTCGAGGAGATGCGTGCCCGACTTGTCGCCGCGGGAGACGAAGCGCGACTGCGTCTCGGCGATCCGCTTGAGGGCGTCCACGGCCTTCGGCAGACCCTTGATCTTCGCGGCATCATCCGCGGGGCCGATGATCACGAAGTCGTTGTACATGACCAGCCGCCGGTTCTGCATCTTGCCCTCCTCGACGTACTTGCGCTCGAGGGCGGGCGCGTGCACGAGGACGACGTCGGCCTCGCCGCGGGCGGCCAGGGCCAAGGCCTGGCCCGTGCCCACGGAGATCGTCTTGACGCTCAGGCCCGTCTTCCTCTCGAAGAGCGGCACGAGCGTATCGAGGAGCCCCGAGTCCTGGGTGCTCGTGGTCGTGGACAGGATGACCGTGCCGGACTGGGCGAGGGCGGGAGCGACCAGCCACAGCGAGCACAGCAGTGCCAGGAACAGGCGGCGCGCGATGACCACGCTCGTCCCTAGCGCGTCAGGACGCGTCCGGCCGGCACCGCGTGATAGCGTGGGCCGTCGACCACGAGCTGACCGTTGACGACGACGTAGGGAATGCCCACGGGATGGCGGTGCGGCTCGGGGAAGGTCGCCTCGTCGCGCACGGTGGCCGGGTCGAAGACGGCGAGGTCCGCGGCGTAACCCGTCTTGACCAGTCCGCGATCCGCCATGCCGAGCTTGCCCGCGGGCATGCCCGTCATCTTGTGCACCGCCCTCTCCCAGGAGAAGAGCTTCCGCTCTCGGCAGTACACGCCGAGCACGCGCGGAAACGTCCCGTAGCTTCGCGGGTGCGGCTTGCCGGGATGCGGCCCCGTGCCCGCGTGCAGCGAGAGCGAGTCGGAGCCGATCATGGTGTGAGGATCGGCGCTGGCCATGGCCACGTTCTCCTCGCTCTGGGAGAAGCTGATCATGCTCACGCCCGCCTTCTCCGCGAGCACGAGGTCCATCATGGCCTGGGCCGGCTCCCGCCCGGTCAGGCGGGCCAGCTCCGCGAGAGTCTTCCCCGCGAGCTCCTCCCGCGAGCAGGTAGCGACCATGACCTCGTCCCAGCCATTGGCGCCCGAGCCCGTGCGCCAGCGCTCGCCATCGACCAGGCAATCAGCAATGGCGCGCGCCCGCGCGGCAGGGTCGGCGAGGCGCTCGAGGAGCTTGGCGGTGCCGCCATCGTGCATCCAGGCCGGGAGGAGGTTGTCCATCTTGGTGCTGCCCGCGGGATAGGGATAGACGTCCCCAGTGACGTTGACGCCGCGGGCGCGCGCGTCGGAGATCATGCGCAGCGCGCGCTCCATCTTGCCCCAGTTCTCACGGCCGGAGGCCTTCACGTGGGCGATCTGGACGGGCACGCCGCCCTCCTCGCCGATCCGGATCGCCTCCACGTAGGCGGCCTCGAGGGTGGCCGCCTCCCCGCGCACGTGGGAGAAGTAATGCCCGCCACGCGAGGCCATGCTCTTGGCGAGGGCGATCAGCTCCTCGGTCGAGGCGTAGACGCTGGGCGCGTACACGAGGCCGGTGGAGTAGCCCCAGGCGCCGGCGTCCATCGCCTCCGCGAGATGCCGCTCCATGGCTTTCTGTTCGTCGGGCGTGGGCGGGCGGTCGTCGCCGCCCACCGTGGCCATGCGGAGCGCGCCGTGGCCGACGAACTGGACGACGTTCACGGAGGTGCCGAGGCCGCGCACGTGGTCGATGTACTCGCCGAAGCTGTGCCAGGTGGCAGGCGGCTTGCTGCCGATCCCGCCGATCCAGTCGCGCACGGCTTCGCGCATGCCGGGAGCGATAGGCCCCGGCGAGAAGCCGCACATGCCCACCACCTCGGTGGTCACGCCCTGACGCACCTTGGATTCGGCGGAGGGACACGTGTCGTAGACGAGGTCGGAATGGGAATGGCTGTCGATGAAGCCGGGAGTGACCATCAGCCCCGTGGCGTCGATCACACGGGACGCATCTCCGGCGAGCCCGCGGCCGACCGCGGCGATCCGATCAGCCTCCACCGCCACGTCGGCGGCCACGCCGGGCGCGCCGCTGCCGTCGATCACCGTACCGCCCTTGATGAGGAGCGACCAGGCCATGGCGGTTACTCGGGGACGTCGATGATCTTCACGGACTTCATTTTGTCGCCCTTCTTGATGTTGTCCACGATGTTCATGCCCGAGGTGACCTTGCCGAAGACGGTGTACTTGCCGTCGAGGAAGTGGGCGGGGGCGAGGGTGATGTAGAACTGGCTGCCCGCGGAATCGGGATCCTGGCTGCGCGCCATGGCAACCACCCCGCGGTCGTGCTGCTGCTTGTTGAACTCCGCCTTGATCTTGTAGCCCGGCCCGCCGGTGCCGTCGCCCTTGGGATCGCCGCCCTGCACCACGAACCCGGGCTCCACGCGATGGAAGGCGAGCCCGTCGTAGAAGCCCTTCTTGGCGAGGGTGATGAAGTTCTCGACCGTTTTGGGCGCGTCGTCGGGGAAGAACTCGATCTTGATGATGCCGCCCTTCTCCATGGTGATCTCGGCGATCTGTTTCACGCGCGCGGATCCTTTCTGCGACTCAGCGGGTTTGGGAGCCTGGGCCCACGCGCCGGACGGCACGACGAGCGCGACCACGAGAGCGGCCAGCAGCGATCGGATGTTCACGTGTGAGCTCCTCCTCGAGCGGGGGTAGGCGGCCATTATGCCCGTCGCGCCGTCCCGGAGCAAGGGCGACGCAGCGCGGCATCCGAAAATTCCGTGCTAGAGTGGATACATGCAGGAGCGCCGCGACATCCGCAACGTCGCCATCATCGCGCACGTCGACCACGGCAAGACCACTCTCGTGGACGCCATGCTGTGGCAGTCGGGCATCTTCCGCGCCAACGAGCACGTGGCCGAGCGGGTCATGGACTCGATCGACCTCGAGCGCGAGAAGGGCATCACCATCATGGCGAAGAACACGTCCATCCACTACAAGGACGTGAAGATCAACATCGTGGACACGCCGGGCCACGCCGATTTCGGCGGCGAGGTCGAGCGCACCCTCACCCTGGTCGACGGCGTGCTCCTCCTCGTGGACGCGGCGGAAGGGCCGCTGCCCCAGACGCGCTTCGTGCTCAAGAAGGCGCTGGAGGCGGGGCTGACCCCGGTGGTGGTGATCAACAAGATCGACCGTCAGGACGCGCGCGCCGCCCAGGTCCTCGACGAGGTCTACGACCTCTTCATCGACCTCGACGCGGCGGAGGAGCAGCTCGAGTTCCCCGTGCTGTACACCGATGCGCGCAAGGGCATCGCCAAGCTTGCCCTCGACGATGACTCCAAGACCCTCGCCCCCCTCTTCGACACACTGGTGGCGACCATTCCGCCCCCGCGCTTCGATCCCGAGATGGGGCTCCAGCTCCGCGCCACCTCCCTCGACTGGGACGACTACGTGGGCCGCCTCGTCATCGGGCGCGTCGTCAACGGCAACATCCGCCAGTACGACCGGGTGGCCGTGGTCCACCGCGACGGCGCCACTGAGATCGCCAAGGTCACCGTGCTCTACGGCTACGAAGGGCTCAAGCGCGTGGAGGTGCCCGAGGCCTCGGCGGGGGAGATCGTGGCGGTGGCCGGCATCGAGAACGTGGAGATCGGCGAGACGGTGGGCGACGCGGAGAAGCCCGTGGCCCTGCCCGTCATGCACATCGACGAGCCCACGGTGTCGATGCTCTTCTCCTCCAACGTCTCCCCCTTCTCCGGGCGCGAGGGCAAGTTCGTCACCTCGACCCAGCTCCGCGAGCGTCTGTGGAAGGAGAAGCGCACCAACGTGGCCATCCGCGTGGAGGAGACGGACTCCCCCGACACCTTCCGGGTTTCCGGGCGCGGCGAGCTCCAGCTCGCCATCATCATCGAGATGATGCGGCGCGAGGGCTTCGAGGTCGAGGTGGGCAAGCCGCAAATCATCACCAAGGAGGAACAGGGCACGACCCTCGAGCCCATGGAGCACCTCGTGGTGGACATCCCCGAGGAGTTCATCGGCGCCGTCACCCAGCAGCTCGGGCCCCGCAAGGGGCTGATGACCAAGATGATCAATCACGGCACGGGGCGTGTACGCCTCGAGTACCGCCTGCCCTCGCGCGGCCTCATCGGCTACCGCTCGGAGTTCCTCACGGACACCCGCGGCACCGGGCTCCTCAATCATCTCTTCGACGGCTACGCGGAGTGGCAGGGGGAGATCCCCCATCGGGCCAACGGCGCCCTCGTGTCCGACCGGCCGGGCAAGACCACCTCGTACGCCATCGACCATCTGCAGCCGCGCGGTGTGGTCTTCGTGGGTCCGGGCGAGGCGGTCTACGAAGGTCAGATCGTGGGCGAGCACAATCGCGACAACGACCTCGACGTCAACATCACCAAGGAGAAGAAGCTGACGAACATCCGCTCGTCCACCTCGGACGAGGCGGTGCGCCTCACCCCGCCCCGCATCATGAACCTCGAGCAGAGCCTCGAGTGGATCCGCGAGGACGAGCTGCTGGAGATCACGCCGAAGTCGCTGCGCCTCCGCAAGAAGTCCATGGGCGGCCGCCGCCGCTTCTAGCCCGCCAGCCGGAAGGACCGGTGGATGTCCCACCGGTCGATCCCGTCCGCCTCCCTCCGCTTCTTCAGGATGGTGATGTTGTCGAAGGCGCCGGCGAAGCGTCGCTCGCGCTCCCGACAGCAGTCCCAGACCTCGCGAAAGCAGGCACGCGTTCCCTCGGCGATGGTCATGTGCGGATGGAGTCGCTCGGCGTCGTAGCGGTCCCAGGGCATCCAGGGCAGCGTGCGGAGGGCACGGATCAGCGCGTCCAGGGTGGACCGGGCGGCCGGGGACAGCGCCACTTCCACGAACACCACGTCCTCGAAGAAGTGGCCGAATCCCCCCACGGCGACGGGTGCCGGTGAGTGCCGGCGCGCGACCTCCTCGAGCAGCGTCTCGACCTGATCGACGTGCGACGTGGTGAAGTGGT
>Ga0075435_100002882_pt1 | contig 11531 bp, 8 predicted proteins | sample RhiMethybrSRZTD4_FD_75302 | JGI IMG/M metagenome (GOLD analysis project Ga0075435, IMG submission 75302) | Populus rhizosphere microbial communities from Tennessee, USA - Rhizosphere MetaG P. TD hybrid SRZTD4 | ecosystem: Host-associated > Plants > Roots > Rhizosphere > Soil | place: USA... | reverse complement strand
CAGTGACCCGTCGGTCGATCCCGGGCGTCTCACCTTGCCGAACCGTCTTGATCTGGTCCTGGACCACGTCGACAAGCTTCTCGGCCACCTCGTTCCACCGCGGGCTCATCTGTCCCGGGCACTCCTGGCGGCGGTCGAGTTGATGGCGAATCATTGCCGGGACCCGCTCACCGTGGATGAGATTGCCCACCAGGTCGGAGTCTCCGAGGACCATCTGATTCGCGTCTTCCGACAGGCGTTCGGCCTGCCGGCCGCGACCTACTACGTCCGGCTTCGCATCGCCGTCGCATGCCGGCTTCTGAGCGATACCGACCAGAAGATGGACGACGTCGCTCGCCGCGTCGGCTACAGCGGCGCGGCAAACCTCTCGCGCGCCTTCAAGGAAGTGATGGGCATTCGGCCGAGCGAATACCGGCGCTCGCCGCTACCCTGAACGCCGCTTTCACGGCGTCTTGCCGATGGCGCGGTAGAGCTCCGCGACGGGCACCAGACGGCCGTGCAGCGGCAGGAGGTCGCCGACGTCGAGCTTCAGGCGCGCAATGTTGTCGGCGAGCGCGATGCTGAACGGACTCGGCGGCATGGGGGGCGTCGCGTTCGGAGGCGCAGGCGTGTAGGCGTCGGCCTGACTCAGGAGCTTCTCCTTCGGCAGGTACACCATGAGCAACCCGTCGTGGTGCATGACTCCCTGGATGCGATAGATTTCCACAGTCCGCGTTCCGTCAGTGAGCGTGCGTCGTTCGCTCACGCCCTCCACGGTGGGCTGGCGGCCCGACTTCGCCTGGGCGTCCGGCCGCACGGTGGCAGGCGCTCCCAGCGCCTGTGCCAGGAAGGCGCGGTTGACGTCCTGGGTAATGACGGTGACGCCCTCGGCGACGAAAGCCCGTAAGCCGCCCGCATGGTCGAAGTGGTGGTGGCTGTTGATCACGTAGCGGATCGGCTTGCCCGGGACGAGCTTGCGAGTCTCCGCGATGACCGCCACCGAGCGCTCCTCGTTGAGCGGAGCTTCCACGACGATGACGTGGTCCTTCATCTCGATGACCACGCTGTGATGCGACCCGCCCGTCAGGTACCACACGCCGTCAGCCGCCTTCTGCGTGGTGACGCGCGCATACGGGTTGGAGTCCTGGCGCACGGCGTCCGGGACCTGGATGTCGACCGCGGCGTTGGGGCGCACGTCGGTCACCAGCAGGTCGAGCGTCGGGTAGCCGGCGGTCGTCTCGCGAATCCGCGTCGGGAACTTGACGCCGCCGAAGTCGCGATAGTCCCAGTAGTCGATCATGACGGGGATATCGCCCACGACCGCGTTCGGGAGTAGTCCCTCGACCCTCGCGATCAGGTTGTCCTCGCTGACGGTCGCCTTCAAGTTGAAGCGGCCGGGGACGTTGAACGTGATCGTTCGACCCTGCATGGTGGCATTGCGCGCCATCGCGGCCTTCACGATGCCGTGCGGGGTGGCCCACAGCTGGAACTGGCGATCGGCCAGGGCGATCGGCGCCGACGCCGGCTGCTCGCCCACGAGGTTCCAGGCGATGTCCCCGCTCACCAGCAAGTTCAGCCGCTGCTCACCGCGGATCGGCTGCAGACCGCCGTAGCGGGCCGGCTCCAGCGCCTGCGTCCGCACCTGTTCGTCGCGGAGGGACGCCGTCTCGTAGTTCACCGACCGCGTGTGGCTCTTGACGTTGTACTCCGGCCACGGCAGCCCGGGAACGACACTCTGCCCGGCCGCGTTGACCCCGCCTGTCCCGGTGTACTGGATCGACTTGACGGTCGCCGCGCCGAGCGCCTTCGCCACGTCGTTCAGGTCGGCATGGGCGTTCCGGACTGCACCGACGAGTGACGAGACAAGGACAACGATTGCGGCGATCAATGCGAGGATATTGTGCATGAGGCCCTCCCTCGAGACAGTTGAAGGCGGCATTGTAGCATTCCGCCGGCGTCGCAATTGCCCCTGCGACGGCGCTACAATCAGTAACCATCGCCGACAGGCTTATCGATCATGACCGGTGAATGACAACTAACGGACCAAATCCCGTAAGGATCTATCGCGCCGGGGACGCGCCGCCGGGTGCCCTCGAAGGGGAGTCTATTGCGGTGCTCGGGTACGGCAATCTGGGCCGCAGCGCCGCCCTCAACCTCCGCGATTCAGGCGTCAAGGTGCGGGTTGGCAATCGTGACGACGAATACGCCGATCGCGCGCGAGCTGACGGCTTCGAGGTGGTGCCGCTCGCCACGGCGGCCGGCGATGACATCGTCTTTGTGCTGCTGCCCGACGAGGTGATCCCCGAAGTGTTTTCCCGGGACGTCGCCTCCGAGCTTCGACCTGGAAGCGCCGTTGCCTTCGGCTCAGGCTACAGTCTGGCGTTCGGCCTGGTGCGCCCGCCGGAGACGGTCGACGTGCTTCTGATCGCGCCTCGCATGGCCGGCGCCGCGACACGCGCTCGCTACCTGGCTGGTCAGGGCTTCTGGGCGTGCATCGGCGTCGAGGCCGATCGGAGCGGTCGCGCCCAGCGGCGAATGCTCGGACTGGCGGATGCGATGGGCGCCCTTCGCTCGGCGGCGATCGAGATGACCGCCGCCATGGAGTCAGCGCTCGATCTGTTCGTCGAGCAGACCATCGGGCCGCTCCTGGGCACGGCGATGATCATCGCCTTCGAGGTCGGCCGCGAGGGAGGGATCCCGCCCGAGGCCCTGGTGATGGAAATGTACATGTCGGGCGAGATGGAGACGGTGTTCGAAGGCTTTCGGACGGCCGGCTTCCTTCGATCGTCCGAGGATCACGGGCCGACGGCGATCTTCGGGGGGCTCACGCGGGCGATCGAGATCGACCGCGAGGACATCGCCGCGCGGTTCGGCCGTGTCCTGGAGGACATCAAGAGCGGCGCGTTCGCGCAGCGATTCCAGGCCGAGGCGCAGACGGGCTACTCGGTGCTCAACATGGCCCAGGGCCTCCTGCGCGGAAACGCGTCCATCACCGATGCCGAGACTCGGCTCCGGCGCGCGGCGGACCTGCCCGACCCGCCGGCCGATCGGGGATAAGCCCAGCGGTCCGTCGGTCAGCTAGCGGCCGACGTCGATCGTGGCGTCAGCGCCGGGCAGCGGCGCCCGTGGTCGTCCGACAGGCTGGTGGCGAGGGCGCGTAGCCATGGCCGACGAACCAGGCTACCGCGTCGCGCAGCGCCTGATCGACCGGCGTCTGAACCAGTCCGAGCTCCTGCACGGCTTTGTCCGCTGTCACGTACATCGGCGTTCGGGCCATGCGAATGCCACTCAGGGGCACACGCGGCGAGCGCTTGGTGATGTTGGCCAGCCCCTCGCTCGCGAGCCCGATCAGGTGCATCAGAGGATAAGGCAAGCGCACGCGTGGAGCGCGGATGCCCGTGATGCGCGCGAGCATGGCGAACACCTCTGAGAGGGAGTGGTTCTCGCCGGCGAGGATGTACTTTTCTCCCGCGCGCCCGCGCAACGCGGCCAGCAGGTGACCGCGAGCGACATCGGCCACGTGGACGACGTTGAGGCCGGTGTCGAGGCTCGCAAGCATGCGGCCGCGGAGATAGTCGAGCACCACCTGGCCGGTCGGCGTGGGCTTGACGTCCCACGGGCCGAAGCAGGCGCTCGGGTTGACGATGACGACTCGCAGCCCCCGGGCCGCAAACTCTTGGGCCACGCGCTCGGCGAGGAACTTCGAGCGCGCGTAGGGCCCGATCATGTCCCCGATGTTCACGGAGCTCGCCTCGGTGCGTGGTCCGCCGTCCTCGGGGCGGCCGAGCGTGGCGACGCTCGAAGTGTGGACGACGCGCTCGACGCGGGCTCGCACGCACGCGTCGAGTACGGTGCGTGTGCCGTCCACGTTGTTGCGATAGATGTCCCGCTGATCAGCGGCCCAGAGCCGGTAGTCGCCGGCCACATGGAATACCATCGCGCACCCGGCGACCGCGTCGGCCACGGCGTTGGGCTCGAGGACGTCGCCGTACCGCACCTCGACCGGACAGCCCTCGAGCGCCTTCAGGCGACTGGACGGGCGGGCCAGGACCCGAACGCGGTAGCCTTCACTGACGAGGAGGCGAGCGACATTGGCGCCGACGAAACCGGTGGCGCCGGTAACCAGAACATCCAGGATGGGCAGCGCTATCTCCCGAGGATTCCGCGCTCTCTCTTGTCGCGCATGAGCTCGTCGTACTCCGATTCCGCTTCGCTCCCGACCGGTAGCTCCACCACGGCGGCGGCGCTGTTTCCGGTGGGCTGCACCATCAGCCGGCGCGTATGGAAGGCGCGTAGTGTCGCCCGATGGCCGATGCTGAATAGCGTGGTCTCCGGCAGCCGCTCGCGCACGAGCTGGTAGAGACGCGATTCCGTCGCCTCGTCCACCGCCGAGGTCGCCTCGTCGAGGAAGAGCCACTCGGGCTTCTGCACCAGGGCGCGCGCAAAGGCGATGCGCTGCTGCTCGCCGGGGGAGAGCTGCTGGGCCCAGTGGGCCTCCTCGTCGAGGCGCCCGGTGAGCTGGGGGAGGCCTACCGCCTCGAGCGCCTCGCGCAGAGTGCCGTCGGCCACCCCGTCGGCCGGCATCGGATAGCTGACGACATCGCGGAGCTTGCCGATGGGCAGGTACGGCCGCTGCGGCAGAAACAGGATCCGGGCGTCTGAAGCCGCGCGGACCTCGCCTCGCCCGAACGGCCAGATGCCGGCGATGGCCCGGATGAGCGTGCTCTTGCCCGAGCCCGACGCGCCGCTGAGGAGCACGGCGTCGCCGCGCTTGAGCGAGAAGTTGATGTTCGCCATGAGCGGCTGGCCATCGGGCCGATAGAGATCGACACCCGCCACGCTCAGGTGGGAGGCGCGCCCCTCGACGCGCCGAAGGCCCGTCCCCGCCTGTCGGTGCATCGAGTCGAGTGTGCGCTCGAAGCCGGCGAGTCGTTCGACCACCGCGCACCACGCCGCGATCTCCTTGTAGGACTGCACGAAGAAGCTGAGCGCGTCCTGGACCTGCTGGAAGGCCTGGCTCGTCTGCATGAGCCCGCCGAGCCCGAGCTCGCCGCGGAAGTAGCGCGGCGCCGCCACGATGGACGGCACGATCCACGCGCCGAGCCCATAGCCCGAGGTGAAGTAGGTCATGCGCTTTTGCCGGAGCATGATGCCCCACCAGTTGCTCACCACGTCCTCGAATCGTTGGCGAAAGCCCCGGAACTCGTCCGCCTCACCCCGGTAGAGCGCCACGCCCTCGGTGTTCTCGCGGAAGCGGACGAGGCTGAACCGAAAGTCGGCCTCGTATCGCTGCCGGTCGAAGTTCAGACGGACCAGAGGGCGGCCGAGCCAGTCGGTCACCCACGTGCCGAGGATCGCGTACAGAACCGCCACCCACACCATGTAGCCGGGCAGGTGAATCTCGAAGCCGCTGACCGGGACCACGAGGGATCCAGAGAGCCCCCAGAGGATCGCCACGAACGTCACCAACGTGACGACCGCGCGCAGGCCTCCGGTAAACAGGCCGAGCGTGTGGGAAGCGAGCAGCTGCACGTCTTCCGCGATGCGCTGGTCGGGGTTATCAGTCTCGCTCGCCTGCAGCTGCATGCGATAGTAGGCGCCGTCGGACAGCCAGGCACGGAGGTAGCGATCGGTCAACCAGCGGCGCCAGCGGATCTCGAGCATCTGGTTGAGATAGACCTGGTACACGGCGAGGAAGATGAAGATCGTGATCAGCCACGTGACACGGAAGAGCTGGCCGCGAAAGGCGGCCATGTTCTTGTCCTGCAGCGCGCTATAGAATGCGTTGTTCCACTGATTCAAGAGAACCGTGAGGTAGACCATGCCGAGCGTGAGGAGCACGACACCGAGCAGCAGTCCTCGCGCGGCCCAGCGGTCGTCCGAGGACCAGTACGGGCGGATCATCGCCCAGGCGTGGGGCAGCGTTTGCCGCAGGTTCGTCTTAGGGGGATTCCCCGGGTATCTATCCACGAGGCGCCAGCAGAGACTCTATGTGGGACATCAACGATGCGCGGGGCGGTGGCGAGCCATCGAAGGCGTCGCTTGAACCACCCTGTGATAATGGTCCATAGTGAGGGGCCACGTGTTGATTTTATGGGACGCGATGCTCGGACGCACTCGGAGTAAGCCCACCCAGACCGTTGTATCAGGTCTTTACCTGATCGGTGCGCTGATGCTCGTCGGTTGCGCCAGCCACTCGCTGATGCCCGCCGCGCAGTCGGAGGCCATCAGGGAGCGAGAGCGCGCCCTCGCGTCCAGGACCAACGCCATCCAGACCGCGGTGAGACAGTCGGGCAAGGTGGGCGCCCTGGCTTTTCTCGACACCAAGGACGGGCATCTGGTCGTCCTGCCGGGCGACAGTCCGGCCGATGCCTGGGCGCGGCATGCCACGTCGTCGGAGAGCGAGACGAATCCCGCCTCGATACCGGCAGTGGTCACGTTCGTCTACCGGGCGGACATACCCAAGGCGCCCGAGGCCGTCACCGTGGACGCTCTGAAGCAGCAGCAGACGCAGCGGACCTCCGTCGCCGCGCTGGCGATCGAGCTCGGGCGTCTCGAGGAGAAGCTGGGCGTCCTGCAGCGCGACCTCGTCGCCACCAAGCAGGACACGGACAAGGCGGTGGCCGACATGCGCGTCCTGGCCGAGGATCTGGCGGCGGCCCGCAAGTTCATGTTGCAGACGGCCCAGCTCGGCTGGCTCAATCAAGAAGCGGTTCAAGAGAACGCGAACGGCATCAGGAAGATGACGACGGCCACTCAGGAGCTCACGGCAAGCTCCACCAAGCTCGAGGAGACCGTGCGCCAGCTTTCCGAGGGCCTTGCCGGCCAGCTCAAGGAGCTGGCGGGCCGGCTCGACGCCATTCAGAACAAGATCCAGAACATCAAGTGAGCCGCCAGATGCATCCCGCCGGGCCCGCAAGAAGATACCTCCTCACTCTGATGGGCGCCCTTCTAATGCCGCTGTTCGTCGCCTCCGGGGCCAGGTGTGGTGAATGGGAGACGGTTCGGGGTAACTACGAGAACGCGCTCAAGGCCAACGAGAAGCGGATCCAAGAGATCGAGGCGAAGGAGCGCGGGATCCCCGATCAGCAGCAGCGCGCGGAGAAGATCACGCGGGACAAGGTCGCCGCACTCCGTGCCTCCCTGAAGGCCGGGGGAGCCGGGAAGAGCCTGGCTGAGGCCGCCGAGAAGGCCGCCGGTGATCCGACAGCTATGGCCGACCTGGCCAGGGACCAGAGCAAGTACCTCGACACCGCGACGGCCGACTGGGGAGCCGAGGGCCCCGAGCGGAAACGAATGCGGGACGCCACCGCGGCCACCCCGAAGAACATCGAACGCATCAACGCGAACCTGACCCGGGCGGCCAAGTCGGTCGAGAGCCTGCAGGCGTCGGGCTCGCTCGACACAGCGGCGCGGATCGAGGCGGCGGTGAACGAGGCCGGCGATCGCCTGAGAGCTCGGTGGCAGCTCGAGCAGGCCGCGCGAGAGCGCGAGACCAAGCAGCGAGAGCGCGAAGCGGCCGAGCGCGCGCGCGGCACGGGCTCGAAGTAGTCCCCCGTCGGGACCGGAACGGCTACAGGTCGAGCTGCCCGTTGACCACCCGGGCGTAGTAGCCCTGTGCGGCGAGAAGGTCGTCGGGGGTCCCCATCTCGGTCAGACGCCCGTTCTCCACGACCAGGATCCTATCGACGCGCCGGATGGTCGTGAGCCGGTGGGCGACCATCAACGTCGTGCGCCCGCGCATCAGCGCGAACAGGCTGGCGACGACCTGAGCCTCGCTCTCGACGTCGAGCGCGCTGGTCGGCTCGTCCATCAGCAAGATTGGCGCGTCCTTGAGGAATGCGCGGGCCAGGTTGATCCGCTGCTTCTCACCCACGCTCAAGAGCGCGCCGCCGTCGCCGACGACCGTCTCGTATTGCTGGGGCAGCTTCTCGATGAACGCGCTCGCGTTGGCGTAGTGCGCGGCCGCCACGATCTCCGCCTTGGTCGCGTGCGGCTTTCCGTAGGCGATGTTCTCGGCCACGGTGGTGGGTAGAACGATCGGATTCTGCAGGACGAGACCGATCTGAGCCCGGAGATCTTCGAGGCGAAGATCGCGCAGGTCCACACCCTCCAGTAGCACCGCGCCGCTTTTCGGGTCAAAGAACCGCGGCAGCAGGTTCAAGAGCGTCGTCTTGCCGGCGCCGCTCGGGCCGATGATGGCGGCCGACGTCCCCGCCATGAGCTTGAAGCTCACGTGGCGCAGCGCTGGCCGCGACGGATTGTAGTCGAAGGAGATGTCGTCGTAGGCGACGTTGCCGTAGATCTGTAGCGGCCGACCCGACAGCGCCGCGGGAGCCCCGCCGGGGGCGAACATGTGTTCGGCCGACGTGGGCAATCCCGCCTGGCTGTCGGCCTCCCGTCCCCGGCGCACCGGACGCGCTTGCGGCCGGTCCTTTACCTCTTCGGGCGTGTCCAGGATCTCGAACACCCGCCGCGTGCTGGCGCTCGCGCTCGACAGGGTCGAGCCCACCTGCGAGAGCTGGTGGAGGGGCTCGAAGAGCTGGGCGACGTACGCGAGGAAGACCAGCAGCTCACCCAGGGTCAGGTTCGCCGCCAGGACCTGGTGAGCGCCTACCCACGTCACGCCGAGCGTGCACGCGGCCAGGATCACCGAGATCGAGCACCAGTAGAAAACTTCCAGGCCCTGCTGCGACATCTTCTGCTGGCGCGCCTGCTCGGTGTGAGCGGTGAAGCGCCGCTGCTCGTGATGCTCGCGCGCATGGCTCTGGATCAGCGGCAGTGCGGTGATTCCCTGATGGATGAGTGAGTAGACCTTGCTCTCCGCTCGCTGAGCGGTCATCGCCCGCGTGCGCATCGCCCCGCCGAAGACCTTGAGCGACACGAGGAGGACCGGCACGGCGACCAGTGCAACGGCGGTCAGATACAGATTCAACCGGGCCATCATGATCGCCATGAACAGCAGGGTGCCCGCGGCGCTGACAACGATCAGCAATCCTTGCTGGAACAGGGTCTGAAAGGCGACGGTATCGGTCCCGGCCCGGAAGATGACGTCGCCGGCCTCAGTGCCGTGGTGATAGCGCAGCGACAGGCGTTGGAGCCAGCCGAAAACGTCGTCGCGCACCCGCCGCAAGCCGCGAAGTCCCACGCCGATCGTGACGTAGACGTGTCCGGCGCAGACGGCGGAGTGGGTCAGGTGGAGCGCGAGCGACACCGCGATGATCGCGGTGATCTGCTCCGGCTGTCCCCATTCGCGTAGCTGGCTGGGCAGCCAGGCGGGGAACGGCTTGCTGCCGAGGACGCTGTCGACGAGGACGGCGAGTGGCCAAGGTTTGAGCAGGTTGATGGCGATGCCGGCCATCAGGAGACTCATTGAAAGACCGATTCGCCCGGCATCAGGCCGGAAGTAGCCGAGCGCGCGTGCCAGCAGGCGTAGGCGCGCGACGGACGAGAGGGTCATAGCGCATCCACGGTAACACGCGAGAACATCGAGCGCAGCCGAGGCATATGCCGGCCGCCTGAGCGCTGCGGGAGCTCGATTTCTGGAACCACGGGTGCGGAACGGGCTTGACTTCTCCGCCGGCGTGAACGAAAAGAGGTGACTATTTCTCTTCTGACAGCCGGGGGAGTCGGTGAGGGGGAATCGATGAAGATCCGCATGATTGCGGTGCTCGGCGCACTGGTGCTCGCGGGGTGCGCCTCCGGTCCGCACTACTGGACGAAGCCGGGCGCAACCAGGGAGTCGTTCGTCACCGACCACACGCCGTGCTTCAAGGACGCCACGATCGGATACGGGATCGGGTCGGAGAAGGCCTACAAGGCCTGCATGCTCCAGAAAGGCTGGACGCGTATCCAGGGCTACGCGAACGAGGCTCCCAAGCAACCGCACTTCCGGGGTCCCGAGGGTGACGACGAGTTCACGACGGCCTCGCCGGATGACCTCATGCAGCGGACCTTGACGGAACAGAGCCCGCCCCGGACGACCCGAGACCCGCGCTGCGAGCAGCCCCGCAACGCGCGCGCCCCCGGCACCGTCTGTCCATAGAGGTCTGCGCATAACCGTTCGGGGGCGCGTCACGCATCCATTCGGCGCTCCTCCAGGTCGAGCTCGTGCTCCAGGGTTCGCAGCACGTCGTCGTCGATCGCACCCTCGGCGCGGAGTCGCAGGAGCGCCTCGCGCTCGGCGTTGATCACGGTGCGCTGAATCTCGCGATGCTCGATCGCCTCACGGTCCTCGGTGCCCGATGCCGCCGCGTCGCGCCGCCGGTCGACGTGCTCCGAGCGGTGCTGGTATGTGTCCCGCATGCGCGCGAGCAGGGGCTGGTGGCCCGGCCACACCGGGTCGAGCTCATCGATTCGGCGCGTGGCGGCGTCGATCATCGTCTGGCGCGCGTTGGTCTCCTCCTCGTGCAGGTGCACGTCGGTACCCAGGTGGAGCCGCCGGATGAGCAGCGGCAAGGTCAGTCCCTGACCCAGGAGCGTGAACACGATGACGGTCAGGGTCACGATCAAGACGGCTTCTCGAGAGGGAAACGACCCGCCGCCGGGCAGCGACACCGGAAAAGCGAGCGCGACCGCGAGAGAGACGACGCCGCGCATGCCGGCCCACGACAGCACGAGCGACTGTGCCACGAGCCGGGGCGGCCGCGGCTCGCCGCGAACGAACGGCGGGAGGAACTCGGTCGCGAAGATCCACAGCGCGCGGACCAGGACCAGGACCAGGCTCACGACGATCCCGATACCGACGAGCTGAATGGCATGCGCCGGCGCGAGGCCGCGGAGGAGGAGCGGAACCTCCAGACCCGTGATGATGAAGATCGCCCCGTGCAGCAGGAAGCTGATGGTCTCCCACACCGCGCGGCCAGTGAGCCGGGCGTCCGGCCCCATGATGTGTGAGCCCCGGCGGCCCAGGTAGAGGCCGGCGGCGACGGAGGCCATCACCCCGGAAACGCCGAGCTGCTGGGCGGGGAGAAACGCGGCGTAGGGCGTCAGCAGCGAGATCGTCATCTCGACCGGGGTGTCCTCGATCCGCGCGCGGACATGGGCGATGATCCAGCCCACCGCCCATCCGATCGCGGTGCCGCCGAGCAGGGCGACCGCGAAGGTCGCGCCGCCGGCGGACGCCTTGAACGCGCTTCCGCCGGCCACCGTGATCGCGATGCCATAGATCGTCAACGCGGTCGCGTCGTTCAAGAGGCTCTCGCCCTCGAGGATCGTCACGATCCGCCGCGGCACCGCCAGCCGCGTCGCGATCGCGGTAGCCGCGATTTCGTCCGGCGGCGCGACGATCGCCCCGAGCGCGATGGCGACAGCCCACGGGATGCCCGGGATCATGGCGTGGACGACCGCGGCCGCGGCGAATGCGCTCGCCACGACCAGACCGACGGCCAGCGACGCGATCATTCCTAGATTGGCGCGCAGACTGCGCAGCGGGGTGAAGAACGCGGCGAGGTAGAGCAGAGGGGGCAAGACAAAGAGGAAGATCAGGTCCGGGTCGATTTCGACGCGCGGCGTGCCGGGCACCAGCCCCAGCACGAGCCCGCCGATGACCA
>Ga0075435_100002879_pt1 | contig 11535 bp, 7 predicted proteins | sample RhiMethybrSRZTD4_FD_75302 | JGI IMG/M metagenome (GOLD analysis project Ga0075435, IMG submission 75302) | Populus rhizosphere microbial communities from Tennessee, USA - Rhizosphere MetaG P. TD hybrid SRZTD4 | ecosystem: Host-associated > Plants > Roots > Rhizosphere > Soil | place: USA... | reverse complement strand
GCCGTGGTGGGCGACGAGTCGGAGGGTCGTGCCCTCGGCGAGGAAGATCTGGGCATCCCGGCCGTCGCAGAGTCGAGCCGCCGTGCGGGCAATCGCGCCCAGGATCGGCTCGATCCCGCCGCCATTACCAGGACGTGGATTCGCCGCGAGGGAGACTCCGCAGTGCGGGCAGAACCGTGCCCCGCGTGGAGCGTCGAGCCCGCAGCGGGAACACGTCATGTTGCTCCTCCGGGAATCCAAGCCGGTGGATGCCCGACCGCGTCACGCCGGCGAACGTCGTCCGAGCGTACGGCGGTCTAGGCTGACCGGTCAAGGGCTCGGGCGGGATACGGCGGGAGAACTACAGAGCGGCGGCGGCCTCGGCGACCCGCTCCGAGGCGTCCCAGTACTCCTGGAAGAGCTCCCACACCTCGCCGGGACTCCGCGTCTGGAAGATGCGGGCGCGGCAGTCCGTGGCGTACGGCAGTCCCTCCGTGTACCAGGCGAGATGCTTCTTCATCTGGGCGAGGACTTGACGCTCGAGGCAGTGCTCCTCGATCAAGGACATGTGCCGGCGGATCACGCGGTCCTTGTACTCGCGCTGGGCAGCCGGCGGAAGCGCATCGAAGGTCTCGTCGAAGACCCAGGGACGGCCGAGCGCGCCGCGGCCGATCATCACCGACTGACAGCCCGTCTCCGCCACCATGCGGCGCGCGGTGGCCATGGAGTCCACATCGCCATTGCCGGTGACGGGGATGCGCACGGCGTCCACCACCTCTGCGATGATGGTCCAGGGCGCCTTGCCCGTGAAACGCTGCGAGCGCGTGCGCGGGTGCACGGTGATGGCGTCGACCCCTTCGCCCTCCGCCATGCGCGCCACCTCGACGGCGTTGAGATGCTCGTCGTCCCAGCCGCCGCGGATCTTGATGGTGAAGGGGACGGCGATGGTCTGGCGCATGGCGCGCAGCAGGCGCGCGGTGGCGGGCACGTCGCGCATGAGGGCGGCGCCCTTGCCCTTGCTGGTGATCTTGGGCATGGGGCAGCCCATGTTGAGGTCCACGATGTCGGCGCCCAGCTCCTCGCAGTGATGGGCGGCACGGATGAGAGCCTGCGGGTCGCGCCCGAGGAGCTGCATGGCAAGCGGCCGCTCCTCCGGGTAGAAGGAGGTCATCTCGCCCGCGCGCGGCGTCTCCATGAGGAGCGCGAAGGCGTCCATCTCCTCGGTGGTGGTGAGGCCGCTGCCGCATTCCCGCGCGATGAGGCGGAAGGGCGCGTTGGTGATGGCGGCCATGGGGGCCAGCCGGCACAGCTCAGGGATCTCGATCGAGCCGATCTTCATGGGTGAGGCCGGGCACGGACCCGGCCTCCCCACTATACACTGACCCTTGAACGGCTCAGTCGGGAAGCTCCTCGATGCTGTCCACCCGATCCGGGTAGAAGGAGAGGTAGCCCTTGATCTGCGCCATGCTCGCGAAGGGCGTCTCGTACGACCACACCGCGTTCTCGCTCACTCGCCCCCCGCTCCGGATCGTCCAGTAGGAGGCGTCGCCCTTGTAGGAGCAGTGGGTGTGGTGCGGGGTGCGGGTGAGGGCGCTCATCGCCACGTCCTCCTGCGGGATGTACTGCGAGGGCGCGGCGTCGCGCGCCCGCATCACCAGCGCTCGTTTCGAATCCGCGATGATCTTTCCCCCCAGCTTCACCACCACGCGATGGGGATTGGGCGCGATGGTGATCTCCGGATCGACGGCCGTCCGTCCCGTGTCTTTCGTGGCCATGAGGTCCTCCTTCCGCGCCGGTGTGGCGCGTGAGACCGATGATACACCCGCGCCGGCGAGACGCGCGCGTCACGCGCATTGACCTCCCGTCTCCGCTCTGGCACGATCGGCGCGAGGAACCGCGATCATCCTGACGACCTGTTCCACCACATCGCGGACCGGAGCGACGGCATGACGTGTCCCCGGTGCCAGGCCGACCATCCCGAGGGCACGCGCTTCTGCGGCCAGTGCGGGACGGCGCTGGTCGTGGTCTGCTCGGCGTGCGGCGCCCACAATCCTCCCACGCACAAGTTCTGCGGCCAGTGCGGGAAGGCCCTCGCCGGCTCGCACGCCTCGCGCTTCCACGCTCCCGCCGCCTACACGCCCAAGCACCTCGCGGACAAGATCCTCACCTCGCGGAGCGCCCTCGAGGGCGAGCGCAAGCAGGTCACCGTGCTCTTCGCAGACCTCAAGGGCTCCCTGGAGCTCCTGGCCGGCCGTGATCCCGAGGAGGCACAGCGGCTTCTCGATCCGGTGCTGGAGCGGATGATCGAAGCGGTGCATCACTACGAGGGCACCGTGAACCAGGTGATGGGCGACGGGATCATGGCGCTCTTCGGAGCGCCGGTGGCCCACGAGGACCACGCGGTGCGCGCCTGTTACGCTGCCCTCCGCATGCAGGAGGCGGTGAAGCGCTTCGCGGCGAGGGCGCGCCTCCGCGTCGGCCTCAACTCCGGCGAGGTGGTGGTGCGCGCCATCGGCAGCGACCTGCGCATGGACTACACCGCGGTCGGCCAGACCACGCACCTCGCCGCGCGGCTCGAGCAACTCGCGGAGGCCGGCACGATCCTCCTCGCCCCCGGCACGCTCCAGCTCGCCGAGGGGTACGTGGAGGTGCGCTCGCGCGGCCCCGTGCCCATCAAGGGGCTCACGGAGCCGGTGGAGGTCCACGATCTCCTCCGCGCGGGCGTGGTGCGCTCGCGTCTCCACGCCGCCGCCGCGCGCGGACTCACCGGCTTCGTGGGCCGGGAGATCGAGGTGGATCAGCTCCGCCAAGCCCTCGCCCTCGCCGAGTCGGGGCACGGCCAGGTGGTCGCCATCGTCGGCGAGCCCGGGGTGGGCAAGTCGCGCCTCACCTGGGAGTTCACGCACTCCCCGGACGCGGGGCGCTGGCTCCTCCTCGAGGGCGGCTCGGTGTCCTACGGCAAGGCGACCGCCTTCCTGCCCATCGTGGCCCTCCTCACCGGCTACTTCGCCCTCGAGCCCAGCGACGACGGCGCCACTGTGCGCGACAAGGTGCGTGCGCGTGTGCTCGCCCTCGACACACAGCTCGAGCCCGCGCTGCCTGCCCTCCTTTCCCTTCTCGGCGCGCCCGTGCCGGATCCCGCCTGGGAGCGTCTCGATCCGGCCCGCCGTCGGCAGCGCACGCTGGAGAGCGTGCGACACCTCCTCCTGCGCGAGAGTCAGGCGCAGCCCCTCCTCCTCGTGTTCGAGGATCTCCACTGGATCGACGGAGAGACGCAGGCGCTCCTCGACAGCCTCGTCGACAGCCTCCCCGCCTCGCGCCTGCTCGTGATCGCGAGCTACCGTCCCGAGTACAGCCACGGGTGGGGCAGCAAGACCTACTACCGGCAGCTCCGGATCGATCCGCTGCCCATGGAGAGTGCGGGCCACCTGCTCGTCGATCTCCTCGGCGACGATCCGGACCTCGCCCCCCTCAAGGAAGTGCTCATCGAGCGCACAGAGGGCAATCCGCTCTTCCTCGAGGAGAGCGTGCGCACGCTAGTGGAGACCAAGGCCCTCCTGGGCGGCCGGGGAAGCTATCGGCTGGAGCAGGCCGTCGACACCATCCAGATGCCGCCCACCGTACAGTCCATTCTTGCCGCGCGCATCGATCGCCTGCGGCCCGAGGACAAGCGGCTGCTCCAGGCCGCCTCGGTGCTCGGCAAGAACGTGCCGGTGGCCCTGCTGCGCACCATCGCCGAGATGCCCGACGACGAGCTGCGGCAGGCCCTGGGGCGTCTCCGCGGCGCCGAGTTCCTCTACGAGGCGCGCGTGTTCCCGAGCCGCGAGTACACCTTCAAGCACGCGCTCACCCACGAGGTCGCCTACGGCGGTCTCCTCGACGAGCGAAAGACGGCGCTCCACGCCGCGGTGGTGGAGGCGGTGGAACAGCTCGAGAAGGGCGCCGCCGCTCCGTCCGTGGAGCTGCTCGCCCATCACGCCGTGCGCGGGCGCGTGTGGGACAAGGCGGTGGACTATCTCCGGGAGGCGGGCCGCCAGGTGGGCGCCCGCGGGGCCATCGCGGAGAGCGCCCAGCGCTTCGAGCAGGCGCTCGAGCTCCTCCCTCGGCTGCCCCCCGGCCCGGAGACGCTGCGGCGGGCCATCGACGTGCGGCTCGATCTGAGCGTGCCCATGTCGCTCCAGGGGAGGATCGCGCGTCTCATGGAGCTGCAGCTCGAGGCGGAGCCGCTCGCGCGCGAGCTGGGCGACGAGCGCACCCTGGGCTGGATCGCTCAGCGCCTCGCCGCCTACTCCTGGTTCCCGGGACGCTATCGCGAGGGCGTGACGCAGGCGGAGCGGGCACTGACCATCGCCGAGGAGATCGGCGACATCCCCCTCCGCCTCGCCTCCCAGTACGCCTTCGCCATGCTTCACCTGGGACTCGGCGACTATCGCGCGGCCATCGAAGCTTTCGTGGGCATCGTGGACGGCCCGGACGCCGCCGTCGCCCAAAACGTGCCCGGCATGAACGTGCCCGTGTTCGCGGGGAGCTGCAGCTGGCTCACCTTCTGCCTCGCCAATTTGGGAGAGTTCGAGCGCGCCCTCGGCTACAGCGATCCCGCCCGCCAGCCCGCGGACCTGGATCCTCTTGCCGAGGCGATGCTGGCGAGCTTCCGCCCCAGCCAGTACGCCCTCAGGGGAGAGTTCGAGCGCGCCCTCGCCCTGTGCGGCCACGCCGTCGAGATCTGCCAGGCGCGTACTGTCCCCGTCTGGCTGGCCCAGTCCCTCTCCCTCCGCGGACTCATGCGCGCGTGGCTGGGGCGCCCGGACGCGGAGGCGCTGGGCGATCTCGAGCGCGGGCTCGGCCTCTTCGAGCAGTTCGGCATCGAGAGCCATCGCGCCACCTTCCTGTCGCGCCGAGCGGAGGGTCTCCTCCTCGGCGGACGGATCGAGGAGGCGCATGCGTTCGCGCGCCAGGCCCTCGACCTCGCCCAGCGCCTCGGCGAAAAGGGCAACGAGGCTCAGGCGCGGTCGCTGCTCGGCGACATCGCGAGCGCGGGCGCCGAGCCGCGCGAGGCGGTCGGCCTGTACCGCGAGGCGCTCGCTGCCTGCGAGGGACTGGGCATGCGTCCGACGGCGGCCCGCTGTCATCTGGGACTGGGGAAGATCCATCGCCGGCTGGGCGAGGCGGAGCCCGCGCGCCCGCACTTCGAGGCGGCCGCGCGCCTGTTCGGGGAGATGCGCATGCGTTTCTGGCTGGAGCGCACGGAAGCCGGGCGGAACGAGTACTCATCCTAGCGAGGAGGCTCCCATGGCGAGACTCGCCCTGATCACGAGCAAGAGCCAGGTCGCCCCCGAGGGGCACGCCGCCGTCGACAGCATCGTCAAGAGCCGCGGGGCGCTCCAGGGGCCTTTCACGGTGTTCCTCCACGCCCCGGAGATGGCGGGGCGGGTGGCACACCTGGGCGCCTACGTGCGATTCGAGGGCGAGCTCGACATGCGCGTGCGCGTGCTCTCGGCCATGACGGTAGCGCGGGAGCTCGACGCCGTTTATGTGTGGGGCGCCCAGACGGGGAGCGCGCGGAAGCAGGGGGTGCCGGAGTCGACCATCACCGCCATTCGCGAGAAGCACTCGCGCGGGGTGCCGCCGGAGGACGTCCAGATCATCGACTTCACGCGGCGGCTTCTCCGCGAGCACCGGGTGGACGACGCCACCTTTGCGGCCATGCGGGAGCGCTTCGGCGAGCGCCAGCTCCTCGAGCTCACGGGCAGCATCGGCTACTACGCCATGCTCGCCATGACCGTCAACGCCTGCGAGCTCGAAGCCGCCCCCGGCGCCGAGGTCCTCAAGCCCTAGCGCGAGCTATTCACCAACAGGCGGAGCGCGAGGCGGGTCGGGACCCGTCGTCGGGGGCGGGGTGCGCTCCAGCTGCGTCACCCACTCGCCTGAATCGCCGCCCTTCGGGCTGCGCACAGGCTTCGGGGGTCCCACTCCGCCGGAGCGCACCCCGCCCCCGACGCCACCCGCCCCGATCGCACGTGCGGGCTAGAGCCGCGACAGGCGGCTCAAGAAAGTCCAGATGTGAGGCGGCGACTGAGGGCCACCCGCCTGCTCAGCTCATGGGCCACTTGGAGCGGGGGAAGGTGATGCCCGTGCGCGCCTGGAGCTGTTCGCCGATCTCCTGCACCTTGGCGAAGAGGCGCGGCTCGTCCACGAAGGTCTGGCGATAGCCGTTCACCACCACCCGGCCGTCGACGACCACCGTGTGCACGCTGCGCCCGTCCGCGTTGTAGACGAGGTTGTTGACGGGATTCCAGATGGCCTGCCACTCTGGTCGCTGGGTGTCGAAGCACACGAGGTCGGCCTTCTTGCCCGTCTCGATGGAGCCGAGCTCGTCGCCCAGCCCCATGGCGTGCGCCCCGTGGATGGTCGCCATCTCGAGGGCCGCTTCCGCGGGGACCTGGCGGAGATCCTGGCGGGCATCCTTGTACTGGATGGCCGCCATGTTCATGGCGCGCACGATGTCGAGGTGATTGCAGTTGTTGGGCGAGTCGCAGCCGAGGGCGATCCTCACCCCGCGTGAGAGGAGCTCCGGCATGCGCCCGTGCGCCGGCACCCCGCGCCCGCTCTTCGCCGCGGTCACCGGACACATGGCCACCGCGGTGCCCGAGCGTGCAATGCAGTCCACCTCGCCCTCGTCGATGCCGAGGCAGTGGGCGAGGAGCACGCTCGGCCCCACCACCCCGATGGACTGGAGATACGCGGTGGGCGTGTGGCCGTAGCGCACCACCGACTCCTGGCGCGCCTGCTGTCCCGTGTTGTGATGCAGGGTCAGCCCCGTGCCGTGCTGATCGGCCACGCGCTTGAGCGCTTGCAGCAGTCCCGTGCTGCACGTCTCGTAGGAGAAGGGCATGGCCCACGCGCGGATGCGTCCCTCGAGCCTCCCGTGCCACTTCGCGATGAAGGAGTCCGTGCGCGCCACCGCTTCTGCGGGCGGGTAACGGGGGAGGGCCCACGGCGACGGCTGGTCCGTGACGCACTCGCCCAGGATGACGCGGATGCCCGCGTCCTGGTAGGCCTGCAGGCACGCGTCGGGAAACTTGGTGCTCCCGGGATCGAGAAAGCACACCGTGCCGTTCTTGAGCAGCTCGATGAGGCCGAGGAGCGTGGCGTGATACTCCTCCTCCTCCGTCATGGCCGACTGGAGATTGAACACGTGCACGAGCGGACTCGCCTGCTCGTCGGGGAAGATGCCGCGCACGGGATGGCCGTAGCTGATGTGCATGTGTCCGTTGAAGAAGCCCGGGGTGACGACCATGGCGCGCCCGTCGATCACCCGGTCGGCGCGCAGGCTCCCGAGCTCGGCCGCCTTGCCCACCCGGCTGATCCGCCCGTTCTCCACGAGGACGGCGGCGTCCCGGATGATCCGGCGCTCGCGATCCATGGTAAGCAGGTAGAGGATGTGATCGATCTTGAGACTGGGCTGAGCCATGGGACGTCGCCTCCGGGGTGTCTCGCGTGAAGGATTCCCCGGAGTCTAGCCTTCGCGCTCGGCCTTGTCCATCGCCGGCGACGCGATGGTAAGGTCGAGCGGCATGACGGCCGGCCATGTGCTCCTGGCGCTCGCGGTGGCGGTGATGTGGGGGCTCGCCTTCGTGGCGACCCGGATGGCCCTCGACGTCGTCTCGCCGCCGCTCCTCACCGCGCTCCGCTTCCTCGTGGCGGCGGTGCCCGCGCTCTGGCTGCCGCCCCCGCGCGTGGGCGGGGCCGCGCTCGTCATGGTCGGGCTCTCGCTCTACGCAGGGCAGTTCCTGCTGCAGTTCTTCGGCATCGCCCTCGGCATGCCGCCCGGCCTCGCCGCCATCGTCATCCACACCCAGGCGCTCTTCACCATTCTCTTCTCCGCATTGCTCCTGGGCGAACGGCCGACGCGGCGGCAGTGGACGGGGACGGCGCTCGCCTTCGCGGGCCTCGCGATGATCGCAGCCACCGTCGGTCACGACCTCACCGCGATCGGGCTCTGCCTCACGGGGCTCGCCGCCATAAGCTTCGGTCTCGGCAACGTGCTCCTCAAGCGCCTGCCGGCCACGGACACCCTCAGTCTCGTCGTCTGGCTGAGCCTCGTGCCGCCGCTGCCCGCGCTCGTCCTCTCCGCGCTCCTCGACGGCCCCCGCGCGTGGGCCACGATGCTCGGCGCGGCGACATGGCGCGAATGGCTCGCCATCCTCTACCTGGGCCTCGTGGCCACCGTGCTCGCCTACGCGATCTGGGGATGGCTCCTGCGCCGCCATCCGTCCGCTACGGTGGCGCCCTTCGCCCTCCTCGTCCCCTTCGTGGCCGCCGGCGCCTCCGCGCTCGTCTTCGGGGAGCGCTTCAGCGGCCTCCGCGTGGCCGGCATGGCGCTCGTGATGCTCGGCCTCGCCGTCATCGTCATGGCCGCGCCCGATGCGTTATCATCCGCCCGCATGCCCACCCAGACCCGCGGGCGCTGAGGACGAGGGCTCGTCGACAGTGGCAGCGGAGGAGCAGGTCGCGAGCGAGCCCGCGCTCGGCGAGGCGCGGCGCTGGGCCATCACCGCCACCGTCATGCTGGTGTCGGTGCTACAGATCCTCGACACGAGCATCACCAACGTGGCCCTGCCGCACATCCAGGGCGCGCTGTCCGCGGGGCTCGACGAGGTGTCGTGGGTCCTCACCTCCTACCTCGCCGCCAACGCGGTGATCCTGCCCGCTACGGGCTGGCTCACGGCGCGGCTCGGCCGCCGGCGCTTCTTCCTCATCTGCACGCTGCTCTTCACCCTCAGCTCGTTCCTCTCCGCGGTGGCCCCGTCCGTGGAGTTCCTCATCGCCGCCCGCGTGCTCCAGGGCCTGGGCGGCGGACCGATCATTCCCATCGCCCAGGCCGTGCTGTGGGAGATCTTCCCCGCGCGGCAGCGAGGCATGGCCATGGCGGTGTGGGGTATGGGCATCGTGCTCGCGCCAACGTTCGGCCCCACGGTGGGTGGCTGGATCGCCGACAACTGGTCGTGGCGCTGGATCTTCTACATCAACCTGCCCATCGGTGTGATCGGCTTCTTCATGGCAAGCCTCCTCCTCTTCGACTCGCCGCACGCCAAGCCCGCGGGCCGCGCCGACCTGCTCGGGCTCGTGCTGATGATCGTGGGCTTCGGCAGCCTCCAGTTCGTCCTCGATCGCGGCGAGCGTGAGGACTGGTTCGACTCGGGCCTGATCGCTGCCCTCGCCGTGCTGGCCGTGGCCGCCCTCGTGGCCTTCGTGATCCGCGAGCTCAGCACCGACGCCCCGCTCCTCGACCTGGGCGTCCTCGCCGACCGCAACTTCACCGTGGGCTCCTTCGTCATGTCCATGGCGGGCTTCGGCTTCTACGCGAGCATGCTCCTCCTCGCCCTCTACACCCAGAAGCTCCTGGGCTACGACGCGTGGACGTCGGGCCTCGTCCTCGCCCCGAGCGGCATCGGCCAGGCCGTGATGCTCCTCTTCGTGGGCTATCTGGTGAGTCGCTACGACCAGCGCGTGCTCCTCGCCTTCGGCGTGCTCATGAACGGGCTCGCCACCTTCATGATGTCGAACGTGACGCTCAGCATCGACTTCTGGTCCCTCGCCTTTCCCCGGCTGCTCCAGGGCCTGGGCATGGGCTGCATCTTCGTGCCGCTGCAGATGCTGGCCTTTGCCTCGATTCCCATGCGGCAGCTGCCCAACGCCACCGCCCTCTTCAGCGTGGTGCGCAACATCGGGGGCAGCGCGGGGGTGGCCATCTCCACCACCCTCCTGAGCCGGCGGGCCCAGCTCCACCAGTCGGCGCTGGTGGCCAACGTGCACGTGTGGGATCCCGAGACGGCGGACCGGCTCCGCCGCTGGACCGATCACTTCCAGGCGCGCGGCGCCGACGCCGTCACCGCAGGACAGCAGGCGGTGACCATGCTCTACCGGGAGACGCAGGCCCAGGCCCAGGTGCTGGCCTTCATGGACGACTTCCGCCTGCTCGCCATCATGTACGCCGGCCTCGTGCTCCTCATCTTCTTCATGCATCGCATGCACACGGAGCGGGCGGGGGCGGGCGAGACCGTGGAGGAGCGCGCGGTGGCCACGGCCGCGGCGGAGTGATCGGGCCCGCGCCGGCCAGCGGACCGCTGGACGGCGGGGCCTCGCCAGAGTAGAGTTCCGCGACGGAGGCCGAGACGCCCCCTCCGATCCTCGAGCCCGGGAGCCTATTCGACCATGGCAGACAAGATGACCGCGTCCACCCTCAAGGACCTGCTCGACGCCCAGGCCACCTTCGCCCTCATCGACGTGCGCGAGCCGGGCGAGTACAACGACTCGCACATCCCGGGGGCGAGCCTCGTGCCGCGCCGGCAGCTCGAGTTCCGGATGGCGCGCCTCGTGCCATGCCGGGCGACCCAGCTCGTGGTGTGCGACGACGACGGGCGCCGCGCGCGCCTCGCCGCGGCCACCCTCGAGCGCATGGGCTTCCGCCAGGTCGCCGTGCTCGACGGCGGCATCAACCGCTGGGCCACCGACGGCTGTCCCACAGAGTGGGGGGTGAACGTGCCCAGCAAGGACTTCGGCGAGAAGGTGCAGGTCGTGCACCAGGTGCCCGAGCTGCACCCGGAGGAGCTGCACGCGCTCCAGCAGAAAGGGGAGAAGATCGTGCTCCTCGACTCGCGGACGCCGGAGGAGCACCGGCGCGCCACTATCCCCGGCGGCCGCAGCGCGCCCAACGGGGAAGTGGTGATGCACATCGCCGATCTCGCCCCCGATCCCGACGCCACCATCGTGGTGCACTGCGCGGGGCGCACGCGCAGCATCATCGGCGCGCGCCTCCTCCAGCGCATGGGCTATCCCAAGGTCTACGACCTGCGCAACGGCACCATGGGTTGGATGATGGCCGGGCTCGAGCTGGAGTACGGATCCACGCGGCTCGACCTGCCCGCGCCCTCTGCGGCGGCCCGCGCGCGCGCCGAGGAGTTCGCCCGGCGCATCGCCGCCGAGGACGGCGTGCGCACGCTCTCCGTGGCCGGTCTCCGGGAGCTCATGGCCAAGGCGGAGACGGAGAACGTGTACCTCATCGACGTGCGCACCTCGGAGGAGTACGGGCGCGGGCACATTCCCGGCTTCCAGTGGTTCCCCGGCGGGCAGGCGGTGCAGCGCGCCGACGACCTCGTGGCGGTGAGGAACGGCCACGTGGTCTTCGCCTGCGACGGGCACGTGCGGGCGACCGTGGCCGCCTCCTGGTACCGGCAGATGGGCTTCCCCAACGTTTACGTGCTCGACGGCGGCACCACGGCGTGGGCGGCGAGCGGGCAGGCGCTCGCCACCGCCACGCAGTCGGTGGGACCGCGCGGCTACGACGAGGGCATCGGCGGGGCACGCCCCGCCGGCTACGACGACGCCCGCCCGCAGGTCAAGGCGGTGACTGCGGCCGCCCTCGACGAGCGCCGCAAGAGCTCGTCGCCTCCCGTGGTGATCTTCGTGGACACGAGCAAGGACTTCGCCGCGGGGCACGTGCCGGGCGCGCGCTGGGTGCCGCGGGGCTGGCTCGAGCTGACCATCGAGGAGGTG
>Ga0075435_100002877_pt1 | contig 11539 bp, 7 predicted proteins | sample RhiMethybrSRZTD4_FD_75302 | JGI IMG/M metagenome (GOLD analysis project Ga0075435, IMG submission 75302) | Populus rhizosphere microbial communities from Tennessee, USA - Rhizosphere MetaG P. TD hybrid SRZTD4 | ecosystem: Host-associated > Plants > Roots > Rhizosphere > Soil | place: USA... | reverse complement strand
CAATCCGATTGCAGCCATCAGACACGACCACCAGAGCAACCCGACCGGCGATAACCGATGTACGAGCGGTCCGGCAAAATGGCGCATCACGAACATCAGCGCGCTGACGTAGACAAGGAGCAGGATCCCTGGCATGCCCACGGTGCGACTCAACGCGAAATCGACCCACTGGCCGGGGGCGAGTTCGGATGCGGCGGTCAGGAACATCGACGCGAAGAGGATCAGGAACAGCGGATTGCGCAGTTCGCGGAACATCTCACGTACCGAGATGCCGGCCGCCTTCCGCTCTGTCGGCGGAAACCGCACGCCGACACAGAGCGCGATCACGAACAACGCTGGAATGATGACGATGGCCAGTTTGACCTGCCAGCCGATCCCGACCGTGGACAGCGCCACGCCGAGAAGGCCGCCAATCACGAGGCCGCCGGGCCACCAGGCATGAAGGATGTTCAACTTCACGGCCTTGTCGTGGGGATACAGGGCCGCGATCAGCGGGTTGATCACCGTCTCCACGAGCCCCCATCCGATGCCGGTGACCAGCGCGCCTACCCATAGCACGGTGTAGACGTCGACTCCCGATGCGAGCGATCCGGCAAAGATCATGATCAGCGCGCCGACCGTGAAGCAGACCGCCGCCATGGGCAGCAGCAGCGCCATCCCGATCGCGTCCAGCAGCGGACTGCCGACGGCGATCGTGACCGCAAAGCCGAGAAACGGCAGCCCGAGGATCGTGCCGATCATTCCGGCGGAGCGTGCCGGGTCGATCGGGTCGAGGAACACACGCTGCAGGTCCGCGGCAGTGTTGGCGCGTAACGACGCGCCAATGCCGGCCATCGTCAACGCGAGACTGCTGACGAGAAACAGTCGCGTTCGCGCAGCGACAGTCGGTTCACCGCCCCGATCGTGCATCGGCGACGATCGGCTATCGCTCCTGCTTTTACCGCCGTTCATCAATGAAGCCGAAGGCGTAAACGGTCCCGTCGTTGGTGCCCACGTACACCTGGCTCAAGGCGCTCCAGTAACTGCCTGGCGACGCGAAGGTCGTCATCGACATGCCGCTGTTCCAGAGCGCCTTGCCCGAAACACCGTCGTAGGCATAGAGCACCGCCGGCGATCCCGGTCCACCGGTCGAGGCCGGCTGTCCCGTGGACAGCGCGAACACAATTCCGTTGACGGTAATCGGCGTCGCAGGCGTCGTGAGATCGTTGGACGTCCATTCGGGCTCGACCGAGAACGCGCCCTTGGCCTGCGACACGCGCAGGGCAACGACAGCGCCGTTGCGGATCTCTCCATTGGTCGATCGCGCTGTAGATGGCTTGCCCGAGACTGGCACGAGAATCCACCGCGTCTCTGAATCACGATTCGTCGCAGGTGCTGATTCCGCGCGCGCCCACGTCGACAACGCCTCTGCTGCGATTGAACCGCCGCTCGCAAAGAGCGGCCGCGACACCATCAGCGGCTTGGTGTGGCTCGCACCGCCGAGCGACGCCGCATCGAGCAGAATCACACGCCCGTCTTTCGTCGCGGCGGCGACGACGTCTTTGGTCCCGTGCCGAAACACCGTCGGGCCGGTTACGAACTCGGACGTGGGCTGCGTGAACCAGTCCTTGAGTCGCAGTGTTCTTGGATCGAGCGCGACGATCGTGTTCGCCTTCCCGTCACCCGTCACGCTGCCAGGACCGATCGCCGCGAGCAGTGTGTTGCCGTCCGAGGAGAACGCAACGGCACCGACGACGCTGCCGCCGTTGGTCCGATAGGAGACAACAGGTTTGTCGGGCGCGTCGAGTTCGATGGCGTACACGCCGTTCGGCGCACCGGCACAGCTTCGAGAAGTTGCGGCGTACATCATCGTGCCGACCGCGACAGGATTCGACCACTGCGAGTTGGCTGGAAGGAACGGGGCTGGTTTCTGCAGATCCTTGCCGGACTGCAGACCGACGACGTGCAATTGGCCATCGCTGGCAACGGCGTACACGACCATCGCTCGTCCGAGTCCACCGCCGACGATGTTTTGCGCACCTGGGATACCGAGCGACTGGCCGCGCCCCTGTTCACCGGCGGGTGCTCCACCCTGTCGCCCAGGTGCGGCGCCCGCTCCACGACCTGGCCCGCCGCCGCGCGGCTCGACGGGAATGCCCTGGCCCGGTTCGCCGAGCAGGCTGCGATAACCAAGATTCGCTCGACCCGCCGGCGGCGCGGCCGCTGGCGCCGAGATCGGCGATGCCATCCCACTCACAATGCGCGTCGGCGCCGCGGTGATGCCTCCGCTGCACGTGGCGGTCGCCGAAGGCAACGTCCCCTCGAACGTGCGCGACCAGACGACGTAACCGGTGTCGTTGTCGAGCATGTTGAGATTGTTCGAGCTGCCGGCCACGAGTGACGTCGGCACGAAGAGTGTGACTCCGCTCGCCGTGACGCCCTGCGTGAGACCGTGGAGCCCACGAGATTGGTTCTGAAGCTTCGCCGTCCATTGCAGGTCGAAGCCTGGCTTCGACATCGACACGACGGAGATCTTTGGGTCGGTCTGCAACCACGACGTGCGCTGCGCATCGGCATATGGCGTGGGCCAATCCGACCAGCCGCGGCCGACCTGCGCGAACGTCACGACGCCGGCGATCAGCAACGCAACCGAGAGAGCAGCAATGCGATTCGCGTGCATCCTCGTCATTGGTCTAGCGGACGCCAAAGGCATACAGCATCCCGTCCCAGGTTCCGATGTACACGCGCCCATTCGCGACAGTTATGCCGCTGAAGTGATTCCACGAGGTAATCGTGTCGCCGCTGTTCCAGAGCTCCTTGCCGCTCTGACCGTCGAGCGCGTAGAGCATCGCTTTGCGAGAGTTGGGAATGCGCCGCGCGGCCCCGCTCGAAAGAGCGCCTCCGTATCTCGGTCCACTAGGCTCGTTCCACGCCACGTCCTGCACCACCTGGGTGCCGTCAACACCGCTCGAGTACGCGAAGACGATGCCGTTGGCGACGACGGTTTCTTCGCCCATGTCCATGTCGCGCGACAGCCACGCCGGCGTGAGCTGCCACGTGCCGCCGACTTCTTCGAGCTTGAGTGCCGCCACTCCGCCGCGCTTGGGACGGCTATGTTCGATCGGTGCCTTGAACGTCGTGCTCACGGGACCCCAGAACGGCACCAGCACCCACTGGGTGCCCTGCGAATCCTGCCAGGCACTGAGCGCACCCCAGATGCCAACGTTGTCGAACGCCTGAGAGTCGGCACAGATCCGCGGCGTGGTGTGGAGCGTGGTGCGATGATCCTCGCCGCCGAGAGCCTCGCGGTCGAGCAGCCACAGACGGCACTCCTTGCTCGTGCCGACGAGGAACTTCCGCCCGCGATAGTCGATCGCAACCGGTGTCGTGTTCACGTCGAGATCGCGCCGCCACAGCCAGTTCGCGTTCGGAGCGGCAAAGAAGTCGATCAGCTGCAGCTTCTTGGTCGCGTCGATCTTTACGCCGACGATGCCGTTGCCAAGGCGACGGTTTTCCGGGTCGAAGATTCCATCGCCAGTGCCGAGGAACACGCGGCCGTCGGAATCGATTGCCGCGCCGCGGCGTCCCCATAGACCGCCGCCTGCTGGAATGAACGTGCTCGCGCGTCGCGACGCAAGATCGAACGAGTGAAACGCGTTCGTCAGACCGCCGCAGCCTTGCGCCGTCGCTGTGTAGACGACGCCGTCCTTGTAGTTGAGCGCATACGGCTTGCCGTTGCCGGGAATGAACTTCTCGGGCGGCGCCACGTTCTCGCCGTCGCCGAGATTGATTTGGTGCAGCTGACCGTCCCAGGACACGGCGTAAACGGTGTACTTGCCCGGCGACACCTGCACCATCGCGGGCACCGCGGTTTGTCCGCCCGGGCAGAGCACGTTGTCGACGGGCGCGAGATTCGGGAGTCGGTTCTCGAATCTCCGCCGCCAGAGCACCTGGCCGTTGGCGGCGTTGATCGCGAAGAGGTCGTCGCTGACGCCAGCCACGAGACCGACTTCGAGCGGCCCCTGCGCCGTCATCACGTTTTCCGCGATGAGCGGCGGAAAGAGATTGTGCATCGACCGCGGAGTGCTGTTCAGTTGAACGCGCCACAGCAGCTTCGTCGAACCGACGTTGGCCAGCGTGAAGACCTTCTCGTCCCTGACCCAACCGGTTCGAGCGGTGTCGACACCTTCCATGAGGACGTCGGTGGCCGAGAGCGTTGCCGCCCCCGAGATCAACACGGCACAGAGGAACACTCTTCCGATAGACATGGCTGTCTTCATTCCACGGCTCGCGCCACTCGATGGTGTTCTACCAGAGCGGCGACGCGCGCGATCGACGAATCGCACGGCGATCCGTTGTTGCGAAATGCGAAATGCGTTCGCGTCACCAGGAAGCGACGCTGCTGGCCAAATTGCGCGCGCGACATCGCTGGAACGCCGCCCATGTTTTTCACAGCAAAACGCTGGCAGCTACTGGCACGCGAGGTGCTCCTTCCGCGCCTCGATCTTCCTGTAGTCGAGGCCCGTCACTTTCTTGAGATCCTCGATCTTCTTGCAGCGGCCGTTCTTCTCGCGGTATGCGATCAGGGCCGCGGATTCCTTGCGCAGAAGACCGGCCACGCTCTCGAGCTCCACGGCCGTTGCCGTGTTCAGATCGAGTGCCGGTTGCGCGTCGACGGGGAACTGCGTCGAGACGTACTCGAAGACGGTCTCGAGTTCCTGATCGGTGCCCTTCGCGCCAGCAGCCACCATTCTGGCGATCACGTCGCGCCAACCCTGCGGCGGGAACCGCACCGACGCGACAACGTCGGCAGCGTGGCAGTTGCTGCATAGCTTCATCATCATGTCTCGGCCCGGCGCGTCCGGAAGTCCGCCCTGCGCCGCAAGCGTCGGCATCGGCGAGCCCGAAACCGCTAGGACAACGAGTAGCCAAACACCTGCAACGAAGAAGACCCTCACCACCGTGCTCCCCCTTCAGAAGTCGTATTGATCGATGTTCTGTTTCGTGAATTGCAGCGGCGGTCCGAGGATCACTTCGCTCCCGCGAATCTCCGCGCGGCCCAGCCGGCCGCCGTCCATCGAGGTCGCGCCTGCTGCAAGCGATCCCTGCACCACCTGCACCGCCGCGCGCACTGTGAGATAGCCGAGATTGGCTGTATTCCAGAGCACCACGGTTTGCACCGTGCCATCGTGCACGTACGGTTTGTTGATGTTGGGCAACGACAGACCAATTACGCGCACGTCACCACCGCGTCCGGCCTGCCGCACGGCCTCGGCGGCGCCGGGCACGGCGGGTGCGGAAATCGCCATCACCAACTTGACCTGCGGCGCCACGCGCATGATCGTCTGCGTCTCCGCGAACGCCTTGTCCCGATCGTCATCGCTCGGTCGGATCATGGCGAGCCGAAGCCCGGGATACTTTTCCGCGAGCCGTTTGCGGATGAACGAGATCCACGCGTTCTGGTTCGCGGCCGTCAGCGCGCCGGTAATGACCGCGAACTCGCCCGTTCCGCCGAGGAGTCGTGCCGCTTCATCCGTGAGCGCGTTGCCGATGCCTTCGGCGGTCGCCTGATTGACGAAGAAGTCGCGGGCGTCCGGCTCCGCATCTGCGTCCCACGTCAGGACCCTGATGCCGCGCTCGCGCGCCTTCCGCAGCACGCTCGAGATCCCGGCGCGATTCTCTACGGCCACTGCAATCGCCGACACGCGGCGCGTGATCCAGCCTTCGATCAGTTCATTCTGACGCGCGGCATCGAGGCTGGTGGGACCATCCCAAATCAGTTCCACGCCGAGCTCACGTGCCGCTTCCTCCGCACCCGCGCGGCAACTGACGAAGTACGGATCGCCCTTCGCCTTCGGCATCATCGCGACGACGACTCGCTCCGGTCGCGCAGGAACGGTTGCTATTGCAGCTGCGGCGGTTGGGGCGGTCGTCAGCGAGCGCACGAGCCACACGTTGGTCGCCGCTACGAGCACCGACCCGCCGATGATGGCAGCGCAGATGACGGCGACCTGGCTGTTTTTCACGTCGAGTTCTCCTTCTCCTTTCGTGGCACTCACGTCGCGTGCGATTCGTCGCACTCGGTCGAGAGCGATCGTTGCCACCAACAACGTTCCGGTCAGAATCCCGATCGACTCCGATGGCAGCGCTGCCAATGACAGGCCGTTCTTGAGCACAGCAAGAACCAACAGCCCGAGGATGGTCCCTCCGATACTGCCCACGCCGCCAAAGACAGACGTGCCGCCCAGCACGACTGCCGTGATCGCATCGAGCTCGTAGCCGGTGCCGGCATCGGCTCGCGCCTGCCCGAGGTGCGCGACGTAGATGATGCCGGCCAGTCCGGCCATCAGACCAGATAGCAGGTAGGCGAGCCCGATCCGTCGTGCGACTGGGATACCGGCGTAACGAGCTCCAGCCGCGTTGAGCCCGATCGCGTACCACGCGCGGCCGACGACCGACCTGTGCAACAGGATTGCGAATACGACGGCCGTTAGGACCAGAACGGGAACCTGCATCGGCACGAGGTTCGCGATGTAGCCTTGGCCGAGCGCGAGAAAGCTTGGTGGAAACCCCGAGTAGTTGACGGCGCCGTGCGTGACGCCTTCCGCGATCCCTCGAAACAGCGACAGCGTACCAAGCGTGACGATCAGCGGCGGAGCCGACAGCCTCGCGACGATCGCAGCATTCAGGGCGCCACCCGAGAAGCCGGTCAGCAGTGCTGCTGCCATCGCTGTTGCCACGGGCAGATTCCAGTCCTGGCGAGCCATCCCGAAGACGATCGCCGACAACCCGAGCAGCGCGCCAACCGAAAGGTCGATACCGCCGGTCACGAGAACCGGCGTGAGCGCAATCGCGATGAGCCCGAGCTCCACGCTCAACCTGACGACTTCGAAGAGATTGGGCGCGGTGATGAAGTTGGGGGCTGCCGCAGCAAATACCGCGACCTCGATCACGAGTACCGCCAGCAGCACTCGCTTCATCGCTTCCACGCCTTCGCGCCGACGGCCGTGAGGATGATTGCGCCCTGGAGTGCACGCTCCCAGTACGGCGAGATGCCGACGAACGTCAGCGCCGGCCCGACGATGCCGAGCAGCAGCACACCAAGAGCGGTGCCGCGTAATGTGCCGCGCCCGCCAGTAATCGCGGCGCCGCCGACGACGACCGCGGCAATGACTTTCATCTCCAGTCCCAATCCGGTGTTGCTCGGGATCTGCGTGAATCGGACGGAATTGAGCACCGCAGCGAGCGCGGTCAGCAGGCCGGCAATGACGAACACCATAAGCCTGACGCGATCGACGCGCAGTCCTGCCAGCCGTGCCGCGCTTCGATTCGATCCGACGGCGTACACGGCGCGGCCAGCGGACAGATCTCGCAGCACCCATGCGCCAGTACCGAGCGCGGCGGTCGCAACGATTGCCGCCACGACGGGGTACGCCACCGCTGGCATGCCAAGCCACTGAAACGACATGGGAAGATCAGTGACCCACGTCCCGCCTGTCGCCCATCTCAGGCCGTCGCGCAACGCGACCATCGACGCCAGCGTGACCACGATGGATGGAATCCCAGCGTAGGCAACCAGCATCCCGTTCATCGCGCCGAGCATCGCGCCGACGACAACGGACGCGACCATCGCGACGCCGACCGAGTCGCTGGCCTTCGCGGCCTGGCCGGCGACGACGGAGCAGACGGCGAACATCGACCCGCACGAAATATCGATCTCGCCGGTGAGAATCACGAATGTGGCGCCGATCGCGACGATGAGGACCGGCAGGTTCGCGACGAACAGATCGCGAAGATTGCCTGGCGAGAAGAAGGCAGGCGACACGCTCGCCAACACCCCCATCAGCAGCGCAAGAGCAACCGCGATCGCGAACTCCGGCTTGCCTCGAGCGGCGTCGAGAGGCGCGTCCTGAGCGAAGTCGAGGGCCTTCGACATCACGACGGCTCCGCCGGAATGCGATCGGTCCCCAACGCCATCGCGAGTACGTCATGCTGCGAGGCCTCGGCTCCCTGTAGCACGCCGGCGATGGCGCCGTTTCGCATCACTGCGATTCGATCGCTGATGGAAAGCACCTCGTGAATGTCGGACGAGATCAACACCACGGCGAGGCCGTCCCCCGCGAGCTTGTCGATGAGAGCATGCAGCTCGCCTTTCGAGCGCACGTCGACGCCTTGCGTCGGCTCGTCGAGGATCAAGATGTCCGGTCGGGTCATCAGCCAGCGGGCCACTGCAACTTTCTGCTGATTGCCGCCGGAGAGAGCTGCCGCAGGAGCCAGTGGCGACGGCGCCTTGATCTGCAGCGCATCGATGAATCGCGCAGTGGCATCGCCTTCGGCTGTGCGCCCGATCAATCCAAGTCGCGACACCAACTCAAGGCTGGCGAGCGTCGCATTCGCCGTGACGGCCATGTCGACGATGACACCGTGGCGACGGCGATCTTCCGGCACGTAGGCGATGCCGGCGCGCGTCGCCTCGACGGGTGAACGCACGTCGACGGACTTCCCTTTGACAACGATCTCGCCCGAGTCGGCAGGTGTGATCCCGAAGATCGTCTCCGCGAGCTGCGTCCGTCCTGAGCCGACCAGGCCAGCGACGCCGAGCACCTCGCCCTGAGAGACAGTCAGCGACACGTCGCGAATTCGGGCTGCTGCGCACGAGAGATTGCGGACTTCCAACGCCACGGGTCCGGAGGCTCTCTCCCGTCGTGTGTGATCGGGGCGCAGCTCTCCCACCATCATCGCAACCAGGTCTCGTACCGACAGCCCATCGATCGAACGAGTGCCGACGGTCCGTCCATCGCGCAAAATGGTGACGCGATCGGCGATTGCCAGCACCTCACCCAAGCGATGCGAGATGTAGACGATGCCGACGCCGTCGCGTCGAAGTCTGCGGAGCGCGTCGAAGAGCGCGTCCACCTCGGGCGCGGTCAGCGACGCCGTCGGCTCGTCGAGAATCAGCACGCGCGCGTCGGCGCCGAGCGCGCGCGCGATCTCCACGAGTTGCTGCTCCGGCATCGTCAGCGATCCGACGATCCGGTCCGGATCGATGGACGCACCAACCCGCATCAGCAGCGCGCGTGCGCGCGAACGGCGCGCTCGGCGATCGATGCGCTGCCACGGGTGCGTCCGCTCGACCCCGAGCGCCAGATTCTCGGCGACGGTGAGATCGGGAAAGAGCGACGGCTGCTGGTGCACGACCCGTATGCCCATACCGTGAGCGGTCGCCGGCGTGAGGACGGGCACTGGGCGACCGTCCGCGTGCAACGTGCCAGAGTCGGGGGCCTCCTCGCCGGTCATCACTCTGATGAGCGTTGACTTGCCGGCGCCGTTCTCTCCGACGAGCGCGTGCACTTCTCCAGCACGCACGTCGAGCGAGACGCCGTTCAGCGCCTGGATCGCTCCGAACGATTTACTGACGCCCTGAGCGGACAGGAGCGGATCCCGCGGCCGCATGGCCGCGCATCATACACACACCCGCGGACGTGGGGCCGAACTCTTTCAGCCGCTGATGGCGTTTCGCCATGCGATACGGCCACGTGTTGATCGAGAAATTCATTGCTGCCCGAGGGTGCCCAGCAGGAGCGAGCTACAATGCGGCTCGATGACGTGGGAAGAGATGATGAATCCGTTCTACGGAGTGATCGTCGATCCCGGCGTCGATCCGCGGACGATCGTTCGCAGCACGTATCAGCAGGTCGACGCAGGCGGTTAGACGCGATCGCCACCCTGTGGATGTCGACGCCTCGACCGTCACGATCGTGCTGATAGGTGTGTCCGGCAGTGGCAAGTCGACGGTGATGGCGCGCCTGCGCGAGCGGCTCGATTGGCCCTCGGCGGAGGCCGACGAGTTCCACCCGCCGGCGAACGTCGCGAAGATGTCGTCGGGACAGCCGCTGAACGACGCCGATCGCTGGCCCTGGCTGCGGGCACTTGCCGCATGGATCGGCGCGCGAGAGGCAGCCGGCGAGAACGGCGTCGTCACGTGTTCGGCGCTGAAGCGCTCGTATCGCGATCTTCTCCGCGAAGGACACGGTTCCGTTCGGTTCGTCCATCTCGCGGCGACTGCCGACGTTCTTCAGCGCCGCATGGCGCAGCGGCGCGGCCACTACATGCCACCCTCGCTGCTAAGTAGTCAGCTCGAAACGCTGGAGCCGCTCCAGCCTGACGAACCCGGGATCGTGGTGTCTTCCGAGCTGCCGCCTGATCAGATCGTCGATGCAATCGAGACCTGGTTGCGCTTGTCGAACCGCGCCACATGACGGCGGCCTTACTCGCGATCGCCACCGTCATCCTGTTGATCACGTGGCTCCGTGTTCACCCGTTCCTCGCGCTTATCTTTGGGTCGGCCATCCTCGGTGTCATCTCAGGCATGCCCACGTCGAAGATCGTCGACGCGTTTACGGCAGGTGTCGGCTCGACGCTCGGCGGCGTCGGCCTGCTGATCGCGCTCGGCGCGATGATTGGGGCGCTGCTCGCCGACAGTGGAAGCGCCGATCGGGTCGTCGAGACCATCGCCAATCGCGTCTCGATCGGGCGGCTGCCGTGGGCGATCGCGGGCGTCGCGGCGCTCGTCGGACTTCCACTCTTTTTCGAGGTCGGCCTCGTGCTGCTCGTGCCGATCCTTCTCCTCGTCTCCCGACGTATCGGCGTGCCGCTCATGAAGATCGGAATCCCCGCGCTCGCGGGCCTGTCGGTACTCCACGGCCTTGTGCCCCCGCATCCGGGACCGCTCGTCACCGTGTCCGCCCTGAAGGCCGACCTTGGACTGACGTTGATGTTTGGCCTGATCATTTCGATCCCAACCGTGATCATCGCGGGACCGATCTTCGGCTCGCTCGCCGCTCGCCTGGTCTCTGGTGAAGCGTGCGCGTCGCCGAACGACGAAGAGCGACCGCGCACGACGCACCAGGCCCCTGCCTTCTGGACGATCGTGCTGACCATGCTGCTCCCGATCGCGCTGATGCTTCTGCGTGCACTCGGCGAGCTGTTGCTGCCCGTCGGATCGGGTGTCCGTGCCGCGCTCGACGTGGCGGGAACGCCGATTGTTGCGCTTCTCGCTGGCCTTGTCGTCGCCATGTTCACGCTCGGTCTCGCGTCCGGCCTCAACCGCCGCGCGTTGTCCGAGTCAGTCGCGGGAGCGCTGCCGCCGATTGCCACGATCCTGTTGGTCGTTGGCGCCGGCGGGGGATTCAAACAGACACTCATCGACGCCGGGGTCGGCACGACGATCAGCCGCGCCGCTCAGACCCTCGCGGTGTCGCCGCTCATTCTTGGTTGGCTCGTCGCCGTGGCGATTCGCCTCGCGACCGGATCCGCTACTGTCGCCACCATCACAGCAGCCGGCATGGTGGCACCGCTTGCGGCAACCATGGATCGCTCGGGCGCGGCGCTGCTGGCACTCGCGATCGGCTCTGGATCGCTGTTCTTTTCACATGTGAATGACGCCGGATTCTGGATGGTGAAGGAGTACTTCGGACTCTCAGTGGGCGAGACGCTGAAGACGTGGTCCGTGATGGAGACGATCATCAGCGTCGTCGGGCTGGCCGGCGTGATGGTGCTG
>Ga0075435_100002876_pt1 | contig 11540 bp, 9 predicted proteins | sample RhiMethybrSRZTD4_FD_75302 | JGI IMG/M metagenome (GOLD analysis project Ga0075435, IMG submission 75302) | Populus rhizosphere microbial communities from Tennessee, USA - Rhizosphere MetaG P. TD hybrid SRZTD4 | ecosystem: Host-associated > Plants > Roots > Rhizosphere > Soil | place: USA... | reverse complement strand
GTGCCCTCGAGGCGACGGGCGCATTGGTGCACGCCTACACCGATCCGGTGGTGAAGTACCACGCCAAGTACCTCGTGGCCGACGATGGCCCGGCGGTCGTGGCGTCGCTGAACTTCACACGCAAGTGTTTCAGGAAGACCTGGGACGCGCTCCTGATCACGCACGATCCCGACGTCGTCTCCGGACTGAAGCAGTTGATGGCGGCCGATTGCGATGAGGCGCCGCTGCCGCCGGATCTGTCGCCGCGCCTGATCGTCGGACCCGAACGCGCGCGTGCGCAGTTGACCGCGCTCCTCGAGAACGCGAAGACGAGCATCAGAATCATCGATGCGAAGCTGTCGGATCCGGATCTGGTCGATCTGCTCAAGAAGCGCCGTGCCGACGGGATCGCCGTCGAGATTTACGGCGACAAATGGATCGGCTCGCTCAAGTCGCACGGCAAGATCATCCTCGTCGACGATTCGACGCTCGTCGTCGGCAGCCTGGCGCTGGCGGCGTTGAGCCTCGATTTTCGCCGCGAGATCGCGATCGCCGTGACCGATCCGGAGGCTCTTGCGGTGGCGCGGCAGCTGTTCACGACAATCGACGCCGCTCGGCGCGACGCCGACGAGGCGCCGCCGGCGGCCGCCGGCGAAGCGTTGTTGTGACGCTGCTGGCGTGTCTGGCGGTCGCGTTGACGCTGGCCGCGCCGGCCCCTGCCGATCCGCAGGAGAATTCGCAGCCCGCGGCGAAGACCGCAAAGGCCAAGAAGAGCAAGAAAGCGAAGAAGGCCAAGCACGAGGGGCAGGAAGGGCGCGATGGGCAGGATGGGCAGGAACAGAACGCCACCGATCAGACCGAACCCGAAGGCGGGCGCACTCGCGTCACCTGGAAGCAGCATCCGAGCCTCCGCGTCGGATCGATCTTCCGGGTAGACCTCGAGGCGAAATTCCAGGAAGACGTCCACGCCAGCTACGTGGGCGCGCCGGAGCTCGATCGGGCGGAGCTCCATCGCAATCGCCTCGGCGTGCAAGGTCACGTCTTCAAGCAGATCGAGTACGAGGTCGAGCGCGAGTTGACCGAGAAAGAGCTCGACGCGGGGAAGGCACCGAAGTCGCCGTGGAAGGACGTCTACCTGAACCTCACCTACGTCAAGAACGCGCAGGTGAAAATCGGCAAGTTCAAGGTCCCCTTCGGCCTCGATCAATTGACGGGCGTCACGCACAACGACTTCGCCTACCGTTCCCTCGGCGCGATCTATCTTGCGCCGGCGCGCGACATCGGACTGATGGTCCACGGCAGCTTTTTCAAACACGGACTTCAGTACTCGACCGGCGCGTTCCGACACGACGGCGACAACGCGCGATCGAGCAAGATTGCCGGCGGCGACGAGACCTTCGCGGCGCGCGTCACCGGCACACCATTTCGCGCGGCCGCTCGTGGCCTCGGCGACATCGAGCTCGGCACATCATTCACGATGAGCCGATTGTCAGACGACTCTTTCCGGCCGAACGGTCTGCGCGGCCGGACCGTCATGACGCAGCACGTCTTCTACGAGCCGGTCTACGTCAAAGGGCAGCGCCGCCGCTGGGGAGGGGATGTGGATTGGACAGCCGGACGGGCATCGGTGCGAAGCGAGTACACCTTCGTCAGCGACGACCGCCAGCAGCAGGGGATCGGCGACAACGATCTGCCGGACGCGCGCGCGCGCTCCTGGTACGTCTCGGGTACGTGGCTGCTGACTGGGGAGGCGAAGTCGCGACCCGTGAAACCGGCCGGCGACTTTCTCCACGGTGGATGGGGTGCGTTCGAGCTGGCGGCGCGCTACGAAGGCATCCGCTTCGACAGCGCGGGGGGCAGCGACACTCCGTTCCGCAACCCGCGCGCCGAAACGATCATGCCGGCAGGGGAACGCGCGCTGACTCTCGGCGTCAACTGGACGATGAACCGGTTCGTGAAGCTGCAGGTCAACGGCATCCGGGAACACCTCGATGACAGCGAACGTAATCCCATACCGAACGGCGCGGCATTCTGGAGCCGCGTGATTCGTCTTCAGTTCGTTCTGTAGCAGGAGAGTGTGATGTTCCGCCGCCGGTCTCATGTGCACGCCGCGGTCGCAGCGCTGGTCGTCGTCGCCGGCCTCGTCGAGCCGGCGCGCGCACGCGCGCAGAGCGATCCGGCTGCTGCGCTCTTCGACGATACGGTGGTGCACGAGATCCGCCTGACGATCAGCACGCGTGACTGGGAATCGTTGAAGGAGCACTTCAAGGAGAACACGCGATATCCAGCCGATCTGCGATGGCGCGATCAAACCGTCCGGAACATCGCCATCCGCTCGCGCGGAAACGGCAGCCGCAGCGGCACCAAACCGGGCCTGAAGTTCGACATCAACTACTACACGGCCGATCAGCGGTTCGTCGGGCTGAAGAATCTGGTCCTGCGCAACAACACCCAGGACGCGTCGAACATGCGCGAGCTGGTGGCGATGAAGTTCTTCCGCCACATGAACGTCAAGGCGCCGCGCGAGTCGTTCGCGCGGCTGTTCGTCAACAACGCCTACGCCGGGCTCTACACGATCGTCGAGGACATCGACAAGGACTTCCTCGAGAAGAACCTCGCCGAGAACGACGGCTATCTGTACGAGTACGACTACGACGAGGAGAGCCGCATTCCGTACGCGTTCGAATATCTCGGCAGCGATCCGGCGAAGTACGTGCCGCTGCCATTCAAGGCGCAGACCCACGAGACCGATCCCCGCGGCGACGTGATCGAGCGCTTCATCTGGACGATCAACGAAGCGGGCGCGGCGGCGTGGCGGCAGCTGATAGGCGAGTTCCTCGATCTGAAGGCGTTCATGCGTCAGCTCGCGGTCGAGAACTTTCTCGCCGAGGAAGACGGCCTCACCGGCGACTACGGGCCGAACAACTTCTACGTGTATCGCTACGAGAAGAAAAACCTGTTCATGTTCATCCCCTGGGACAAGAGCAACACGTTCTGGGAGACCGCCGACTACTGGATCTTCCGCAACATCAAGGATGGCCCTAACGAACGCCGGAACCGCCTGGTGATTCGCGCGCTGCAGTACGACGACCTGCGCGACGAGTATCTGAACGCGCTCTTCGAATGCGCGAATGGCGTGGACCAGAACGGCTGGTTGGAGCGCGAGGTCGGCGCGCAGTACGAGCTGATCAAGTCGGCGGCGTCGAGCGATCCGCTCAGGCCGTTCTCGAACGATCAGTTCGAGGCGGCGATCGCCGACCTGAAGACCTTCGCGCGGGACCGCAGCGCGGCCGTCAAACGGATGGTCGCGGAAGCACGGAACTAATGGTGTGTCTACTCGGAATGACTAGCGGACCGCTCCGCTCCACCCCACCGCGCAGGCGTGCGCGGTGGGAAACCCCGGCGTTGTCGCGGCCCGAAAATCGCCGTCGAAAGCCTGTTGTGACCAGTACTACTTCAGTGCAGACACTCCATTAGCACCGCCGCGCGCGCCCGCGCAGATGCGCGGTCATGCGCTCGACGAGCTCGGGCCGGGTCGCGCCGAGCATCACGTCAGGCACCTGCTCGAAGCCGAACTCCACGAACCCGCGGCGGCCACGACCGCGGCGTCCCGCGGCACCATCAACGAAACGCCGCTCGGTCGGCCGCGGCGCGAACTGAAAGAGGTTGGCGAGCCACGCGCCGCCGATCCCGGCAGCGCGACCGAATGCCACCGCGGTCTCGACGTACGGTGCGGCGACGACGCTGCGGCCGTCGGCGAGCGCCGGCCGGATCTCCCAGCGCAAGCGGAACGCGAGATCGGCGGCGTAGAGCAGCAGGAGCGTCCGCACCGAGGGCGGTCCCGCGTCGGCCCCGGCCACCGCGAGTTCCTCGAACACCCCTGACGCATCCCAGCGGCTGATGCCGCTGCGCTTCGCCCGATCGATCGACGTCAGCGCGGCACGGGCGGCGGCGGCGATCGCGGCGCCGGCGACGCCGTCGACGGCGATGAGCGCGGGCTTCCGCGCCGTCACGCCGCGCCTCCGCCGGTCGCCAGCCACTCGGCCACGGCGTCGGCGTTCCAATCGGACCACGGCCGCTGCTCGCCCTCGCGAAACAGCTGGCGGATCTGGTGATGCTGTTCGCCGATCGATCGCTCCGCGTCGACAGTGATGAACTTGAAGATCAGCGCCAGCGATTCGTACTCGCGGATGACGCGCGTGATGAACCGCTGGTAGCTCTCGACCGGATCGTCGACATTGGTGACGTCCTGGCCGGCTTCGTAGAATCGCGGCGTGCGCGTGGCGAGGACGCGCTTGCCGGAGGTGCCCGGCGAGACAGCGAAGTAGAACACGAGGTCGGGCCAGAGGAGCGGCTGATAGAGTTTCAGCACCCAATCGAGATCGAGTCCGCGCGCGACGTCACGGGCCAGGCCGGTGAACAGAAATCGATCGGCGACGACCACCTTGCCGGCCCAGAGCGCCGGCAGAATGACGTGCTCGACGCGATGCCGGAAGTCGGCGCCGTGGAGCAGCGAGAATTCCTCGGGACTCAGCGCGCGAACGTCTTTGCGGCTCTTGATGATCGGCTTGATCAGCTCCGAGGAGTTCCACTTCGTGGTGACCACGTCGTAGCCTTCGGCCTTCAGCCACGTCTTGAACAGTTTTCGCTGCGTCGTCTTGCCGGAACCGTCGGCGCCTTCGAAGGCGACGAGCAGCCCGCGGCGGCGCGAGCCGTCGGTGAAATGTTCACGCGCGCGCCGGCGCCAACGGCTGAGAGAGGTCATCGTTCAGAAGGTCTGGCGCGCGACCCACTCGCGCAACAATGAATCGACCACGGCGTAGCGATCCCCGTCGCGCGTCACCACATCGTCGCGGACCAGCGCCGCCAGCGCGCGCTGGACGGTCGACGCGCCGGCCAGGCGGTGGCGAATCCGGACGTCGGCCGAGAGCAGACCGCGGCCGCCTTCGAGCACCACCGCCCTCAGCGCCGCCCGCTGGGTGAGCGTCAGATGCTGCCACACGGCTTCGAAAATCATCTGGTGTTCTGCGAGCAGACGTCTCAGCGCCTGATGCAGATCCTCGAGCGTCGCGCGCTTGCGATTGCGGCCGCGCACCTCGTCCCAGGTCTCGTGCGCGAGCCGCTGGACGTCGTAGGGCAGATTCTCGGTGAGCTCGACGATCGCGGCGCCGAGCCCGGGTTCCGGCTTGATGCCCGAGCGCGTGAACCGGCCGTCGATGAACGCCGCAAACTCCTCGGCGGGAATCTTCTCGAGGCGCATCACCGGCCCGGCCTTGTAGAACGGCCGCCGCGGCGACAGCATGCGCTCCATCAGGCTCGGTTCCGATCCGGCGAAGACGTAGCCGACCTCGCGTTGATGCTGGACGGCGGCGCGGAGCGCGTGTTCGACCGAGCCGCCGTCGTAGCCGCCGATGGCCTGGAATTCGTCGAGCGCCACGATCACCTTCCGCCGCCGTGCCTGCGCGAGGCGCGCCGGCAGGGTGAAGACCTCCTCGGCGAGGCGCGACACATCGCGCTCCGTGCGCGCGTTTGGGAACGACACTCTGGGGCCCACACGCGGGTCGGCTCTTACGCTGGCGTCGGTGTCCGTCCGTCCTGGTAGGGGCGGACCCGTGTGCCCGTCCCCGACGTCGATGCGGGTCGACGAGATCGCCTCGCGCAGCCAGGCGCGTGCGCGATCCCAGGTCGTTTCCGCGGCGGCGAGCGCCCGCGCGTAGCCTTCGAGGAAGGCGACGTACGAGCTGAAGCTGCTGACCGTGACCTCGACCGTGATTGCGCCGCGCCGGCTCATCGTCGCCAGCGCGCGACGGATCAGCGACGACTTGCCGTAGCGCCGCGGCGAGATGAGAAAGACCTTCTGCGCGGCATCGAGGTCCTGCGTCAGGCGGCGCAGCTCTTCGACGCGGTCGGCGAACGCCGCCGCCGGCACGACCTCGCCATACACGAACGGATTCTGTGTTACGTCAAACAGCGTAATGGTTACGCATTATAGCGTAATACTGAACCTGGACGGGATTCGGGAGTTGGGATTCGGGATTCGTGGGGATTCGGGAGTTGGGATTCGGGATTCGTGCGGATTCGTGTCGATCAAATCCCGAATCCCAAATCCCAAATCCCGTCCAGCGTCAGTAGTAACGCTTGGGCAGATCGAGGACGACCCTGCGGCGGGCGAGGTCGGCGAGCTCGCCAGTGACGGTCGCGGCTGGCAGCGCAGCCAGCGCAGAGCCATCGACGACGACTTCGTCGGGCAGGTACTGGCGGCAGGCGCCGTATTCGTCGGCGTAGTCGCCGCTGGGAAACTCCAGCCGCAGGCGGACGCGGTCGCCGTTTTCCGTCGCGGCGTAGAGCGGGTTGAGACGGAATTCGCCGGTCGCGGACGATGGCGGCAAGGCGTCGAGCGGATGTGTGGCGAATACCCCCGGGTGTCGTGAGGCAATGATCGTCAGCGCCGGATCGCGATCGAGCACCGCGTCCGGATCGCGTCGAGACAGATCCAGCGGACCGCCCTTGACGACGTCCGCGAACAGACTGGCCTCACCGAAGACGCGCGGCTCGAAGGTCTCGAAGAGGTCGCGATAGCCCTCCGGCGACAGCGGCTGGCCGTGCGATGGGCTCCACGTGCGCTCGTTGTGCGTGTGCCCGATGAGCAGCGCGCCCGGTTCGTGGGGCCGGCTGAGGCCGGAGGCCGACGGACTGCCGATCAGCCGCTCCATCTCGCCGACGAACTGGCGCTTCGTCCAGATGTACATGAAGGCGTCGGTGCACATCGCGAAGCCGAACGCGCCGCGCGCGAACGGAAACGGCGCGTTGCCGTCGCAGCACACCGGCTCGCAGCCGGGCGCTGTGAATCGGCGCGCCAGCCACACTTTTGCGTAGTAGAGATCGGCCAGCACAACCGGCTGCGACGAGAGGTCGATCAGCGATCGCGTCAGGTGTCCCGATCCGCCGCAGATGTCGATGGCGCGCCTCTCGCCACCGAGGACGGTTGTGGCCACCGAACGCACGAGTGCCTGCGCGACGACGTAGGTCGGATCCGAGAAGCGATACAGAAAATAGCCGCCCTCGAAATTCGGCCCGAGCGCCTCGACGGTCTCGCGATATGTCGCCGTCTCGGACGCGGCGATGGCGTCGAATGCTTCGGCCTCGCGCGTATCCTCGAGCCCGACCATCATCCGCCGCGCAAGATCGGGCCGGCTGGCCTGTACATAATCCCGTGCCGCGGTCGCGTTTGGTTGCAGGTGAAGGACGGGAATGCCGTCGACGACCGGAAAGATGCAGCAATGGCAGCCGAGGATGCCGTCCACGATCTCGTCGTCGGTGCGGCGGTGAAACAGCGACTCGACGAGCTCCAGCCGGCCGCCGCAGTAGGGGCAGCGCAGGATTTCAAGTATTTCGGGTCGCATTCGCCTCTAACAGATGATTGACGTCGATTCTGATCGGTTCGCCCAATGCCTCGAGCGCTTCTAATCGCGTCAAGCCTTCGCGGCGGAAGTACTCGAGGCCGAGGAGTCTGCGCGCCTCATCGTCACCGAGCCACGCGATCGCGTTGTCGCGTCCCATCTGTGTCCGGTGACAGCGCAGCGCCGCCATCTTGCGCGCGACCCAGTCGCGGACGTTGACGCTGAACGTCGGCGGCTTCGCTCCGGCGCCAAACGCATCCGGCGCGATGCCCCAGAAGCCGGAGTCCGGCGGCGCGCCGCCCTTCGCCTGCGCGGCCTCGACGACGTCCTGGATCGCGCCCGCCGACATCGTGACGTAGTAGAGCGGCAGCGCTTTCGAGCCGAGCGATCGCACCGCGGTGTAGGTGCGCTCGTGCACGCCGACGTGATCGGGGTGCCAGTACAAGCCGTCCTCTGCGAAGGTAATCACCGCATCGGGCCTGTACTCCTCGATGGCGGCGACGATTTCCGCGTGCAGCTGCGGCACGTGCGCCCAGCGCAGGTCGCCGTCGGGATGATCGAGCACCATCAGCTTGGCGATTCCGAGAATCGCCGCCGCCTCCTGCAACTCGCGCGTGCGCACGCTCGCCAGATCCCCATCCGGGACCAGCGCGGGATCGCTGATCGATCCGTTCTCGCCGCGAGAAGCGCAGATCAGGACGACGCGCGCGCCGGCATCGGACAGCAGCGCCAGCGTGCCGCCACAGGCCAGCGACTCGTCGTCGGGATGGGCGAAGACGGCAAGGATCGTGCGATCGGCCATGGGCCGCTCGGCCACCGCAAGCGCGCTCTGAATGTGCAGATCGCTACGACGGTCGTGACCCACGATTCGCCTCCACGAGTCGGGCATAGACGTCGACGTACTCGTTCACCATCCGCGCGGCGCCGAAGCGCGCCACGGCGGACTGATGAACGCGCTTGCGATCCAGATCGAAGACGCGCGTCAGATCGTTCACCATCTGTTCGAAGTTCTCGAACACCACCCCGGTCACGCCGTCATCCACGACTTCGCGGACGGCGCCGCGATCGAGCGCGGCGACCGGCGTCCCGCAGGCCATCGCCTCGGCGAGGACGAGACCGAACGGTTCGCGCGCCTGAATCGGATAGAGCAGCGCGCGGGCGCCGCCGTACAGCTTCACCTTCGCCGCGAAGTCGGCCTCCCCGTAGTAAACGATGTAGCGGCCGTCGACGTGCGGCGCGACCTTTTCACGGTAGTAGTCGTCTTCGGCGGCGGCGAGAATCAATCGCATGCCGACGCGCTTGGCGATCTCGATCGCCTGCAGCACGCCTTTGCCGTCGGTGAAGCGGCCGAGAAACAACAGGTAGTCGTCGGGCTTCTCGCGGAACGTGAAGGCGTTGGTATCGATGCCGTGCAGCACGGTGGCGATGACGTTGAGTCCGCTCAAGAGACGCGCCTGCTCGTTCGAGATCGCGACGAACGGCGCTTCGGGGTAGCGCGCCCACAACTTCACTTCCGCAGTGCTGGGCGAGTGATGCAGCGTCTGGACGATGGGCGTCGGCGACAGGCGCGCGAACGCGAGCGACATCGGATAGTACGCCGCTTCGTAGTGAATGATGTCGAAGTCGGCGGCGCGCTCGACGGCGGCGGCGAGGTTCAACATCTCGTAGAGCTCCCACGGCCACATGTTCTCGTCGTGCCAGTAGCCGTGCGGGTAGATCGCGTGCAGCGTCGCCTTCGTCGTCGAATCGCCGGTCGCGAACAACGTCACGTCGTGCCCGCGCTCGACGAGCCCTTCGGTCAGGAGCGAGGTCATCGTCTCGACGGAGCCCGACTTGGGTGGCGGAATCGTCGTCGCAACCGGCGCGATATGGGCGATTCTCATGAGCACGCCGTCTCGAGAAGCCGTGGCAGCACGCGGCGCGCATCGAAGTGCTCGCGCGCGATGTCGACGGCGCGCCGGGCGTGGCGATCGTAGTGAGCGTTGATTTCTTCGACGCCGGCCTTCGCCTGGTCCAGCGTCGAGAACGCGAGCAGGCCTTCGCCTGACGGCAGGTGTGCGGTCCAGCCCGTATCCTGCACCAGCGCCGGGCGTCCGGCGGCGAGATAGCACTCGGTGCGATCGCTGAACCAGCCGGAGCGGTTCGCGACGTAGGTGTGCTTGGCGACGCCGAACTCGGCCTTCGACCGCTGAATGAACTCGCGATACTGGTGCGGCGTCCGGGAAACGGCCATCGCGTCGACCGTGTTCCAGCCGTGCTGCTGCAAGAGCTGCTGCGGTCCGTTGATCGCCAGCTCGAAGGGCTGCGGCGTCCGCGACGGCAGATCGATGAATTTGACGAACTCCTGATCCTTGTTGCCGCCGACGTCGGTGAAGCTCTCGATCTGCCACGTCATCACGGTCGTGAAGCGATCGCGCGGGTTCACGTCGCTGCGCCAGTCGGCGATCGTAATCGGCTGCCACGTCTTGTGCCATGTGAACTCGCCGGTCGGAATCGGCGACGCCGGCGTGCCGATGTTGGCGCCAAACGTGAACAAATGATCGAATCGTCTGAAGAATTCCACGTACCACGGCTCTGCCTTGGCGATCGCGAGCTGCGTGAAGGCCGGGTCGGAATCAATAAAGATTTTGTGAGGAATGCGTGCGTACTCGTCGCGCCAGAACCAGGAGCCGCCGGAGAGGTTGACGAAGAGGTCGGCGCCGGCGGCGTACTGCTTGACCGCTTCGGCGCTGCGGCCGTGATAGCTGGCGTCGTAGTTCACGAAGGCCCAGCGGTCGCCGAGGCCGAACGGCTCGAGCGCCTTGTTGATGTAGGTGGTTCCGTACGACGGATCGGTGGCGCGCGTGTTCTCGACCGGATCGTAGACGCACTCGCCAGTGTCCTCGATGTAGAAGACCTCGTGGCCCAGCGCGCGCAGGCCGAGGAGATACATCAGCGAGCACCAGGTGACACCGCCAAACGGATAGCGGGCGATGATCCCCGCGAAGAGAATTCTCACCGCCGGGCTGCTTGAATCAGTTCATCGACGCTTTCGGGCTCGTCGAGCGACTTGCCGACCGAGAGGCGCGCGCACATGCGTCGGTACAACTGACTGCTTTTCAGCAGCTCCTCGTGACGTCCCTGCGCGGCGATTTTGCCGCCGTCGAGCACGAGGATGCGGTCCGCGTCGCGGACCGTCGACAGGCGGTGCGCGATCACGATCGTCGTCCGGCCGGCGCGCAGCCGGCGCAATGCGGCAAAGACGATCTCCTCGGAGATCGCGTCGAGCGACGAGGTCGGCTCGTCGAGGATCAGGATGGGCGCGTTCTTCAGAATCGCCCGCGCCACGCTCAGCCGCTGTCGTTCGCCGCCGGACAGACCGCCGCCCGCTTCGGCGATCTCGGTGTCGTAGCCCTTGGCGAGATGCGAGATGAATTCGTGCGCGTGCGCCGCCCGCGCGGCGTCCTCAATCTCCTGCGGCGTGGCGTCGAGCCGGCCGTAGCGGACGTTGTCGCCAATCGTGCCGGAGAAGAGCACCGGATCCTGCAGCACGATCGCGATCTTGTCGCGCAGCGATCGCACGCGGTAGTTGCGGACGTCGATCCCGTCGACGAGCACGCGGCCGGTAGTCGCGTTGTAGAAGCGCGGGATCAGGCTGACGAGGGTCGTCTTGCCCGCGCCGGTCAAGCCGACGAGCGCGACCACTTCTCCGGGTTTCGCGCTAAAGGTGATGTCGTGCAGGACGTTGGTGCCGTCGGGATAGCTGAAGCCGACGTCATCGAATCTCACGTCGCCCTTGATGCTGGTGGCGTCGATCGCGTCCGGCGATTCCTCGGTCTCGGGAATCAGCGCGAACATCGTGCGCACCCGCCTGGCGCCGGCGAGCGCGCCCTGCAGCTGCCCGGTCGTGTGCGCAATCGCCGAGAGCGGTCCGTACACCGCGCCAAGGTAATAAATCACGATGTAGAGGTCGCCGATGCTCAACTGACCGCGCAGCACGAACCGGCCGCCGACGATGACCACGAGCGCCGTGCCGAGAATCGTGATCGCGCTGACGACGACGGAGAACAGCGACGACTGCCAGGTGATCGCGATGCGCGCGTTCATCGTCGTATCGCCGGCGGCGGCGTAGCGCTTCAGCTCGTGCGGCTCGCGCGCGAAGCTTTTCACCAGCCGCATCGC
>Ga0075435_100002875_pt1 | contig 11545 bp, 7 predicted proteins | sample RhiMethybrSRZTD4_FD_75302 | JGI IMG/M metagenome (GOLD analysis project Ga0075435, IMG submission 75302) | Populus rhizosphere microbial communities from Tennessee, USA - Rhizosphere MetaG P. TD hybrid SRZTD4 | ecosystem: Host-associated > Plants > Roots > Rhizosphere > Soil | place: USA... | reverse complement strand
GCTGTCCCGGTGCAGGATTGAGAATGCAACGAACCTTGTTTTTCCTCGCAAACGCAATCGTGTAATACACCGTCTCCAGCGGAACCTCGAACTGCAGCACAATGCAATCGACGGACTTCAGCATGTCCGCCGCCGCATCCACGTCCGCCGGCTTCAGTTCATCATTCGCGCCCTTCACCACAAAAATCCGATTCTGCCCGCTCGGCTCCACAAAAATCGGCGCCACGCCGCTCGACACTCCATCAACCTGTTGCACATGACTGGCATCGATGCCAAGCTTCTTAAAATTCTCAATCGTCGCCGGACCAAACAGATCGCTGCCCACGCGAGCTACCATGAAAACGTCAGCCCCGCACAACCGCGCAGCCACGGCTTGATTTGCCCCTTTGCCGCCAAATCCCAGATCAAACTTCTGCCCAAAGATGGTTTCGCCCGGCTTAGGAAAACGGTCAGTGAAGGTAGTCAGATCAACGTTTGCGCTGCCAACAATAGCAATTCGAGGACGTTTGGGCATGGAAGGGCGAGTCTATTCAGCAAGGCGGAACCTGTCAACGCGGCGGCCTGCTTTGATTTCAACCTCTTTGCATTCTTTGCGTTTTCTCTGCGGTTTAAGACTTTTCGCCCTCACCCCGGATACGCCCCGCGCGCAATCGGCAACGTCGACTCCCCGGCATCGATGTGCAATATCGTCCCCGTCACCTGCGACGACTCATCGCTGAGCAGATACACAACGCCGTAAGCAGCATCCAGCGGCGTCTGATGACGCCCAAACCGCAGCCTCTCGCCGTCTTTCTGCAGCAATTCCTCACTGTTCCCTTGCGCGCCCTGAATCTTCAGCTCCCCTTCCGTCAGCACCCATCCAGGGATCACGTAGTTCACGCGGATGCCGTCACCGCTCAGTGCTCCCGCCAATGTTCGTGTCAGCGACAGCAACCCACCTTTGGCCGCGCCATACGCAACAATGTTCGGCAAGCTCTGGATTCCGCAAATCGATCCCATATTCACGATGCTGCCACCGTTCGCTCGCATCCTCGGCACGGCATGCTTGCAGCAGTAGAACGCACTCCGCAGATTGACTTGAAGCACGTGTTCCCAGAGTTCGGTCGTGGTCTCCTCCAGCGTCGCGCGCGGAAACCAACCGGCGTTGTTGACCAGCCCGTCGAGCTTCCCGTAGGTCTCCATCGCTTTCTCAATCAGCGCGGCACAATGTTGTTCATCCCGGACGTCCACGGAGCAGAACACTGCCTCGCTACCGTCCTTGCGAATGTCCGCCGCTGATTGCTCTCCGCGCTCCCTCTGGACATCGCCAAGCACGACGGATGCACCCTCGGCAGCGATCAGCTTCGCGCAGCCCAGCCCGATCCCCTGGGCGGCGCCGGTTACGATCACAACCTTGTCTTGAAGGCGGTTCATTACGTTTTTATTGCTCTGGTGTCCAATTCAGTATGAGCGCGGTGTCCAGATCGATGTGCAAAATTGTTATCCCCATCTTCGCCCTGTTTATCACCGCTGTCGCGACATATACCATTTACATAGAGAAGCAAGCCCAGACGATCATCAAAGACCTGGACAGCATGAAGATTGTGGAGGATCCACTAAGATTTGCTTTATTAAAGCGAAAGTATGGTCGCCAGCTCAAGCAGGATGACGGCTGTACCCCGGCACATTGTTCCTACGCAATTGAGATAACTAATCAACTCCTCGCCGCGTTACATCTCTCGAACTACGTCGAACTGACGACCACCTTTCACTTCGACCGTGGTTTTCTATATTCCATGATGACTGATTATCGGGTTGCGCTCCCGAATGGAATCAGCCCTGTTGTGCATGTTCATGAGGATCCTTGTCAGGGCACATGCCCAGAATGGTTTCGGCTGGGCGTCAACCCGCACGGTCCTCGCTCTAGTGACCTCTGGAACGGCATTGCGGAGTTCAACGCAACAGTTTCCCCTGAAGAACGAAACGCTGTGCGGTCGTTCATTTGGCTGCCTTTCCCCGCTCACCCGCTGCAAAGACATCGTGGATTTACTCCCAACGGTGTGGAAGCATAACTCCGACGGATCAGTTCGCTGCCGTTTTAGGACATCTGGGGATGCTTTTCACGAATGGGACCCCTAAAGCGACATAGCGATAGGACATCCTACGGTCACCTTCCGCCTCACTCCCCGTACGGTACCCACATATTCTTGACCTGAACCGCGTGCTCCAGAAACCAGCGGCCTTCGCCTTGCTTCACGTCAAACCAGTCAATGGCGCGGCCTTCATTCGTGAATACCTGCTTGAGGTTTCCCACAGAAAACGACTTTGCTGCCGCCGCGCTCGCCTCATCAGCAAAGCACCAGATGGCGTCCACGTCATCGTGCTCGGCAATTGTCTTCAGGAGCTGAGATACGTACCCGGTGACAATGTTGACCGCGCCGCCCGGGAGATCGCTGGTATCAAAAAGCTGATAGAGGTCGCCGGTGATCAATGGATAAGTCTCCGAAGGAACCGCGATCACCGTATTGCCGGCAGCAAGCAGCGGCGTCACCACTGACAGAAATCCCAGCAGCGGCGCCTCATTCGGACAAATCACACCCACCGTCCCAATCGGCTCATTCATCGCAATCGCAATGTTGCGGAACGGAGGATTGTGTACCGCTCCATCAAACTTGTCCGCCCAGGCGGCATAAGAAAAGATGCGTTCGATGCCGAGATTCACTTCCGCTGCAGCTTGAGCCTCATCCACAAACGCCGCCAGCCGCCGCGCAATATCCTCTCGCCGCTGCGAAAGATTTTCAGCGACGTAGTAGAGCACCTGCGCGCGATTGTGCGCCGTCGACTTCGCCCAGCCAGAAGCCTGGCGTGCCGCTTCCACCGCATTGCGAATATCTTTTCGGTTCCCTAACGGCGCCTCGCCCAGAAGTCGGCCGTCCGCCGCACGCACTTCCATGCTGTAGCCCGAGTCCGGACGCGCCTGCTTTCCGCCGATGTAGAGCTTCACGGTTCGATCAATCGCAGGCACTACCGAATCCGATGCTTCCAATGATCTCTGCGCCGCAGCTTTTGGCACCTTCAGCGCCGGCGCATTCTTGAACCACGTCGGGTCGATATATTCAAGCAGCCCTTCCCTGCCCCCCTCGCGTCCGTAACCGCTTTCCCGGTAGCCGCCGAACCCACACGAAGCGTCAAACAGGTTCGTGCAATTTACCCAGACCACACCGGCTTTCAGCTGCGCCGCCACATGCAGCGCCACGTTGAGGCTCTCGCTCCACACACTCGCGGCGAGTCCGTAAACCGTGTTGTTCGCTAGCTCGACCGCTTCGCTCGGCGTGCGAAACGTCATCGCCGCCAGCACCGGACCAAAAATTTCCTGCTGCGCCACGATCGATGTCGGATGCACGTTACTCAGCAGAGTCGGCGGAAAATAATGTCCCCGCGAGGGCAGCGCGATCTGCGGCTGCCAGCACTCCGCGCCTTCGGCGATTCCCTCTTTAACCAAGCGCTGAATGCGATCGTACTGCACTCGCGCCACGATCGGCCCCAGATCAATTGCCTTATCGAGCGGAGGCCCCACACGCAGCGTGCTCATGCGGTCGCGCACTTTCAGGATCAGCGGCTCCGCGATGCTCTCCTGCATCAGCAGCCGCGAGCCGGCGCAGCAGACCTGACCTTGGTTGAACCAGATGCCATCGACCAGGCCCTCGACGGCGCTGTCCAGATCGGCATCTTCGAAGATGATGAAAGGAGATTTCCCGCCCAACTCAAGCGAAATTTTCTTGTGACTGTTTGCCGTCGCTGCGCGAATCGCGCGCCCAACTTCCGTGGAACCGGTAAAAGCGATCTTGTCCACGTCGGAGTGCTTCACTAACACTTCACCCGTGGACCCGTCACCGGTGATAATGTTCACTACGCCGGGGGGTAGTTCGATCTCCTGGCAGATCTCCGCAAACGCTAGCGCCGTGAGCGGTGTGAATTCGGCAGGTTTCAGGACGACCGTATTTCCTGTCGCGAGCGCCGGAGCAATCTTCCACGCCAGCATCAGCAAAGGAAAGTTCCAGGGAATGATCTGCCCCACGACACCGCAAGCCGAATATCCGGGAAATTCCTGCTCCAGCAGTTGCGCCCAGCCCGCGTGATGGTAGAAGTGACGAACTACCAGCGGAGTGTCGATATCCCGGCTCTCGCGAATGGGCTTGCCGTTGTCCATCGTCTCCAGCACCGCTAGCCGCCGCGAATGCTTCTGCACGGTTCGCGCCATGGCGTAAAGATAACGTGCCCGCGCATGTGGAGTGAGCGCCTGCCACTTCGGCAAGGCTGCCCGCGCGGCTCGAACTGCGGCGTCGACATCGGCTGCTGATCCCTGCGCCACCGTCGCAAGCACTTCCCCAGTCGACGGATCTGTAGTTTCAAAGTAGCCTCCGTCCGTCGCCGGCTGCCAAGTTCCGTTGATGAAGTGCCCGAACCGCCGCTGATGGCGATCCAGCCAGCCCAGCGCTTCTTTGGGATCCTCCGGCGCCGGCCCATACTCCATCGCTACGAATTTTTCCGCAATGCTCATGCAGTGCGTCCCCTCTGTGATCCTCTGTGCCCTCTGTGGTTAGAAGGTTTTAGACCACAGACCCGTCACGCGATCGGGTGCCGATACTCCGCCGAATATCTCCCTGTCGCATGATGCTCCAGCTGCCGCTCAATATCATTCAACAGACTGCTCGCCCCCAAGCGAAACAATTCGGCTTTCATCCAGGGCGTGCCCAATTCTTCTTTCATCAACCCCAACCAATCCAGCGACTGCTTCGCCGTCCGAATCCCTCCCGCCGGCTTGAATCCCACCGCCATCCCAGTCTCCTGCGCATACTCCCGAATCGCGCGCGTCATCACAAACCCGAGGGGCAACGTCGCATTCGTAGTTTCTTTGCCTGTTGATGTCTTAATGAAATCCGCTCCCGCCATCATCGCCACAAAACTCGCGCGGGCGACGTTGCGCAGCGTCTGCAGATCTCCCGTGCCCAGGATCACCTTGATGTGCGCAGCCCCGCATGCCTGCTTGAACGTGGCAATCTCGTCATACAGCGCTTGCCATTTTCCCCCGAAGACATGCGCGCGAGTGATGACCACATCGATCTCCTGCGCCCCCGCTTCCACTGACCTTCGAATCTCAGCCACACGTTCGGCGAACGGACCAAGCCCGGTGGGGAAACCTGTAGACACCGCGGCCACGTGCACCCCGCTACCCTCGAGCGCCCGCAGCGCCGTCTCCACAAAACTGTGATACACGCACACCGCGGCGACCTTGATTTGCAGCTCTTCAATCCCGAGCCGCCGTTCAAGATCAGCCTGAATCGGTCGCCTGGCTTTGGCGCACAGCCGCCGCACCCGCTCTTCGGTGTCATCCCCCGACAACGTCGTGAGATCCATGCAGGTAACGGCCCGCAGCAGCCACGCCACCTGCCACTCCTTTTTGACCGTCCGCCGCGCCACGTGCGTCTGCGCCCGCCGCTCCACCGCGCTGGTATTGACGCGGATCTGCTCAATCCAATCCAGATTCAGAGGCACGCCGCGGTTCGACAGCAGCGGACGTGATCCCAGCGTCGCCACTGCCGTCTCTGATCGCGGTGAAATCTTGCCCGGCGCCGCAGCCTTGGCGCGGTCCTCAATTTCGTATCGTTGTCGTTTCTCGAGTGCCATCAGCGTTAGCAATTGTACGGCAGATGAGACATGCAGAGTAATCACACTTCTCTGCGTACTTTGCGCCTTTCTTTGCGTCCTCTGCGGTTAAAAGCTTTTCCTACCACTGACCTTGACATACCCATCCTACACAGCTAGCCTACGTCGCTGCTTCCACTCAGGAGAAAACAGATTCCGAAACACTCAAGACTTGCAATCGCCTCGTTAATCTTCCTCCTCGCCCTCCCCACGTCCGCTGCCAAAAAAATCATCTTCGACACTGACCCCGGCTCCGACGACGCCATGGCGCTCATGCTCGCGCTCAACTCGCCCGAGCTTGAAGTGCGCGCCATCACCGTCGTCCCCGGAAACGTCACTGCCACGCAAGGTCTGGACAACGCCTTACGCATGGTCTCTGTCTCTAACCGCTGCGACATTCCCGTCGCCGCTGGGGCGCAGCATCCGCTGTTTCAAAAGCTGATCACCGCCGAGTTCTGGCACGGAAAAAACGGACTCGCCAACGTCGAGCTCCCAGCCAGCAAATGCAAAGTCGATCCCCGCTTTGGCCCTGACCTCATTATTCAGCTCGTCCATGCCGCGCCCCACGAGATCACCCTCGTCCCGGTTGGCCCGCTCACAAATATCGCGCTCGCCGTCGAGAAGGATCCGTCGATCGTTTCGCTCGTCAAGGAAGTCATTCTCATGGGCGGCTCGATCTCCGGGGGAAATGTGAACGCCTCCGCCGAAGCCAACATTTACAACGATCCCGAGGCCGCCCAGATCGTCTTCCAAGCTGGCTGGCCCCTGACCATGGTCGGCCTCGATGTCGGCGACAAAACGCTCCTCGGCCCGAAACATCTCGAAGAGCTCGGCAAGACTCACGGCCCGGTGAACGATTTCATCTATGCGGTCGCCAAATACCTGATCAATCTTGCCGCCCAGTTCGATTTTCCCGGCACCCCGATGTACGACCCGCTTGCGGTAGGCGTAGCAGTAGACGCAACACTGGTGAAAGCCCCCGCTATGCACGTCGATGTCGAAACTCGCGGCGAGTTCACCCGCGGCGAAACCGTGGCCAACCGCCGCGGCGCAATCGAGCGCAACGTGCTGCATGGCGACCGTTACGTGATCGAGGGCTTCGACAAAGTCGTCCCCAATGCGAAGGTCTGCACCGAAGTGGATGCGGATCGTTTTCTGCAGATGTTCGTCTCGCGAATAAAGGGAAAATAGGATGGGACGTCATGTTTATTGCGAAATGCATAGATCCTTCTGCCTCGCTGCGCTCGGCATCAGGATGACATCGTGCGCATGCGAATTCCGATGAAAAAGGTATTGACAGCAAATCCCAACCGCCGCAACTTCCTGCAATCCATCGCAACCGCCGCAGCTCTGGCAGCCATCCCCGCGGAACCCGCCCCACTCCCCTGGCCCAAGCTCGTCGGCAGCCCCGTCCTCGACAGCCTTCGTCCCGTCATCGAGCGCTCCCGCGACGTCCACACCCACCCCACAAAAATCAAAGAAGTCGCCGGCTGGATGGCCTACGAAGAACTGCCCATGCCGGAATACGAAATCCCCTTCGGCATCGGCCAAGGCACCGCCGACGACGTCATCGACTTCATCCTCACTGCCGATTGTGTCGACACCGCCTTCACCGACTTCTCCACCCACGTGAAATTTCAGGTCGACTACGCTGGCAAACACTGGTCCGACTCCGACGCCCTCTTCGCCTGCATGAAGCGCGCTTTGGACCAGGGCATCCCGATTCTCGACGGCAAATTCCTCGCAACCCTGACCCGTCCCAAGCTCGAAGAGATTTTCGCCGGCAACATCGAAATGCCCATGCTCGACGAAAAGCTGCAAGTCTGGCAGCAAGTCGGCGCGGTGCTCGCAGAAAAATACAACGGCCGCTTCCATAACTTCGTCAAATCCTGCCTGCCGCGCCTCTACGACAACGGCACGGGCCTGATCGACCGCCTCGTCAAAGAATTCCCCCGCTTCAACGACGTCAGCCCCTACGACGGCGCAACCGTCAAGATCTACAAGCTCCCGCAGCTCGGCATCTGGCTCACTTATTCGGCGCTAAGAAAAAGCGGCCAGTTCCCCATCGAAGATATCCACAAGATGACCGCCTTCGCCGACTACATCGTCCCCGTCGCCCTGCGCCTGTTAGGCATCACCAGTTACTCCGCCGAGCTCGAACGCGCCATCAACACCTACCAGATGATCCCGCCCGACAGTCCGCGCGAAGTCGAAATCCGCGCCCACTGCATCTACGCCACCGCGCTGCTCACCGAAGAAATCAACAACCTCCGCCACAAAGATCAGCAGATCATCATCCCCCAGATCGATGCCCGCTTCTGGACCCACTACCACACCACCTTCTGGCCCCATCACCTCACCAGGACCATCATGTACTGATGAAGCGCAGCACAATCATCGCGACCTTCATCCTCTGCGCCGCGCTACTTTTCTCCGACGAATGGAAAGCCCGTCATCCGCTCGCCCCAAGTGTCGATCTCAAGAGCCTTCCCGAAATTCCCGGAATGAACGAAGCCTTCTTCCCCGGCCCACAGAGCCCTGCTGAAGCCTCCTCCTGGCTCGAACGCCTGAAATCCTGGCGCACTGAACGCCTCAATCGTCCTCGTTACAACGACGCCGAATACAACCGGCCCGAGCTCGCATGGGCTCAGCACGTCTTCTCCCAAGTCCAGCTCTTGATCTGGGACCGCAGCCTCTACGATCCGGAAAAAAACGAATACACCGTCGATAAATTCCTAACCGAAACCGAATCTCGCCTCGGCCCGATCGACGCTGTTCTCATCTGGCACGTCTACCCCAACCTCGGCGCAGACGATCGCAACCAGTTCGATCTCCTCCGCGACCTCCCCGGCGGCATTCCCGGCCTCCGGCAAATGGTTCACACCTTCCACCAGCACGGGGTCAAAGTCTTCTTCCCCTATCTCGCCTGGGACACCGGCACCCGTGAAGAAACCGATCCCCCCTGGACCGCCCTTTCGCAGCTCCTCAAAGAAATCGATGCCGACGGCATCAACTTCGACACTCTCGAAAGCGTCCCCCCGCAATTCCACCAGGCCTCCGCTGCCATCGCCCATCCTCTCGCCCTCGAACCTCAATTCGACATCCGCGACGAATCCCTCGCCTGGTCCAACATCGGATGGAACGACTGGGTCACCTGGGAAGGCACGCAATATCCCTTCGTGCCCATGGTGAGCAAGACCAAGTGGCTGGAGTCTCGCCGCATGGTGAATGTCACCGATCGCTTCACCCGCGACAAAACCGACAGCCTGCAGCACGCCTTCTTCAACGGGCAGGGCTTCGCCACGCTCGAGAATCTCTGGGGCTTCTGGTACAGCATGACTCCGCACGACGCCGAAGCCGTTCTCCGCCTCACCCGCATCGAGCGCGCCCTAGCCGAAAACCTCCGCAGCCCCGACTGGCAGCCGCACGTTGAAACCCTGCAGCCCGGCGTCTTCGCCACCCGCTTCCCAACTTCAGCCAGCACGCTGTGGACTCTGGTCAACCGCAACGAATTCCCTGTCGACGGCGAACAACTCCGCGTCCCTTACCACACAGGCCAGCACTTCTACGATCTATGGCATGGCACAGAGCTCACACCCTCCATCAGCAAAGCCGAAGCAAGGCTGAGCTTCTCCATCGAGCCTCTCGGCTTCGGCGCAATCTTCGCCACCGATCAACCTCTTCCCGCTCAATTAAAGGATCTTCTCGCCTTCATGTCTGAGCGATCCCAGCGTTCGCTCCCGAGTTACTCGAAAGACTGGAAGCCCGTCCCGCAGATGATGGTCGAAATCGCCCCGACCAAACCGGCAGCATCGCCGCCGCAGGGCATGGTTCGCATCCCCGAAGCTGACTACGATTTCCAGGTCCGCGGCATCGAGATCGAAGGCGGCAACGATCCCGGCGTCGATGTGCAATATCCCTGGGAAGATACCCCGCGCCGCTCGCACCGCCATCGCCTGCACATTCGCGCCTTCTACATTGATCGCACTCCCGTCAGCAACTCCGAATTCAAGCGCTTCCTCAACGCTACCGCCTATCATCCCAAAGACGACCACAACTTCCAGCGTGCCTGGAAAAACGGCGCTTACCCCGATGGCTCGGAAAACAAACCCGTCACCTGGGTCTCCATCGAAGACGCCCGCGCCTACGCCGCCTGGGCCGGCAAACGCCTGCCCCACGAATGGGAGTGGCAATACGCCGCGCAATCAAGCGACGGCCGTCTTTACCCCTGGGGCAATGAATTGAATCCTCAGGCGCTCCCCTCGCCCGATCACGGCCGCCTCATGCGTCCACTTGCAAACGGCGACGCCTTCCCGCAAGGCGCCAGCCTCTTCGGCGTGCTCGACCTCGAAGGCAACATCTCGCAATGGACTGACGAATACCGCGACCCGCACGCCCGCGCCGCCATCCTCCGCGGCGGAGCCGCCTATCAACCCGCCGGCTCCATCTGGTATTTCCCGCAAACATACCGCCTCGATGAACACCAGAAGTATTTGTTGATGTCCCCGGGCCGAGATCGCGCCGCCACCATAGGATTCCGCTGCGTTGTCGATGCACGTTAACAAAATTATTCGCCACCATCTCGCATGCCCGGCGACGAGATTTGGTTGACACTTTGCTCCCGAATGACATATCGTTTCGCGCAAAGATTTAAGTTGAAAATCAGCGGCTGATCACAATCTCGATAACAAGATCGTTGACCCATCAGCTGCACAATTGTTCAGGCGAAGCACAAGTATTGATTGCAAGCTACCACTAGTGTGGCTTTTTGAAGGATGTCCAACCGAAGAGCCTGGGGGAGACGAATGCTTACCAAGAGAGCGCTGATCGCAGCCGTTTTCTGCGCGATTGCAGTTTCCATCTGTTGTCCACTCCTGTACGGGCAGGCGACCGGGAGTTTTTCGGGCACGGTTTCAGATAAAACCGGATCGGTGATCACCGGCGCCAAGGTAACCATCACCGCGCAGAGCACCGGCGTTTCCCGCGAAGCCAAAACCGATGACACCGGCCACTATCTTGTGCCCGTCCTTCCAGTAGCCGATTACACCATTCGAGTGGAGGCCCCGGGCTTCCAGGTGGCCGAACAGAAGGACCTGCGTCTCCAAGTGGACGAGCATCGCGAAGTCAATTTCACGCTTGCGCCTGGTGCCGTTACCGCCACCGTAGAAGTAAGCGCAACCGAAGTCACGGTACAAACTGCCAATCCAACTCTGGGCCAAGTGATTACCCAAGAGCAGGTTGCTGACCTTCCTTTAAACGGGCGCAACTTCGTCCAGTTGGCGACTCTGACCCCAGGCACCACGCAGGAAACAAACCCAAGCAGCTTTTTCAATGCCGGTCCTAGCAGCGAAGTCTCAGCCCGTGGCACCTATTCACTTTCTGTAGGTGGATCACGTGCACAAAGCACGGATTGGCTTCTGGATGGAAACGACAACAACGAACTCACCGCAGGCGGCATTTCGATCATACCTTCCATTGACGCAATCCAGGAATTCAAGGTCCTCACCTATAACTACTCGGCGGAATACGGTACTCGTGCGGGCCCGACGGTACTTGTTACTAGCAAGTCGGGATCCAATCAGTTTCACGGTTCAGTATTTGAATTTTTCCGTAATACAAAGCTGGACGCTCGTAGTTTCTTCGCCGCGACGAAGGAACAATTCAATCTCAATCAGTTCGGCGCCGCGCTGGGCGGCCCCATTCAGAAAGATAAGACCTTTTTCTTCCTGGATTATCAGGGGAAGAGGCAGCGTCATGGCGTACCGTTTGTAGGCACGATCCCGACCCCTGCGATGAAAACTGGCGATTTTACGGGCGATCCGTTTATCTTCAACCCTGCCAATCCCGGGTTCCTTGCCAA
>Ga0075435_100002873_pt1 | contig 11549 bp, 8 predicted proteins | sample RhiMethybrSRZTD4_FD_75302 | JGI IMG/M metagenome (GOLD analysis project Ga0075435, IMG submission 75302) | Populus rhizosphere microbial communities from Tennessee, USA - Rhizosphere MetaG P. TD hybrid SRZTD4 | ecosystem: Host-associated > Plants > Roots > Rhizosphere > Soil | place: USA... | reverse complement strand
GGTTCAACAACGTCGAAATCGTTGCTTCGAAACGCTTAGGTCAGGAAACCGTCCAGTACGTCCGCAACATCTACAAATATTACACGGCTTACCGGTTGCAGCTCGACGCGCTGGCTGCTCAGGCTGTGGCAAAGCGGCGCGTTGCCGGGGAGCCCGCGGAGGGATGACGAGCTCGTATCTCCAGCCCGGGCGTCCTTCGTTGAAAGCTTAACAGAAGGAGCGGCAAGACACTCTGGTTATAAAATTTAAATCCCGCCTACGCAGAAAGCCGGTCGGCAGGAATTTTTCCAAAGACTGTGAATATTCGTGAATCTCTACCGGCCTCCACTTAAAAGCCTTGTTCTCTGCTCTTGATACTCACTCTCCGAGATAATCCCTTTGTCGCGAGCGGCCTCGAGGTCCTGTAATTCCTGCCCTAGTGTTGTTGTTGTCGTTGACTGATGGCTTTCGTCGCCACCGCCAATGTATAAACAACCGGATATGACTGCGGTTAAAAGGAAACTATATACGATTGAGAGATGCCTTTTTTTCTGCAGTGTTTCTCTCCCTACGGGGGACTCGCTGTTTCTCCGCGGAATCAGCTCATGTCTATGCCCGCGATGCTCATTCGATATCAAGTCCGGATGTCTGGCCAAGGCGATGATACTCAGGATCAACTTAATACTGATTTAAATCTGTCTCTGACCTCGTACGTCTTTAATGCCTGCGAAATTCCTTGTCTGTAAGTTCTCAGCGTTCTGCAAAGATCATCTGGCGGTCATCGTTGGCCGCATGCTTCCTTTGAGTACCTTCTCAGGGTCGAGAACATTCAATAGCTGGATGAGCTTTGCCACGAGCCCGGTCCAGCCGGTCTGATGGCTGGCCCCAAGCCCGGCACCATTGTCGCCGTGGAAATACTCATGGAAGAGAACGTAATCGCGCCAGTAGGGATCGCTCTGGAATTTTTCGGTACCGCCATAGACGGGCCGCTGACCTTTTTCGTCCCTTAGAAAAATCCGGCTGAGCCGCCGGGCAATCTCCATGGTCACCTCAAAGAGGTTCATCATACGACCGGAGCCAGTCGGACATTCGATTTTAAAGTTGTCGCCATAGTAGAGGTAGAATTGCAGCAGTCCACGCAGGATCAACATGTTGACTGGCAACCAGATCGGGCCGCGCCAGTTAGAATTACCGCCGAACATTCCTGTATTGGATTCGGCGGGAAGATATTTGACTTCGTAGGGCTGGCCGTGAACGTTGAATCTATACGGGTGCTGCTCATGCCACTTGGACAGCGAGCGGATGCCAAAGGGCGAGAGAAACCGTTCTTCATCGAGCATCCGCGTAAGGATGCGACGAAGCTTCGGCTCGTCACAGAGGCTGAGCAGATAGCGACCTTCCGCGCCCGGCACATTCGGCGGGTGGACGTTAGATAAAATGAATCGGTGGCGATCCAGGAAATCCTCTAATCGCTTGCTGAACTCAGGAAATCTTGTAGTCATATCCGGCGGGATAACCGCCGTCGCGCAGAGGGGCAGCAGCCCAACCATCGAGCGAATCTTGATGCGCTGGACTGAACCGTCGGGAAAACGAAGCACATCGTAAAAGAAGCCGTCCTCCTCGTCCCACGATTCATCCTCTTGAATGCCTACCCTGTCCATAGATGCAGCAATCCAAAGAAAGTGCTCTATGAATTTTGCTGCTATGTCCTGATAGCTCGGATCATACTTGGCAAGCTCCAGAGCGATCTCCAGCATGTTCTGGGAGAAAAAGCACATCCAAGCCGAGCCGTCGGCCTGCTCAAGAGTGCCTCCGGTAGGCAACGGCGCGCTACGGTCGAAGACGCCGATGTTGTCCATTCCTAGGAAGCCGCCCTCGAAGACGTTGTTGCCGTCCGGGTCCTTGCGGTTTACCCACCAGGTAAAATTCAGTAATAGCCTCCTGAACATCTCCCCCAGGCTATCCAGATCCGTGCTCTCCAGTTCTTGGTCCTGTATGTAATTGAAGAGCACCGCAAAAGCGTGAACCGGCGGATTGACATCGCTAAAGTTCCATTCGTAGGCAGGGATCTGGCCGCTTGGATGCAGATACAAATCGCTTAGCATCAAGTCGAGCTGCTCCCGAGCAAAGTCATGATCCACCATATCCAGGACAATGGTGTGAATGGCCAGATCCCAGGCGGCGTACCACGGGTACTCCCACTTGTCCGGCATGGAGATGACGCTCTCATTGACCATGTGAAACCAGCCGCGGTTTCGAATGAGCTTCCTGCCGCCGCGAAAAAGATTCGCATGATGCTCACTCAGCCAGTCGTCGAGGTCTAAATAATAGTATTGCTTGCTCCACAACATGCCAGCCAGGGCCTGACGCATGACCCGTGCTTCGTCTTCTGTGGCGGAAGGCGGAGTTATCGAGGCGTAGAAAGCGTCCGCCTCCTGTACGCGGGCGGCCAGAGTCTCGTCAAACGCCTTACCGAAGGGCCCATCGCCTGTCGTTCTCGCCCCTTGTATCATAGCGGCTTGCGCGGTGAGCCGCAGGCGCACTGTCACCGATTGACGGGGACCTACCGTGAGCCGATAGTGGGGCGAGACCTTTGTTCCCATCTGATCAGGATTCACCGCACTCAGTTGGTTATGAACCAGATAATTATTGATGCCGTCTTTAACCCACGGGCGCGCGTTCGGGAAATTGGGAAAAAGTCGAGCGTTGTTCGTTTCGTTTTCTGTAAAAAGCAGAGGCACATCGCCGTCACAGTATAAGTGGTATAGACCCAACGTCGGATGCGTCGCTGCAATTAGGCCCGTGCCCGACGGTCCCTCAATTCGCTTGAGCACAGGTTTCTCACTAGGCTTAGCCACCCAAGACGCCCATGTGTTCCGAAACCACAGGGTCGGCAGCACGTGTAGTTCGGCGTTCTCAGGGCCGCGGTTCCAGACCGTGATTTTGATCAGGATGTCCTCCGGCGCTCCTTTCGCATACTCGACGAAGACGTCGAAGTAGCGGTCCTCGTTGAAAACGCCAGTGTCGACTAGTTCATATTCAAACTCGTTGCGGGTGCGTCGCCTGTTCGTCTCGACTAAATCGGCATAGGGATAGGCGGCCTGGGGATACTTGTACAGGTATTTCATGTACGTGTGCGTAGGTGTATTGTCGAGATAGAAGTAGTACTCCTTCACGTCCTCCCCGTGATTGCCCTCGCTATTGGTAAGCCCGAATATTCGCTCTTTCAGAATCGGATCCTTGCCATTCCACAGCGCTAGCGCAAAGCAGAGTCGTTGTTTGTCGTCGGAGATCCCCGCCAACCCATCTTCGCCCCAACGATACGCCCGGGAACGGGCGTGGTCGTGGGTAAAATAGTTCCAGGCGTCGCCGTTTTCGCTGTAGTCTTCACGCACCGTACCCCATTGACGTTCACTCAAATACGGTCCCCATTTTTTCCATGGCTTTTCGCCGGTGCGGGCTGCTGCGAGCCTTTTCGTTTCTTCCTCAGCGAGCATGGCATTCCCTTCTCGACTTATAATGTTCTGTGCGATGCGCCATTTGATTGAGAGGCATAGCCAACATTCTTCCACCAGAGATCATTTCGGAAATGCGCGCTCTATAGAGCGCTGCATCGGTCGTGAGGTATTATCAGCTGCGATTTGACGAATAGGCAAGAATAGATGGAATTTAATCCTATTTCTTCAAGCCAGACTGGTTGCCTACCAAGCCGATTGTGATTTTCTTTGCGCCATTTGATTGAGAGGCATAGCCAAATCACGGGAATAATGAGAACGGCAACAAAAAGAACCGTGAGCGTCGTATCCATTTGCTGCTTGATGCTCGCACATCGGGTCAGAAATTGGGATCAGGATTTTTCTGATTCGGGATAACCAAATCCCTTAGCCAACCGGCGCGATGAACTTGCCGTCTTTCCGAATACCCGCCGTGCCATTTTTGGAGCAACTCACTGCGTTCCGATCTTGGTGCGGGATCTCGACGTGGCTACATCAAACTGTGGTCATAGGAATCTGCAATCCTCGTCTCGGGTAGAACTCTCCAGACTATATTGGACTAAGGTCCAATATGCAGCATTTCAATTCTTGGCTAAAAACTCTTGATGGATATTATATTCTCCGCGAATGTCACGCAAATGCAGAAAACGAGCAATACCCTGAATTAATCGCTGAATAAAAGATGATAAGTCGATAAGAGGGGTCTACGGTGCCGCCGAAATGACCGCCGGCGTACACGGCACTAATCCTCTCGGCGGCAATTCGATTTCGGAAACGATCAAGTTTGGCCGTATCGCTGGTCACGAAGCAACCCAGTTCGCAAGGTCGAACCGGCGCAGCTAGGAGCATTGCCTGCATATCGAAGCGCCATCTGCGAGCTTGTCTCTGCACGAAGGCGATGGAATCGCAGCCACCGCATTCTGGATTAAATACGTCTTTCTTCGCCGAAGGCAGTTCAGAGGCGTGAATGATCGATAATGAAGGATGACCGCATAGGGCCCGATGGCAATCCGGGGCCTAACCGGCCGGGTATCGTGTTGCTGACCAGCCACTGGCTCAGCCGATTCGGCTTGGTGATCCTGATCACGGCAATCAGCACCTGGTTGTTTGTTCTGCCGGCCGAGGTGCAGGGTCACGTCGAAAATCCGTACAAGGGCGTTGTCCTCTACCTCATCCTGCCGTTCATTGGGTTTGTGGGGATCGTTTTGACTGTCGTCGGGATGGTGCTCGGCCGCCGGCAGATTCGCCAACGACTGAAAACTGAAATTACGGACCGCAGGCGTGCACTGCAACGACTGATCATATTTCTGATCATCACCGTGGCCGGAAATCTCCTGATCGGGACCCAGCTCACCTATCGCGCAGTCGCCTATATGGATACACCGCAGTTCTGCGGCGCGGCTTGCCACGTGATGAAGCCCCAGTATGTAGGACATCAGGATTCTAACCACGCGAGTGTCGCGTGCGCCGAGTGTCACATCGCACCAGGGGCAGGCGGTTGGATCGAGGCGAAAATGAACGGCACGCGCCAGCTCTGGCAGACGATGACCAACACGTATTCGCGCCCGATCCCGTCGGCGCTCGAGTCTGGACGCCTGGTGCCGTCCAAAGAAACCTGCGAGCGCTGTCACTGGGCGGAGAAGATCGTCTCTACGCGACTTGTGGTCACTCCCAATTATGCCGACGATGAGAAGAGCACTGCGTCGTACAATGTGCTGATGATGATCGTTGGCGGCAGCAAGATGCAAGGCATTCATCACGCGCACTTTGCTGGAGGCTTCACTATCCGATACGCCGCGTCGGACGCAAAGCGGCAGACCATTCCGTGGGTTGAGCGGCGCAATACCAAGACGGGAGAAACGCAGACTTACATCGCGAGTGGAACAATGCATGAGCAGGCGGCCTCTCTGCCAAAATTCACCATGCAGTGCGTCGACTGTCACGACCGGCCCACTCACGCCTTCTCTTTGCCGGACCGCGCACTCGATCGCGCCCTCGCCCTCGGCGAAGTGCCGGCCGATCTGCCGTTCATCAAGAAGCAAGGCAGCGGCGCGCTGAAGCTCGATTATCCGACCAGTGCCGACGCCACGCAGAAGATTCCGGCGGCGATCGAAGCCTACTACCAGCAAAGCTATCCCGAGATCTATGCACAACGCCGCACCGAGATCGCGAAAGTGGGACAGGCGATTCTCGCCATTTATAACCGCAATGTCTTTCCCGACCTCAAGGTCACCTGGGGAACCTATACGAATAGTCTTGGACACACGGATTCTCCGGGCTGTTTTCGTTGTCACGATGGATCGCACTCGACGGCAGACGGCAAGCGCAGTATTGGACAGGACTGTGGCGCGTGCCATCAGTTACTCGCCGTGGGGCAGCCGGCGCCCGACATTCTCAAAACACTCGGACTATGGGATCGCGTCGAGACGTTCAAAGTACAATGAACGAGCAGAGAAGAATTCGATCACTTCGCTATGATTTTCGCTGGTTGACGTTTCTCGCTCTCCTCCTCACAGCGATGTGCCGCCAGCCGGACGGTCCCGCCCCACAGGGGGGCACCGCCGGTGAATGGCGCACTTTCGAGGGCACATGGACTGCAGCAGGCACGCGCCGAACGCTGCGCCTCGGTCCCAATGAACGTGCGGCAATCTTCGAACTGACAGGATCCGTACTGCTCACCGGCGCACAGCGGCCGGCGGTCGGGTTTTCCGATAGCCGTGCCGGCATGCAGGGCCGATGCGTCTGGACCGACGAGCGCGGCGAAATGGTTTACAGCGAGTTGAAAGGCGAATTCGTCGGCACTGGGAACCATATCGTAGGCACGTTCGTTGGTGGGACAGGCCGTTACGCCGGCGTGACCGGCGACTACAGTTTCCAGTGGCAGTACGTGATCGGTACAGAAGACGGTGCGGTGAGCGGGCGGGCCGTCAACTTTCAAGGGCCGAGCGCGATTGAATAAGGCCAATAGGGAGTCTGCGCGAGGGCCCGGCGCATGAATCTCATCCGCGGTGACCACCGCAAGCTGGGCAAACAAGCGCTGTCACTCGCCATTGCCAGTGGCATCTGGTTCGCGCCGATCCCGGCCGGACTCACCGCCGAAGCCTGGCACCTTTTCGCGGTTTTTGCAGCCGCGATTTTCTCAGTCATCGTGAACACATTTCCGCTCCTCACGGCCTCGCTGCTCGCCGTGGGCGTGGTCGTGCTGAGGAACTGTTGACCCCGTAAAGGCGTTCGCGGGTTTCGCAAACTCGAGCGTGCTTCTGGTGGTGGTCGCCTTCCTGGTAGCACATGCGGTGGTGAAGTCAGGACTCGGCCGGCGCATCAGTTTGCTCGTGGTGAGCGCGTTCGGACGATCGACGCTCGGGCTGGGTTACAGCATTTTTCTAACTGATGCGCTCATCGCACCCGCGTTTCCGAGCAATACATCGCACGGCGGCGTGCTCTACCCGATCATTCTTTCGCTAGCGCAAAGCGCCGGTTTAAGGGCGGAAGATGCAGAGAGTCGCCGCATGGGCGGTTATCTCATGTTCTGCGGCATGGCGAGCCTGAGTGTCTCGTCGGCTCTATGGCTCACTGCCACCTCCGCCAATCCCATCGGCGTGTCGCTGGCGGCGCAATCCGGTGTGAAGATCTCCTTCGGCAAGTGGTTGCTTGCCGCATCGGTCCGGCGCTGGCGACCATTCTTCTGCTGCCAGTGATAGTTCCCGGCTGTTTCCGCCGGGCGTGACGGATACGCCCGATGCGCCCGCGATGGCGCGCAAAGAACTCAGCAGCATGGGGCGGCTAACGCGCGATGAGTGGATCGTCGCGGTAACTTTTGCAGTCATGGTGACTGGTGGGTGATGGCGGACACCCTGCGCCTGAGCCTTCCTGCGGTGGCCTTCGCTGGCCTCGGTGTGCTCCTCGCAACCAACGTTCTGACGCTCGAGGACATCAATCTCCAGGGCAGTACCCTGGTCACTTTCTTCTGGCTCGCGGTGCTTTTCGCGTTGAGCGGCCAATTGAATGAGCTCGGTTTCATGGGTTATGTCGGTGGGAAGCTGACCGCGCTCCTCGGCGGCGTAGCCTGGCCGATCGCCTACGTTGTTTTGCTGGTGCTCTATGTACTCATGCATGTTCGTGAGCCAGTCGGCGCAGGTGCTCGGGCTCTTCGGCGTATTCCTCGATGTCGCCGTGCGCACCGGTGTCCCCACATCTCTGATGGCATTCGCGCTGCTGTTTGCCAGCAGCTACTTCTCGACGATTACTCCGCAAGGGGGAAGTCAGAACGTCATTTTTGTTGGCAGCAACTACTTGACTCAGGGCGAGCTCTAGCGTCTCGGGTTTCTCACTACATTCTTTTGCCTTCTTGTGTTTCTGGTGCTGGGGACGCCGTGGTTGCTTGCAGGATGACAAGCGTAGATAACGTTACCACACCGCGCGACGATCGAGAAGCTGATTGACGACAGTCATCGCGACGCGGCGTACGATCTACGGCCGACTATTACGGTCCGTTAAGATTCTCGAAATAAAGTTCACCGCTCCCTATTGGACCAAAGTCCAATATACCGCATCCCAAATTACAGCTAGACATTTGTAGGAGAGAGCCTGGAACAGTTGATCAAAGATCAAGTCGCGCGGATTATCGCCGGGCGCGATCGATAGGAGCATTGCCAATGAACGAGCAAGTCGATGTCATTGCCGGAATCGGCCTGGATCAAAGGAGGCGAAAAAGTCACTGGCCCGCAAGGCTGGACTTTGTGCAGAGCGCGAGTGGATTGTTTCTCGGTCTCTTCATGTGGGGACACATGGCTTTCGTTTCGACGATCTTGATCAGCAACGATGCCATGTGGTGGGTGACGCGGATGTTCGAGGGACAGTTTTTTTTCGGCAAAAGATATTCCGGTATTGTCGCAGTGATAGTAGCTTTGGTTGCCGGGTTGTTCGTGTTGCACGGACTGCTCGCGATGCGGAAATTCCCGGCTAACTTTCACGAATACCGGAGCTTCTCCGGCCATCGAAAGATGCTGCGCCACGAGGATACAACTCTATGGTGGGTGCAGGCTTGGACCGGCTTTGCGCTGTTCTTTTTGGCTTCGGTTCATCTTTACCAGATGCTCGTGCATCCAGGGGACATCGGGCCCTACGAATCGGCGGATCGAGTGTGGAGCTACCGTTGGTGGCCGCTCTATCTGGTTTTGTTGTTCGCCGTGGAACTGCACGGCGGCGTTGGGCTTTACCGACTGGCGGTCAAATGGGGTTGGTTCGAAGGCGAGGATCCCAATCGGACGCGTCAAGTGCTGAAACGAGTCAAATGGGGAATCACGGTTTTCTTCTTAGTCCTCGGACTCACGACGCTAGCGGCTTACATGAAGATCGGCCACGAGCACCGCGATCAGGTCGGCGAGCGCTACGTTCCGTCTTGGGCCGCGCCGGGTGAGCAACACTAGGCGAAGAGGAAAAAATTCGAAGCACGAAATCCGAAATTCGAAACAATTTTAAATGACAAAAATAGCCAAAGTCAAAACAACCTTCATTCCGGTGTTTTGGATTTTTCCGACTTTGGATTTTTTTGCCTGTGGTTTATTTCGGATCCTTCGACATAGCTCAGGACAGGTTTCGATATTCGGATTTCGGATTTGTTTAGACTGATCCTGACAAAAAGGGTTAAGCCATGAAGATAATCTACACAGATGTTCTGGTGATTGGCGGCGGCCTTGCCGGTTTGCGCATCGGCATCGGCGCGAAGCGGCGCGGCCATGATGTGATTATTCTCTCACTAGTGCCGCCCAAGCGCTCCCACTCCGCCGCAGCGCAGGGCGGAATGCAGGCGAGTCTTGCGAACGTCATCAAAGGCGAAGGCGACAATGAAGACGTGCACTTCGAGGACACGGTCCGCGGCAGCGACTGGGGCGCCGACCAGGACGTGGTGCGGATGTTCGTCAACACCGCGCCCAAAGCGGTGCGCGAATTAGCCGCTTGGGGGCTGCCCTGGAGCCGTGTCACCAGGGGCGACCGCGAGGTCATCATCAACGGGCAGAAAGTCACCATCACCGAGCGCGACGAAGCCCACGGCCTGATCGCTCAGCGCGCCTTCGGCGGCACTAACAAGTGGCGTACTTGCTATGTTTCGGACGGCACCGGGCACGCTATGCTGACTACGATGAGCGATCAGGCGATCGCCAATCAGATTCCCGTGCATGAACGGGCCGAGGCGATCGCTTTGATTCACGATGGCAGTCGCTGCTACGGCGCAGTCGTGCGAAATCTTGTTACCGGCGAGTTGGCAGCTTATGTCGCCAAGGCCACCGCGATTACCGGCGGTGGGGCCGGACGCCTTTATCGCGTCACTACAAATGCGGTGATCTCCGAAGGCATTCCGACCGCCATCGCGCTCGAGACCGGCGTCGCAACCCTCGGCAATATGGAGGCGGTGCAGTTTCATCCGACCCCTGCCTTTCCGCCTGGCATCCTGCTCACTGAAGGCGCGCGGGGCGACGGTGGCTTGCTGCGCGACGTGGACGGCCATCGTTTCATGCCGGATTACGAGCCGGAGAAAAAAGAGCTGGCTTCGCGCGACGTGGTGTCGCGGCGCATGGAAGAGCACATCGCCAAGGGCAAGGGCGTGAAGTCGCGCTTCGGCGAGCACTTATGGTTGGACATCACGCTCCTGGGCGAGCACCACATCAAGCACAACCTGCGCGAGGTGTACGAGATCTGCCATTATTTTCTCGGCGTCGATCCGGTGAAGGAGTGGGTGCCGGTGCGGCCCGCGCAGCACTACACGATGGGCGGCGTACGCACCAATTACACCGGGGAAAGCCCGACGCTTAAGGGCCTGTTTTCAGCCGGGGAAGCGGCCTGCTGGGACATGCATGGCTTCAACCGTTTGGGTGGAAACTCGGTGGCCGAGACCGTGGCAGCGGGCATGATCGCCGGCGAGTTCATCGCCGATTTTTGTGAGCGTTCCGAGAACGCCGGAAACATTCCCACGAGCCTGATTCAGGAAACGCTGCGCCGCGAGCAAGCAAAGATCGATGTATTGATCGACGGCCGCGGCACGGAGAACGCCGCCGCGATCATGGCTGAGATGCAGACGATCATGACCGAAAAAGTCGGTATCTTCCGCACCGGCCGAGTGTTGGAAGAGGCGGTACACGAGCTGCAGCAACTTTTGTCGCGCAGCCGCAATATCGGCCTGCGCTATAAAGCGCGGGCCGCCAATCCGGAGCTGGTGACGGCCTATCGGGTGCAGAAGATGCTCAAGATGGCGCAGTGCGTTGCCTACGGCGCGCTCCGTCGAACCGAAAGCCGCGGCGCTCACTTCCGCGAGGACTTCCCGCGCCGCAACGACGCCGAGTGGCTGAACCGCACGCTTGCGACATGGAAGTCTGAAAACGACACGTTGCCATCCCTCACGTACGAACAACTCGACGTGATGAAGATGGAGCTGCCACCCGGCTGGCGCGGCTACGGCGCCAAGGACCATATCGATCATCCCGATACCGCCAAGCGCCTCGCGGAGATCGAAGCGCTGAAGCAGTCGCGTGATGGCGTTGATCGCTTTGCCCTTCAGGCGAAGTTGATGCCCTATCAACACCGCTTGCCCGAGCGGTTCCGCGGCAGAAATGAACGGATCGATGAAAGATTGTGATGAAACCTGTGCCGCACCGTCTTCTCAGTTGTTCCGGTGCACCCCTATCCAACCTTTCCCCGTCAAGGGGAAAGGTTCCGATTCGCTCCTCCCCTTGATGGCGAGGATAAAGAGGGGTGAATAAATCCGAAGCCACTAAGCAGAGCAAAGGAGCATCGCAATGGCTGAAAATCGGATTGAACGCGACACGATGGGTGAAATCGCCGTCCCCTCTGACCGTTATTGGGGCGCGCAGACACAACGTTCTCTCAAATACTTCCAGGCGGGTGCGGGGCGGGACACGATGCCGAGAGAACTCATCAAGGCGTTGGGTATCCTTAAAAAGGCTGCCGCGATGGCCAATGTCGAGTTAAAGCTCTTGGATAAAGAAAGGGGCGACTTGATCAGTCAGGTCGCGGATGAGGTCATCTCAGGTAAGCTCGACGAGCATTTTCCGCTGGTCG
>Ga0075435_100002870_pt1 | contig 11550 bp, 9 predicted proteins | sample RhiMethybrSRZTD4_FD_75302 | JGI IMG/M metagenome (GOLD analysis project Ga0075435, IMG submission 75302) | Populus rhizosphere microbial communities from Tennessee, USA - Rhizosphere MetaG P. TD hybrid SRZTD4 | ecosystem: Host-associated > Plants > Roots > Rhizosphere > Soil | place: USA... | reverse complement strand
TACATCCGAACGATAGTGAGTGGTCGCGTCCGAGAACAAAAGGATCTCTCCAGTCGCTTTTTCAACGGCAGCGTTTTGGGCGGCAGTCTTTCCCAAACGCTCAGCTTGACGGTGGAGTTTCACGCCCCGTGGAGCAAAACTGCGCACGATCTCGTCGGTGCGATCGGTCGAACAGTCGGAGGTAACGATGATCTCGAGCTCGGACTTCGGGTAGGCGAGCGCCAGCGTGTTTTCCAGCTTTGCAGCCAGATCCCGGTCTTCGTTGTAGGCCGCGATAATGACGGTCACGGTTGGCGTAAACTCGCGCCGCAGCACCGGTTTTCCGCGTAAACGGCTGATGAGCATCAGCAGCAGCGGGTAGCCGGCATAGGTGTAGACGATGGCTACGACGGCGGTCCAGAAGATGATTTCGACGTAGGTACTCAACTCAGGGTCATTAAACAACGAAAATGGGACGTTTTCCAGCCACAAAAAGGCACAAAAGCCATAAAGACTTGGGAAGAATGAAACGTAAGTTAAGTCTCATTTGTGTCCTTTTTGTGCTTCTTTGTGGCTACTAAAAAGATTCCCGTCGTCGCCAGCTCGGCGTCTGAGCGGTCGCGATATGGCGCCGCCAGCTTGGGCCGAATGCTATTGATCAGACCGATGGCCTTTTCAGAATAGTCTACTCCTGGCTCGATGCGTTCCTTGTGTGGCGTCAGCGGTCCTTCGCCAAGGATGGACGAAACCAGCAACTTCGCGTCATATCCACGTTTCAGCATCTGCTCTCGATAGTCGCCTGTCAACTTGCGATTCGGCTTACCTGAATCGCTGGCCATCAGGTGATATATGCGTTCTGGAATCGTGAGAAATGTGAGGGGATGCATGCCGCGGCTGCTAAACATCTTCTCGTCACTAAGGTCGATCTTGTGGAGCATGTAACCGCCGGACTTTAGCAGACGGTCCATCGCCTCGAAGCCCCGATCGATGTCGTAGACGTTGTGAATAACTGCGCGTGAGACGATGAAATCAAACGAAGCGGGCTCGAGAATCTGATCGGCCTCTTCGATTCCGTGGCCGTAGATGTAATCCAGGCGTTCGGGGTTCAATTCGATTCCACTGTTCAGCTTGATCGCATCATCGAAGACGCGCGCCTGCTCGGAAGAGAGTTGTTTTCTGAGTTCCAGGTAGATTTTTGTCTGCTGGTCGACGTTTCGCTCGGAGTAAAACTTGTCGAGACAAACTACTTGCGTCGCGCCGGCAACCAGAAATTTAAGCGCGACGCCGAAGTTGTCTCCTGGTCCAACTTCGAGAATCCGACGACCGCGAAACGCTTCCGGCCCAAGACCCGCATACTCCAAATAATCGCGATAAACCCGCTCGATATAATCGACACTCTTCTCAAGGCTCCAAAACTCGTGCGTCGATCCGTAAGCCGTCACTGTGTTGCCGGCTCTAAATGCTCTCCGTCGTCGCCAGTTGTCGACAATCCTGTGCGCGATGATGAGAGTCTTCGACTGTCCTGCCAGTTTTTTCAGCGCAACACTCATACAACTTTTGGTTTGTGGGGGAGCAACAGCAGCATCGAATTTTTTATATCAGCGAGGGCCTTTCTGCCTGCCGGCATTAGAGCTAGAAACCCAGGAGTCGTGATTGCCACAATGATGCCGCAAGCCACAAATCCGATCACAGGATTTGGACCCGCGACAAACCTGCGAAATACAATACACGCCAGTAACGAACAGACGGACGCGCCGGTGAACGGGGCCAATAATCGATAAAAGTCGGCCGTCCTGACCGGCCCAGAACGCCCGACGAACCAGTAAAGCAGAGGATTCGCAATCAAAATTCTTCCGAGTGAAAACGAAGCGGCAACCCCAACCGCGCCCCACGGCAAACCCGCAAGCAACGACAAGATCGAGATCGGCGCGTTGATCATCGACCAGCGCAGCATGTCTCTGACACGTCCCTGACTAACGAGCAACCAACCACCAGTGGCGGCGACCGGCTGGAACAGTCCGGCCACACCCATGAAGATGAATATCTTTGCCGTGTAACCCCACTGCGGACCAAGAATGATCAGCACGAGCCAATCGGCGGTCGCAAGCATCAGCATGACTGCGGGCATCGTCACCATGATGACTTTTTCCATAATCCGCAGATAAGCTTGCCGGTAACGTTCCGGTGAATCGGCGAGACGGCTCAGCGCTGGAATCGTCACCGTCGCGAGTGGCTCGTTGATCTGATCCGTAGGCAGGCTGAGAAGCTGTGTGGCTTTCGAGTAAAGACCGAGGAGTTGCGCACCAAACGCTCGACCGACGATCAGGTTGTCGCAATTTTTTGAGACGTAGTTGATGAGCGCGTATCCGGTGATGTTTCCACCAAACGAGAGCATCGAGCGCACGCCCGTGTTACGCTTTGGACGACCCGGCCGCCAGCGACACACCAGCCAAACACCAAGACTGTTCGAAGCCAGCAGCGCCAGTTGACTGAAAACTAAAGACCAGTAGCGCGCTCCGCGCCACGCGAAGAAGATACCGACCACATAACCAATCATCATCGACGTGAACGCGATCACACTCAGCGCGTAAAAACGCATCTGCCGTTTGAGCAACGCTTCGTGTTGGACTGCCAAACCGCCAAACACAAACCCGATCGCCGTCACCATCGTGATCAGGATCAAACGCGGCTCACCGTAAAACCAACCGATCAGCGGCGCCAACAAGATCATGAGCAGCGTGATTGCCGCACTGATCGTTACGTTGACCCAGAAGAGCGTGCTGATCTGGTCGTAACCTATTTCTGCGCGTTGCACCGTCGCGAGCGACAGGCCGAGATCCTTGAACATCGCCACGAACCCTGTAAACACCGCGACCATTCCAATCAGTCCGTAATCCTGAGGCGTGAGCAGACGAGCAAGAATCGCGGTTGCGACAATGCTGAGAGCAAACTTCAACCCGTGCGAGACGATCGTGACCACTCCGCCGCGCGCCGTCCGGCTGCCGAGTGCAGCAGTCAGATGCTCAGTATCGAAATATTCCTGACTGGGATTACCTGCTGGGTCTTGTGACATCTTTGACGAGGGTTAACTGTAGGGGCGGCCCTCCGTGGCCGCCCGTTCACAAATAATGCGTGTTTTCAGGGTGAGGGGCGGCCACGGAGGGCCGCCCCTAGAGTAAAGTTTCTCTAATCAGAATGGCAACGGTTCGTGGTTCACTGTCGCCATCGGCGTATTCGCCGTGGGCCGCGGTCCGGAAGGGGACAGTTTTCTTAAACTCCTCTAGATAACGAAGAGATTGTTCGGTGGTCTCGCCCTCGTGGCCTTCGTAAATCATAAATCCCCACGGGATTTCTTTAAGAGCGTCGAGCCAGTTGATGTGCCCGCGCACGGCGAGATAGGAGATCACGCAACCGTTCAGATGTCGCTTCAGATGCGGTGCAAGCACGCCTTCGAGATCGGTGGAGGGAGTGATGACTCCGCCGGTCGTCGAGAACCTGGTACAACCCAAGGCATACAACAACTTTTCGGTGTGAGGTACGACCACGTCCTGATCCCAGCCGTGACACCAAAGAGCGCCTAGCTTTAAATACTGCGCCATCATCATCCCGACATTGCAGCCAATGTCGAGCACGAGACGATTCTGAATCGCGACGCCCGCTGTGTTCATCAGCTCGCTGAGCACTTCCGCTCTTTTCTCGGGGTTCCGCTTTCCGGGCAGAGGCAATCCCGGCACCGACTGATAAAGATAGCGACCGCCGCGAAGAATACTCTTGTCGCCAAAATGCGATGCTTCGGCTGCCTCCAAAGCGACTGATTTGAGGTATTCGCCGTATCCGGTAAGAGCAAAGTTCTGAAAGTCGATGTAGCGGAATTCACCGCTAACCGTCATAAAGGCATTTCCACTGCAATCAGGATACTGAAACTCCTGGTCGTCAAAGCCCGAAGGAAGAATGATCTTTACGAGGTTTCGTTGTTCCAGATCGCGAATCGTTTTGATCCCCTTCTCGTATACATCCATCGACGTCAGTGGCTCTCCGACGTGCTCGACGACAAACGCCGTCCACAGATGGTTCTTGCATTCCAATTCCACGAGATCATAAAGCCTTGGACCAACATCGTTGACGTGTAGTAGGTTTGCGACCAGCGTCAGATGCCGAAGGTTATGAATCAACCTCAGATGCAGCCGGCTCTCGCCTTCGCCCTTGTAAACGTAAACGCTCTCTGAGAGTCCTCCCGGGTGCCTGACGATCTTCAAACCGGTGTTGGGAGGATAGTAGTTTAAGAGTTCTCGGAAAGGCGTGTTTTCGATGGTCTCAGGTGGCAGGTAAACGGCGTGGCCGCCAGTGCTGTAAGCGAGACCCGAGTTCTTTAGTTCACTCAAGTATGAATCGAGGTCGGAAAGCTCAAGATCCGGAATGCTGATCCTGCGCGCGGTCTGGACCGGTAGCACTTCCTGCCACGATGCGGGTGTGCCGATCGCCTTCTCGAAAAGATTCCTGACTCCAATACGTTTCGCGACGCGATACTCCGAAGCAAATTGATCGCGAAGTTTTCCGAGGAAGAAATAAGGTTCAGGGAAGTGGATCGACATCCAACCACGCAGAGAGTGTTTGCCGGCGTGTAAAAGAAAATCGTCCGGATCGCTGTAACGCTGATAAGCGAGCTTACCCTCTTGAGAAACGACGAAGCTGTCGCCGTCGATTACCAGCCAGCCGGCCTTGATTGGCGCGACACACCCTTGAAGCAACTGTCCGCCAGGAAGGCCATTATCAGAATTCGAGATCCTCGCAAGACACGTCTCTAACGCCGCTTTGATAGGAAGACCTTCAGGATGATCCAGCAGAACCTCGAACAATCCCCGAACGAGTACACCCGTATCTTTTCGCTTTTTTAGTAGCATCAAGTCGACGCGGGGCGGTCCGTCAGACTCAAGATATCAAAAAAAGCAATAAATTAACACGGATTTAATAGCTGAGCGGCGGCACTCTCCGGATCAATAAGATCTAGCCAAAGAGGGACCAATCACAAAATGTGCCTACAGCTTTTTGTGTTTCTTTGTGCCTCTTTGTGGCTAGATTATTCTCAAATACGTTTCATCACGGCGAATTTATGGCCTTGACTCTCCGTGACCTCGCTTTCAAATCCAAACTCGTTTTCCCAACGCCGCATCAATTCCATCTCCGCAGGACGCTCGGCATCATCAAGCAAAACAATAGAACCACGTGGAAGTCGCTGACCCATGACAGGCATCAGTCCATAGCGACCGCCTTTGGTTGTTCCTGGTGGTCCGTCGCAAACTACCAGTGAAAACTCCGAGGGCATTTGAGGTAGCGGACAGTCGTACCAGACGAACTCTCCATACTCGACCAGCGGCGCAGAGCAAAGCTGCACTCCTGAAATGCCATTGGTCTGCAATACATCAGTCAAGCGCTTTTGCCACTCAGGAGAATTTTCAAGAGTCCAGATTTCGACCTTCCGCGGTGCACACAATAACCCAAGCAGCACGGTAGTGACGCCGGAACCACATTCCAGAATCGGTCCGCGCGTTTCGACTGAACGCGTTGCCACTTCATTCAGATACTCCAGATTCGCAACAAACCCTTCATTGCTCCATCCACTGATCAGTTCATCGAGCAGTTGGCGATTGGGAAGCTGCCCCTGCTCCAAGCCCGCGATCTTTCTTACGGCTTGACGAAGCTGATGGTCCTGCCAGGCTTTCTTAACTGGCCGCTTGAACCACTTTGGTACCAATTTTTTTACAGCCATATTGCTTAAAAGTGGATCATTCCCGCAAATGAACAGAAGTCTCAGTGCGTTTTTCCAACCACGAGTAAAGTAGAGTTCTTTACATCGTATAGCGCTGCGCGCCCGGCAGGTATGATGGCAAGAATTAGAATGGTCGTAACTGCAGTAACAAGCAGGCAAATACAAATTGTCCAAACTCCGCTATCAACAGGGATCCATCGTCGGAAGCTAACGCCCGCCAGCAACGCAGCCAGTGACGCGGCCACAAAAGGCGCCATCGTTTTATAGAAATCAATTGTTCTGATCGGTCCTTCGCGTCCGACAAACCAATACAACAAAGGGTCGACTACACAAACTCGTGCGCATGCATACGATGCGGCAACTCCGACAGCTCCCCACGGCAGACCGATGAGGAATGAAGCAATGATAATTGGGCCGCTGATTAGTCCCCACTTCAACATGTCGTGCGTTCGACCTTGACTAATTAAGAGCCACCCTGTGGTGTTAGCGATCGGTTGAAACAGCGCTGATATTCCGAGTATGACGAATATTCGAACGGCTCCAACCCATTGCGGGCCCAGAAAAATATGAATGATCCAGTCTGAAGTTAATACCATGAGCACTACACCCGGCATCGTCAGCATCGCTATCTTTTCGAGCATACGCAAATAAGCCCGGCGGTAGGCCTCAGGGGAATCCATGAGCCTGCTTAAAGACGGAACCGCAACAGAGGTGACGGGTTCGTTTATTTGCTCAATTGGCAGCAGCATTAACTGATAGGCACGTGAATAAAGACCTAGCTGCTGGGCACCGGCAAAACGTCCAATCAGCAGATTATCGAGGTTTCTTGAGAAATAATTGATGGTCGTAAATCCAGTAAGATTGCCACCAAACTTGATCATCGAACGAACACCCGCATTTCGCTTGGGAAGGCCTGGAACCCATCGACAAAGCAACAGTGTCAACCCTGAGCCAGTAATTATTACGGCGAGTTGGCTGCCGACCAATGCCCAATAACTAAAACCACGCCAGGCCATCAGGATTCCGACAACATAACCCATGACGACCGAGCTAAGACCAATTGCCGCCAACGCAAGGTAACGCATTTGTCTCCTCAGCAATGCCTCGTGCTGCACCGTGAGGCCGCTGATGAGAAACCCGATCGAGGTCACAACAGTTATCGCTGTGAGTCTGGGCTCTCCATAAAACCACGCTACCAAGGGCGCAAGCGCCATAGTGAGAAAGGCAATGGCCAGGCTAAGACACACATTTACCCAAAAGAGAGTGCTGATTTGTTCCGAATTGATCTCGCTCTTTTGAATCGTTGCCGCGGAAAGTCCGAGATCCTTGTACATTGAGACAAAGCCGGTAACAAAAGCGACCATGCCGATTAGTCCGTAATCCTGCGGCGTTAGTAGCCGCGCCATTACCGACGTGGCAGCGAGCGTGACGATGAACTTCAATCCCTGGCTCGTGATTGCCACAACTCCGCCCCGAGCCGCACGTCCGCCTAAATTGACCTTCAGGTGGTCCGTCTGAAAAGTTTTGTCCATCGCGCGAGTTCGAATTGAAATCCAGCCGAACCATTTGGGTGCGTATTCACAATGGAGGGAAGATTTACAGTGCTCGCAATCTGTAACACCACCTTAGAAAGTTTGGTGCGACTCGTAACCACGCCACAACCAGCGTGAGTTTCCAGCTCCTGTAATAATGGTTGGCAACACGAAAGGAGTCTGCAGCAGCGTCAAATTCCCCTTGCAACAATGAGCGTTTTCCTCGATCTACCTCGATACTTGCGCTACGTAGAGCAAACGTGGCTTCCAAGGTTGTTCGCTCACTGGCAGTGAGATCAGACCAGTTACGAATTTTGCTCAGAACCTTGAGTTCTCCCTCGACCGATTTGATGCCGTCTGAAGCCAGGCTTCCGGCTCGAGTTCTATGTTTTAGCAAGACCGTACGTTGATAACCCAGGCGTGCACCGCGTAGCTTTGCGAGTCTGACCCACAAATCAAAATCCTGAGAATTGCGAAGACTTTCATCGAAAAGACCCACGTCAAAGATTGGCTGAAGACGCGCCAATACTCCCGACGTTATCGGTGAACAGCGTTCTCCGATTAGCGCTTCAAAAGTCGCTGCTCCGGTTGAGGGATCACGATCCATGTAGGTCTTGCCTGCCCAAGGTGAATCTCCGTCGAGGATGGCGTTTGCGTAAACCAGATCATACCCTCCATCCGAGTTGATCAGGTCGAGCTGTTTCTCCAGAAAGAATGGATACCAGGCGTCATCGCCATCGAGGAATGCGACGTAACGACCTCGCGCAAGCCGCAAACCCGCATTTCTGGCTGCACCCGCACCCCGGTTCTCTTGCTTAATATAATTAATTTTCTCTTGATAAGGACGAAGTGCTTTTTCTAATTCAAATGTATCAGGCGAGCCGTCGTTCACGATAATTATTTCATAGTTAACAAATGTCTGGGCCAGTACAGATTCGACGGTCTCTTTGATAAATGAAGCAACATTGTAGGCTGGGATGATCACACTCACCTCGGGAGATTGAATGCTTTGCGTGCCGTTCAGCGATCCCGAGTTAGCCACAACTGGATCATTATTGCGCAATCAAATCTGGCCCTTCTCTAGACGGCAAAAATAGCAAATGCCCGTTAGAATTACTAATCCGAGCATACCGGGGTAGTGTCGTAATTTGCGGAATATTCTCTGCGACTTTGCGGGAGACTTTGCGTGCTTTGCGTGAAAGCCAATCTTTCACGCAAAGCACGCAAAGATAAGCAAAGCCGCCTGAAAGGTATCCGTTGACTGTTATCAACGGGTTACAACGTTGCGAATCTGTAAGGAAAGGATAGGCAGGAGGTTCTAAACTGTTAACTGCTTTTCGTCAAATACCAACTCTCGGACGTGTTCGCGCAGCGCCAACTCGAATTGCTTGGCCTCTTCGACCTCGGTGAAAGACAACGCCCGTAACTCCTGTTCGATGCGCCGGCGATAGTCAGATACCAATGAATCAGAAACGCCCAATGCGGCGGCCACTTCCAGTTGTGTCGCATGGTCGGGGCTCAAGTAACAGTACCAAAGCACGCCGATAATGCGGTTGTACTGCTTTACTTTGCCCCGTACCGCTTCGTTCAGGCTGGCGAGGAACTGGTCGACATAACCCGCAGCTTCCCGCTCCGACTCGCGTCGCAACAGTCCTTCTTCAGGATTCTCACGCTTGTCTACCGGCTCGTAGCTGTTGTTGGTTTCTCCGTCACTGTCGTCGCCATCCAGTGGGACGAGATAAATGTCCATCACCGGCAAACGCGACATCACGAGACTTCGCAACGCGCGCACGTCTACGGGCGAATCCACTGCGTCGAGCACCGACACGATTAGATCTTCGAGATCTGCATTGCTGATCACGATCTGAGAGTCGCCAGTGCAACCAACCATCCGCGTGTCTCTTTGTCTTACGGGAATGATCTGTACGCGCTGCTCGAGGTCATGCGAGCCACGACGAGGTTTGTCGTTCTTCCATTCACTTAAACCATAAACTCGATCGGCCAGACGGCGATGCGGTTCATCGTCGATGCCGCTCGAATCAAAGCGACGGAAATTCTGGCTCGACTGAATCAAGGTGGAGATGCGGCGAGCGAGTCGATAGCTCTCCGGATGTCGCTTACGCAGCTCGGCAGTCAACAAATTGGTCAACTCGATCTGACTGATTTCGCATTCGATTTCGTAGTCAGACATTTCCGTTTCGAGATAGTGTTCGAAGCGGTTCTTGCTCAGCAGTTGTACAAACAACTCCTGTGTCAGATCCGTGTAAGCGGCTCCAGCTCCCTCTTCAACCAGCAGGCCGGCGCTGCGCGACGCACGGACCAGCGGATGATGTGAGACTATGCGGTGAAGCTCAGTCCAGAGACGGTTGACGTCTGAAGACCGAAGACTCTCGACCCATTTCGGATTCTTCACGTGGCGGTCGTTGCGGCGCTCTCTGGGCATTGGGCGCTTATTGACCGTTCCGGAGTCCGTTGAATTTTCAGGATCTTCGCTTATCGATTTCACAGGATTGTCCGTTGAATGGCGGACCTGGTTGCCGAGATGGTGATGGCAGAGGGTGAGTCCGAGTTTTGGTTGGAGTGTCTGCTATTTCGGCATGCAAACTACAGGTGCCGGCCCACAGCAAGCTTTGGAAAAGTCTGGTTTTTGCTCGTTTTTTGCCGCTGGATGGCGGTGATGCTCCTGGAAGAAGCGGTCAGTGAGCCCTCTCGCTCACTAACTGACGAAGGTCATGGTAACAGCATTTTAAAGAACGAGCAACATGTTTTTACACGCGGAGAAAACCTTGAAAAAGCTGGGAAAGCCTCTGGAATGTAGGTTTAATTCGGTGTTTTGTTAGGTTGAACTTGTGGGGAAATTGGATGAAGGGCACTCACACAACACTCGCTTTCAGAAAAACGGCGGCTTGCCCTGCATCTGCGACCCTGCTCTCGTATCGATCGAACAACCTCCCGCCGGACGCGGCGACGAGCGTCAAAGATCACCTGAAGCTGTGTGACTTTTGCAGTGCGGAGCTGCCGTTGTTAGCCCATCACCAGCCAGCGGCCGCTAGTGCGCAGAAAGCTCCGGAAATCCCCATGGATCTCCGCATCCTTGCGGAATCGATCCTCGCCACAAAGAGGCACCTGGGAAACAAAATAGATTAGCCTTTTTGTATTTTTTGTGCCTCTTTGTGGCAAAGACCTACGAATACAGGTCTTCTATGAGGTCCCCGAAGCGTTCGTCAATGACTTTGCGCTTGACCTTCAAGGTCGGCGTGAGTTCGCCGTCCTCGATAGTGAATTCTTTTGGTAAAAGCGCGACGCGCCTGATGCGCTCGTAATCAACCAGTGACGAAGTCAAATCCGCGACATCGCGCTGGACGATCTTGATTGCCGGCGAATATTTGCTCAGTTCGACTCGATCGTGCGGCGCAGTTTCGCTTTCTTTTTCCAGCGCGTGCTTTAGACTTTCCCAATCGGGAACTATCAACGCCGCCGGCTGTTTCCTGCCTGCCCCGACAACAACCACCTGACTGACAAACTCACTCTGCTTCAAAAGACTCTCGATCAACTGCGGTGCGACGTACTTGCCGTTGGAAAGCTTAAACAGATCCTTCTTCCGATCCGTGATGTAAAGCTGGCCGTCCTTCTCCATGTAACCAACGTCACCCGTATAGAACCAGCCATCTTTGAGCACAGCCGCAGTCGCTTCCGGCTGCCCGTAATACCCGCGCATCACATTCGGACCACGTACCAGAATCTCGCCATCTTCAGCAATCCGGATCTCGATTCCCCCGAAAGGTATACCAACCGATCCCACGCGATTGTTATCCGGTCGATTAGCCGAGACGATACACGTCTCGGTTGCTCCGTACCCTTGCAGGATCGGTATACTGGCGGCCAGATAGGCGTAAGACAACGCCGGCGACAAAGGCGCGCCGCCGGAAACGAAATATCGCAGCCGCCCGCCTACGCCTTCGCGCCATTTCGAAAACACGAGTTTGCTCGCGAGCCTCTGCTGAATTCGCAAACGTGGCGAGATCCATTTTCGTTTGTCTTTGAGTTCGCCATATCGCTGTCCGACCGCCAGCGAGCGAATGAACACGGATTTCTTGAATCCCTTCTGGGCCATGCCTTTTTTTATGATCCGGTGGTAAACCTTCTCGAACAGACGCGGCACGGCAGTCATCACGGTTGGCGCAACCTCGCGGAGACTTTCTCCAACCTGTTCGAACGAAGCACAGTAGTAAACAGACACGCCCGCATAACAAAAAACGTAAAACCCGTCTC
>Ga0075435_100002869_pt1 | contig 11550 bp, 6 predicted proteins | sample RhiMethybrSRZTD4_FD_75302 | JGI IMG/M metagenome (GOLD analysis project Ga0075435, IMG submission 75302) | Populus rhizosphere microbial communities from Tennessee, USA - Rhizosphere MetaG P. TD hybrid SRZTD4 | ecosystem: Host-associated > Plants > Roots > Rhizosphere > Soil | place: USA... | reverse complement strand
CGCCTTTCGGTGGTCGCATCAACAAGGCCTGGGGGCTGGCTCTGCGCAAGCGCTTCTGCCGCAGTTTCAACTTCGAGCTGCAAGCTGCGGCCACCGACAACGGCCTCAACATCGCGCTCGCCGAGCAGCACAGTTTTCCCCTGCACGATGTCTTTCACTTTCTGAATGCCGAGAGCGTGCAGCCGGTGCTGGAGCAGGCGGCGCTCGCATCGCCGATCTTCCGCACGCGCTGGCGGTGGGATGCCAATCGCGCGCTTGCGCTGCTGCGTTTTCAGGGCGGAAAGAAAGTTCCCCCGCAGATTCAGCGGATGCGCTCGGACGACCTGCTGGCCTCAGTTTTTCCTGACGTGGCGGCCTGCCAGGAGAATATAACCGGCGACATTCAGATTCCCGATCATCCACTTGTCAACGAAGTGATGAAGGATGTGCTGAACGAGGCGATGGATCTGGATGGCTTGAAGGATCTGCTGCGACGAATGGAGAGCGGGCAGATTCGCTGTATTGCGGTGGACACGCCAGTCCCTTCTCAGTTCTCGCACGAAATCCTGAACGCGAATCCATATGCCTATCTCGATGATGCGCCCTTGGAGGAGCGGCGCGCGCGGGCTGTGGAGATGCGTCGGATTTTGCCGGAGTCGGTGCTGGAGGAGGTGGGCAAGTTGGATCCGGCGGCCATCGCGCAGGTGCGGGAAGAGGCATGGCTCGACGTGCGGGATGCGGATGAACTGCATGATGTGCTGCATACGCTGATCGCGTTGCCGGAAGCGGCCATTCTCGGGCGTGCTCCGTTTGCCGACCACGCGGCTGCGGACGCCCTCGTCGGCGCACCGGAACAGAGCTACGAGTGGCGGTTCTTTTTTGAGAACCTCGTGCGGGAGAACCGGGCCACGAGAGCTGTCCGCGACGGCCGCAGCTACTGGGTGGCTGCCGAGCGGGCAAGCGCCTTCGCTACCCTGTTTCCGAACGCAATATTTGAACAGGAATTGCCGGAAGTGGAGACCACTTCCCTGTCTCGGGAAGACGCCCTCCTAGGCATGCTCAGTGGCTGGATGGCACACCTTGGGCCTACCACCGCATCGCAAATTGGGGCACTGCTCGGGCTGCCTTCGCCAGAAATCGAGAAGACTCTGCTGCGCATGGAAGCGAGCGGCTCGATACTACGGGGAAGCTTCACCGGCGCAACGCGGGCGGGGGCGCCCGCACCATATGAGCCTGCGAGTCCTGAAACCGAATGGTGTGAGCGGAGGCTGCTGGCGCGCATACATCGCCTGACCGTAGCCACATTACGCAAGCAGATCGAGCCGGTCACTGCCGCACAGTACATGCGCTGGCTATTGCGCTGGCAGCATGTCGCGCCGGCAACCCAGGTACAGGGTGAACGCGGATTGCTCGACGTGCTTCGTCAACTGCAAGGATTCGAAATCCCAGCTAATGCCTGGGAGCGGCAGGTGCTTTCGCGGCGCATCGCGAATTACGATCCCAAATGGCTGGACCAGCTGTGCCTTACCGGCGCAGTCGGCTGGGGACGCCTGTCGCCGCATCCCGCAACCCTTGACGATTCTGCGGCGGGCAAGCGCCGCGTGATTCCCACCAGCGTGGCGCCCATCACCTTCTTTGTTCGTGAAGAGGCGGACTGGATGGCATCGCACACTCCAGCAACCGATCAGCCCGAGGCGCGTGGTTTGAGCCACGGGGCCAGACAGGTGTTGGATTTTCTGCGGCACCGGGGCGCATCGTTTTTCGCAGACATCGTCCGGGGCACGGGCAAGCTGAAATCGGAGATTGAAACTGCGCTCTGGGAATTGGTGGCTGCCGGGATGGTAACCGCCGATGGCTTCGACAACCTGCGCTCGCTTATCGATCCCAAGCGCCGTGCCGGACAAGGTTCCGGGCGCACGGCGCGTCCTCGGCATAGCGCGGGACGCTGGGCGTTGCTCTACACGGACCAGGCGGCAGAGCGCAACCAGGCTGTCGAAGCGACTTGCTGGATGCTGCTCAAGCGCTACGGCGTAGTGTTTCGTGATCTGCTGGCGCGCGAGGCCAATTTGCCGAAATGGCGGGAGCTGCAAATGGGCTTTCGCCGCCTGGAAGACCGGGGTGAGATTCGCAGCGGTCGGTTTGCCGACGGATTTCTGGGAGAGCAGTTCGCCCTGCCGGTCGCGGTAGAGTCTCTGCGCGCAACGCGCAAGCTCACGGCCACGGGAGAAGTAGTCACAATTTCTGCCGCCGATCCCTTGAATCTGGTTGGGATTCTGGTGCCGGGCGAGCGTGTACCCGCGATTTCAGGGAGGACCGTGAGTTTTCGAGAGGGAGTTGCTGTGGAGGCAACCGAGCGTCGCAGCGCCGAAGAACTCGTTGCCACGAGATGAATGGCATTCCAATGCGCAAAATAATTGGGGACCCGATGAGGGGGTCCCTCAGGTCCCCAACGGTATGCCTAGCCGGAACTGCTCGAAAGCGCTTCCCCCATCGCTTTGCCAGGCAAGAACCTGCTGAAGCAAAGTGCACGTGTTCCGCCAATGTTTTGTATGGCCAGAACAAACCGTGGGTTCTGACTTATTCCCATGAATCCATTGAACTTCTAGTGCTTCCGGCAAACTCGGGGTTCGTTTGGTAGAGCCTATTCACTATCCGAAAGGTTAAATTAGCTATCTGTTCGGATAGTGGAACAAAGAATCGGCGCACGTTGCAAAGCTGCTTGCTTGTGATAAACCGAGGCAGTGATTGAGGCGCTAACCCGTGAAGCCACGACTTCTGGCAGTTGCCGGACCTCTCAAAGATTCTGTCTTCAATTTGGAAACCCCGGAGACCACCGTCGGCCGTGACGCCGTCAACACGTTTTCGATTAACGACCCGTCAGTCTCCCGGCGCCATTGCGTCCTCACTCTTGAGCAGGACCGCTACATTATCCGCGACCTCAAAAGCAGAAATGGCACTTACGTGAATGCCGTGGACGTTCCGGAGAGTCACCTCAATCACGGTGATCAGCTCTCTATTGGCGACTCAGTTTTCCTCTTTCTGCTTCATGAAGAGCCCGCGGATGCCTCCGCTGCGAGCCCGGTCGAATTCGATGACCACGCAACTCAAGCCACTGCTCGGTTGCGTCCGCATGAAGTGCTTTATTTACATCCTGACCGCATCCAAAACGAACTCCCTGCCAATTCGCGATTGGGGCGAAATCTGAATGTCCTATTGAAAATCAGCCGCGCGGTACACTCGATTGAAGACATCGACCAACTGCAAGCACGAATCCTGGAATTGATCTTCGAAGTCGTGCCAGCTGAGCGTGGCGCGATCCTGCTGGATGGCAAAGGCATTGACAATCTTTCATCGATATTTGCCCGTCATCGGTTATCGCGATCGGCTCAGCCAGTTCGCGTGAGCCGGACGGTTGCACGTCAGGTCCTGGAACAAGGCGTCGCAGTTCTGGGGACCGATGTGCCGCAAAGCAGCGGGCTTCGCGAAGTTGAAAGCCTTTTGAATTCGCAGGTGCGCTCGCTTCTGTGCGTCCCTTTGAGTGTGTTCCAGAAGGTGATCGGCTGCATTTATCTGGACACGACGCTGAGCGGCGGACGCTTTGAAAGCGACGATCTCGAACTGGTGGCGGGTATCGCCGGAATTTGCGCGGCTGCGCTGGAAAATGCGCGTCGGTTACAGTGGCTGGAGCAGGAAAATCTGCGGCTGACCACAGAGATCAATCTCGAACACAACATGGTCGGCGAGACCGCATGCATGAAGGAGTTGTACCAGTTCTTGTCCCGGGTTGCGCCGAACGACACCACAGTTCTGATCCAGGGCGAGAGCGGCACAGGAAAAGAATTGGCGGCTCGCGCCATCCATCGCAACAGTCAACGCGCAAACCGGCCATTTATCGCTATAAATTGCGCTGCTATTCCCGAGGGCCTTCTGGAAAGCGAGCTCTTCGGCCACGAACGCGGAGCTTTTACCGGCGCCGTGACACAAAAAAAAGGAAGGCTGGAGGGGGCGCACGGCGGTGTCCTATTTCTTGACGAAATTGGCGAACTGGCTGCCGGTTTGCAGGTCAAACTGCTTCGCGTCCTGCAAGAGCGCGAGTTCGAGCGGCTGGGAAGCACACGCCCAATTTCCATTGACGTGCGCCTGATTGCGGCAACGAACAAGGATCTCGAAGAAGCCGTCAAAGCAAAAACATTCCGCGAGGATCTTTATTATCGCCTCAATGTGGTCTCCCTCGTAATGCCTCCGCTCCGCGCACGCCGCGACGATATTCCCATCCTCGCGGCTTACTTCGTGAATAAATTTGCCGCCAAGTGCAAGGTCAAGCCGAAGACCTTCTCCCGCGATGCCATGGCTTGCTTGACCCACTACGACTGGCCGGGGAATGTGCGCGAATTGGAGAATGCCATCGAGCGCGCCTTGGTTCTTGGTGTGGCAGAAGTGATTCAGCCCGAAGATTTACCCGAAACCATACTGGAGAAGGACCCCGGACCCGCCACCTCTCGTGCGAAGTATCACACCGCTATCAAAGAGCTCAAGAAAAGTCTGATCGTCAAGACTTTGGACGAGACAAAGGGGAACTTCACCGAAGCCGCCCATGCCCTGGGCGTACACCCCAATTACCTGCACCGCCTCATGCGCAACCTTGGCTTGAGGGGAACTGCGCGCACAATATCCGTTCTGCGTCCAGGAAAGCCAAAAGCAAGTGAAGGCCGCAGGTGAAGAGCTTTGGTTCATGGGAGGCCTAAATTCAATAGGGTTAGGGGATTCAGGTAAACACCCTGCCAGCGCACCGCTATATGCAGATGAGGTCCCGTCGCTCGGCCTGTACCGCCGCTCAGGCCGATTTGCTCCCCGCTCTCGACGTGCTCGCCTTCTGTTACCTTGATCTCTGATAGATGCAGATATAGCGTCAGCAGGCCTTGGCCATGATCCAGCACCACGCAATTGCCTTCGAAAAATAATGGCCTTGCGAGCAACACAGTCCCGCTATTAAGCGCCGAAACAGGCGTCCCCCGGGGTACCGCATAATCCAGTCCTTGGTGCATGCTTTGCACTTTGCCGTTGAAGGTGCGTCGCGTCCCGAAGACATCGGAGATCGGAGCGCTCACCGGAGCGCGGAATGGTCCGGACCACTTGCGATCAGGTGTGATGCGGTGGAACGACTCCTGTTTGGTGGCGGTGTCCTGCTTAATCGCCTGAAGTTGCTCGGCACTGGGCTCAGTGTACTGCTTCGAAACTGTTACGGAGATACTCGGGTATCGTCCACGATGGACACTTACTCTCCGCTCGAATGATGGTTCCGTTCCGCGCGAGGTACTTGCCCTGAGCGCGAGTGGATATGTCCCCGCATGAGTTTGCAGACTTACTCCACCGATCCCGAACCAGCTTCTTGTAGTCGAATCGTAAGCAAAAAAGACGTCGTGTCCAAGCCAGGTTCCAGTGAGCGATTTGAGCGGAGTTGCTGGAGTGACACGGAACAGCACCGGAACGCCGTTGACGAGCTGAGACGGCTCCCAGCGAACAACCCACGATCTTGTACCCTTATGTGATTGTGAAACAGCTGGAGCGGCTGCGGCCAGCAATACAATGGCGCAGACGATCAGCTGCTCACACCTATGCTCTGGGCTCTTATTCATTCAAACAAGAGCGTAGCACTGCCTCTGATTGACGACGCTATAATCCGCACGTGAGTACCTGGCCAATTACAGCTTTGTTCCTCGCTGCTGCAGGGTTGCTTCCATCGGATCCGCCCAGAGACGCGATCGCAGATCATGTCATTGTGGTAAAGAGTGCGCGAACACTTATTCTGTCAAACCATGGACAAACACTAAAGACGTACAGAATTTCACTGGGGGGAACCCACCCGGTTGGACCCAAACGCCCAAATCGAGCATGCGGCAGCGCCGCAGGGCCATCCTGAAGCGAAAGCTCCCGGAGAGAAGACTGCCCGGGAAGCTAGCCGAGCGGCGGACTAGATTTGCAACCGCGATTTCCTCCAGTCGTGAATTGACACTCAGTACCTTAGGCAATACCCTCGTCGCCGACCCGGTTCACGAGAAATATGCTCTGTCCACATTGCGGATCGGAATCTTCCGATAAAGCCCGATCCTGCCCAAGTTGCGGATATAAGTTCGTGCTCGAAACCTCATCTGATGCTCCTCCGGACACTGCTATACAAGAAAAGCAGCTCAAACGGATCTTTCGGGCAGCGTTTGCCCTTGTAATCGTCGGCGCCATCTGGTGGCTGGCAAGTATCCGGCTATCGAACCGGCCATCTCAACCTGAGCAGAATTCGGCAATAATTTCCCAGCCCATTGCCACTGGACGCATTAGGGTGAATGCCAGGGACTTCGTTGTCTATCCATTCACAGTTCCCGCCGGGTGCAAACAAGCGAACGTGGAAGGGGATTTCGAAACACCTGCGAACGCCGTTGAAGTATTCATCATGGACGACAAAGCGTTCGCAAAATGGAAAAATCACCAGCCTGCGACTGCTTTGTACAGCAGCGGACGCCTAAATCATGCGCGCATTAACCTCCAACTCGTACCCTCAACGAAGCGCTATTACTTCGTAGTGGATAACCGCACCACCGCGCGTCCACAAACCATGCAAGCCAATGTGAACCTTACTTATCGCACGCGATAAGAAAAAAACAGATGTGAGTGTTTACTGAGGTTTGGGCACTGGAGTGCTCGGTGTCTGCGTGTTCGGCGTCTGCGTGTTCGGGGTTTGAGCGCTCGAATTTGCTTTGCCCGTGCTCTTCTTCTTGGGTGTCTTCTTAGGCGGTTCAGTGTCATCCACGACCACTTTTTTGGGTGGTTGAGAAGCAGCCGCTGCCTGCGCGTTCTGCAGGGCAGTGCGCAGCCGGGCCAGTTCCCCTTCTTTGGAGGTCGCAAGCGTATCCATGCGATCGGCAAATCCTCGCCGGGCTCTCTCCAGTGAGTTCAGATCATTCTCCAGCGCCTGAAACTCATCCTTTGATCCGAATGCCCCGGCGGATTCCACAACCGATCCGAATACGTCGTACAGCGCGTCGAGGTTGCGATAAAGCTTGAACGTGGCCGCCAGATTTTCGGGGGAGTTCCGCAGTTCCGTGATGATCTCCGGCAAGGCCGTCTGCAAGTTGCGCTCCAGCGACTCCACATTCGCCTGAGCCTGGCGCTTGCCTGCAGAGTCGACCTTCCACTTTTCGATTCGCAATTTGGCAAGATCGGCTTGGGCAGCTTGCGAAGCCTGTTCCAGCTGCGACAGTAACGAATTGAGCTGGTTCACCGAGGCGTACGGAACCGGCGGGCCGGGAACCTGCGAGGGCGCAGGTTGTGCGACACAGACGGCGAAAGCAAACGACAGCATCGCTGACAACAGCGTTCCGACAACTGAGCTTCGAGTCATTTGGTGACCCAGACAATCAGAATACTAATTTTCCTGCGATTCGCAAAACGTGCCGCAGCCGCGTCGAGGGGCTTGCAGGTCGCAAAGGCTCCAAGTCAAAAGTAACCTCCCTAAAGCAAACGCTCAACTCAGCCGCTGGTCTGGTTTGACTATCCCTATCAGGTACGCGAAAATGCAATGGATTCTGTGGGCGCTAATTAACGGGGTTCCCTCCTATAGATAGTGGGCCTGTGGCGCAGCTGGGAGCGCGCTTCCATGGCATGGAAGAGGTCGTCGGTTCGATCCCGACCAGGTCCACCAACTCTCCGAACAACTTAGACGGGTTGAGTAGTCGCGGCAGCGCCAGGAGCGCCTCCGCTTGATCTACTCCGAGTACGACAGCCCTCGCTTTGCAAACTCCACTGACAGCCGTCCGTAGCCGCAGGGTACGTCCCAACAGTCGGCTGCCAGGTTGCAAGCGCAACAAGTCCCAGATTCCGCCAGCCTGCTGTCGCATTCTGTTCGGCAGTAAATGCTCCGCCCCAAAGCCTGAGGCAGTCGGCATCAAAGAATGTTCTCCACCACTCTTGCATGGCACTATTGTTCCCTTATCAGCGCCGCAGCCCGACAAGCAGGCGACGCTGCCCAGATACGCTATTCCCTTTCGTCACTTGTGAGCTCTCCGTTAACTGCCACACAATTCCCGAAACGCGGAGGGCTTTGTGCGTAAAGCGATCAGAACTACCCTGACCCTTGTGGTCAGCCTAGTGTTGTCCAGCGCGCTGACGATGGCCCATGGGAACAATGCCGACAAAGATAAGCGTACGAAGCACCATAGCCGCCTCGCAAAACTCGCCTTCTGGCACCATCACAGCGCCGCCGACAAGAACGCGAAACAAGCCCATGCCACGCAGGCGCCGTCCAAACGGGCGCCCCACGCCAAAACAGCGCAGATGAAACCGGCGTCGGCCAAGCAGGCTGCTAGCAAGCGGGACCAGGCGGGGGAGGCCAGCAACAAGAGCAAGCCTTCAGCCCAGAAGGCCCCGGCTGCGAACAAAACGAAGCCTCATCCCGCGACAGTTTCGTCAAAGCAATAGCTTCCTGGACTCATCCAAGGCGATCGCAGACCAATTACGGCAGCTTCGCATACTCCGCCTTGGCTTGCTTCAGGATGGGGATGTCGGGATCGGCGTCTTTCCAGAGGGCGAAGAAGTCTTGATAGGCAGTACGGGCCTTTGTTGTGTCACCCAGGAGTTGGTACCCGCGCGCCTGACCAAGGACAGCAAGGGAAATCATAGGATCATCGGGATGCAGACCGTGCAGGTCGCGGAGGCGCTGGAATTCGTGTACAGCCTCCTGTGCTTTAACGGCCCGCATGTAGGCTGTGCTGCGAACATAGACTTGTATTGAATCAGTTGCCGCATAAGCGGCGGCAGGGCGGAGTAGTTCCAGGGCGCGTTCGGCATTGCCGTGATTGAGCGCGATTAGCGCCCCAACGACAGGATATTGATATACCTGAACAAACATGTTTTCGGGACGGCTGCGAGCGACTCCCTCAGCCAAACCTTGAGCTTTGCTCTCCTGCCCGGCGAGAGCATATGCTGCGGCCGCATCGATTGTTGTCTCATATGCGTGAGAAATGTTTAAGGCGTGTGCTGCGGTTTCTGCCGCACCTCTGCCGTCTCCGCAAAGACCCCAAAAAATCGCGGATCGTGCGATCTCACCGGAAGCCGAATCCTGAAGCTTTAATCGCACACCAGCGTCCTCGGTTTTCTGCAAGGCCTCGCGAGCTTCCCGCAAGCGCCCGTGCGCCGCTGCCATGCGCGCGTCGAAAAACGCGAGGTTGAATGCGCCTTCGGGGCTGGCCTCCATCTGCTTGCGAAGCTCTTCGTTCCGGGTACTCTGCCCTTGTGCGGCATTGAGCAGAATCAGTCCCGCCGGAAGCGCCCAGCTGCGCTGGCCTCGTTTGATCGATGATTCAATTGCGGCTTTGGCCTCATCGAAGCGATTTAGTGCTCGATATTTTTCCGATAGGTTTGTCCAAGCGTCCACACTAGTGGGGTCGAGGCGCACATCTTCCTGACAATACGAGACGGATTTTTCATATTGCGCATAGGCATACGCGTAGATGTTGCAGAGGTTATCCCAGGGCATCGCATCACGCGGGTAGGTCTGGCGATAGAGCTCCCACGTAGGGGTACACTTTTCGAACTGACCGGTATTACAGTAATAGTGGCTCTCGATGTACAAGCGCTCGCGTTCGCTCGCTCGCGTGCGCCGGTCGAAGGCGTCCTTTAAGAACTGCTCGGCCAGTTCCGTTTGATTGAGGTTGTCGTACACCGTCCCCAGGCGGCCATAAGCCAGCGCGAAATTGGGATCGAGTTCGATCGCATGTTGGAAGAAAGGCACGGAAGCCAGATCTTCACTGGCATTGTGCAATTCGTCGCCGAGCGAAAACGCTTTCAAGGCGTCAAGCGACGACGTGGTCGCTTCCCCTAGGGGCTTATCAAATTTTTGCACCGAAGCCAATGATTCACCCAGTTTTCGCCGCATCAGAGCAGTAACTTTGCCCAGTGCATTCAGAACATCTTCTTTGTGAGAAGCCTGCGCTTGCTCCTCGTCGAGTGACTCGCCATTCGCAGCGTTGACGGCGTCCAGTGAAATCACATACTCTCCACCCAGGCCGCTGACCGAACCGGTAAGCATCGCTTTGATTCCATTGCGCAGGCAGATCTCGCGCCCAATTGCGGTATTGACACGTTCTTCTGGGGCCTTGCCCATGAGCTGAAGTGTCTCTCGCAACTTCTGGTCCGGGACTACGTTCCAATACGGCGACTGTTGGAGATCGACAATCAGTGCCTTGCGCAATGTGTCGTCGAAAACCGCATCGCCGGTACTGTTGACGAAATCGGTCACTAGAATCGAGTCCTTCTCTGTAAGCGCCTGGGTATGCCGTTTATAAAGCAGAACCCAGAGCAGAGCAGCTAAAGCGACCAGCGCCGCTATTGAGAGATACAGCCGTGGCTTACGCCGAGTCTTGGCTGCCTCGGTAACTTCGGTGGATGGCACTGCGACTGCCGTCGCAGACGAAGTGATCGGCCGAATCGCTGCAGAGGCCGGGGCTGGGGCTTCGGAAATTGCAGAACTAGTGATTGCAGCCCGTCCCGAATCCGTGTCCCGCTTCAGTCGTTGCAAGTCGGCACGCATGTCCACCGCATGCTGATAGCGAAGATTGCGATCCTTTTCCAGGGCTTTATTGATGATGTCTTCCAGCTTGACGGGAAGGTCGGGATTGAGACGGATGGCAGAAGTCGGAGTCCGGTCGAGAATCGCGTTGAAAATCAGCGCTGACGTATCTCCTCGAAACGGTAATGACCCCGTGGCCATTTCATACAGCACGACACCAAAAGAGAAGAGGTCAGTGCGCGCGTCAAGGTCTTTCCCTTTCGCCTGCTCAGGAGACATGTATGCCACCGTGCCCAGCGCCGCACCCGGACTAGTTAAGTGTTGCTCGCTTATTGCTGTGGGCTGGGCGCTTGCGTCTGCGGCCTGCATTATCTTGCTCGAAATGGGCGTTACCTTGGCCAATCCGAAATCGAGGATCTTGACGTGCCCACGCTTCGTGACGAAGATGTTCGCCGGTTTTATGTCACGGTGAACAATCCCTTCGCTGTGCGCGGCATCGAGCGCGTCCGCAATCTCGATGCACAGCGACAGCATTGTTTCAGTTTCCAGCGGCCGCCCTGCAATTCGATACTTCAGAGTCACGCCATCCAGAAACTCCATCACGATGAACGATTGATCTCCGTACTTGCCGATCTCGTAAATTGTGCAGATATTGGGATGATTCAGGGCCGAGGCAGCTCGTGCCTCGCGTCGAAAGCGTTCGAGCGCCTGCGGGTCTCGAGCTAAATCTTCAGGAAGAAACTTCAGAGCGACGAAGCGGCCAAGCTCCGTGTCCTCGGCCTTGTATACGACGCCCATGCCGCCGCCACCCAGCTTCTCTATTACGCGGTAGTGGGAGATGGTTTGGCCGATCACTTCGAGAGGAGCTCAACCTCGGGCAGCCATGCTAGGCTCGATCTCCTCAAATTTCAAACCGAGTTGGAGGCCGAATCACACGCTTTGGAATGTGGCGTGAACGTGACCTGACTCCTCATGTTCGGTGTCCCAAGTGCCGGACAGAATTTGCTCCGGGA
>Ga0075435_100002868_pt1 | contig 11552 bp, 10 predicted proteins | sample RhiMethybrSRZTD4_FD_75302 | JGI IMG/M metagenome (GOLD analysis project Ga0075435, IMG submission 75302) | Populus rhizosphere microbial communities from Tennessee, USA - Rhizosphere MetaG P. TD hybrid SRZTD4 | ecosystem: Host-associated > Plants > Roots > Rhizosphere > Soil | place: USA... | reverse complement strand
GCAGAAAAAAGAGTTATCAATCCTTCTAATGATGAAGAATAGACTGATAACTATGATTTTTGTGTGCTTTTATTTTGTAAGTCTATAAGATCCTCTACGACGTCTATTTGATTTTATCATCAGTAATCCCCAAGATAACAGTCAAGACACCACCCATAATTTATCCAAGCTAAGGGAAGAAGAAGCCGCCAAGTTGTTATAATGCTGTGATGTTCGGATAGAGCGTTGCAAATATCAGATCATTTTATTGTAAGGCATATGAGCAATGAAGCAACATATAATAGACGTATGAAAGTTGGCCGAAATGGAAAATAGTCAAGCAAATAAAGAAAGGCAACAGCAGCGGCAACAGGAATTGAATGAAGAAGAACAAGTAATTCAAAATAGAAGAAATGGAGATAAAGATCAATTTAAACAAACTGCTAACTCGAAAGAAGAGGGAGATAACATAGATAAAAATAAAGAAATTGGTAAAACTATCGCTTCCGACAAGTATTCAAACACGATAGATGGTTTCTGGTTCTCACTTGTTCCAGACATGACAGTCAAACCCTTTGATTTTATTACTGTTGAGCATTTGCAACACCACAACAAAACCATTGGAATGATTCAAGATCTTCAAACGGTTATTTCTATAGACAAGACTGCTAAACGTGATAATATCGATAACGACAACGAAGACATCGGTTGGCATTATCCTCAAAACAGCAGTAATGGTATTACAATAGCAAAGGTTGCAATTATAGCCAATTCCCAAGTTCGACAGGAATTACATTTAAGCGATGCTTCTATAGAGATGCCAGTCGGAGTAGGCAAATCAGTAAAATTTGCAAATGAAGAAGAAATCCGATTTGCATTAGGAATCCCTGAGATGGAATATCCTATTCCCGCTGGCATAATAGTAATGAGTAATGGTCTGCAGGTTCCTATTTCTCTGGATGTTTCATATTTAGTTGGTCCAGATACTGCACATGTAAATGCTTCAGGAATTTCTGGAAACGCCAAGACATCTTACCTTTTATTTCTACTGCAATCAGCATATCAAAAGCTCAAGCAATATTCTGAAGATTATAGCATTATAATTTTTAATACCAAATACGAAGATTTGCTGCATATAGACAAAGAAGAAGAAGAAGAAGATAATTACAAGAATTCTATAGGGAGTAAGGAGAAGTTCTTTGATATTCTAAACTTGAATGTAGCTCCATTTAATAATGTAACTTACTTCCTTCCAAGAGGTAAAGATGGAAAACCTAACTCGATTCATATACCAAAAAATTCCAAGACTTACTCATATCAACTAGAGGATGTATATGATAAGCTTGAGCTCTTATTTTCTGAAATAAATGATCCTCATTATAATCTGTCTTCAATCATAAATTATATCTATGAGTTTTGGCCAATAAAAAAAATCGACAGTAATAATACATCAAAAGGAAAAATCCATCCTGCAGCTAACTCAGAGGAAGGAAAACAAGAGGAACAGGACGATGTAACAGTGAAGACCTGGACTGATCTTTTTAATTTCAAAGACTATCCTGAAGAAATTGTTACACACAAATCATCTCTCTTGCATTTTCAAGGACACATCCAACGTTTTAGAAGATCACCTTTGTTTATTGACAAAAAAGTAACAAGCACGTACCTAGGAAATGAAATCAAGAGGATAAGATCTGGTCATGTTTTTGTAATAGACATAGCTATGTTGGCTGCATTAGAAGAACAAGCGTTTGTTATAGGTGATGTTATGAAAAACATTGAAGAGATTTATTCTACAAAGACTGAGACCCCGTCAACTACCAACATAACAACTGGTGCCGACGATAGTATTACTAGTGGTAAAAGACCAAAATATCTATTAATTTTTATAGATGAAATCAATCGGTTCCTACCAAAATCTAGAGCATCTGACAGACGAATGAGTACAGTAGCAGAACAAATAATGAAGACTGTGATTTCTGGCGGCTCAAGGGGCACAGTTTTGTTTTCTGCACAACAATTCAAGAGCTCAACAGATTATACTTTGCATGAGAATACCGGAATGCATATTACAGGAAAGGTAGGTCTATCAGAATTATCAAACAGTCCATATGACATTATCGATGAAAATACAAAAATGAATATCGTAAGATTAAATAGAGGAGAACTGATTATGGTTCATTCTGCGTTTAGACACCCGATCAAAATTACGTTTCCTATGCCCGCTTTCAAGAAGGTGAAAAAGACTTCATCATGACCCATAACCAGCAGAGGAGCGGTGATGATAAAGGATGGGTAATCCATATGGAATTTAATATGTGCGCATGTATTGACAAACACGACATATAAGCAGATGATTAAGAAAATATTCTATCCATCATAAAGTACAATTGCAGAAAAATCATCACTATGATACTAAAAAGTTTACGTTAGTCTATCTAAGGTAGAAAAACTTAACTACTACATTAACCCGATCTTGAAAGTCTCAGACACGCAGTAAAAATCCGGTTACAAAATTACTTTCCGCTCTTACGCAGATAGATCGTACTTGACAATTAACACAGATATATTAGTGAACATATCTGATAATCATGTAAAAGGCTATTTGCTTATAAATAATAATAGTATATCTCCTCATATGACATCGATCTCACCAATCATAAATTATATCTATGTACAATAATGCATCCATTAAGATAAGTTGCAATTCACTTTCTAGAACTTAATAAATCGATGGTTACTAACTATGGCAATCTCCACTTGGGTCTATCTCTAGGTATAACTGAGGGTAGGGAAGGACTTTAGTAGAATTATTGCTTGAATGGCCTCCAAATATATCCTACTTCGATATTAACACATCCATATTGAGAAATTTATCAATCTTGTCTTGTAAGTCTGAATTGACTTCTACTATAGATCGATTTCCATTTATGGGAACGATGTCATAACGTCTTTGCATTCTATGAAATTCCTTCGCAAGCATTCCCTGATAGATCAAGAATGAATCCAACATATCTTCTGATAACCCAAGGTCAGCACCAGATTCGTAATAATCTAATGAAGAGTTTTTCTGAAATACTCTATGGACTAGCTCACCAGCGTCCACATCAAGGTAAAAAACTAGATCTGGCTTAATAGCAAAACCGAATAGATTATGGGACCATATTCTTCTTATTCCTCTGACAGCATCTCTAGCCATAAGTGTATAAATATATCTATCAGCAAGTACAACGTAACCTGCATGTAAAGCGGGTATTATTTTATTTTCAAGCTGATCTGCAAAATCTGCCGCATAAAATAAACTCAATGTTCTCTTTCCAAGGATAAAGTTTCTTTTTGCTTCAAGTATGCCTTCGCCTATCAGTTCTGAACGTCTCAAACCCGTATTTAAAACGGCATGGCCATCTGCTTCCAACTTAGTGGTCACCATTGCAATTTGCGTACTTCTACCTGAGGCATCAGGCCCTTCTATCACAATAAATCGGCCTTTAATTTCAGTTTCCTTCAAATAAGGTATACTGGGCCCATAATACTCCATCGGCCTTGCACCAATAGACGGCATACTTCTTCTTATTCTGAACGAGGATTGTTGTTTTTGTTCTTGTTTCTGTTGTTTTCGTTTAGTCAATTGTCGGCAGTCACCACGACTTTGTTTTGCCTTTCAAATTGTTGTTGTTGTAATCGTAGTTGTTTTTGTTCTTCTTCTTGATGTGGAAGTAACTTCATAATTGTCTTTCTTACTAATTGTTGTTGTTCTTCGATACCTGATGTTCCATCTATGACTACAAATCCCTCAGGTTTAACCATAGATTCATACTGCTCAATGATTCTACTTTGGAAAATTCTATAGCTATCGTACTGGTCATTGCTCAAGTTCAAATCCATCCCCGCCTCATAGTACTTTAGTTTGGGTCTACCAACGAGTATTCTTTCAATTGCAACATCAACAGGTACTCTAAAATAAAATACAACGTCAGGCTTTATAGCAAAGTCATAAACTTTGCAAACCCACTTTGGACTACAACCTCTAACTACATCTCTTGCATAGGCAGTATACACATACCTATCAGCCAGTACAATATATCCAGCACGCAATAAAGGGAAAATATTTCTCTCATATCTATCTGCAAAGTCAGTTGCATGTAAAAGGCTAAATGTAGTTGGAGTGAGCCTGCCTTTTTTCTTACCTTTAGATGTTATCTCTTTGACCATTTCAGATGAATTCCATTCAGTCATAAAAACCGGCAACTGCTTGGATCTTAACCACTTACCAAGCAGCCTAATTTGTGTTGATTTTCCTGTTCCATCTATTCCTTCTACTACAATAAGTTTGCCCTTTACTTCCAATTTCTTAGAATGTTGTGATGCTCTGGGTGAACTACTACTTTTCAAATCGAGATTATCACTCCTTCCAGTATTTGGTAAATTTGCTGCCCCGGCGCCATACCTCGTAAGGCTAATTAATGTTTATTAAATCATATTGTGATTTGATAACATATTGCTATATGCGATATGATAGCACCGCAACGTGCTCGGATTCTTTTTTCGATAATGGATACATATAAGTACAGATACATATACATACATGCTAACTAGATTGAAAAAGAAAGAATGCTTGTGCTCAGCTTCTTCTGTATACAGCAAGTCTAGTCTATCAGTATTTTCGCTTAAAGTCTTTATCAAACGTCTTCATATAGATTATGTTACCCTATAGTGAGATCATGTGTTTTAGTTAATTCACAACAATTTAAAGAGCTTCGCAAATAGCTGTAGCAACGATAGTGTTTAGTACTATTGCCTCGGCCGCAACGATGCAATCAGGAAATCAGACGATGACAAGTAAGAATATGACGAGCGGTACCACTAACATGACTTCGGGAAATGTGGGAAGCGGAATGACGACAACCAAGAATATAACAAAATAGATATTATAATAATTATTGAAATACAAAAGACTTTTTTCTTTATTTTCGCTTGTTTGAAATAAGAATAGTACTAGCTGTCAATTCCAGTAAAGATATTCTTGATTATAGACAGACAAATGGATTTGCTGAAGGGATTTTCGTTACGTATGTATTGCTGTTAACATATATTCTCAGAATTGCCACAAATAGTTACTCGTGTCTATATAATTTGCTTTGATAAATTTCACAGACAATAGCAGAGTGATCATACTAAAGTAGACAACCGAATTAAAGCATGTCAAATAGAACATTAAGAAGTAAATAAGTCAGGCACTAACTTTGATCGAGTTGATCAAATTACTTCCTTGCACAATACTGTTGGTGTTAACAGCCGTTTTGGCTGCGGTAAAGACGATCTTTGCTACGTACAGATCTATTCCAATTGTCGAGGCAATTTCTTCTGGTCCGGTGCTAAGCATAGATTCAATAGTGAATCCTGCATGTATTATTGCATCTTTGAGACCATCTGCAATTTCAAGCATATGAATACCGAAATACATTGGTAATTAAAAACAGTCAACAGTATAAAAAAACCTATCCACCATAGAATAACATCATCACATGATCTCGTTATAGAACAACATGATCTATATCATCACATTTGATAAAAACTATAAACAAGATATGTAAAGAATAGAAATGGAGAGAATGAATTGTACCAACCATTCTAGGATTTACGATTGGATATTTGAAGGAAATTTTGAACGTCTATTTGCTCTTTGTAAAAAGTGTTTATGGACTGCAACGATATTTAAATCCAGAGAAAAGAAGAGCATTATCGCTTTAGATACATGTCCAACATGTTTCGATAAGAATATCCGTCTAATTCCTCTTGTATATGTAAGACCATGTAATAATAGTAATACGAATCAGTCTGCTCCAAAAAAAGTAGATATTGATTTAAGCTAGATACATTCTGGTTGGAGCTATGGGAAAGCAAAAATAAATACAGTCGCTATACGCTGCAAAACCAGGAAATTGGTCCTTCATGCCACAGTTCAAAGTTCCTGACACATACAACTGCGGCGTTTGTGATATGTCATTATATAGATGCACCTCTTTATCCACAATTTTCTTGTGTCTGTTGACCCGTATTCATATTCATTAATATAGCATATACTATCTGTGACCAATTAGATGAAGTTAGTTCAGATATCTGATCTACATATTGGAGGTCTATTCAAGCAAGATGCTTTCAATACAATTGTCAAAGAGGTTAACGATGATCTAAAGCCAGATGTAATAATCATATCAGGCGATTTGACAGACGACGGATTACTATTCCAATTTGAGCAAGCTCGTAAAGAGATCGATAGGTTCAACTGTCCGAATTTAATAGTCTTCCCTGGCAATCATGACTATCGTCACACAGGCTATCTTTTGTTTAAGAAATTCTTTCCGTTTACAAAGCAAATTTATGAATTTGATGATAATATAGTCGTAGTTACACTTGGAACTGCTAGACCTGATCGAGACGAGGGTGAAGTGGGACATAGACAAAGCATATGGATGGAAGAAACCCTTGGAAAATACAACAATTTCAAAACGAAGATTGTAGCAATGCATCACCACCTGATTGCCATACCTGATACAGGATATACGAATGTGGTAGGTATTTCTGATGCGGGTGATACATTAAGAGCATGTTTGGAATCCAAAGTAGATCTGGTCCTTTGTGGCCATAAGCATAGACCATGGCTTTGGAACTTGGGAACACTAAAAATTGCATATGCAGGTACGGCGTGTTCATGGCGCTATAGGGGAGTTTTTGAAGATACATATAATATCATAGATGTTAAAGACGGTAGAATGGATATAGACATCAAAATAGTTGGTGGAAAAAGGATGCCTCTATCAGATGTGGTTAGGAGATACGAATCAGAGGAAAGTCAGCAATAATTAATTCAACAGATGATTGAAAAGAAACGATCGATACAGATGGATTCTCTCACCTATGAAAAATTTACATCAATTATTTAATCTAGACTCGATTTACTATGCTTTACTATTACCAGAGTTAATGTGGATTTGACTCCTTCGATTTTTCGAATTTTTGACATTACGATGTTTTGTAGCTCTTCCTCTGAGCTTACATTAACTTTGGCAATTACATCATACGTAAAATCTACTCTATATATGTCAATAAATTCGGATAATTTCTTTAGCTCATTGACAACATGGTTTTGAAAGCCAATGAGGCAGTTAATAAGTAGGAATGCGGAAGTCATCAGTATAACAAACAAGTATAAGTGATATAATATAATATGCCTCAAGATATAAACGTCAACTGCAAGAGATATTCTAGATAAAAATGTCAATGATCATAAATCCTTAACATGAAGAATCTACATTCCTGCAATCTAAATGGACTTTTATATCAGAGATGTATCCACCATAACTCTTGTATGCCAATTTAGTGCATTGGTTTCAGAACCCACCTATTTTTGTAACATCAGGTTCTTCTGAACCGCATGACCTGCAAATTGTCGGTCATACAAATAGCAATCATTCAATAACTGTCAGGCCACACCTTCTAAAACAGATTGGTGAATATATGTTAGAGGGCGATAAGCACAATTCATTATAAGCTATAAGTGCATAAGTGTGCACATGACCAATGGAATAATTGGAGCTATCGTCTTTATCATAGGCCTAGTTGTATCTACCATTATAATCTATATCGTCACTAGATTATTTGGAGAAAAAGAGGGAATAGCAAGAGCATTCATAACCGCCATTATCGGTGCGGTAATCTATGGCATAGCACACTTTTTACTGGGTAATGGCTTGTTATCTGCAACAATCGGAGGTATTGCATGGTTGTTAGCTTTGAGAGGATTATATGGTATAGGATGGATCAAAGCATTCATAATTGCAGTTATTATATGGATATTCTCTGCTATAGTTGGTGTTTTGTTACCTACTGTTACATGAATACTGAATACTGCCAAGACTTTTCTTTTCGTAATGCTGCGGACTTGTAGTAATGAAAATAATGTTGTTGAAACTCCTACTATTAAACCAATTATCTTTGGGTTTTCATTACTTGTCAATCAAGAGATGAAAATTTAGACAGACCCAATGCTACGATAATAATTAATGGTAACCCAACAATTGTATGGCCATGTGCAGTCTTAACTCATGCATGAGCTGGAAAACTAGATGAATTTCTGCTCCTTGATCCATGATCTGAGCACAGTACCTAGTAGAATTAGCGAAAGATATACTTGATGTTACCGTAATAGTAATGGTGACATTAATACTTGACAAGGAACAATTCAACGTCAATGAAAAGATAAACCTTATAGTGTCGGATATTATAAAACAATAGAAAATACGACTACCAACGGCAGTAGCATCAATAGGGATATTTCATAAAATGTAAGAATAATCTTTGAATCAGTCTGCTGAAAGGACAAAAAGAAGCCTCAGGTGCATTTAGCCTACACAATGTGAATAGATGACAGCTTGATACACACTCACATACCCATATAAAAGACCGGTGCCCTCTTATGCCATGCTATTAATTTTATCGATCGGTTACTTCACGAAAGCAACATTACCTTTCTACTTTGGAGTATTTTCTTGTTAGAAGTATCATTATCTTATCTGATATAGTTTCAATACCAATTGGCTTTGTCATAAATTCATCTGCCCCATAATCTAAAACCCTAGTCTTGTGTGTTTCGTCTTCTGCAACTGCGCAAATCTTGATATCAGGATTCATTCTCTTAGCTTTGACTATTACCATTGCTGCTCTATCTGCCGCTATTTTGCCATTTATACAAATAACGTCTACTTTTGCTTCTAACTCTTTTAATTTATCCAAGCATTCCTCTGCACTATAGACTTTATGTACGTCAAATTTTTTCAATTTAAGTACAGCTGCGAGAACTAAATTCACATCTCCATCATCATCTGCAACTATAGCAGTATGAACGGGTAACATGGTATTTTTTGTACAAATTGTGTCCTATTAATAAGCAGCGGCGTATTAATAATGCATTCATATATATAGACATAGCAAAATACTATGCCGACTTTTATCTATATACTATTTTAACTTTCGACGTGCCATAGATCTCTTCAGTACTCAAATTACGAGGCTCCAGTATCGGAATCGTTGGCACGCGCGGATAACTCAAAATATAAGATCCTCGTAATCACCATAGTCCGTCTGGAATTGTTTTCCTCGACATATGTGATCTATGGCTGACGGTGTCGAGCAGCAACAGCAGCTGCTGCACTAGTACCAGCGGTATTCAAGTTGGCTACAATAGGCCCATTAGTGCCTCGTTTGTCACTAATGGAAACGTTGCAATCTCTTTGAAGGTCAGATGTGTGTCTTTTAGATTATCAGATCTTCCTCTAAAATCTGTCAATCCATATATGCGATAGCATTGTTTGTAGTAGATGAGTGTCGTCAGAGGGTAGCAACAGAAAAATTGTGATCTCCAATATTGTGCTACAATCACTCGCTTTGTGTCTCCCCTACTACTGCTAATAACAACCACAATGAGCGATTCTTAAATTTAGCCACAATGGAATCTAATTTTTTACCCTCTTTTTATCTTTGGATAATTGACATAATGATTGCTATGTATGTATGTTCTGATAATATCGCCACCACAGATGTAATTAGTCGGTAAGCAATATGGAACGACATCGTTTATTAGCTACAATGCAATCAAAAAAACCTCTTCCTTTCAGTACTGCAGAACAACGATGTTAGTGTCGAATATTGTTTTGTTCTCAGTACTCTCTAAAGAGAGCCTTTTTGTATCTATGGAGGATCATCATTTAACAGAGTCTCGTTTGCATACTTGGGGTGTATCTGATCATTAACTTTTTTTATGGGTAACACACTCTAACACAATATGAAAAACGTTATTGAAAGGATTGACTCTGCAATTGAAGGACGTAGTTTGTTAAAACATCCGTTTTATCAAATGTGGTCAGAAGGAAAGCTAACTCTGGATCATCTACGAGGCTATTCGAAGGAATACTTTCAATTAGTTAAAGCAGTTCCTGAATTTGTAGAGAATATCTCCGCACTTACTGCAGATCCTTCTATAAAAGAATCTGTTGAACAGAACATGAAAGAAGAATCGGAACATATCGAACAATGGATCAGATTTGCTGGTGCCATTGGTGTTCCAAGAAAAGAACTTGTAAACTACATTGCAACAGACAAGACAAATGATGCTATTTCTGATTTGACTCACATAACATCCCTATCTTTAGAACAAGCGGTAGCTGCCATGTATGCATATGAGAAGGAATTACCAAAGATAAGCAGATCAAAAATAGACGGTCTAAAGAAATTTTATGGCATGAGTGATGGTACAGATGCTACAAATTATTTTGAAATTCATGAAGAAGCAGATGTGAGACACGCAGCATTATGGGGTAATATTATACAAAAAATTCCTATAGAAAAGGAACGATTGGCATTCGATGCAGCTGTTTTATCACTTGAAATACAAAACAAACTACTGGATTCAGTCCAGGAAAAGAATCTAGGATCATCTTGTTAATGCATATACTCAAATGATCGTTTTTTCTTGGCAAGTTTACATCATGCGGGTCAAATGCGCGGACTGTGGTTGTTTGCCAAAAGATTGTAAACAAAGTAAATCGCCTAATGACTGTCAAAATTGTAGCTTGGAAGAATGCTGCTGTTGGATAGGCTGCTGCTATCATCTATAATAAGTCACGAGGGGAAATTGGTAAAGAAATTGAGTAATCACAAAGACATCAATCCAAACGATATATACAAGTCGGCGAAGGAATGACAACGACACACACGACGTCCATGCAGACGCTGTTAGGATCGATGATACTATTACTGCATCTGGATTATCAATTGGACCTAAAGGAAGCCAGAGCAATGAATTAGATCTAATCCTATGGATTGAATGGGATCTTGAGAGAGGCAGTGTAGCATTAACTGAAGGTCTGGGCCAATATGAAATATTGAAAAAGTCGGATAATAATGCCCAGATAATTTGATAAGTTCATCTAAGAACGGCAATCATTAAAAAAGAGGGGTATGTTTGTGTATACAATGACAGCAGGAAAGTATTTCAACAGAGGCGTGATGGCGTTGGATTCACCATACATAGGACATGTAGTAAGAGAAACGGATGACAAGATAGTTGTGTTTGGTGAGAGAAATGATAGATATGATATTCCAAAATCAGAAATTCAAATGACTAGCAGGAATGTTCTGATTGGTCTTAAACTGGATGAAATTGCCAAGAAATACAAGGTAAATCATGATGAACCATTACCGACTAGTTCACCGTTAGAAGAATGGACTCAAGGTGAAAATCTGGACTTGGCCACTTATGAAAGAAGATATCCAAGCGGGCTGTTTAACAAAGGAGTTAGAGTTCTAAACGAAGATCATGTTGGACATGTGATGAAGGAAACACCTGACAAGATAGTAATATTTGGCAGTTATGGTTATAGGTTTGATGTCCCTAAATCAAAGATAAAGGAAGTAGCCAGGAATGTCATTTTGAATATGGATGTTAATGAGCTAATGAAGTATAAGGTAGATAGAAACGAACCATTACCGACTGGAGAACCTATTGAGAAGTTAGC
>Ga0075435_100002867_pt1 | contig 11552 bp, 4 predicted proteins | sample RhiMethybrSRZTD4_FD_75302 | JGI IMG/M metagenome (GOLD analysis project Ga0075435, IMG submission 75302) | Populus rhizosphere microbial communities from Tennessee, USA - Rhizosphere MetaG P. TD hybrid SRZTD4 | ecosystem: Host-associated > Plants > Roots > Rhizosphere > Soil | place: USA... | reverse complement strand
TTTATTGTTGATTGAGTCGTCAATCAATCCGCATTCCGAAATTCTCAATCCGCAATGACTACGACCAGTTATTGCGGATTCATTTCTTGATTGAATCGTCAATAAATCCGCAATCCTCAATCCTCAATCCGCAATGACCAAGCGCTGCCGCCGACAGAAGAATCCGTCTCCTCATGCCCCTCCATCGCTTAGACTTACAAGCTTCCGCGGGGCACCGCGCCACGTCCCACGGTGGGATTCCATGACGAAACATTCGCTTCTTGACCGACCGGTCGGTCGGTGGTCGAAAGTCTGGAGGTCAAACCAATAAGTTGGATTGGCCGGGGGGCCGACTCGGGCATGGCCGGAAAGTCTGTTGCCGCGCAGACGTCCACTCCCTAGGATGACTCCGATCAAAACCGTTTCAGCGGAGGTGGTAATGCGCACGAAGGTCGCGTCACTGTTCATCGCGTTGGCCTCGGTGTTGATGCTGCCCGCGGCAGCACGCGCCCAGAGCTCCATTGCCGGAACCGTCAGGGACACAACCGGGGCCGTCCTGCCAGGCGTCACGGTCGAAGCGAGCAGTCCCGCGCTCATCGAGAAGACGCGGGCCGTCGTGACCGACGACCAGGGCAACTACAAGATCGTCGACCTTCGTCCCGGCACCTACACCCTGACGTTCACGCTCACGGGATTCGCGACCGTCAAGCGCGAAGGACTGGAGCTCCCATCCAACTTCACGATGACGATCAACGGCGATCTCAAGGTCGGATCGCTCGAGGAAACGTTGACGGTCACGGGGGCATCGCCGGTCGTCGACGTTCAAACCGCGGCGAAATCGCAGGTGCTGTCGCGGGAGGTGCTCGACTCGGTCCCCACGGGACGAACGATTCAAGGCCTCGGCCAGCTCGTGACCGGCATCACGTTGAGCACGCCTGACGTCGGCGGCACCCGCGCGATGCAGCAGACCTACATGTCGGCGCACGGGATGATCAGCTCGCAGGTCACGGTGCAGGTCGACGGCATGCTGGTCAACGGCGTCGACGTCGACGGCGCGGTGCAGAACTACTTCAACAGCTCGATGAGCCAGGAGATGGTCTACCAGACGAGCGGCGCGATGGCCGACGTCTCGGGCGGCGGCATCAAGCTGAACATGATTCCAAAGGACGGCGGCAATCGCTTCAACGGCAGCATCAACTCCGGGTATCAACCGAAGCAGTGGCAGGGCGACAACCTGACCGATGATTTGAAGAGCCGCGGCCTGAAAGCGGTCGGCAAGATCGACAAGGTCTACAACGTGGAAGCGGCGCAGGGCGGCCCGATCATGCGCGACAAGCTGTGGTTCTTCGGGTCGGCGCGCGCGTTCCGGGTGAACGTGCCGATTGCCGACGCGTTCATTCCGCCGACGGGTCAGAACGTCTTCGCCTGCCAGCAGACCAACGCCTCCTGCGAGCAGGGCGTGGACGATCAGTCGATCAACAGCTTCCAGGGACGCGTGACGTGGCAGATCACGCCGAGAAACAAGTTCGCGATCTACACCGACAAGATCAACAAGAACCGCGGCCACGCGATGACCGCGGGCTACGATGCCAACGAGGCGTCGATCGTCTGGACGTCGCCGCTCTACATGACCGGCTCGGCGAAGTTGACGTCGACGATCACCAATCGGCTGTTGCTCGAAGCGGGCTACTCGACCAACTACGAGCGCTACAACACGCTCTATCAGGCGGGCCTCGAGAAGCCGTTCCGATCGCCGGAGTGGTACGCGGTCGTCAACAAACAGGATTCGGCGCGCGGCACCGAGTACGGCGCCGGACGGACCAATCAGGGGATGTACCCGGATCGGTTCAACACGCAGGCGTCGATCTCGTACGTGACCGGCACGCACAATTTCAAGGTCGGATTCCAGGACACGTGGGGCACCTACAAGCAGTTCCGCGGCGCGAACGGCGACCTGCGGCAGTTCTATCAGAACGGCGTGCCGTTTCAGGCGCAGATCCTCAACACGCCGGTGCGATTCGAGGACGATCTCAACGCCGACATCGGCATCTACGGGCAGGACACGTGGACGTTCAATCGATTCACGGTGAACTACGGCGCGCGTTGGGAGTACTTCGATTCGCAGGTGGCTCAGGAGGTTTCCGGTGTCGGACGCTTCGTCACCCAGCGCGAATTCGGCCCGATCAAGATGCCGACATGGAAGACCTTCTCACCGCGCAGCAGCGTCGTCTACGACGTGTTCGGCACCGGCAAGACCGCGCTGAAGTTCGGACTGAGCAAGTATCAGCAGGCGGGCACGATGGCGTTCGCCAACGCCTACAACCCGCTGGCACTGACCACCGCGAACGTCTCGTGGACCGATCTGAACGGCGACGACATCGCGCAGGGCGAGCTCGGTTGCGTCTATCTGGCGCCGGGCTGCGAGATCAACGTGTCGGGCAACGCCACGGTGCGGGGACAGTTGCCGGCGAACTTCGGGACCGCGAATCTCAGCGTCGTCGATCCGAGCATCAAGCGGATGTACAACGTTGAAACGAACATTCAGGTGCAGCACGAGCTGTTCCCCGGCGTGTCGCTGAACGCGGGATGGTTCCATCGCGATTACTACAACCTCCGCCTGCGCGACAACACGGCAGTCCGCTTCTCCGACTACACGCCGCAGAACATCGTCAGCCCACTCGACGGCAAGGTCATCACGATCTACAACATCGCCGCGGCGAAGAACAATCTCGTGTCGACGGTCGACCGCACGGCGCCCGATCGCAAGGCCTGGTACAACGGGTTCGAGGCGACGTTCAACGCGCGGCTGCCGCGCGGCGGGACGCTGTTCGGCGGGTACACGACGGAACGGATGCTCGAGGTGCTCTGCGACGAGCCGTCGAACCCGAACTACCTGCTCTACTGCGATCAGCGCGACAGCGGCATTCCGTGGCGCGGCCAGTTCAAGCTCGCCGGCACCTACCAGATCAAATATGGCGTCCAGGTCGGGGCGTCGTTCCAGAGTCTGCCGGGGTACATCAACGCCGGAGCCGGCACGCTGCCGCTGTACGGCTTCTTCGGCGCGACGAGCTCCAACGTCAGCAGCGCGGCGCCGAACGGTGCCGGCACCGTGTGGTTGATCACGCCGACGACGCGCTACGCGGCGAACTGCACGGGGCCGTGCACACCGGGCGCGATCGTCAATCCGGGCATGACCGTCGCGTCGATGTCGGTGCCGCTCGTCCCGCCGGCGACGGAACTCTCCGACCGCGTCAATCAGCTCGACCTGAATGTCGGCAAATGGATCAAGTTTCAGAACCTGCAGGTCCAGCCGCGGCTCGACCTGTTCAACACGCTCAACCGCAGCGACGTCGTGCTCGTGCGATCGTTGAACTATGGCACCACGTCGTACTTCCAGCCGGCGACGGTGATTCAGGGACGGATCGTGCAGGTTGGGCTGAATATGAGGTGGTGACGCTGGGCGGGATTCGCGGTTCGGGATTTGGATTTGATGATCCGCGGGATCACGTCCCGAGTCCCGAATCCCGAATCCCTACGGGCGACTCCGATAGGGCTGGCGCTTCTGATAGAACGCCAGCCTTTCCTTGAACCGCGACGCGATCGCAGTCTGCTCCAGCAGCGTGGCCTGGGCGATCGCGTTTCGCGCGATGGTCACCGCCTCGTCGTACCGGCCTGCCGAGGCGTACGCGGCCGCGAGCGCGTCCAGCACTGAAAGATCGCGGTGACCGGTGAGTGCGGCCGCGCGCTCGGCGAGCGCGATCGCCTCCGGCGTATTGCGCAGCGCCTTGTCGGCGGCGGTCGCGCGGATCCAGGCAAGACCGCCGAGCGACTGCGGATCGTCGGCCTTCAACTTCAACGCCTGCATGAACTCGGCAGCCGCCTCGGCGGCGTGGCCCTCCTGAGACAACAGGCCGGCGAGGTTCGCGTGCGCTTCGGCGTTGTCGGGCCGCAGCGCGACGGCGCGCCGGTAGTGATCTCTCGCTTCGGCGCTCTTGCCGAACAACTGCAGCACGGCGCCGAGATTGTTGTGCGCCTGCGCGTAGTCGGGATCGATCCGCAGCGCTTCGCGGAACTCCGCCACCGACTCGTTCACCTGACCACGCCGCGCCATCACATAGCCAAGGTTGTAGTGCGCCGGCGCCGACTGCGGGTTCAGCTCGATCGATCGTCGCAGGTGCGCGAACGCGTCGTCCCAGCGGCCGGCTTCCAGATACAGGTTCGCGACCGCGTCATGGCGCAGCGGGTTGTCCGGATCGGCGGCGAGGAGCTTCGTGTACGCGGCGAGGTCCTCGGCGCTGCGTTTGCGCTGCACGTCGGCGCTCAACGTGGCGACGTCGGCGCTCGCGCGCGGCACCATCTGGATCCAGAGGTCGCCCATCTCGTCGGTGGTGTTCTGTCCCCAGACGACGCGCATCGGCGGACGATGCGGATTGCGGACGTTCGCGGTCGAGTTGTCGTAGATGTAGCGCATCGCGATCGCGCTCCCCTTCGGCAGCGCGATCGGCTGCGCGTAGTGATAGACGTCCTGCCAGCGGAAATCCCAGTCGTTGATCGCGATCAGCCACTGCTTGCGGCCGTCGGGCAGCGTCGCGACGGCTTCCATCTGGCGCGCGAGGTTGTGCGCGTGCGGCTGAATGGCCAGCACGTCGACGTCGACAGGCACGACGTATTGATCGGTGACGGCGTACTGCCGCTGGCCGGGCGGGATGTCGATGGTCTCGCTGCCGAGGCGGAGTCCGACCGGCGTGCGCGTCGGCGGGTCGGCCGTGAAGAACAGTCCGACGCTGACCTGGAGCGCCTCGGGCTTTCCAGTCGGCTGCAGATGAAGCTGAAGCACGAGATCGCTGCCCGGCTCGAGGCGCCACTGCGTTCCGGGCGACACGGGATGCGGTGCCTGCCCCGGCGTCCAGCCGAGCAGGTGTCCCTCCGGGTAGCGCGCATCGGGCACCATGCCGCCGGTGTAGCCCGGCTCGGGATCGCGCTGGTCGAGCACGCGCGACGAGCGCGTCCGATCGATGCCGAAGTTCGCGTGATGCACGACACGCGCGTTGCCCGCCTTGAACTCCATCGCGCGCACGTATCGAGGCGTGTCCGTCGCAATCGGGATCACGAAGGTCCGGAAGACGTCGCCGCCGTCCGCCTTCACGGTGTACGGTTCCGGCATCGCCGCGATGAGATCGGGCGTGCCGAGGCGCCAGCCGTCCGCTGTCGTCATCGCGGCTGGCCGCGGCGGCAGGTCCGACGGATCGCCTTCGATCGCTCCGCTGCGCACCCACTGCTGAATCTTCAGCAGCTCGAGATCGGTGAGCCGGCGCTCGCCTTCGAAATCGCCTTTCCCGGGCTCCGGCTTCCACGGCGGCATCACTCGCCGCGCCGTGACGTCCGCGATCTGCGTCGCGTGTCGCCTGACGTCGTCGTAGGTGACCAGGCTGAAGGGGCCAATCTCGCCGGGCCGATGGCACGTGGCACAACGCGTCCAGACGATCGGCGCGATGTCCCTGGAAAAGGTGAGCTGCGGCTGCGCCAGCGCGAGCGCCGGCACCGCCCATGCCGCCATCGACAACACACACGAAACGACGCACACACGAAGACACGAAAAACAATCCTTTGGCTTCGTGGTTTCGTCGTTTCGCGGTTTCGTGATCATTCGCGTGACGCGGTCAGGTGCTCGACCCTTCGATATCCGCTAGCATACCGCCCTTGCGACAACCGAACATGACGGACGCAGGGGCCGCACCTGCCCGCCCTGAGCGCTCGTCCTTCGACAGGGCTCAGGACGAGCGTCGAAGGGTCGGCCCCATGAGCGGGCGGACATTTGGGTCCGTCCCTGCGCTTGTGTTTGCGATCGCGCTGGCTGTGCGTCTCGCGCACCTGTGGCAGATGCGCGACTCGCCGTTCTTCGCCCTGCTGATGGGCGACTCGCGCTCGTACGATGAGTGGGCGCGGCGAATCGCGGGCGGCGAGTGGATCGGCCACGACGTCTTCTATCAAGCGCCGCTCTACCCCTACTTCCTTGGCGTGCTCTACGCGATCGGCGGACATCATCTGCTGCTCGTCCGTATCGTGCAGGCGATCCTCGGGTCGATCGCGTGCGTGTTTCTGGCGTGGGCCGGCGAGCGTTTCTTTTCCCGGCGAGTGGGCTTCGTCGCCGGCCTGATCCTCGCGCTTTATGCGCCGGCGATCTTCTTCGACAGTCTGATCCAGAAATCAACGCTCGACGTGTTCCTTGTCTGTCTGGCGTTGTGGTTGATGGCGCGGATGGTCACGGTCCGGCTGAAGCCGGACACCACCGAGGCGAAGACGCGAACCGGTGGGGTCCGGCTTCAGCCGGATCTTCTGTGGCTGTCGTTGGGCCTCGCGATCGGCTTGCTGACCCTCACCCGTGAAAACGCGATCGTCTTCACGGCGGTCATCGGCGGCTGGGCACTCATTCGCTACGGCCTGCGCGCTGCGGCCGTCTTCGTCCTCGGCGCCGCGATCGTGGTCGTGCCGGTGGCGATCCGGAACAGCCTCGTCGGCGGCGGCTTCTACGTGACGACGTCGCAGTTCGGTCCGAACTTCTACATCGGGAACAACCCGCGATCCGACGGCACCTATCAGTCGCTGCGCTACGGACGCGGCGCGCCGGAATACGAGCGGCAGGACGCGACCGAAATTGCGGAGCGCGCGACTGGCCGGACGCTGACGCCATCCGAAGTCTCGAGCTACTGGACCGATCAGGCGCTCGACTTCATCGCCGGCCGGCCGGCGGACTGGTTGAAACTCGTCGCCCGCAAGACCGCGCTGCTCGTCAACAGGACGGAGATGCTCGACACGGAAAGTCAGGAGTCGCACGCGGAGTGGTCGCTGCCGCTGCGGATCGCGGCGATCGTCGGTCATTTCGGCGTTCTCGTGCCGCTCGCGGTCCTCGGCCTGATCGTGTCGTGGCCGGATCGCTCGCGCCTCGAGGTGCTGTACGCGATGCTCGCGGCCTACGCCGCGAGCGTCATCCTCTTCTATGTGTTCGCGCGCTATCGCTACCCGCTGGTTCCGTTCCTGATCCTCTTTGCCGCTGCGGGACTCGATCGTCTGATCGGTGGCGTCCGGCTTCAGCCGGACGAGCGACCATGGGTGCGGCTGAAGCGGGACGCCACCGCGGTTGCCATTGTTGCCGGCGTTGTCGCGATCGTCGCCGTTCTCGCCAACTGGCCGATTCTGTCGGCCGACATGAATCGCGCCGTCACCGAGCACAACCTCGGCGCGGCACTGCAGACCGACGGCCGCTACGACGAGGCGATCGCGCACTATCGCCGGGCGATCGAGCTTCGGCCCGATTACGCGCCCGCCTACAACAACCTCGCGTCATCGTTGAACTCCACCGGCCGATCCGCTGACGCCATCGCCGCCTACGAGCATGCGCTGCAACTCCAACCCGACTATCCCGAAGCGCATTACAACCTCGGCAACGCGCTGCTCGCCGCAGGCAGGCGCGAGGAGGCGGTCGCGCATTTCGAGCGCGCGCTGCACTCGATGGCCGGCTCGGCTGACGTGCACAACAACCTTGGCATCGCGTTGATGGCGGAGGGCAAAGTGACCGACGCGATCGGCGAGTTCCGGAAAGCGATTCAACTGGAGCCCGATTCCGCCAAGGCGCATCGCAACCTCGGCGACGCGCTGGCCACGGCAGGCGCCCGCGCGGAGGGCATCGAGCACCTGCGCCGCGCGGTCGCGCTCGCGGCGAACGATGCGTCGCTTCACTACGATCTCGGCAGCGCGCTCCTCGAGGCCGGGTCGCTGGACGAGGCCGTCACCGAGCTGCGCGCCGCCGTTCGCCTCGATCCGAAGTCGGTCGAGGCGCACAACAACCTCGGGATCGCGCTGGGCTCGCAAGGAAAGCTCGATGCGGCGATCGGCGAGTTTCAGGCCGCACTGAAGATCGACCCGCATTCCGCCGACGCGCAGCGCAACCTGGCGACGGCCCTCGCTGCGCGGCGCCGGTAGCGCAGCCCTTTCGGGCTGCATCGGCGCCGAGGGCAGGCCTGAAGGCCTGCGCTACCGATGCGTTGTCATCTCACCACCGCACCACCGCCCCGACGCCGATCATCCGCGGCTGCATGATGCTGTTCGGCTTCTCGTACGATGCGCTGAGGAAATTCGTCGACACGTAGCTGATGATCGCGTCCGAGTTGTTGACGTTGAAGACTTCGAGCGTCGGCGCCACCGTGTAGCGGCCTGCCTTGAAATTCCTCGACAGCTTGAAATCGAGCTGCGTGATCCGCTCGACGAACGCGGCGTTGAACGGAACGAGAGCGACGGTGAGCTGCGTCGGCGCGGTCGGAGATCCGATGAACGTCGCCGGCAGGATCACCGCGCCTGCGGGACAGGGCGACGCGCAATTCGCCGGATACCGCGTCGTGCCTCGCGTCGCCACCATATTCCGCGTCGTCGCGGTACTGGTCGCTGACGGACCCTGATTGCTCTGGAACGCGCCGCTCAGTTGAATGCCCCACGGCAGCGGATACGAGCCGGCGAGCTTGAGATTCCTGCTGTACGGAATGTCGTTCTCGCGATCGTTGCAGAAGCGGATCGCGTTCGGATTGTCCGGCGTCGTGCAGTTCACCTCGAGCTGACGCTCGATCGCGATGCCGCCGAACAGCAGCGCACCGCGTCCGGGGCGGAACCGGAACTCGAAGTTGTACGAGTTGTAGACCTGTTCCCGCTCGGGATCGAACGTGTCGAGGTTCTGAACCGGCAGCGTCCCGGCGGCGACGGTGCGGCTGTAGACGGTGATCGGATCGCCGTTCATCGGGTTGTAGATCGTCAGCGGGACGTAGTTCGGGTTGTGCAGCGGATCGCCCGCGGCCGCCAGGCTCTGATTGATCGTCGTCGTCAGGTTGTGAAAGGCGCCGTGGAACCACGCCGCCGTGACCGACAACCGCGGCATCAATTCGTGCTGCAATTCGAGACCGTGTTCCAGATTCCAGGTGCGCGGATAGTCGCCGTAGGTGTTCAGCGCGGCGACGCCAAAGTTCGACGGCAGCGCCGCGACGTTGATTTCGCAGCCCGGCGTTTGATAGGCGCACGGCACACGCGTCCCGTCCGGCAGGTAGGTCACCGATCCCTGCGCGATGTCGTCGCCGTTCAGATCGCGCCACTGGACGCTCGCCGTCTGCGAGAGCAGCGGATTGTAGTTGCTCGCGATGCCGGTCGTGCGCGCGCGGTTGTAGCGGTTCAGCGAATACTTCAGCGCCGACTTGGCATTGCCAAAGAGGTCGAAGACGGCGGCGAATCGCGGCGCCCAGTCGTGCCAATCGGGCAGGTTCTCGATCGCGTCGAAGTGGCGGGCCGGCACGAACCGGCCCGCCGGCGCGTCGACCGCCTCGACCATCGCGTCGAGCGCTTCCCACCGGAGACCCATGTTGACGGTCAACCGCTTCATCGTCCACGAGTCCTGCGCGTAGAGCGCCACGTCGTGATTGAGGCGCTCGCCGTAGGTCGTGAGCGGCGTGTTGCGAAGGGTCACCGAGTCGGGCACGGTGAACACTTTGCCGGTGCTGTTGCTGCGATACACCTGCGTGAGGTCCGCGTTGGCGAAGAGGGTGTGCCGGAACGTGCCCCATTGGTACTGGAAGCCCGCCTTGACGTTGTGCGATCCGGTTACGTACGAGGCTGCGCCTTGCACGTTGTAGCGTGCCGGGCTCTGCGTGGTCTCCGAGGTCGCCGCCGTCTTGCGGCCGCCGAGATCGCTCTCGAGCCGAGACGCGCCCGCGAACCACTCGGGCGTCCCGCGCGCCTTGCCGATGCCTTCCTGATATTCGTTCGTGTAGTACTCAAGGTTGCTCGAGAATCCGCCGTCAATCATCAACCTGTTGCTGACGGTCGATGTCCACTTCGCCTGCGTCGTGTGATACGCGGGCGAGAACCAACGGACCGCCGCCGTCTCGGGATCCTCGAGGCTCTGCATGTCGTGGCCGCGGTACTTGTCGATCTCGTCGAAGTACGCCGACAACTTGTGGCGCGGGCTCACCTGCCACGTGAGGCGGGCCAGCGCGCTCTTGATGTACTGGTCGTCGATGCCCTGGCTGCCATCGTCGGTCACGGTGTTGGCGATAAAGTTGTTGACCGAGAAGTACCGCGCCGAGGCGAAGAACCAGAGCCGGTCTCGCCTGATCGGTCCGCCCTGCGCGGCGGTGAAATCGATGATGCGATCGGTGTGGGTGCCGGCGTCGAGGCCGGACGCCTTGTGCCGCTCGGTCAGGTTGCTGGCCTGCCACATCCCCGGACGATACGCGGTCTTGAAGTCGCCGCTGAAGCGGTTGCCGCCTTCGCGCGGAATCATGTTCAAGCGCACGCCGCCCGACGACGTGTCAGCGCCGATGCCCGACGTCTGGTAACTGACCTCCTGGTTCATCGCATCGTTGAAGTAGCTCTGCACGGCGCCGTCCGACTGCAGACCGTTGACGATCATCCCGTCCACCAGCACGGTGTTGTTCGCCGTCGTCATGCCGTGCGTCGACATGTAGGTCTGCTGCATGCCGCGGGCGCCGCCGGTGTCCGGCAGGTTCAGGTTGACGCCGACGATCAGCTGCCCCATGCCTTGAATCGTCCGGCCGGTCGGGATCGAGTCGATGGTTTCGCGATTCAGGACTTGCGTGTGCACGGCGGTCGTGACGTCGACGACGGGCGACTCGGCCGAGACGGTCACCGATTCTTCGATCGCGCCGACTTTCATGTCGGCGTTGATCGTCGCGGTGAATTCAGCGGGGAGCTGGACGTTCTCGCGTTTGATGGACTGGAACCCTTGCAGCGTGAAGGTGACGACGTAGGTCCCGGGACGAAGGTCGACGATCTTGTACTGGCCGGCGCCGTCGGTCACCGCCGATCGGGCTTTTTCGATCAGGACGTCGCTGGCCGCTTCGACATTCACGCCGGGCAGGACGGCGCCGGACGTGTCCTTCACGACGCCGGCAATCGCGCTTTGCGCGTGCGCGACAATCGGCAGGAGCACGAACGAGGTGACGGCCGTGAAGAGCAAGCATCGAAGGCGTCGACTCATCACCCATCCTCCATGACGCAAAACTTACATGGCGGTGAGGCTACGCTTATGAAATTTTTCGGTCAAGCATTAATATCTTTTGCGCGATGCGTTTCCTGACCGTTTTTTCGAGAGCGTGTGTGTTCGCGCTGGTGGTCGTCAGCCGGCCGGCCTTCGCGCAGCCGACGCAACCGATCTATTTGCAGTACGACGGGTACGTCCACAACCCCGACGGCACCTACACGTTGTCGTTCGGCTACTTCAACATGAACAACGTCGACGTCACCGTGCCGCCGGGCGACGCCAACGGCTTCACGCCGTCACCCGCGGATCGCAATCAACCGTTGAGGTTCGTCAAGGGGCGGCACCGCTTCGCGTGCAGCATGGTGATCGACAAGGGATTCGACGGAAAGCTTCAGTGGACGGTGAAGTTCGCCGGCAAGACGAGCACGACGACCGCAAAGGTGCTCGATCCGTTGTACGAGCTCGAGCACAACAGCGAGGAGCACGCGACCGCAGGTCTTGATGTCAAGGGCGCAGCGAGGAACGTGTGTGTGAA